>Ga0116179_1003401_pt1 | contig 10988 bp, 7 predicted proteins | sample AD_UKC071_MetaG_FD_89751 | JGI IMG/M metagenome (GOLD analysis project Ga0116179, IMG submission 89751) | Active sludge microbial communities of municipal wastewater-treating anaerobic digesters from USA - AD_UKC071_MetaG | ecosystem: Engineered > Bioreactor > Anaerobic > Digestate | place: USA...
GACAACGGCAATGGCGGGTATGTCCGGGGCGTCGAAATCAGCGGCGCGCTGGAATTCGGCAAACTGGTCCCGGCGCTCGATGGTTTCGGGATGAGCGGATCGGTTGCCTACACCGATTCCAACCTCAACCCGACCAGTGAAGACAAATTGGTCCGAATTCCCGGCCTGTCCGATTGGGTCTATAACGTCACCGGATACTTCGAAAAGGGCGGTTTCCAGGTGCGAGCCAGCTATCGCTATCGCTCCGCCTTCAAGGGCGAAGTAATCGGGCTGTTCACCAACCTGGCCTATACCGAGGTGCTGGCTGACAAGCAGCTTGATGCGCAGGTCGGTTATACCTTCCAGGATGGTTCGCCGCTGGCCGGTCTGGGGATCGTTCTCCAGGTTAGCAACGTGCTCGACTCTCCGTATCGGACCCGGCTCGGGCTCGACGCCGGCGGGGTACATACCTCGGATGGTACGGTGCTGCCGGAAACCTATGAGAAGTACGGTCGTCAGTGGCTGGTGGGGCTGAGCTACAAGTTCTGACCCCGGCCGGATTACCCGCGCCCGCCGGACCGACCTGAATGAGGGAAGGTCGCTACGCCGGGCGCGGGAACCGGAATGCAATTTTCAGATAACTACGGGCGGGATGTGCCAGTGAAGATACCTGTTGTTCTGGCCGCTTTGGCATCCGTCGGACTGGCCGCTTGCGCCGCACCGGGGCAGATCGCCTCCAGTCAGGGCTGGAGCAAGGACGAAGCCGCAGCCATCGCCGCCTGGCCGGGGCGCAAACCAACCGGCAAGCTCGATCCTGCAACAGAATCGCGCATCGCCGCGATTGTCGCCGGGATGACGCTGGAGCAGAAGATCGGGCAGATGACCCAGGCGGAGATCCGCTCGATCACGCCCGATCAGGTTCGCGAATATTACATCGGCACGATCCTGAACGGCGGCGGTGCCTGGCCGGGGATGAAAAAGCACGCCACGGTCGGTGATTGGGCGCGGCTGGCGGATCAGTTCGCCAAGGCGGCGATGTCAACCGACATGAAGGTCCAGATCCCGCTGATCTGGGGGATCGATGCGGTTCACGGCAACAACAATGTGGTTGGTGCTACGATCTATCCGCACAACATCGGCCTGGGCGCTGCGCACGATCCGGCGCTGGTCGAACGGATTGGCCGGGCGACCGCCAAATCGGTCCGCGCCACCGGGATCGGCTGGGCTTTCGCCCCGACCCTTGCTGTGGTTCAGAACCAGCGCTGGGGTCGCTCCTATGAAAGCTATTCGAGCGACCCGACGCAGGTCGCCGCCAACGGCGCGGCGTTGATCCGGGGGCTTCAGGGCAACCTGACCGGCGATGGCGATGTGATCGCATCGGCCAAGCATTTCGCCGGTGACGGCGGCACCTACCGCGGTGTCGATCAGGGTGAGAGCCGTTCAACCGCGCGGCAATTCGCCACGCTGCACGGCGCAGGTTATTACACCGCGCTCGATGCCGATGTGCAGACCGTGATGATCAGTTACAACAGCTGGACCATGCTCAATCTCGGCGCCGCCGATGTGCAGTTCGGCAAGATGCACGGCAACCGCGCGCTGGTGACCGGCGTGCTCAAGCAGAAGTTGGGTTTTGACGGGCTGGTCGTGTCGGACTGGAACGCGATCGAACAGGTCGATGGCTGCAAGCGCGACCACTGTCCGCAGGCGATCAACGCCGGGGTCGATGTGTTCATGGTTCCCGACGACTGGAAGACCTTCATCGCCAATACCGTGGCCGACGTGCGCGAAGGACGGGTGCCGATGGCCCGGATCGACGATGCGGTGACGCGGATCCTGCGGGTCAAGTTCCGGACCGGTCTGTTCGATCGACCGATTGCGGCGGGGCGCTATACCGGTGATGCTGCGGCGATGGTTGATCGGCCGCTGGCCCAGGAAGCTGTGCGCAAAAGCGCGGTCCTGCTCAAGAACGAAGGCACTTTGCCGCTGAAGCTGGGCAAGCGGATCCTGGTGATCGGCGATGCCGCCGACAATTTCGTCAAGCAGGGTGGCGGCTGGACCATCACCTGGCAGGGCGATGAAACCGACAATCGGGATTTCCCGGTAGGCGAAACGATGCTGGCCGGGCTGCGCCGGGTCTATGGCGAAGCCAACGTCACCTGGTCGGCAGATGGCAGCGCCTTTTCTCCCGGCAAATTCGATGCGGTGATCGCGGTGATCGGGGAAACGCCCTATGCCGAGATGAAAGGCGATGTGCGCTGGCCGGCGCTGTTGTCCTATTCGGCGCGCTTCCCGGCGGACCGGGCGCTGCTCGACAAGGTTTCGGGTCACGGTGTGCCGGTGGTGACGCTGCTCTATTCGGGCCGCACCCAGTACGCGACCGATCTGATCAACCGGTCAGACGCCTTCGTCGCCGGATTCCTACCCGGGACCGAGGCCGGGGCGCTGGCCGATCTGTTCGCGGGCGCCGACGGTCTGAACTTTACCGCGCGCCTGTCTTTCGCCTGGCCCAACACCCCTTGCCCAAGCGGGGGTGAACCGGCCGGTGAAAGCCTGTTTGCCCGTGGTTTCGGCCTGGCCTATGGCAAGGCCATGCGCACCGGACGGCTGGCGGAGGTTTCCGGACTGACGACCTGCCCATAGCGCGGGAGAGGTTGAGGAAAGCATGGCTATGAAGAGCTTGCAACGCATCCTGATCGCGGGTGGCGGGTCTTCCGGGTGGATGACGGCAGCGCTGCTCGCACGGATGTTCCAGGGCCTTTATGAGGTCGTGCTGGTCGAAAGCGAAGACATCGGCACGATCGGCGTGGGCGAGGCGACGATCCCGGCGATCAAGAAATACAACGAGCTGCTCGGGCTTGAGGAAAACGAGTTCATGGCCCGCACCCAGGGCAGCTTCAAACTGGGGATCCAGTTCGAAAACTGGCAGCGCAAGGGCGAAAGCTATATCCATGGGTTCGGGGTGATCGGGCAAGATTGGGAATGGCTGCGGATGCACCATTACTGGATACATGCCCACCAGCAGGGCCGCGCCGGGGATTTTGCGGACTATTCGATCAATACCGCCGCTGCGCTGAAGAACAAGTTTGTCCGCGCCCAGGCGAATATGGGCGACAGCCCGCTGAGCCACATCGCCCATGCCTTTCACATGGATGCAGCGCTGTTTGCCCGGTTCCTGTCCGGCTATGCGCAGGATCGCGGGGTGCGGCGGCGCGAAGGCAAGATCGTGGACGTTACGCTGCGGGCCGAGGATGGTTTCATCGAAAGCGTTACGATGAACGATGGCGAAGTGATCGGGGCCGATCTGTTCATCGATTGCTCTGGCTTTCGCGGGCTGTTCATCAACCAGGCGCTGGGTGTTCCGTTTGAGGATTGGTCGCACTGGCTGCCTTGTGATCGGGCCATTGCCGTCCCTTGCGCGCGTAGCGAGGCCTTTACCCCTTACACCCGCTCGATCGCGCACAGCGCGGGCTGGCAATGGCGCATTCCGTTGCAGCACCGCACCGGAAACGGTCACGTCTTTTCAACCCGCTTCATGGACGATGCCGAGGCGGAGAAGATCCTGCTCGCCAACATCGATGCGGAGCCGCTGGCCAACCCGTTCAAGGTCGATTTCAAGGCTGGAAAGCGGGTGCAGCTGTGGCACAAGAACTGCGTTGCGATCGGCCTGGCCGGGGGCTTTCTTGAACCGCTGGAATCGACCAGCCTGCATCTGGTTCAGTCCGGCATCATCCGGCTGATGCGGCTGTTGCCCGACGGCGGGTTCGATCCTTCCAATATCGCCGAATTCAATCGCCAGAGCGATTTCGAATACGAGCGTATCCGCGACTTCATCATCCTGCACTACAAGGCGACCGAGCGTAACGATTCCCCGTTCTGGGACTATTGCCGGACCATGGAGGTGCCCGAAACGCTCCAACGCAAGATCGACCTGTGGATGGCCAATGGCCGGATCTTCCGCGAGGACGAAGAACTGTTTTCCGAAGAAAGCTGGATCCAGGTCTTCATCGGGCAGGGGATGATCCCGCGCGGCTACGATCCGATGGTCCGGATCAAGAGCGACGTGCAGATCAACCAGTTCCTCGGCAATATCCAGACCGTGATCGGGAAATGCGTGGACGTGATGCCCAGCCACGCCGAATACGTCGCCAAGACCTGCCCGGCGGCGGCATGATCGCCATGCGCGCCGTGCGATGCGGACTTTCCGCGCTGCTGGGAGCCAGCCTGCTGGCGGCCTGCGGCCAGATCGGCGGACCGGCAGCGCCGACGCCTGCCCGTGCCGAGGGCGGGGTTGCAGTCTGGGCCAGCTCGGCGGATCAGAGCCGCAAGCTGGCTGCGATGCCGCGGCTGGAACTGGTTCCGGCCGGAGCCGCCCAGGCGGGCGAGGTGGTGATCGATCCGGCAGTGCAGGCGCAGGAAATCGTCGGCTTCGGCGCCGCGATGACCGATGCTTCGGCCCACCTGTTCCAGACCGTCCTTTCACCGAGCGAGCGGGACGAATTGTTTGCAGAGCTGTTCGGCAGCGAAGGGCTGGGGCTGTCCTTCGTCAGGATTCCGATCGGCGCCTCGGATTTCTCGAGCGCGCACTACAGCCTTGATGATGTGGCACCGGGGCAGACCGATCCCGCGCTGACGCATTTTTCCATGGCCAGGGTCGCGGCCGAGCAGATGCCCGCACTGCGGGCGGCGCGGGCGGTCAACCCGGATCTGACGCTGATGGCCAGCCCGTGGAGCGCGCCGGGGTGGATGAAGACATCGGGCAGTCTGATCAAGGGCCGCCTAAAGCCTGAACACTACCCAGCCTATGCCGCCTATTTCGTGCGCTATCTTGATGCGATGGAGGCAGGCGGACTGCCGATCCGCTATGTCACCATGCAGAACGAGCCCGATTTCGAACCGGCCGACTATCCCGGGATGCGGGCCAGCGCGGCGGAACGGGCCGCCTTCTTCGCTGGCCACCTTGGTCCGGCCCTGGCCGCCCGCAAATCCAGGGTAGGGATCCTCGATTGGGATCACAACTGGGATCTGCCGCAGCAGCCGCTTGGGGTGCTGGCCGATCCTGCGGCGGCGGCCTTTGTCGAAGGGGTGGCCTGGCATTGCTATGCTGGCGATTCGGCGGTCATGGCCAAGGTCAAGGCGGCCCACCCCGACAAAGACCTGTTCTTCACCGAATGCTCGGGCGGAGACTGGTCACCCGATTGGGGTGATACGCTTGGCTGGATGACCGACAATCTGATCATCGCCACCCTGCGCGCCGGGGGCAAGGGGGCGCTGCTGTGGAACCTGGCGCTCGATGAAAACCGGGGGCCACACCTGGGCGGCTGTGGCGATTGCCGCGGGGTGGTGGGGATCGACAGTCGGACCCGCGCGGTTACGCGCAATGTCGAATACTATGTGCTGGGCCAGATCAGCCGCTTCGCCCGCCCCGGCGCGCGTGTGGTTGCCAGCAGCGGGGGTGCCCCGGGGCTGAACTTTGCCGCCCTGCGCAACCGCGATGGCACGCTGGTCTTGCTGACGCACAATGCGACCAAGGGTGAATTGCCGATCAGCGTCAGAATTGGCACAAGCCGCTTTTCCGCCGCCATACCGGGCGGCGAGGTGATGACTTTCCTCTGGCCGGACGCAACCGGGAGCCCTTGATGAACCGCATGAAGCAGCTGGGGATCACCGGGGCCTTCATCGCGGTGACCACGCTGTTCTTCGGGTGGGGCTTCATCTCATCGAACAACGATCCGCTGATCGTTGCGCTGCGCGCCGCCTTTCAGCTGAGCTACAGCCAGGCCCTGCAGATCCAGCTGGTCGGGTTTCTGGCCAACGGCCTGATGTCGCTTCCGGCGGCGTCGCTGGGCAATCGACTGGGGCCGGTCAACACGATCCTGGTTGCGCTGGCGACGATGATCGCCGGGTGCCTGCTGGTACGGGCCGGGCTGGAGCTTGAATCCTACAGTGCGGTGCTGGCCGCCCTGTTCGTTCTGGCGGCGGGGATTACCACATTACAAGTCTCAGCCAATCCGCTGGCCGCAGCGCTTGGCCCTGCGCGGACCAGCCATTTCCGGCTCAACTTCGCGCAAACCTTCAATTCGCTCGGGGTGGTGATGGGAGTGAATTACGGCGCCTCGATCATGCTGGGTGACCGGGTGATCAAGGCCGGGCAGGGCGCGGTTCACAGCGCGGCGGAGCGCGGCGAAGTGCTGGGCGCAGTCGATGCCGCTTTCGTTGCCATGGCTGCGATGCTGGCGGCGCTGGCGGCTTTCTTCTGGCTCCAGCGCCGCAGGATCAGCGCTGCCGCAGCCGAAATCCCGGCGGTATCGGGTGCCTCGGTGCTGGAGGCCCTGCGCGCGCCCTGGGCGATCGCCGGGGCTCTGGCGATCGGCCTTTATGTCGGCGCCGAAGTTTCGATCGGTTCGATCATGATCGCCTTTCTCCATCAACCGGGGGTTATGGGGATGCCGCTTGAGCAAGGCGGCTTCATGCTGGCCAACCTGTACTGGGGCGGCGCGCTGCTTGGCCGGTTCATCGGATCGATCCTGCTGACCCGCGTGGCGGCGGCGCGGTTGCTGGGATTCTGCGCCTCCGCGGCTACCGTGATGTGCCTGCTGGCGCTGAGCGGCGCCGGCCCAGTTTCCGGCTTCGCCGCGCTGGCGGTGGGCCTGTTCAATTCCATCATGTTCCCGACGATCTTCACGCTGACGCTTGAACGATCCGGGGTTTCGCCAAGTTCAACATCGGGCTTGCTGGTATTGGCGATTTCGCTGGGCGCGGTGCTGCCGTTCCTGGTCGGGAAACTGGCCGACAACGCCAGCTTGGCTGCCGCGTTCGCGGTTCCGGCGCTGGCCTATCTGGTGATCGCCGCCTTTGCCTGGCGGGCTGCCGCTCACGGTCTGGCGCGCAGCCCATGAAGACGGGGCGGACCGCGCGGCCCGCCCCGTGCATTCACGCAGCCTGACGCCGCTATTTGCCTTCCAGCGCTTTATCTTCGTTGGCGCGCTTGATCACATAAAGCCGGATCGCATCGATCTGATCGGCGTTGAACTGGGTCTTCCAGGCGACCATGCCGTTGTGGGCCAGTGCGCCGTCAAACACGATGTTGCGCCAGGCTTCGGCCGAGCCGAGCACCGCGGAGTGCCGCAGATCGGGGTTGAGCGAACCGGCCACGGCGGCGTTGCCATGGCAGACACTGCAGCTGTTGGTGAACAGCTTGCTGCCCATCGCGATCTGTTCGGGCGTACCCGAAACCGGCGGTGGGTCCAGTACACGCTCGACGCTTGGCGGCGGTGCGGGGAGAGCGCCCTTGGCGCCCAGCTTGAACACCACCAGGCGGCTGATGTTGGGGGTGATCCGGCTGGTCACGCCTTTGCCGCCTGAAACGTCCCAGACGCCGCCCCAGCCGACCAGCACCGCGACATACTGTTCGCCGTCGATGCTGTAGGTGATCGGCGCGGCCAGGATCCCGCTATAGGCCGGGAACGACCACAGCTGCTTGCCGGTATCGGCGGCATAGGCGCGAAAATCGCCCAGTGCGGTGCCCTGAAACACCAGATTGCCCGCCGTCGCCAAGGTGCCGCCATTGGTTGGCGTCTGTAGCGGGACCTTCCACTTCACTTCGCCCGCAACTGGATCGAAAGCGACCAGCGCCCCGGTCATCGCCGCCTTGGTGGCTGCGCGAACCGCCTCATCAGCCGGAACATTGCCCGGCGAGGCATCGATTCCCAGCTGGAATCCGGTGGTGCCCGGTTTCCAGTCCGGATCGTGGGAATAGGCCTGCGCGGTGTTGTTGACCGGGATATAGACCAGCCCGGTCCGGGGGCTGTAGCTCATCGGGGTCCAGCTGTGTGCCCCGACCGCGCCGGGAATGCCCAGCCACGGCTTGCCGGTCAGCTCGTACTTTGCGTCGGGGTTGATGTCGGGCTTGCCGGTCTTCGGATCGAGCCCCCTGGCCCAGTTGATCCCATCGACGAACGGCTTGCCCGAAATGAATTCGCCGCTCCTGGCATCAAGCACATAGAAAAACCCGTTCTTTGGTGCGTGCAGGATCACGTGGCGTTTCTGACCGCCGATATCGAGATCGGCGACGGTGATCTGCTGGTTGGAATCGAAGTCCCAGCGATCTTCCGGTGTTTCCTGAAAATGCCAGACGTATTCGCCGCTGTCCGGCTTCACCGCCACGATCGACGCGGTGTAAAGGCTGTCGCCCGCGCCATCGGTATTGCGATAGGCCGGGTTCCACGGTTCGGCATTGGCGGTGCCGAAATAGATCAGATCGGTGGCCGGATCATAGGTGATCGAATCCCATACCGTGCCGCCCCCACCAAGCTTCCAGAATTCGCCCGACCAGGTCTTGGCGGCAGCCTCAAGGTGCTTGCCCTCCTGCGGTTTCGATGGGTCGCCGGGCACCGTGTAGAAGCGCCAGCGTTCAGCCCCGCTTTCGGCATCGAAGGCCGCCAGATAGCCGCGGGTGAAATATTCCGCCCCGGCCGATCCGATCAACACCATGCCCTTCACCACGCGCGGCGCGCCGGTAATCGCCATGTGCGAATCCTTGGGAATGGTCAGCTTGTCCCAGATGACCTTGCCGGTCTTCTGGCCGAGCGCGACCAGACGCCCGTCGAGCGTGGCGACATAGACCTTGTCGCCATAAAGCGCGACGCCGCGGTTGACCGCATCGCAGCACACATCGACCAGCTTTTCGCGCGGGACCTTGGGGTCATATTGCCATTTCACCGCCCCGGTCCTGGCATCGTAGGCCTTCACCATCGACCAGGCGGTGGTGATATAGAGCGTGCCGTCATGCATCAGCGGTGTGGCTTCCTGCCCGCGCGCGGTATCCAGATCCGCGAACCAGGCCATACCCAGTTCGCCGACGTTCTTGTCCGTGACTTTGTCGAGCGGGGAAAAGCGCTGTTCGGCCCGGTCACCGCCATAGGTCAGCCACTCATCGGACGGCCCCTTGGCGATGAGTTCGTCGGTTACTCCGGTGGTGGGCGGTGCCGAAACCTGTTTTCCGCAGGCGGCAAGCGGCAACAGCATGGCCAAAGCCAGCGCTTTCGAACGCATAAAATCCCCTCTCCCTCTTTATGCCGCGCAGGATTGCTCTGGTCGGGCATTAGGGTCAATACCCTAAATCGGTCAGAGGGCTGGACCCTGTTGCCGACCCGGCTAAACTCGGCGCAGGAGAACGACGATGTGCGATGATCATACCGCGATTGAGGAAGAGGCGGCCCTGGCCGCACAAGGGCTGAGCCGCCGCGAATTCGCCGCGATCGGTGCAGCCGGAATGCTGGGTGCCTGCGCCGGGACCGACAGCCGCGCCGGTGCGCCCGCGATTGCCGAGACGATGGTTTCCATCGTTACGCCCGACGGCACCGCCGATGCCTTCTTCGTCCATCCTGCCAAGGGCAAGGCGCCCGGCGTGATCCTGTGGCCCGACATCGCCGGGCTGCGCGATGCCTACAAGGCGATGGCGCGGCAGCTGGCGGCTGATGGCTTTGCCGTGCTGGCGGTCAACCATTACTATCGCACTGCGCCCGCGCCGCTGCTGGCGACCATGGCCGAATGGCGCACCCCCGAAGGGCAGGCCAGGCTCAAACCCGCGATAGCGGCGATTTCGGTGGACGGGATCAAGCGCGATGCGGCCGCATTCGTGGCCTGGCTCGATGGGCAGAAGGCGGTTGATAAGCGGCGCGGGATCGGGACCCAGGGCTATTGCCAGACCGGCTCCTGGGCAATCCGCACCGCCGCAAGCCAGCCGGAGCGGGTAAAGGCCGCGGCTTCGTTCCACGGCGGCGGCCTGGTCACCGACAAGCCTGACAGCCCGCACCGCCTGTTTGGCCAGGCCCAGGCAGCGTTCCTGATCGCAATTGCCCGTAACGACGATGCCAAGGCCCCGGGCGACAAGGACGCGCTGCGCGAGGCAGCACAGGCCTCAGGGCGCGAAGTGGAGATCGAGGTTTACGCCGCCGATCACGGCTGGTGTACGCTTGACGCGCCGATCTATGACAAGGCTGAGGCCGAACGGGCCTGGGCGCGGCTGCTGGCGCTCTACAAGCGCCTTTAGGCGTCCGGAACCGGCTCCGCCCGGACAACCGGCTGGGCGGCCGGGCGCTTCAGGTTCACCAGGCTGACCATCTCGTCGTAAACTGCGATCAGGTGGCTGTCATACCACTGGTCGAGTACGCATTTGACCTGGCCGAAGAAGGCGGGGATCGCCTCCAGAACATAGGTTCCGGCGTAACCCGCTCCGGCTTTCTCGTCATAGACAGCCGGAGCTGTGACATCGAGCGCCTGGCCCTGCAGATAGGCGCCGATCTCGTCGATGTGCTGGCGCAGTGCCGCGCGGCGGTGATCGGCGTTCGATCCGCGGGCGTGCTGCATTTCTTCCTTGGCCTTTTCGATCAGACCGTTGAGGTAGGCATAGACCCGGTCCATGTTCTCTCGCTTCAGCGCGATCATGGCATCGACATATTCCTTGCGCACGCGCAGCTTCGCGGTGTCGGGATGTTCCGATCCGTGAAAGCCCGGGCCCCAGCCCGCAGGATTTTCCTGTATCATTGAATTTGCCTGTCGATCCGCATCAAACCGCGAAAAGACTTGGCATCATTTGGTTGACTTCGCGTTAAGTGACATCCCGGTTTCGCTTGCCCGCCACCTTGGAGCCGCTAACATACCGGAATTGGATATTGGGGAGCACCTTTGATGCTTGAAACCGTTCTATTGCTCGCTGTGGTGGCGTTTGTCTTCCTGTTGATGGGCGTTCGTGTGGTGCGCCAGGGCTATGTCTATACGATCGAGCGACTGGGCAAATACACACTGGCCGCCGAACCCGGCCTGCACGTGATCGTGCCGTTCATTGATCGCGTTGGCCGCAAGGTCAACATGATGGAGCAGGTGCTCGACATTCCGGGGCAGGAAATCATCACCAAGGACAACGCCATGGTTGGCGTGGACGCGGTGGTGTTCTTTCAGGTGCTCGATGCCGGCAAGGCCGCCTATGAAGTCGCCAACCTCTATGTCGC
>Ga0116179_1003405_pt1 | contig 10984 bp, 11 predicted proteins | sample AD_UKC071_MetaG_FD_89751 | JGI IMG/M metagenome (GOLD analysis project Ga0116179, IMG submission 89751) | Active sludge microbial communities of municipal wastewater-treating anaerobic digesters from USA - AD_UKC071_MetaG | ecosystem: Engineered > Bioreactor > Anaerobic > Digestate | place: USA...
CGAGCAGGCGATGCAGGCACGGGCTGCTGAAGTTGCCGGTAAACTCGACCTGGCAACCGCCAAGGCCGCTGGTGTCAGCCGCGACGCCGCGATCCAGCTGCGCGATCAACTGGCGAGGGTCAACGAACTAGCCGGGGCGCTTGAGCAGCGCGTCGCCCACGCACGGGCCCGGGCCGAAGAGCAGGTTGACAACGATTTCGCCCGACGTGTCGCGTTGATCACCGAAAGTCTGAATTCAAACGCGATCGACATCGCGCGCGCGATGGACAGCGAAGTAACCGACACTGCCTGGGCAGCCTACCTCAAGGGCGATCGCGGCATCTTCACCCGCCGGGCGGTGCGCCTGCTCGACACTTCGGAAGCGAAGTCGGTGGCCCAGCTCTATGAAGGCGACGCCGCCTTCCGCGATCACGTCAGCCGCTTCATCCACGATTTCGAAGCCATGCTGCGCCAGCTGCTTTCAACCCGCGACGGCCACGCGCTGGGGGTTACGCTGCTTTCATCCGACATGGGCAAGCTCTATGTCGCGCTGGCCCAGGCGATCGAACGCCTGCGCGGTTAGGCCGTAAACTCATAAATGACGCCGTCGAGGCGTCCAAATGGCGAACATATCGGGCGAAGGTGCCCGCCGGGAAGGCTGGTGGCACTGAGCCATTTTGACTCAAACTTCGATGGCGTCATTTATGAGTTTACGGCCTAATTCCAGATCCAGCTCAGGTCGATGTCGTCGGCGGTGATCCAACCATAGACATAGTTGAAGTAGTAAAACCCGCACAAAAGCGCCGCGAGGATCGTTGCCCGCAGCGCGATCCGCCTGGGGTCGAAGTTGACCGGCGCGCTGGTGACCTGGCCTGGGACCGTCTCTGCCGCCTCGTCATCATGGGTACGCAGGCCGAACGGCATCACCAGAAAGGCACTGAGCACCCACAGCAGAAAATAGATCGCGATGATCGATGTGATTTTCATGGCGCCTGATGCTCCGGCATGATCACCCGGACCTGTGGCTTCTTGCCTGACCAACGGGTTGCGGCACGGCGCGCGGCCAGGCGCGCAGCCTCGCTGATGACCTCGCGGTCATGGCGTTGCCCACCCTTGAGCTTGGCCAGCGCCGCGATCACATCTTCCCGGGCTTCGGCAAGAAACTCCTCATGGTCCTCTTCAAGCGGCAGGCCGATCGATTCGACATGGGCGCGGCCCTTGCCGTCGAGCACCACGATTACCAGGCCATTGGCAGCAAGCCGCCGCCGCATCACCATCGCCTCGCCATCGGCGGGGGCGATGATGTCGCCATCAAGGATCAGCCGACCGGCGCGGACTTCGCTGAACTTGCCGGGTTTGCCCGGTGCCAGACGGACCAGATCGCCGTTAGCCTGCACCACGGTCGCCTTGATCCCGCAGGCCTTGCCGAGCCGGGCCTGCTCCTTCATGTGCCGCAGCTCACCGTGGACTGGCATCAGGATCTGCGGACGCAGCCAGCCATAAAGCGCCTCCAGCTCGGGCCTACCCGGGTGGCCGGACACGTGGATTGCGTTCTGCCGATCGGTGACGATGGCGATGTCGCGCGCGGCTAGGCGGTTCTGGATTCGCCCAATTGCGATTTCATTGCCGGGGATCTGGCGGCTTGAGAACAGCACCACATCGCCCGCCTCCAGAGCGATCGGGTGGGTGTCCTCAGCGATCCGGGCAAGGGCGGCGCGTGGCTCACCCTGCCCGCCCGTAGCGACGATCAGCACCTCACCACGCGGCAGGCCCATGGCGGTATCGAAGTCGATCACCTCGGGCAGATCCTGCAAATAGCCGCAGCCCTTGGCAGCGCGGATGATCCGGTCGAGCGAACGCCCGGCAACGCACAGCCGCCGGTTGGTGGCCTGCGCCACTTCGCCCAGCGTCTGCAAGCGCGCGACGTTTGACGCGAACGTGGTGACCAGCACGCGTTTTCCGTGGTGGCAGCCCACCTCGTCCAACAGGGCCGCGCGCACTGCCCCTTCCGATCCCGAAGCCTTCGGATTGAAGACATTGGTTGAATCGCACACCAGCGCGAGGACGCCCTGATCGCCGATCTCGGTCAGCTCGGCTGCGGTCGCAGGCACCCCGACCAGCGGTTCGTCATCCAGTTTCCAGTCACCGGTGTGGAAAATCCGCCCATAAGGAGTCTCGATCACCAGCGCGTTGCCCTCGGCAATCGAATGTGCCAGCGGAACGTAGCGGATGCCGAACGGTCCCAGATCAAACCGGTCCAGGTGTTCGATAACGGTCAGTTCAACCTCGTGGCGATTGCCCGCTTCCTCCAGCTTTTCATTCACCAGCTTGGCGGTGAATGGCGTGGCATAGAGCGGCACGCCAAGCTCCTGGGCGAAATAGGGCACCGCGCCGATGTGATCCTCGTGCGCGTGGGTCAACACGATACCGAGCAGGTCCTGCTTGCGCTCCTCGATGAATTCCAGATCGGCGAAGACCAGCTCGGTCCCGGGATATTCGCTGGCACCAAAGGTCATGCCCAGATCGACCATCAGCCATTTGCCGTCGCAGCCGTAAAGATTGACGTTCATGCCAATCTCGCCCGAACCGCCGAGCGCGCAAAACAGAAGTTCCTTGCCCGGCTTCATGCGGCCTCTGCCCGTCCGGCATACAGCAGCGCAATCCCGCGCAAGGTCAGATCCGGTTCGACCCGATCGAACAGGTGCCCGTGCTGCTGGAACAGCGGCGCCAGCCCGCCGGTGGCGATAACCTTGGTCGGTCGCCCGATCTCTGCCTTCATTCGCGCGATCATCCCTTCGATCATGCTGACATAGCCCCAGTAGATCCCGATCTGCATCTGTCCGACAGTATCCTTGCCGATCACGCTGGAACTGGGCGGCGGCTCGATCGCGATCCGCGGAAGCATCGCCGCGGCATTGTAAAGCGCATCCAGCGAAAGGCTTACCCCGGTGGCGATCGATCCGCCCAGATAGGCTCCGTCAGCCCCGATGTGATCAAAGGTGGTCGCCGTGCCGAACGAGATGACGATCTTGTCCCCAGCTTCCAGTGCCTGCGCCGCGATCGCGTTAACCGCCCGGTCTGCGCCCAGCGCGCGCGGCTCATCCACCTTGAGCGCGATGCCCCACTCGACCGGCGCACGCCCGCCGACCAGCGCCTCTACCCCGAAATACTTCGATGCCAGCTCCTGCAGATTGTGGAGTGCGCGCGGGACGACCGAAGCGATCACCACCGCATTCACTTCATCCCGGCTGTGCCCCTGCATCCGCAACAGTTGATCAAGCCAGACGGCATATTCATCGGCTGTCCGCTTGATGTCGGTCGCAAGGCGCCACCGCTGGACGATTTCCCCGGCCGGATTGACCAGGGCGAATTTTACATTGGTGTTGCCGTTGTCGATCGCCAGAAGCATGGCCCTGTCCTCAATGCCTTATCGATGTCCACCGGCAAGGCGCACCTCGCCAGCGTGGATTATCCGCGTCGTGCCGTCGGCAAGCCGCAGTTGCAAGGCCCCATCGCCAGTCAGCCCGCCGAATTGCCCTGCAAGCGGCGTTTCACCCGGCTCCCCGACCAGCAGCGGCGCCCCCACGGAGTGGGCTGCCGCCAGCCAGCGTGCGATCAGCGGCTCAAGCCCAAAACTGCGCCACCGCTCAAGCTCGAGCGCGAGCTGGCGGGCCAGAGCTTCGGCAAAGCAATCACGGTCAGGCGCCAGGCCGAATTCACCAAGAGCGATCGTTTCACGCCCATCCACCTGCGGTGCCTTGGCGAGGTTGACGCCGATCCCCACGATTACGATGTCTTCGGCGCGTTCAAGCAGGATACCGGCCAGTTTGGCTGTGCCGATCAGCAGGTCGTTGGGCCATTTGATTGTCACACGGGCCGAGGGCGGAACAAGCGGCGTCACAACTTCATGCAGGGCCAACCCGGCTAGAAGGGCCAGACTGGCAGGTGCCGGGTCGCCTACCCGGGGCCGAACGACTGTCGAACCCATGAAATTGCCGAAGCCGTCGAACCACTGCCGCCCCTGACGGCCGCGCCCCGCGGTCTGCCGATCGGCGATCAGCCAGTCGCCTTCGACTGGACTGGCCGCAGTCCCGGCCAGTTCAGCCAGATCGGCGTTGGTAGAGCCGGTTTCGGGAACGAAACGGATCAAGTCGCCGCAAACAGCACACCGGAGGCAACGGCGGCCAGTGCGCCCAGCCCCTTGGTGAACACCCAGCCCAGCGGCGAGATGAACAGGGCGCATATCGCCAGCAGCCATTCGTGCACCATATCACTGCGACCGGCGATCTTGCCCGCGGGTTCATCAAAGTACATCACCTTGATCACCTTGAGGTAATAGAACGCGCCAATCACGCTGGCGATTGCGGCAACCAGTGCCCAGACCAGCAGACCAGACTGCACCGCGGCCTGAAACACCACGAACTTGCCCCAGAACCCGAAGAAGAACGGGATCCCCGCCATCGAGAACATCACCGAACCCAGCCCCAGCGCCAGCAGCGGACGGCTGCGCGACAGCCCGGCAAGGTCGGAAATAGCCTCAACCTGGTGCCCGGCTTCATCGCGCAGCATCAGCACTGCGACAAAGCCCGCCAGGGTCATCGGCACGTAGATCGCCAGATAGACCAGCATCGCGGAAATGCCTTCCGGGCTGGCCGCTGCCAGCCCCAGCAGGATGAAACCAACGTTGTTGATCGAGGAATAGGCCAGCAGGCGCTTGATATTGGTCTGCCGGATCGCGCCGAGCGCCCCGATCACGATCGACGCAATCGATGCCGCGATCACGATTTGCTGCCAGGCAGCAGCGGCCGAGCCAAAGGCTTCGGTGACGACCCGTGCGGTCATCGCCAACGCGGCAACCTTGGGGGCGGAAGCGAACAGCGTGGTCACCGGGGTCGGTGCCCCCTCGTACACATCAGGGGTCCACATATGGAACGGCACCGCGCTGACCTTGAAGGCCAGCCCCGCCAGCATGAAGGTCATGCCGAACAGCGCGCCCTTGGAAAGCCCCGCACCGGTGGCGGCGGCAATCCCGTCAAACGCGATCGTGCCAGTGAAGCCATAGGTCATGCTCATCCCGAACAGCAGGAATCCGCTGGCGAGGGCGCCGAGCACGAAATACTTGAGGCCCGCCTCGGCCGAGCGGTCATCGGCCTTGAGGAAGGCGGCGAGGACATAGGCGGCGAGCGAGTTGAGTTCTAGCCCGACATAAAGCGTCAGCAGATTGGTTGCCGAAACCATCATCGCCATGCCGATCGCAGCGAAGACGACCAGTACCGGGAATTCTCCGCGATAGCCGCCGTGCCGTTCAAAGAACGCAGGCGATACCGCGAGCGATGCCGCTGCTGCCACAAAGATCAGGATCTTGGCGAACGCGGCAAAGGCATCGGCGGAGAACAGCCCATCAAAGGCCAGTGCGGCCGGTCCGCTGACGCCGTTCAGCAGGGTCGGCACCACCATCGCGGTCGCACCCAGCAGGACCAGAACGCCCAGCCAGTTGATCGCGCGGGCGTCCTTGCGGCCCTGCCCCCAGGCCGAAGCCAGCAGCAGTACCAGTCCCGAAACGCTCAGGAATTCTTCAGGCGCAGCGAGGCGCAGAGACTGCATCCAGTCCATCAGTGCGCCCCCCCTTCCTGGGCGTGTTCTTCAGTATGCGCCTTGGGCTGGCCCGCGGTCAGGTGGGCATCGCCTTCGGGCTTGGCCCGCGCCAGGCGCGCATCCAGTGCGGCAATATCGCTGCGCATCGGGGCCATGAACGTTTCCGGATAGACCCCCATCCACAGCACTGCCGCGGCAATCGGCGCCAGCATCAGCCATTCGCGCACCGACAGATCGGGCATGGCCGCAGCATCGGCGTTCTTCTGTTCGCCAAAGGCAACCCGGCGATAGAGGTAGAGCATATAGGCCGCCCCCAGGATCACGCCGGTACCGGCCACGAAGGCCACCCAGCTCGACATCTTGTAGATGCCCGCAAGGCTCAGGAATTCACCGACGAAGCCTGAAGTGCCGGGCAGGCCGACCGAAGCCATGGTGAACAGCATGAAGAACAACGCATACTTGGGCATATTGATCGAAAGCCCGCCGTAACGGCTGATCTCGCGGGTATGGAGCCGGTCATAAATCACCCCGACACACAGGAACAGCGCGCCCGAAACAAGGCCGTGGCTGAGCATCACCACCATTGAGCCTTCCAGCCCCTGGGTGTTGAAGGAAAACAGCCCGATTGTGACGATCGCCATGTGCGCGACCGAGGAATAGGCGATCAGCTTTTTCATGTCCGCCTGAACCAGCGCGATAAGCGAAGTGATCACCACCGCCGCCATCGACAGGATATAGATCAGCCAGGCGTAATGAGCGCTCGCCTCCGGGAACATCGGCAGCGAGAAGCGGATGAAGCCGTACCCGCCCATCTTCAGCAGCACGCCCGCAAGGATCACCGAACCTGCGGTGGGCGCCTGGACGTGGGCATCGGGAAGCCAGGTGTGGACCGGCCACATCGGCATCTTCACCGCGAAGCTGGCGAAGAAGGCCAGCCACAGCCACTTCTGCGCCTCGACCGGGAAGTCGTATTCCATCAGCGTCGGGATGTCGGTGGTTCCAGCTTCCTGCGCCATCCAGATCATCGCGATCAGCATCACGATCGACCCCAGCAGGGTATAGAGGAAGAACTTGTAGCTGGCGTAGATTCGGTCAGCCCCGCCCCAGATCCCGATGATCAGGTACATTGGGATCAGCCCGGCTTCGAAGAAGATGTAGAACAGGAACAGGTCCTGCGCGGCGAAAACGCCGATCATCAGCAGTTCCATCAGCAGGAAGGCAGCCATGTATTCGCCCACCCGCTTTTCGATCGACCGACTGGCCAGAATGCAGATCGGCATCAGGAACACCGAAAGCTCGATCAGCAGCAGCGCGATCCCGTCAATCCCGAGCTTCCACGCGAAGCCCTGGAACAGAGGTACGCTTTCCTGAAACTGCCACCGCGCGCCGCCGACATCGAAATTGCACCACAACACCACGCCCAGCGCCAGATCGATCAGCGTCGCCGCCAGCGCAACGGTCCGCGCGGTCTGCGCCGGAACCAGCAGGCAGATCACGCCCCCGATCAGCGGGACCAGCAGCATCAGCGAGAGGATATGTTCCATCATGTCAGTGCACCAGAACCCAGCTGATTGCCGCGGTGAGGCCGAGCAGCATCACCAATGCGTAGGAATAGAGAAAACCGGTCTGCAACTTCGAAGCGATCCGGCTGCCCTGGACCACGACCCAGGCCGAGCCGTTGGGACCGAACCGGTCGATCAGGCCCTGATCGCCGAGCTTCCAGAACTTCTCACCCAGCCAGAACGCGGGGCGGACGAAGATCCGGTCATAAAGCTCGTCGAAGAACCACTTGTTGTAAACGAAGGTGTAGAGCGGCTTGATCGCGGCAGCGAACTTCGCCGGGAAGGCGGGGTTCCGGATATAGCCGTACCAGGCGATCGCCAGACCAGTGATCATCACCGTGAACGGAGCCCATTTCACCCAGGTCGGCACACCGTGCATATGGTGGATCAGCTCTTCGCTGAAGACCACGCTGCCCTGCCAGAAATGCCCAGCACCCTCGCTGATGAACGAGTGGTTGAACACCAGGCCGGCGAATATCGCACCGAGCGACAGAACGCCCAACGGGATCAGCATGTTGATCGGGCTTTCGTGCGGGTGATAGCCGGCGGTCCCGTCATCGTGCTTGGCGTGGTGGCCAGCCCCGTGATGATCGTCACGCACCGCGTGCTGGATATGCTCCGACTGATCCCAGCGCGGCTTGCCGAAGAAGGTCAGGAACACCAGACGCCAGGAATAGAAGCTGGTCAGCAGCGCGGCGAAAATCCCCATCCAGAACCCGAAGGCACCGATCGACGTGTGCGCACCGAAAGCCGCTTCGAGAATCGCGTCCTTCGAATAGAACCCGGCAAACCCGAACAGGCCGACGATACCGACACCGGTGATCGCTAGAGTCCCCATGGTCATCGCCCAGAAGGTGAGCGGGATGTGCTTCCTGAGGCCGCCATAGTACCGCATATCCTGTTCGTGGTGCATGGCGTGGATCACGCTCCCTGCGCCAAGGAACAGCAGCGCCTTGAAGAAGGCGTGGGTGAACAGGTGGAACATCGCTGCACCCGGCGCACCGACACCCGCAGCCACGAACATATAGCCCAGCTGCGAACAGGTCGAATAGGCGATCACCCGCTTGATATCCCACTGGGTAGTGCCGATCGTAGCCGCAAAGAACAGCGTTGCAGCACCGACGGCAGTCACCACCGCCATCGCGGTCGGGCTGGTTTCGAACATCGGGGAAAGACGGCAGACCATGAACACGCCCGCGGTCACCATGGTAGCGGCGTGGATCAGCGCGGAGACCGGAGTTGGCCCTTCCATCGCGTCGGGAAGCCAGGTGTGCAGCCCCAGCTGGGCCGATTTGCCCATCGCGCCGATGAACAACAGAATGCACAGGATCGTCATCGTATCCCACTGCATCCCCAGGAACCCGATCGTCGATCCGGCCATTGAAGGCGCGCGGACCAGGATTTCAGGGATCGAAACGGTGTTGAACACCAGGAAGGTTCCAAAAATACCGAGCATGAAACCCAGATCGCCCACGCGGTTGACCACGAAGGCCTTGATCGCGGCGGCGCTGGCACTTGGCTTGCGGAACCAGAACCCGATCAGGAGGTAAGAGGCAAGCCCCACCCCTTCCCAACCGAAGAACATCTGGACCAGATTGTCGGCCGTCACCAGCATCAGCATGGCGAAGGTAAACAGGCTAAGATAGGCGAAGAACCGCGGCTGATCCGGGTCTTCGGCCATGTAGCCCCACGAATAGAGGTGGACCAGCGCCGAGACCGAGGTGACCACCACCAGCATGATCGCGGTCAGCGTATCGACCCGCAGGGCCCAGTCAAAGGTCAGGCTGCCCGACTGGACCCAGTGCAGCACCTGCACCACGTGCGGTTCGGCATGGCCGCCGACGAAGCTCAGGAAAATCGGCCAGCTGAGCGCGCAAGCAATGAACAGCGAGCCGGTCGTGATCGACTTGACCGCGACATTACCCAGCGCCCGGTTGCCCAGCCCACCGACAATCGCGGCCAGCAAGGGCAGAAATACGATGAGGAGGATCGGTTCCACTGCTGCCTTACCCCTTCATCTGGCTGACGTCTTCGACCGCGATGGTGCCGCGGTCGCGGAAATAGATAACCAGGATCGCCAGCCCGACTGCGGCCTCACCCGCGGCGACGGTCAGCACGAACATCGCAAAGACTTGGCCCGTCAGATCGCCCAGGAAGCTCGAAAAGGCGACCAGGTTGATGTTCACCGCCAGCAGGATCAGTTCGATCGCCATCAGGATGATGATCACGTTCTTGCGGTTGAGGAAAATCCCCAGCACGCCCAGCACGAACAGGATCGAGCTGACCACGACATAGTGTTCAATGCCGATCACAGTTTCACCCCCTGCCCGACTTCGGGCTTCATGTTGACAGTCGCCTCATCCGGACGGCGGGCGATCTGGCGCGATACGTTCTGCCCGCGCACGTCGCCGCGCTTGCGGTGGGTCAGCACGATCGCGCCGACCATGGCCACCAGCAGCAGCACCCCGGCAGCTTCGAACAGGAACAGGTACTTGCCGTAAAGCAGGTGCCCGATTGCCTTGATATTGCTGACATCTGCCGGAATGGCCGCGCTGCCGTCAGGCGTTCCAAGCTGGATGCCGCCTGCGCCAACCGCGCCAAGGCCAATCGCAATCTCGGCCAGCAGGACCAGCGCCAGCAGCAGGCCGAGCGGGAAGTTCTTGATGAACCCAGCCCGCATCGCCGCGAAATCGACGTTGAGCATCATCACCACGAACAGGAACAGCACCGCAACCGCCCCGACATAGACGATCACCAGCAGCATCGCGATGAACTCGGCCCCGGCCAGAACCATCAGTCCGGCGGCGTTGAAAAAGGCCAGAATCAGCCACAGCACCGAATGGACCGGATTGCGTGCGGTGATCGTCATCGCGCCCGACAGGATCGTCAGCGCGGCGAACAGGTAGAAGGAGATCAGCTGGATCATTGCGCGCGCCCCCTACCGATACGGCGCATCGGCTTCAAGGTTCGCGGCAATCGCCCGCTCCCACTTGTCCCCGTTCGCCAGCAGCTTGGCCTTGTCGTAAAACAGTTCCTGCCGCGTTTCGGTTGCATATTCGAAGTTCGGCCCTTCGACGATCGCATCAACCGGGCAGGCCTCCTGGCAAAAGCCGCAGAAGATGCATTTGGTCATGTCGATGTCATAGCGGGTGGTGCGGCGGCTGCCGTCCTCACGCGGTTCGGCCTCAATCGTGATCGCCTGCGCCGGGCAGGTCGCCTCACACAGCTTGCAGGCAATGCAGCGTTCCTCGCCGTTGGGATAACGGCGCAGCGCGTGCTCACCGCGGAAGCGGGGCGAGAGCGGGTTCTTCTCGTTGGGATAGTTGATCGTCGCCTTGGGCTTGAAGAAATACTTCAAGGTCAGCCAATGCGCCTTCACGAACTCCCAGAGGGTAAAGGATTTGATGAGTTGGGCGGCGGTCATGCCTGCGTTCCTAATCGCTTTGCTTCTTCTTCGTTCAAATCAGCCAACCACGCGGTCAACATTGCTGTCACTATCCCGACAAGCCAAATCGGAAGGTTCCAAATAAAATCAACGATCTTCTGAACGCCCACCCATTTGAACGTGGGTTTTCGCAACCAATCAAGCACATCCGCTTTCTGTGTTTCGCCATACCTGAGCCATTCGTAGACGTGCCTGAAGAGCTCGAACAGAGTAACGCAAACCGCGATTGCAAAGATCCACCAACAAACTCTCGACCAGAAGACAGCATCTGACTTTTGCTGCTCGATTGTGCGCTCCGCTTCATTGTTGCTCACGCCCCTTGCCTCCACATCAGCCAACCGCTCACCAGAACGACGAACAGCAGCGACACCGGCAGGAACACCTTCCAGCCCAGCCGCATCAG
>Ga0116179_1003414_pt1 | contig 10973 bp, 9 predicted proteins | sample AD_UKC071_MetaG_FD_89751 | JGI IMG/M metagenome (GOLD analysis project Ga0116179, IMG submission 89751) | Active sludge microbial communities of municipal wastewater-treating anaerobic digesters from USA - AD_UKC071_MetaG | ecosystem: Engineered > Bioreactor > Anaerobic > Digestate | place: USA...
CATGCGCCGCGCCAGCCGGGCGGCGCCCTCGGCACCCAGAGCAGGGATCAGCCGCGTCTTGGCCCGTCCAGGCAACGGTGCCTTGGCGAAGACCACGACGCGCGGCGCGTTCGGGGAATGCACGGCTTGCTTCGTCATTCGTAGCGCCGCGCCAGCACCTGCGGCGAGGCACCGCGCCAGTAGGCCCAGCGCAGGCGCCACATGAGCACGATGGTGGCCCAGACGCCGCGGCTCTCCCAGCGCCGCCCCGAGGTGATCACGCGCTCGCGCAGGCAGGCCGGGCGCGACAAGGTTCGCAGTCGCTTCGACATCTCGATGTCTTCCATCAGCGGCTGCTCGGGAAAGCCACCGATCGCGTCGAATGCCGCGCGCGTCATGAACAGGGCCTGGTCGCCGGTGGCAATGCCGCTCCAGCGCGAACGCACGTTCATGCAGGCCGCCACCACGCGCAGCATCCGGGGGCGACCGGCGATGCGCACGTCGAAGCGGCCCCAGACGTGGCGGCCGCCGGCCAGTGCCTGCTCGATGAGGCGATCCGCGTCCGGCGGCAACGTGGTGTCGGCGTGCAGGAACAGCAGGACGCGAGCGCCGCTTGCCGCCTGCGCCCCGGCGTTCATCTGCGCGGCCCGGCCGCGCGCGGCCTCGATCACCTCGACGCCGCCGAAGCGCCGCGCCCGTGCTGGCGTGTCGTCGGCGCTGCCGCCATCGGCCACCAGCACGCGCACACCGCGTGCCATCAACGGCATCAGGGCCCTCAGCGCCGCCTCGATGCCGGCCGCTTCATTGAGAACGGGCATGACGATGGCCAGCGACGACGCGGGCTCGGGCGGCATCATCGCCGTGGCTCCTTCGGGCACGCCCGCTCAGTGCGCCAGCGCACCGCCGCAGCTGCTGCCTTGGCCCGCGGTGCAGCCGTAGCAGTGGCCGGACACGCGGATCGGCTGCGCCTGCAGATCGGTCCTGAGCAGCTCGCGCAGGTGGCGGCGCACGCCGCTGGTGCCCAACGGCAGACCGAGCTGCTGGTTGAAGTCGCAATCGTAGAGCCAGCCCTGCCAGTCCACGCTGACCAGGCTGCGGCACATCACGCCGGCCAGGTTCTGCGGCTGGAAGCTTCCCTTGAGCAGGTCCATGTAGGCGTCGAAGCTGCCCTTGGAGACCAGCGTGGAGCCGAAGCGCTGAATCGGCATGTTGGTCAGCGCCAGCAGCTCATTGAAGACGATGCCGAAATGCTCGAACAGTTCGCGCTTGTAGTCGGCCTGCAGCGCCTGCTGGTCGGGCGGCAGCGACGGGCCTTGAGGGTTGTAGACCAGATTCAGCACCAGGCCACTGCCCGGCTGGCCGTAGCCCAGCACATTGAGCTGGCGCAGCGCGGCAATGCTCTGGTCGAACACGCCGTCGCCGCGCTGGCGGTCCACATTCGCCGCCGAGTAGCAGGGCAGCGACGCGACCACCTCCACCTGCTGGCCGGCCAGGAACTCCGCCAGACCCTCCTGCCCGGGTTCGGACAGGATGGTCAGGTTGCAGCGGTCGATCACGCGCACGCCCTGGGCGCGGGCCGCGCGCACCAGGTCCCGAAAACCTTCGTGCAGCTCCGGGGCGCCACCGGTCAGGTCCAGCGTGCGGATGCTGCGGGCCGCCAGCACCTGCGGGATCAGCGCCAGCGTGGCGTCGTCCATCATCTCGGTGCGGTTCGGCCCGGCGTTGACGTGGCAGTGCAGGCAGCTCTGGTTGCAGCGGTAGCCCAGGTTGACCTGCAGGGTATCGAGCCGGCCGCGCTTGAGGGCCGGAAACAGGGTTTTCTCCAGCAGAGGGAGGGTCGCGTTCATCTCGTCTCCAGACCCTTTGGAAGGGAAAAAGGCGCACCGCGCCGGCGGCAAAGTGCAGATTCTGGTGGATTTCCGCGCGCCCGTTGCGACAGCGGGTTTCTGGCGCCCGCGCCGTTGCGAGGCACTGTTGCCTGGCGTACGGCATGATCCCTGCAGATTTGCAAGAATCAAACCTTCGTCCCGCCCCATCCATTCGTGCCAAGCTCTACCGCTTCTGTCGATCTCCGCAAGCTGGCCCTGGTGCTGGTCGTGCTGACAGGCGTCGGCCTGTTCTTCGGACTCGATCTGGGACGTTTCTTCGGCTTGAAGTTCATCCAGGACAGCCTGGGGACTCTCGTCGCTGCGCGGGCTGCGCATCCGGTGCAGGCCTCCTTGCTCTTTGTGGCGGTGTACGTGGGGGTGACGGCGCTGTCGCTGCCGGGCGCCGCCATTCTCACGCTGGCCGGCGGCGCCTTGTTCGGCCTGGTATGGGGCACCCTGCTGGTGTCCGTGGCCTCCACCCTGGGCGCGACACTTGCGATGGTGACGGCCCGCTACCTGCTGCGCGACCTGGTCCAGGCCCGTTTCGGCCACAAGCTGACGACGCTGAACCAGGGCATCGCGCGCGACGGCGCTTTCTACCTGTTCACGCTGCGGCTGATTCCAGCCATGCCATTCTTCGTCCTGAACCTGTTGGCCGGATTGACGCACATGAAGATCTGGACCTTCGCCTGGGTCAGCCAGCTGGGCATGCTGGCGGCCACCCTGGTCTTTGTGAACGCCGGCACCGAAATCGCCAGGATCGACTCGCTGGCCTCCATCCTGTCTCCCAGCTTGATCGGCTCCTTCGTGCTCCTCGGCCTGCTGCCGCTGTTGGTCAGGAAAGCGCTGGCCGTCGCGCAGCGGCGCAAGGTCTACGCGCGCTGGAAAACGCTGCGCCCCAAGCGCTTCGACCGCAACCTCGTCGTCATCGGCGCGGGCGCCGGCGGCCTCGTCACCGCCTACATCGCCGCAGCGGTGAAGGCGAAGGTCACGCTCGTCGAGGCCCACAGGATGGGGGGCGACTGCCTCAACTACGGCTGCGTGCCCAGCAAGGCGCTGATCAGGACGGCCAGGCTGGCGCACCAGATGCGCCATGGCGCGCGCTACGGCCTGTCGGACTGCGCCCCCGCGTTCAGCTTCCAGTCCGTGATGCAGCGCATCCACGCTGTGATTGCCGCGATCGCGCCGCACGACAGCGTCGAGCGCTACACCGGCTTGGGCGTCGAGGTGCTGCAAGGCCATGCGACGATCGTCAACCCCTGGACCGTGGAGATTGCGCTCAACGATGGCGGCACGCAGACCCTGACGACTCGCGCCATCGTCATCGCCGCCGGCGCGAGCCCGGTCGTGCCGCCGCTGCCGGGGTTGGACGACGTGGGCTATGTCACCAGCGACACCTTGTGGGATGCCCTTGCGAAGCTCGACGAGGTGCCGCGACGGATGGTGGTGCTGGGCGGCGGCCCCATCGGCTGCGAGTTGGCGCAGAGCTTCCAGCGCGTGGGCGCGCAGGTCACGCAAGTGGAAATGGCGCCACGCATCCTGCTGCGCGAAGACGTGGACGTCTCGCATCTGGCGCTCGAATCGCTGCAGGCCGACGGCGTGCAGGTGCTGACCGGCCACAAGGCGCTGCGCTGCGAGCGCCAGGGCGAACAGAAGTTCATCGTCGTCGGCCACGCGGGCGCCGAACAACGGATCGAATTCGAAGCATTGATCTGCGCCGTGGGCCGCGCGGCGCGCCTGACGGGCTACGGCCTGGAGGAACTCGGCATCCCGACCAACCGGACCGTGGAGACCAACGAATACCTTCAGACCATCTACCCCAACATCTATGCGGCGGGCGACGTGGCCGGGCCCTTCCAGTTCACCCACACGGCCGCGCACCAGGCCTGGACCGCAGCGGTGAATGCCTTGTTTGGCGACGTCAGGAAGTTCAAGACCGACGACTCGGTGATTCCCCGGGCCACCTTCATCGACCCGGAGGTCGCGTGTGTCGGCCTGAACGAGCAGGAGGCGAAGGAAAAGGGCGTTGCCTTCGAGGTCACGCGCTACGGCATCGACGACCTGGACCGTGCGATTGCAGACAGCGAGGCCCGCGGCTTCGTGAAGGTGCTCACCGTGCCCGGCAAGGACCGGATCCTGGGCGTCACCATCGTCGGTGCGCACGCCGGCGACCTGCTGGCCGAATACGTGCTGGCCATGAAGCACGGCCTGGGCCTGAACAAGATCCTGGGCACCATCCACACCTACCCGACGCTGGCCGAGGCCAACAAATACGCCGCTGGCGAATGGAAGCGGGCCCATGCGCCGGCGCGCCTGCTGGCCTGGGCCCGGCGCTACCACGACTGGAAACGACGCTGAGATGAGAAGACTGCCACACGCCACGCTGGCCTGTGCCAGCAGCCTGCTGATCCTGATGGGGAACTTGCCTGCAGCAGCCGATGACCGCATCCGGATCGCGCCCTTTTCCGAGGCCCGCGGCGGCAAGCTGCCGGCGCCATGGCGCAGTGTCGGTCTTCCCGGCAGCAGCAAGCCTTTGACGCGTTTCGACCTGGTGCCGCTGGACGGCCTCACCGTGCTGCGCGTGCTGGCCGACCACTCCTACGCCAACCTGGTTCACGACCTCCCCGACGTCGTGGTGACGCGCGGCACCCAGCTGCGCTGGCGCTGGCGCCTGGAGCAGCCCTTGCCCGAGGCCGACCTGCGCCATCGAGAGACCGACGACACGGCCCTCAAGGTCTGCCTGCTGTTCAACGCGCCCGCCGAGAACCTCGGCGCCCTTGAGCAGGGTCTGCTCGGCGTGGCGCGAGCGATCAGCGGCGAAAAACTGCCCGCGGCCACGCTCTGCTACGTCTGGGACCACACCCTGCCTGTCGGCACCTTGCTCGACAACGCCTTCACCTCGCGTATCCGCATGATCGTGGTGGACAGCGGGACCAAGGCGCTCGGCCAATGGGTCAGCCACCAGCAGGATGTGACGGCGGACTTCCGCCGCGCTTTCGGGCGCGAGTTCCCCACCCTGCCCCCTCTGGAGGGCGTCGCAGTGGGCGCCGACGCCGACAACACCGGCGGCCACAGTGTGGGCTTCGTGGGGGATGTCACACTCTCGCCATGACTTCGACGCCCGGACTGAAAAATCTCGTGCTGCTGGGGCTGGGGCACGCGCATGTGCAGGTACTGCGTGGGCTGGCCCACAGCCGCCCTGCAGACCTGAACCTCACCGTGATCGCGCCGCGCCCGCTGGCGGTGTATTCCGGCATGGTGCCGGGCTTCGTGGCCGGCCACTACACCGCGGAACAGTGCCGCATCCCGCTCGACGCATTGCTGGCGCGCAGTGGCGCGCGCACCATCGCAGGCAGCGCCATCGGGATCGATGCTGAGACCCGCACCGTGTCCCTGGCCAGCGGCGAGGCCGTGCCCTGGGACTGGCTCAGCGTGAACACCGGGCCGATCATGGATCGCGACCTGCTCGAGGTCCGCATGCCCGGCGCGCGCCGGCACGCGCTGTTCGTGCGCCCGATCGACGCCTTCGTCCAACTGTGGCCCCAGGTCGCGGAGATGGCGGCGAGCCGTCCGATCCACCTGGCCGTGGTCGGCGCGGGCGCGGCCGGCGTGGAACTGGCCATGGCAGCGTCGCACGCGCTGCAAGGCTCTGGCATGCCTCAAGGCAGCCACGTGTCGCTGGTGACCGGGGGCGAACCGCCCGCGGCCATCTACCCCCAGGCGGTGCAGGCCCGCGTGCAGCGTGCCCTGCGCCGCTTGAACGTCACGCTCATCCCGGAAACCTGCGTCGGCGTGGAAGTGGGCGCCCTGCTGCTGGCCAACGGGGCCCGCCTGGTCTGCGACGCGCCGGTGCTCGCGGTGGGTACGCAGGCGCCCGCCTGGCTCGCCGACAGCGGCCTGGCGCTGGACGAGGCCGGCTACCTCGCCGTCAACGCCTTCCAGCAAAGCACCAGCCACCCCCGCGTGTTTGCCGCCGGCGACGTGACCAGCCGGGTGGATGCGCCCCATCCCCGCAACGGCGTGCACGCGGTGCGCGCCGGTGTCCCGCTGCTGGCCAACCTGCGCGCCGCGATGCAGGCGCTTCCTTTGAAGCCCTATACGCCGCCCCCGCGCACGCTGAACCTGCTGGCCTGCGGCTCGCGCTACGCCATCGGCACCTGGGGCCCGTTCAGCTTCGAGGGCCGCTGGGTGTGGCACTGGAAAGACCGCATCGACCGCGCCTTCGTCGCCCGCTACGCAACCTGAAACCATGCCCGCCCCTGATTCCCCCGAAGCCGCAACCATGACAACGACCATCGCCCCCACCGAACCCCGCCTCACCTCGCTCTCGCACGGTGGCGGCTGCGGCTGCAAGATCGCGCCCGGCGTGCTGTCGGACATCCTCAAGGGCACGACACAGATGCCCATCCCCAAAGAACTGCTGGTGGGGATCGAGACCGCCGATGACGCCGCCGTCTACAGGCTCAACGACGAGCAGGCACTGATCGCCACCACCGACTTCTTCATGCCCATCGTCGACAACCCGTTCGACTTCGGCCGCATCGCTGCCACCAACGCCATCAGCGACGTCTATGCGATGGGCGGCACGCCCATCATGGCGCTGGCGCTGGTGGGCATGCCGATCAACGTGTTGTCGCTGGAGACCATCGGCAAGATCCTGGAAGGTGGCGCCTCGGTGTGCCGCGAGGCCGGCATCCCGATCGCGGGCGGCCACACGATCGATTCGGTGGAGCCGATCTACGGGCTGGTGGCCCTGGGCCTGATCCATCCGAAGCGGGTCAAGCGCAATGCCGATGCGCGCGCAGGCGACGTGCTGGTGCTCGGCAAGCCGCTGGGCGTGGGCGTGATGTCGGCCGCGCTGAAGAAGAACGCGCTGGGCCCGCAAGGCTATGCGCAGATGATGGCCAGCACGACGAAGCTCAACACCCCCGGCCCGGACCTGGCCGCGCTCGACGGCGTGCACGCGCTGACCGATGTCACCGGCTTCGGCCTGGCCGGCCACGCGCTGGAGATCGCCCGCGGCGCGAACTGCACGGTGCACATCGACTGGGCCAATGTGCCCCTTCTGGACGGCGTGCGTGAGCTGGCCGGGCAAGGCATGGTCACCGGCGCCTCCGGCCGCAACTGGGCGGCCTACGGCGCCGAGGTGGCGCTGCCCGACGGCTTTGCGCCGCAGGACCAGGCCCTTTTGTCCGACCCCCAGACCAGCGGCGGCCTGCTGGTGTCGTGCGCGCCCGAGGCGCTGGAGAGCGTGCTGGCGATCTTCCAGCGACACGGGTTTGACCGGGCTGGCGTGGTGGGCCGGATCGAGCCGGCGGGCGCGGCGCGGCTGGTGGTGGGCTGATCGGGCCCCAAGACCATCAGCGTCGCAGCAGACGCTGCAGCCAGCCCTTGGGCGGGGCCGCTTCCGGCAGGGCCGGCACCTGCGAGGGCGCAAGGTCGTCGAGGATGGCCTGCGGCCGGTCCAGCACCAGCCGACGCGCCTCATCGGCGCCCAGCAGGTGCTCGGCCACCGCCCGCGCCTGGGAAAGGCCGGGCGCCCGCCGGCCGCTGGAGTGCGCATCGGAGGCCAGCAGGTGCACCTGGCCCTCGCCCAACAGCCGCTCGCCCCAGTACTTTGCCCGCTTGCCGAACAGACCTGTCAACGCCCCTGCGGTCACCTGCAACCAGGCGCCCTGACGAACCAGGCGAGGGAACACCTCGTGGTGGTCTTCAATCCAGGTCAGCCGCTCCGGGTGCGTGATCACCGGCGTGTAACCGGCGGCCACCAGTTCGAACACCGACTCCTCGAAGTGCGGCGGCCGCACATGGTGCGAGGGTTCCAGCAGCACATAGCGCGAGCCGTGCAGCGTGGGCACCGCACCTGCACGCAGCCCCTCCAGCAACCCGGGCACCAGGTGGACGTCAGCGCCGTCCACCAGCGTCAGCGCAATGCGGTACACGTCCAGTGCGGCCTGCAGGTGCTGGCGCGCCCGGCTGATCCCCTGCGCGTCGTTCAGGTAGAGGCCCGGGTAGATGTGCGGCGTACAGGCCATGGTGTGCACGCCATCGGCCACCGCCATGCGCGCCATGTCCAGCGACATCTCCAGCGAGGTCGCCCCATCGTCGATACCGGGCAGGATGTGGCTGTGCAGGTCGATCATGAGGGGGCCTGGGTTTACCGCGCCTCCAGTCGAAACGCGTCGAAGCTCATCTGCCCGCGCAAGCCCGCGAGCGCCTCGGAGTCCAGCTGGGCTTTCAGCTGCAGCACGACCGCGCGGCAGTCGGGCGGCACGGCCAGCGCCACGCTCATGGAGCGCCACTGGCCCTGCGTGTCCAGCAGCGCCGGCGTGCGCGCCAGCTCGCGGTCGCCGGCCACGCAGTTGAAGGTCCACACCAGGCCCTGCTCCGTGCGCATCTGGCGCCCCATGTAGTCCCCGGCAAACCCATAGCTGCCCGGCGGAAGCACCAGCACCTGGCGCACCAGCGGCTGCGCCACCGGGCGCCCGGTGAACTCCACCTGCAACACACGGCCGCGCTCGCCCAGCGCTGGCTGCTCGATCAGCGCGCCGGCCTTCGAGGGGCCCTCGTCGCGCAGCTCCCAATCGAAACCGTCGGCGATGAAGCCCTGCTCGAAACCGCCGTTGAAAAGCAGCGGCACCGCGCCACCGACCAGAACCACCCACAAGGCCTGTGCCTCCTGCCACTGCCCGCTCGCCTTGAGGGATCGCATCAGCGCCTGGCCTGTTCGGGCCGAGATCAATTTCAACGGCAAGGCTTTCGCCACCAGCGGCATCGCCAGCACCACGGGCACCCCGGCCGCGTCAAGATGGCGAAGCACCGGCTCCAGCCAGGTGGTGCCCGGCTGCACCGCAGCCAGCAGCGCGTCCCGCGCCTGCGGGCGCGCCACCAGCGCCGCCAGCACCAGCATCGCGCCCCCATCGTCCTGCTCCTGCACCAGCCGAACCAGCCCTGGCACGACCAATGTCCACTGCTCCCGTTGCAAGGCCCGCGACACCTGCACCCGCAGCAGCAAGGGATCCTGTGGCGCCATGCGGCTCGCCGTCGCCATCACCGCGGCCTCATCCAGCGGCGCCACACCACCCGGCTGACCGCTCAGCAGCGCCAGTGCGAGCCAGGACGCCGAATCCCCCGGATTGGCTGCAATGCGCGCGCGCAGGTCACGCACTTGCGCCGGCACAGCCTCGTCGCTCACCGGGCACGACGAAAGCTCCGGCCACTCGCGCAGCTCGCAGGCGCGCTGCAGGTTGCGCTGCAGACCGATCGCGCCCAACACCCAAGCCAGCGCAATGCCCAACCCCACCACCAGCCCGCGCAGCGCAGGGCGCTGACGCAGCGTTTCAGCCCGCATCATCGCGTCATCTCACTGGCATTCAGGCGGGTCAGCACAGCCTGCCCGCCCCGGGCGGCAAATTGCGCGCGCAACACCAATTCACGGGTGGAAGCCTGCTGATACTCGTCCTGCAGGTGCAACGTCACCAGGCCATCGACCTGGAGACCGTCGCCCACCGGTCGCCCGCTGAAACGCACCGGGCCCAGGCGCACCGCCCTGGCATTGGCCACCGCCCGGTTGTACGCCTGCACAAACCCGTCCGCGCCGTCGCCAGGGCGCACGGGCCGCTCCACCCAGCGCAGCACCTGCTCGCCCCGGCCGCTCTGCAAAACGCCGAGCACCTGTCCCAGCAGCGGTTGCACATCTTCCATGCCCAAGCTGCCCATGCGACCGGCCAAGGGCGCAGCTTCGCTGACAGCCACCGTTGCGGCACCGGCGCGCGCCGGCTGCGGTGAGGCCTGCGTCACGGCAGGTGCCAGGCCCGACCCTGCTGCCTGAACACTGGTTACGGAGGCTGGCACCGCCATCGCTGGCACCTGCGCCAAGACGGGCGATGGCGTGGGAGCCGGCGCAGCATCCACCCCGGGCACCGGCCGTACCTCCAGCCCGCCTGAAGGAGCCGGCGCCACTGTGCGGCTCGCCCAACCCGCCTGCGCGAGCGGCGCCCCAGGCTTGTATCCGACGCGGTCAGGGTCTGCAGTCTGCCGGGCCGCCACCTTGGCCTCGGGCGGCTCAGGCATCCGGCCTTGGGCGCCCGCCACAGGCAACGAAGCTGGCGGCGGCGCCGCCTGCTCGGCCACCACCGGATCCGATCCCGGCGCCACGGCCGCCGGGGCCACCGCAACAGCGGACGCTGCTGCGAGCACCGCCTCCGATGGTGCCTGCACGGGCGGCACTGCCTGCACCTTCATCACGCCGTGGTCCGGCTCGGACGCCCCGGAAAACAGCCAGATGCCCACCCCCAACACACCACTGGCCAGCAAGGTACCCATCGCAGCGCGGCGCCACACCGGCGACGAAGTGCCCGAACGCGGGTGCGACGTCGGTGTCGCCAGCGGCCGCGCCAAAGTGGCGGCATGCCCTTGCGGCGGCGGCCACAACGTGTGCTTCGAGCCACCCAGGGTTCGGTCATAGTTCTGCCGGCCCATCGGCGAGGCCAGCACATCGTTCGCCTGGTTGATGCGCGTGGCCGCATCAGCCGGCCAGAACCGCCCCCCCCCGGAAAAATCGGGGTGCGTCAGGCGCATCAGCATGCGGTAGTGATCGCGCAGCGTGGCCGAATCAAAGGCGGGCTTCAGGCCCAGGAGGGTGTAGTGGTCGGTACCCGGGCGCAACATGGCGGTGCGCACAAAAAAACGCGCCGCCTTGCGCAGCTGCACCTGAAGGGCTTCGTCCTGCGGCAAACCTTCTGCCGGGCGGCCACTGGCGAGAACCAGCACTTCGGTACCGTGATCGAAGAGCAGGCGGGGCTCCCGCATCGCCAACGGATAGCGGCCCGGAAACGCCTCGAAATCCAGCAGGCAGGCGCCCAACGCAGCCCACTGGGCTCGCGCCGTGACGGGTTGGACCGAAGGGCTCATCGCGGAACGCCGGCCTCGCTGTCAGCCCGGCTTTCGGTCCAGCCGCCCGGCGGCGCCCTGTGCCGCCACACTGGCCTCGCCCGCCGCGCCAGCGGCCTGCGCATTGCCATAGCCGTAATAGCCTTCATAGCCGTAGTATGAACTGTGCTCGCTCGTGGCGCGCGTCAGCACCAGGCCCAGCGGCAGCAGCCCTGCCGTGCGCAGGCGCCGCAG
>Ga0116179_1003419_pt1 | contig 10960 bp, 10 predicted proteins | sample AD_UKC071_MetaG_FD_89751 | JGI IMG/M metagenome (GOLD analysis project Ga0116179, IMG submission 89751) | Active sludge microbial communities of municipal wastewater-treating anaerobic digesters from USA - AD_UKC071_MetaG | ecosystem: Engineered > Bioreactor > Anaerobic > Digestate | place: USA...
ATCTTTAATAGTTATTTCAATATCAAACTCTTCTGTTAAGTTAGCTATTAATGTAACTATATCAAAGGAAGTTAAAATACCATCAGTGATTAAATGTTTCTCTGAATTATAATCTACTCCAGGTTTTATTTGATTTAATATTTCAATTATTTTATTTTTCATCGTTTTCTCCTTTTAATGACATATAATACTTACGATCTATTTTACCATTCATATTATGCTTCATTTTAGATATTTTGTATATCTTATTTGGCAACATATAATTAGGCACTTTCTTAGATGCTAAGTTATAAACTTCAGATTCTTCTATATTACCTTCATAATACAAGATAATTCTATCACTAAAGTAAGTGGCCACGCAACTGATTATACCATCAATACTATATAATCTGTTTTCTATTTCTTCTAATTCTATACGATATCCCATATGTTTTATTTGAAAATCCTTACGAGCTTTATAATGGAATATTCCTTTGCTATCAATTGAAACTAGATCACCAGTTTTATAATATGTACTTGGATAAGCTGTTTGAAGTGGATCTTGAACAAATATTTCTTTTGTTTTATCAGGATTATTATAGTAACCATTAGCTAAGAATGATCCTCCAACATATAATTCTCCTACTTCATCAACATTAGCAATACGATTATCAACAATTACTTTACAATCACAATTCTCACAAGAAACGCCAATAGGTACAGATTCTTCTGGTTTAATCTTTTTAGTGACTTTATAATATGTACAAATATCCGTAGTTTCAGTTGGACCAAATAGATTAGCATATTTGGCTTTTACGTGATCCATCCAATAATTCAAACATTTTGTTGGCATTGTTTCCCCAGCAAATAATACTTGTTTTAAATTAGGTAATTGTAATTCATCTAAAGCATGAAGATTTGCAAGAATCGAAAGTGCAGATGGGACCCAATAAATAGTGTTTATCTTATTATCGTTTAGATAATTTATTAAAGTCATTGGAAAGGAAAAGTACATTTTAGGAATAAAATATAAAGTTGACCCGGCATATATTGTACCTAATACATCAGAAACTGACATACTAAAATATAATGGGGTTTGATTACCAAAGATAGTGTTTTTGTTTATTTTAAAACAAGTTGTAAACCAATTTAGGTATGACATAACGGAAGCATGGGAAACAACAACACCTTTAGGAATGCCTGTTGATCCACTTGTAAATAAAACATACATTGGGTTTGTATCTACAATGTTCTTTTCCTTAAACTTAGTATCGTTTTTCATCAAATCGCTAAATAAAACGTTTTGATATTTATACTCTGTCTTATTCTCAGAAACTATAGCTGCTGGTTTTAAGACATCTAGTATTAGATTAACTCTTTCATCTGGCATAGATGTATCTATAACCGTATAAAAATTACCTGATAAGGCAACACCAATCATAGTTGTGATTAGATTAATTCCCTTATCCATATATATTGCTATTGGCTTATTATCATGTTCTTTTAAACCATTAGCTATTCTTTTTACATCAGCATAAAATTCTTCATAAGTTATACTTCTTTTATTATCAACAAACATAATTTTTTTTGGATTTTTATGTTCATTTTCTTTTAATTTATCAATCAATACCATATTTTTTCCCTCTAAATCATTAGTTTAATATCTAATTGTGAAAATTAAAACAAATTTTACATATTTTGATATTAAAGTTATAACAAATATAATTTTAGTATAATATTATATAAAAAGATAGTAAAAACCACTATCTTAGTTATCTAACCAATATTTTAATACAACTGCATTATTACATTTAGTATTTGATGCTGAATAAAGCAAAATAACATTATCATCTTTGTATTTGTTTTTAAAATCTAAAGCATATGCATTATTATTAAGTTCTTTAATATATTGTTCCTGGAATTCATTAAATTTATTGTCATCGTGATTAAACCATTTTCTTAGTTCATTACTTGGTGCTAATTCTTTAGCCCAAATATCTACATTTAATTTTTCTTTTTTTATTCCCCTTGGCCATATACGATCAACAAGAACTTTTATGGAATTATTATCTCCATTAAAATCATATACTCTTTTTATAATAGTCTTCATTTTATAACACCACTTATCTTTGTAACTTATATTATTATATCATTTAAATGGTAAAGCAAAAAAAGATATGTCTTCTTTTAAATATTACATATCTTCTTATTATTAATTATAAATTTTTGGCTATATTTCTACAATAAAGACGTCATTCCCATACTCTTTTATTATATTAATTAAATCTTCTATTTTTAACCAAACAGTCTCTGTATTATCATTTGGGTGAATTCCTATTATACGTTTATCATTCATAAAGTCTTTATCTATATAGAATTTGACTTTATGTTCTTTATCGTTTAATAATCCTAATGGTGTAACAGATCCTGGTATAAGATCCATTATTCCTTTTAAATCATTTTCAGAAGCAAAGCTTAATCTACCTGTCACATTTATATTACTAAATTTTTTTAGGTCCACCTTAGTTTTGTTACATTTAACTGTTATAAGATAATAATTCCTTTTCTTATCATCTCTAACAAATAGATTTTTAGCATTATATCCTGGATAAGCTATTTCATCTTGCGATAATCCTTCCATATTATATACAGCCTTATGTTTCTCAATTTCATGCCATATATTGTTTTGTTTTAAGTATTCATATATTTCATATTTATTCAAAACTATTTCCCACTTTCAAATTATAATATGTGCTTATCTTCCACAATTACATCTCCTCGACAACTTACTATTTCTCTTTTAATTTCAACACTGCAACAGTTTCAACGTGATGTGTATTAGGAAACATATCAAGTGCATAAAGAGATGTTATATTGTAATTATTTAATACTTTTAAATCTCTTGCTAATGTTATTGGATTACATGAAATGTATGCTATTTGCTTAGTTTTCATGTTCAATAATAAATCCATTGTTTCTTTATTTAATCCTGATCTTGGAGGATCTAATATCACAGCATCAAATGATGTTTTTATCTCATTTAAGACATCATTAGTGTTTCCTGTGTAATAATGGACATTTTCAATATTATTTTCTTTAGCATTAACTTTTGCATCTTCTATAGCGTTACTTACAATTTCTATTCCATATATTTCTTTAAACTTATCTTTTAGGGATAATCCCATAGTTCCTATTCCACAATAAAGATCAAGAACTCTATTACCTTCTAAGTTATTATTTAATATTTTAAATATTTCATTTGCTATATAATTATTAATTTGAAAAAATGAATTATAAGTTACTTTGAATTTATAATCTCCAATCATATCATAAAAATAATTACTACCATATATAGTTTTATTGTTTAAGACAATGCCTTTGATATTGCTTGGTAATTTATCATAAGTAATATCTACTTTATTATCAGATTCAATTATAATTAATATCTCATTTAAATAATTACTTCTAATAGTAATATTTCCATCTTTAATATTAAATAAATACTCAATATTAATAATATCATTTATGGCATTACTAGCTAATAAACATAAATCTATTTCACATAAATGATGAGTACTATTTTTATAATATCCCCATTTATTATTTATTACTTTTAATTCTATTTTATTTCGATAAAATAATTCTTTGTTAGATGGTATAAATTTGACCTCTTTAGTAATATTTCCATATTTTTTTAAGATATCTTGTACTTTATTTAATTTATATTCATGTTGATATTCATAACCCATGTGCATGATATTACATCCTCCACATAAATTATAATATGGGCATTTAGGTAATACACGGTTCTCACTTGATTCACTTATACCTACATTGTTACCAACATAATATTTATGGTGATCTTCTATATTATCAACATCAATTATTTCTTTAGGTAAACTGTTATTAACGAACATTATCTTATTATTATAATAAGTGATTCCTCTTCCATCATTATCTAATTTATTTATTAGTAGTTTGACTGGCATATAATTTGTGCACCTCTTTTAAAGTTAATGTTCTATAAGTTCCAACTGGTACATCATCAATAGTTAAGAAATCATATTGAGTTCTATTTAACTTAGTTACTTTATATCCTAAAGACTCAAATAATCTCTTTACAATGTGATTACGTCCTTCGACAATTGTAATTTCAATAGTAGAAGTATCTTTCTTCTTATCAATACTTCTTACTTTTACTCTTGTAGGTTTACATATCATATCATCTATCATGATACCATCTTTTAACTTATAAATATCTTCAGTTAAAATGGCGTGATTTATATGGGCTACATATGTTTTTTCAATATGACTTGTTGGATGAGATAACAAATTATCTAACTCTCCGTCATTAGTTAATAATAATAATCCTGTTGTATTATAATCTAATCGACCAATTGGATAAATTCTCTTTGTCGTCTTTATTAAATCAACAACTGATTTACGGCCTTTTTCATCTTTAACCGTAGATACGACACCAATAGGTTTATTTAATAAATAGTAAACATGTTCTTCTCTTTTTAGAGTTTCGCCATCGACCATGATATCTTCTTCTCCGGTTACTTTAGTTCCTAATTCTTTGATAACAATTCCATCTACAGATACTCTTCCTTGAGTAATTAATTCTTCTGCTTTTCTTCTTGATGTATAACCCGATTCAGCTATTACCTTTTGTAATCTTTCCATATTTATTTCCCCTTTTTATTAATTAAAAAATTATTTATATATCTTATTCTTAAACGATCTTGTTCAACAAACATTAATACTGAGAATACTAATAGTACTGCATCAATAATAAAGCTCCAAACAGTAGATCCTGTTAAATTGGTAAAGAAATCTAATGCAAACATTACAATTGAGTATATTGTTCCAAATATACTTAAAAGTTTTAATCTTTTTAAAGCATTAAAAGCTGATTTGTTTTTATCAGATTCTTTAATATAATCACTTTCTGCTTTTCTCTTTTCTTCTTTAGATAATCTCATATATTTATTCTTCATCATATTCACGATTTATATCACTTAAAGTAAAACCTTTACGATATAACCTTTCTTTTATTTTTTGTTCTAATATTTTCCCTGTATATTTCTTAGATAATTCCTCTTTTGCTTTTAATAATTCATGTTCTAAAATATTATTTTCTTTAATATCATATTTATTTAATATATTAAGAATCATTTCTTTGGAATATCCATGATTTATTAAATCATTAAGTATCTTCATTTTCAACATATTTTTAGAAGAAGTATGATTTAATTTAATTTTTTTATCAATATAATTAGTAATTCTTGTTTCCCAAGTATTATCTTGAACATTATTTAAGTAATCATCTATCTTTGATTCATTAATACCTAGTTCTATTAATTTTCTTCTTATTTTTAAAGGACCATCAATACTTAGATTAAGAGAGTCATTTATATAGGATTTTAATATAATATCTTCATTTAAAAAATTGTTTTTATATAATAATTCTATGGTTTTATCTATCGATGATTCATTAATATCTTTTTTATGTAAATATTCTCGAATTTCTTTTTTACTTCTTAATCTTTTATTAATATACTTTATTGACATATAATATGATTTTATTTCATCATTGTAAGTTAATATTTCTTTTAATAATTTAGAATCGATATTCTTATTTAAGAGTAAATTATATTTAACGATTACATCATCATATAGTTTATATTCTTCATCATCAATCATTACTATATATATATTATTTTTATCTTTTATATATTTTTGTATCTCCATGGCCCTCTCCTTATATAAGGATTATAACATAAAAAAGACGGAGTATCCGCCTTATTTATTAATTATTTTAATTGTAATCGCTACCAAAGCTTCCACCTGGTAAATTAGGATTATAATCTGATGTTGTATATAAAATACCAGTTAATCTAATTGTACTATCAACGTTTCCACTTTGACTTGTATTAGCAATACCAAAATTTGAAGAAGTAGTTGCTGATTTAACTTCAACACTTGCTGCAGGTGGTATTTCATAAATATTATAGAAGTTTACTTCATAAGCTTTATTGATATTTACCATTTCAGAAAATCTTCTTAAGAAGTTTTCAACAAACTTTTCTCCATTCATTTTTATTGTACCTTCTTTAGTATAATTCCCATTGGAATCATAACCTGTGTCGGCATAGTAACCATAATCAATGGATTCTCTCATTGAAGCTTCAAGAACACTTTTCGTTAGGAAATAATCCTGTTCATTAGTAGTTGAATAACTTTGTAATAAAACCATGATTGAGATAATTGATATACCTAATACAACTATCCAATATCCCCAAAAACTTTCTTTCATTATCTATTCACCTACCTATCACTTAAATATACTATTTCTAACTTGTTCAAGTGTTGTTCCATCACGATTCCAAATATTGATGTTCAAACTTGATGTTCCTTTATCAGATTCGCCAGATCCACTTGTAATTGCTTCTAGGAAGTAACTCTTACACTTTGTACAAGTACCTCCAGCTGAATCAGAACAACTACAATGTAAATTGAAGTCTCCATATCCACCTGAAGATTCACGAGTTGAATTATAACTCTTAATCTTAGCCATATCATTAGATGTTAACTTAAATGAATAAGTTAAATTTGATGGTGCATATGTTTGATCATTAGCTCCACGTTGTTGAATTTCTGCTAAGACTTGTCTTCCTGTTTCCGTGTTGAACCAGTTGTAAGCATAAGATTTTCCGTTTGTATCAACAGGGGCTGTTGTTCCCGTTTGTGATGGGAATAAATCAGTTGTATCAACAACCTTGAAATCTAAGAATTGATATTGAAGTGAATTCTTTTTACAGCTTTCTGTTGAACCGATTGGAACTAATTGATTACAATAACCTATCTTAGTTACTTCACGATAGATATTAAATTTACATGTTGCATTTCCTGTACTTCCTGAACAAGTTGTACCTGAGTTAACATAAGAATCGAATTTACCATCAGATCCTACACCACTTAAAGTAAACTTAGTTTCATATTGACCTTCAAGTGCAGTAATCCAAGTAAAATATTGTCTTTCATGTCTTGTATAATTCATTTCTACTTCATAACCTACAACGGCTCCTGAAGGAACTAAAGTATATAAGTCATTTGCTTTATCAACCCATTCACATATCATGTGATAAACGACATCTCTTGTAAATACTTTCTTAGCTTCATATAACTGATCAAAGTGACTTGTATATGATCCTCGAGATTCATCATAAGTTAAACCTGACTTAAAGTCTGTTGTATTAAAATTGCCACCTAGATAAATTCCAGAGTATTGATCAGCATCAGTTCCTTGTGAAGAATCTGCAGCATATAGACTTTGTACTTCTGCTACACAGCCTTTTCTTTCAAAGTCTACACCAATTGCACCTGAGTTTTTCATGTTTCCATAGTCATCAAGATATACTTGAGAATATGAGAAATCCATACTTGGATCCATGTTATAAATTGTTGAAGCACTTGCTGTTTCAAAATACTTATCACATGTTGTTAATTGAGTTTCTAGTGATTTAGCTTGAGATGTTGCGGCATTGTAACTTCCCAATGCACTATTGGCAGTTCCCATGGCTTCTGATGATTTAGCAGTTGGTTCTGCTAATTCAAATTCATTACCTATAGATGCACTACAAGACCAGTAATGTGTTTGACCACATGCAGATATTGATCCCTTAGCTCTTCCTAATTGAGTTGCAAGCGTATTTGCTTCATTTACGGCATCCTGATATTCACTTGTATCTAGATAATATTCTTGTAGATTAAATGATGCCTTAACATTAGGATATGGATTAGACTTACTAGCTAATATTTTTAATAAACTATGTGCTGTTTGATATTCAGCAGTATCACTATTGGACTGGACTTGATTATAATAATATTTACCAATTACATGATATCTTGTTACATTTCTTGTATGGTCCTGAGAATCGTTACTTCCTGATGCACCATCACATGTTCTTACCATCGTGGTTCCACCTGTTGCTAGATTTTTTGACACATCTACTGGATCAATTGAATCTACAGAACAATTTATCGTATATTTTTGTGAATAAGTATCGGTATTACCATTGGCATTGTCCCATTCTTTACTTAATGCATAGTAAGCTTGATAAGTATTATATTGTTTAACTTCTTCTTCAACAGTTGCTTTATAATCTAATTCCCATTGATCGTAGTGAATTAATAATTTACATCTCTTGTGTCCTTCTAGTGAAGGTCCAGTAATTGTTGATCCACTATAACCTGTGAATGTTGCTAACTTGAAATATCTTCCTGATTTAGCAGAAGATGCTCCAGGTAATTTATATTTTACATCCTCAGTACAGTAGAACTCACAATAATCATTTATACTATTTTCATTCTTATAATTTTCCGCTCCACATTTAGGTACAAAATGAACTATTTTTAATTCTTTATCATAACAGAACAAATCGCCTATTAATGGTTCAGAAATTACTGACTCTCCTGTTGGTTCACAACAGTTATTAATATCAACTGTCGTTGGTGTTGGTGGGATGTGATCATTATCACAACATTGATCGCCATCGCACATATAAACGCTGTAATCTTCAGATGTTGCTCCAGGGAGTACAGAAACATATGCTTGTTGAGAATTACTACCAATTGTACAAACATATACTGATTTTCCTCCACCAGTTACATTTCCAAATGTAGCAGTTACAACACCAGAACATTTGCTCTTAGAGGCAGCTGTAACAATAATTGTTGCAGAACTGCCAACGGCTCCAGACCAAGTTCCTTGTACGGAAACACTACATCCTCCACTACAAGTAAACTTAACATCGGATAATGTTTGCCCTGATGTATTGGTTACTAAATATGATACAGATGTATCACTTAATTTGGTACGATTAGTAAATGTTAAATATTTACCAGTTACAACACCAGTTCCATCGCCACTCGCTTGAGCATTACCAGCATTATCTCCACCGGCACTTCCAACAGCGGCAATAGCTGATTTAACATATCCCATGGCTGCATCTACTTTTGATCCTTGAAGGACAAATCCGTAAAGACCAGGTTGAGATAATATCATACCTTTTATTTTTGTTTGATACGTTGTAATGAATAATGCTAGACCTTCATCTCCACGATGAGTTACACCCATTGCAGAAGATAAACCTGCATCACCTTCACTATCAATAATACCTGCCATACGGAAAGCGATATCACTTGTTTCAGTATCTGCTCCTACCATATTATTGGCTAACCAATAAGTTAATGGGTAGGTCTTCTTGGATGCTAACCTACAAGTAGCATTTCCGTTATAAGATCTTGCAGATAAGTTAGGTCTTATACAATATGCTGGATAGGACGTTCCATTATAATTAACAGTAAATGTATGTCCTGAATATGTACTTCTACATGGATGTTCATAACAGTCCCATTGAGATGTTGCCGAATAATTACCCATGGAAATTGAATAAGTAGCACTTGTCTTAGCAGCATAAACATTTGGAGTTAGGATAATTGTTATTAAAAGGATTATGCTCAATAGCATTTTTTTATTATTTCTCATTTTTATTTCTCCTTTTTTTAATTATAACTATCACAATTGTTATTATTATAACAACTAGTACAACTCCTCCTATTATTACATAAAGTGTATTATCTTTAACAAAGTTTGTTGTCTGGGCAACAATACCTGTATCTTTTTCCTCTTCTTTGGCATCTTCTTCAGCTACGAAGTTTGCATAATCTTCTTTAAGTGAATCAATCATGTTATCTTCGTCATCAACTGATACATAAGTTACATCATCGCAGTATGCATTTGCTTTACCAGCTGCTTTCATATCTACACATTTCATTGATGTAGATGATTCATTATATCTTGGTAAAGTGAATTTAAATTGTCTATATAAAGTTCCTGAGCATTCTGAATTGTCTGAGTATACTTGAACTGTATATGTTCTAAAATCTAAAATGTCCAAAACATCAAAGGTAACTTTTCCATCAGTGGCATCAGCATTATGATATGTTTGAACAACATCATCTATATCATTAGTTAATACTAAATAAATATTACCTGTAATACCGGTTATCGTAACTCTTAATCCTGTTTGATATAATGGGATGACTTCATCATTACTAGATATTACTCCATCGCCATTTATATCATTATCATATTCAATACCATATCCCATGATAGTATCATTTGTTACTACATAATTCATGCTTATGCTTTTTGCATCATTAAATACATTATTACTAGTTTCAGAACTACAAGCTGTATTAGATGTACTTACTGATATTTCTGATGTTGATAAGTTTGATGTGGAGGAACTTTCTTCACTCTCACTTGAACTCTTTTTATAAGTAATGACAAATACTAAAGCACCAATTAATACTATAAGAATAATAACGGCAAATATAACAGGAATATATTCTCTATTAAAATACTTTTTTTCTTTAATCTTTTTCATATCCTATTTCTCCTTATATTTCTAAGTAATACAATGATGATAATTAAATCTATTACTATTCCTATTGATAATCCTATTATTAAATATGTTTTTATTTGATTGAGTAAATCTGTAGAATTATTATTTGCCTGACAATTTAAGCAAACTGTTGTTGTAACATTGTTAATGCTCATTGCCTCTTCTATTTTTTGTCTAACACCAAATTCACTTAAGGTTATTTTACTTGTTAACCATTCTTGACAATAGTAGAAGTCTTGTACATCTTCATATTGGCATATATCAAGTTTACTATATTCATTATACATAGGCTTAACCAGTTTTAAGTTTCTTAAATCATTAGTGCAACCATATTTCAAATCTTTTATTAAGAATGAATATGTTATTATGTCTGTTGTATTGGTTGTATTAAAAGTATATGTTCCATCAGTTGTCATGGATTTAGTAACCATGATACTTTCTGTATCAAAATCATTTGTAAGTACTACATATATATCATCTGTAATATTATAGATACTAATATCAAA
>Ga0116179_1003425_pt1 | contig 10947 bp, 10 predicted proteins | sample AD_UKC071_MetaG_FD_89751 | JGI IMG/M metagenome (GOLD analysis project Ga0116179, IMG submission 89751) | Active sludge microbial communities of municipal wastewater-treating anaerobic digesters from USA - AD_UKC071_MetaG | ecosystem: Engineered > Bioreactor > Anaerobic > Digestate | place: USA...
AACCCCCGACCCCCTCCTTGTAAGGGAGGTGCTCTAACCAACTGAGCTATGCGCCCGCAGTGGTTCATCTTAGGGCCAGACCGGGGGCGTCCGCGCGCCGTCGGATTTGCCCACGATTCGGGCCCAGAAAGTCGAGTTGCCCGCCACGAGATTTCGCTCTGCGGGCACTGCCGGGGGGCAGCTCGCCTGGTGGGTAACCAAGCGCGTGGTGATCACTCGGGGGACTCATCACCGACGCACAGGATGCTAGCGCACCTGATGCCGATTACGAGCGAAACGCCGAGTGCAGTCAAGGTTCGTCGTTGAAGTTTGCCCTGCCTCAAGATCGGCGTCGTTTCGGCGCCTCACCGGCGCTGGGGAGGCAGGCGTCGACAAGGTAGAGTGGATCGCTGTGACTGCCGCTGACCTGCAGGCCGAACTGGCCGATCTGGACCGGACGCTGACCTCCATCGAGAGCGTCATCGATCCGGTCGCCAAGCGCGCCGAAATCGCCGAGTTGGCCGAACAGGCCGCCGCGCCCGACCTCTGGAACGACCAGGAGAACGCCCAGCTGGTCACGTCTCGGCTATCCCGGCTCCAATCCGAAGTGGACCGGATCGTCGCCCTTCGCGAGCGCGTGGACGATCTCGGCGTGCTGATCGAACTCGCCGTCGAGGAGGACGACCCCGGCACGCTGGCCGAGGCGCAGAAGGACATGAAGTCGCTCTCCGCAGACGTCGAGGCGCTGGAGATCCGCACGCTGCTCTCGGGCGAGTACGACCAGCGGGACGCGCTGGTGACCATTCGCTCGGAAGCGGGCGGCGTGGACGCGGCCGACTTCGCGGCCATGCTCCTGCGCATGTACCTGCGCTGGGCGGAGCGGCACGGCTACGCGACCGAGGTCTACGACACCTCCTTCGCTGAGGAGGCCGGGATCAAGTCGGCTACGTTCACGGTCAAAGAGCCGTTCGCGTACGGCATGCTGTCGGTCGAGCAGGGCACCCACCGCCTGGTCCGGATCAGCCCCTTCGACAACCAGGGACGCCGGCAGACGTCCTTCGCCGGTGTCGACGTGCTTCCGGTCACCGAGGAGGCTGACCACATCGACATTCCCGAGGCCGACATCCGGGTGGACGTCTTCCGTTCGTCCGGTCCCGGCGGGCAGAGCGTGAACACCACCGACTCCGCCGTCCGGATCACGCACCTGCCCACCGGGCTGGTGGTGTCCTGTCAGAACGAGAAGTCGCAGCTGCAGAACAAGGCCGCCGCACTTCGCGTCCTGCAGTCGCGGCTGCTTGAGCGGGCCCGTGCGGAGAAAGAAGCCGAGATGCGCGAGCTGAAGGGCGATGCCGGTAACTCGTGGGGCTCGCAGATGCGTTCCTACGTTCTGCACCCGTACCAGATGGTCAAGGATCTACGCACCGAGCATGAAGTCGGCAACCCGGACGCGGTCTTCGATGGTGACATCGACGGATTCATCGATGCCGGGGTGCGCTGGCGTCGACAGCAGGGTGATCGCTGACACGCCGGGGCGAGGCTTGGGTCATGTCACGGTGTCGCATACACTCCGACGGAACCGGCCTTGGCCCCTGTCAAGGAAACTTCCCCATTCGCTAACCGGTCGGACGCAATCGTGATCAGATTCGAGGATGTCTCCAAGACCTACGACGGTCAGTCTCGGCCTGCGCTGAACAACGTCACCGTCGAGATCGCCAAGGGTGAATTCGCTTTCCTGGTGGGCTCGTCCGGTTCGGGTAAGTCGACGTTCCTTCGCCTGATCCTGCGCGAGTACCTGCCAACCGCCGGGCACATCCATGTGGCTGGTAAGGACCTCAACCGACTGCCCAGCTGGAAGGTACCTGCGCTGCGCCGGCAGATCGGCACTGTGTTCCAGGATTTCCGGCTGCTACCCGGCAAGACCGTCACCGAGAACGTGGCGTTCGCAATGCAGGTGATCGGTAAGCCGGCGTCCCAGATTCGCAAGGTGGTGCCGGAGACCCTCGAACTGGTCGGTCTCGAAGGCAAGGGCGACCGCCTGCCTGAGGAGCTCTCCGGCGGCGAGCAGCAGCGGGTCGCCATCGCCCGGGCCTTCGTCAACCGTCCGACGATCCTGATCGCGGACGAGCCGACCGGCAACCTCGACCCCACCACCAGCGTGGGCATCATGCGGCTTCTGGACCAGATCAACCGTGCCGACACCACCGTGATCATGGCGACGCACGACGCCACCATCGTCGACCAGATGCGCAAGCGCGTGATCGAACTCGCCGACGGTGAGCTGGTGCGTGACCAGAGCAAGGGCGTGTATGGCTACCAGTGAGTTGGGGAGGACCGCCTAATGCGGCACACGTTCACCGAGGCCTGGTCCGGGCTGCGGCGCAACGCGTCCATGAACCTCGCCGTGGTGGTGACCATGTGGGTCTCGCTGACCCTGTTCGGCATCGGCCTGCTGGTCACCCAGCAGGTCGACCGGCTGAAGGACGACTGGTACGACCGGGTCGAGATCAGCGTGTTCCTGTGCGTACCGGATTCCACCAGTGGGAATTGCGAGCCGGGCGTGGGCGCCACTGATGCCCAGCGCGCCGATATCGAGGCGGTATTGCGGAGTAATCCCGAGGTCGCCGAGGTCTATTACGAGACCAAGGCCCAGGTCTATGAGAAGTTCCGCGAGTACTACGCCGATAACGATCCGATTCTCAGCGCGACCACGGTCGAGGCGATGCAGGATTCGTTCCGGGTGAAGCTGAAGAACCCGGAGGAGTACCAGGGCGTGGTTTCGGCGGTGAGCGGCCTGCCCGGGGTCCAGTTGGTGCAGGACCTGCGCAAGATCCTCGACCCGATGTTCGCCTGGTTGAACCTCGCCCGCTGGGCGACGGTGGGGCTGAGTTCGCTGTTGCTGCTGGCCGCAGCCCTGCAGATCGGCAACACGATCCGGATGGCCGCCTATTCGCGGCGGCGCGAGATCGGCATCATGCGGCTGGTCGGCGCCTCGAACTGGTACATCATGCTGCCGTTCCTGATCGAGTCGTTGCTCGCTGCGCTCGCCGGTCTGGCGCTCGCGGTCGGCACTTTGGCGGCTTTCCAGCAATTCGTGGTGGTCAGCCAGGCTACAGCGCAGATCAAGACTATTCGCTGGATTGAGTGGTCGAATGTTGGCACCACGGCCGGTGTTCTGGCATTAGTTGCAGTAGTGCTTTCGATTATTCCGACTTTGATCGCGACCCGGCGGTTCCTGCGGGTCTGATATTTGATTGGGGCTCTCGTGTTGGTGACTTCCCCCACCTCACGCGGCGCCCGGGGTAGCCGCCCCGGCCCGCTGTTGGCGTTCGCGCGCATCGGCGTCTCGTTCGGGCTCTCGCTCGCGCTGACCGTCGGCCTGACCGCGTCCGCTTCGGCCAAGGGCGACCTTGACGACCAGCGCGACCAGGTGCGCAAGGAACTTGCGCAGACCAAGAAGGAGATCAAGGCTGACGAGGTTGCGGTTGCCGAAGCCGCCGACCAGTTGGCCGATTCCAAGAGCCGATTGGTGAAAGCCCGTTCCGCGCTGGCCGGTGCCAAGCAGGAGCTGGCGGACGCCAAGTCCGCGGACGCGAAGGTCGCCGCGGAACTGGCCGAAGCGGAAGCTGCGGCAGCGGCTGCGGCAAAGGCTGTCGTCGTAGCCCAGGCCGAGGTCGAGGCGCAGCAGGTCCTGATCGGACGGGTCGTGCGGTCGGCCTACCAGCAGCAATCCACCCTGGTTGGGTGGACCATGGTGCTCGGCTCGGAGACACCGGGCGACTTGGCGCAGCGGCTGCAGTGGTCGACGACGCTGTTCGACAGTTCCACCAGCGAACTCGACCGCCTCACCGCGATGGAGGAGTCACTCGCACTGGCCAAGGCTGCCAAGGATGCGGCGGAAGCCGATCTGGCGGCCAAGCGGCAGGCGTCCGCGGAGCACGTGGCTGCGGTGAAGAAGCTCACCGCCGAGGCGGCCGACCGGGCCGACGACGTGGCCAACCTGGTAAAGGCCAACGCCGAGTTGAAGGCCGCGGCCGAGGATGACCTTGCGGCCAGCGAGGACGAGTACCGCGCGCTGGAGAAGGAGGAGAAGAGCCTCTCGGCCAAGATCAGGGCGGCCGAGCGGAAGTACCGGATCGTTAACACCGGCGGCTTCATCCGTCCGGTGGATGCACCCGCGGGCTCTCCGTTCGGGCTGCGCTTCCACCCGATCCTGCAGTACTGGCGGATGCACTGGGGTACTGATTTCGGCGCCGCATGTGGGGCACCGATCCGCGCGATGGCTGACGGCCGGGTGGTCTCCGCCGGTTGGACCACCTATGGCTTCGGCAACTACACGATCATCAGCTACGGCAAAGTCAGGGGCGACTACGTCTCCAGCGGCTACGCGCACCAGTCCAAGGTGGTGGTGAAAGCCGGCCAGAAGGTCAAGCAGGGCGACATCGTCGGCTACGTGGGCACGACCGGCCTGAGCACTGGCTGCCATCTGCACCTGCAGGTCTACCGTGACGGTACGCGGGTCAACCCGATGAAGTATCTCTGACGCAGCGTTGTCGGTACGCCTTGGTAGGCTGCCAAGCGTTCCAGGGAGGGAGAGACCATGCCGAGACCGCAGGGCCGAATCATGGTTGCCCAGAACCGCAAAGCCCGCCATGACTACCACCTGCACGACCAGTTCGAGGCCGGGTTGGTGCTGACCGGCACCGAGGTGAAGTCGCTGCGGCTGGGGCGGGCTTCATTGGCGGACGCGTTCGCGACCGTCGACGACGGCGAAGTCTGGTTGCGGAACGCGCACATTCCGGAGTACGCCTTCGGCACCTGGACGAACCATGCCACCCGGCGCAATCGCAAGCTGCTGCTGCACCGCAAGGAGATCGCCAAGCTGGAGCGAGAGACTGCGAACTCCGGCAAGACCATCGTGCCGTTGGCGATCTACTTCTCCGACGGCTACGCCAAGGTTGAGATCGCCATCGCCACCGGCAAGAAGGACTGGGACAAGCGGCAGACCATCGCCGCGCGCGAGGCTGATCGGGAGGCGAGCCGGGCGATGGCCGTCCGCAACCGGCGCGCACGATGAGGCTGTGGCGGGCGGCCTTCGCGTCCGCCCTGTTGGGAGTGCTGTTCATTGCGCTCGGAGCGCCGGCCGCGTTCGCGGCGTCATCAGACGTGTTCGATCGCTTCGACCTGGTGGCGAGCGTGGACACCGAAGGCTACGTGCAGGTCACCGAGACGATCGTGCTGCGGTTCGGGTCGTCGTCCGGACGGCACGGCCTGGAGCGGACGCTGGTCACCCGCGAAGCCGACGGCGACGACCATGACGTGGTCTACAACATCGACCAGGTCTCGGTCTCCAGTCCCGACCCGGTATCGACGCGGTTGGACCTGAGCGACCAGGGGAACGGTCGCAACACGTACCTGCGGATTCGGATCGGTTCGGCCGAGCGGACGGTGAACTCGGCGACGGCGACCTATGTGCTGAAGTACCGCGTCCAGGGCTTGTTGCGGGACTCGGGCGACTTCGACGAGTTGTACTGGGATCTCACCGGCTCGTCGATGCCGCGGATCGTTGCGGCTACGGCGACAATCACAGTTCCCGGCGGCGCGCAGGACGTGTTCTGCTCGGTCGCCGAACCAGGCTCGTCGGGGCCATGTGGGGATGGCAAGGTGGCGTCGTCGGGGGCTGCGCAGTTCACGGCAGCCAACATCCCTACCGGCCAGCTGATGACCGTATCGGTGAAGATCACCTCGGGGCTGGTCAGCGGTAACACTCCGATCCGGGTGGAGAATGCCGAAACGGCGGCCGCCCGATCGACGGGCATGGCGCTGCTGGGTTCGCTGGCGGGAGCCGCGGTGGTGCCGTTCATCGGTTGGTGGTACATCCGCCGGCGGACGGCCGACTACCGGTTCGAAGGCTTGCCGCCGGGGCTCTTCCCCGCGCCGGGTCAGCCGGTGACCGAGGTGCGCAACGACCCGCGGATGGAGATCCCGGTGGCCTTCGCGCCGCCGCGGCTCGCGGTCGCCGAGGCCGGACTGCTGGTCGACGGCGAAACCCAGGTACGGGACACGACCGCCACGCTGGTCGGGCTCGCGGTGGCCGGCGCGATCCAGTTGCGCAGCGACGAGGAGCAGCAGGTGCGGCTGCTGGACCCGTCCCGGGCCCCGGACGCGATCAGCGCAGACCTGCTCGCGAACCTGTTCCCACGCGGTTCGGAGCCCGGCACGGTGCTCGATCTGGGCGAGCCGGGCACCTTGACCGAGGCACACGACCGGGCCGCGCAATTGGCACTGGTGAGCGCACGAAATGGTGGCTGGTTCGCGCGGGAGCCCGGTGCTAGTGCGCAGCTGGGCTGTGGCTTGATCGGGCTGATGGTGCCCGTGGCTGCCTTCGGCATCATGTCCAGTGCCGTGCTCGGACCGTTGCTACTGCTGTCGCTGCCGCTGGTGATCTCGCTGGCGGCCACCGGCTTCGTGGTTCGCTCGAAGTTGCGTCGGGGGCAGCGGACCGGTGCCGGACGTGCCTGGACTGATCAGGTGGAGGGCTTCCACACCTATCTGGCTACGGCCGAGGCCGAACAGCTTAAGTTCGAGGAGGGCGAGGACATCTTCTCGAAGTACCTGCCCTGGGCGATCATGTTCGACCTGACCGAACGATGGACGCAGGTGTGCGAGCGGTTGGTCGAACTGGGCCGGCTGCCTGCGACGGCGCCCTACTGGTACTACGGCGACACCTGGAACCTGCACCACCTCAACTGGCAGCTGAACACGCTCGATCACTCGGTGGGCAGTGCGATCGCTTCGCCGCCGCCTTCGGTGGGGGACACCGGCTTCGGTAGTGGCGGTTCCGCCTTCGGTGGCGGCGGCTTCGGCGGCGGTGGTGGGTTCTCCGGCGGCGGTGGTGGCGGTGGTGGCGGCGGAAGCTGGTAGCCCCGCCGCCAGCCGATCTGGCTCGGCTACTTCACGCCAACCAGGTCGCACACGAAGATCAGGGTCTCGCCCGGCGCGATGACGCCGCCGGCGCCGCGGTCGCCGTAGGCGAGGTGGGGTGGGATGACCAGACGGCGGCGTCCGCCGACCTTCATGCCGACCAGTCCGTTGTCCCAGCCGGTGATGACCCGACGGGCACCCAGCGGGAAGACCAGAGGCTCGCCACGGCCGTAGCTGGAGTCGAACTCCTCACCGGTGGAGTACGCGACGCCGACGTAGTGGACGGCAACGCGTTTGCCGGGCACGGCCTCGGGACCGGTCCCGACCTCAAGGTCGATGATCTCCAGATCGGTGGGTGCAGGACCCTCGGGCGGGTCGACGAATGGCTTCTCCATGACCGGCACCCTACCCGGTTGGCCCGCTGTCCTCGGGTTGCCCCGGTTCGGCTGGCTGGTTCGGCTGACCCCCCGGGTTCGATGACACATCCCCGACGGTGGCCGGGGTGCTGGTTTCGGCGTCGCCGTGCCTGTAAGTCGCCTCGGCGCGGGCGACGGCGTATACTCTGAAAGCTGAGCTCCCAGAGCTCGGTACAACTCAACAGGGGGTGACTGGTTTCGACTTGGGACGGTAGTTCCAGGAGAAGCGGGCCGAGGATCCGAGGACATCTCGTTAACGAATCTCGGAAACCAATAAGTGCCAACTCAACGCGCACTGACTTCGCTCTCGCTGCCTGATCAGCGACCGAAGGGTCAGCCCGGATATGCCTTCGATCCGGTAACTGGCCTCATCTAGAAGGCTTACTGAACTGACTTGGTTCCAGGGTCAGTGCAGGACATTCATGGAACTGGGCTTGTTCACCACGTGCTGGCGCGAGGGTGAGAGCCAAGTAGAACGACTAGCCAGCTGCGCCCGGAGAATGTCTGGTTCGCCGCTTGAGGACGCGGGTTCGACTCCCGCCACCTCCACCCCTGTGAACAGAGGCCCCGTGGTCCGCGAAAGCGGCCACGGGGCCCTCTGCTCGCCTGGCCCTAGGTCGAGCGAAGTTTCGTGGACCACTGTGCGGGTGGTGTTCGGGGTCGTAGGCTCCGGCCGTGGCCCGAACGACGATTTCCTCGCCCGCGGCGTTGCGCACTGACGTGATCGCTCGCTATGCCATCGGCTCGCTCGGCACCGGCGGATTTTCGACGCTCCCTGGGCTGGTGCTGGTCTTCTACCTCACCGACACGCTCGGGGTGGCCGCGTGGGCTGCGGGGGTCGTCGTCACCGGGGCGAAGATCTGGGACGTGCTCGCCGCCCCGGTGATCGGCGGTATCTCCGACAACTCACGACAGCGGACGGGTTCCCGCCGCTGGTTGATGACCCTCGGCGCCCTCGCCCTGCCGGTGTTCTTCGTCATCACCTTTGCCGTCCCGGCCGGGGTTGCGCCGGCACCGGCCGCGCTCTGGGTGGGCCTGGCCTTCCTGCTCGCGTCCACTGCGTTCAGCCTCTTCCAGGTGCCCTACATCGCTCTGCCCGCCGAACTCTCGCCCAACTACGACCAGCGGACGCGGCTGCTCACCGCCCGCGTGGCGGTGCTCAGCCTCGCCATCCTCCTGTTCGGCGCGGGCGGTCCGATGCTGCGGGGAATCGGCGATCCCCACACCGGCTACCTGGTGATGGCAGCGGTTGCCGGGGTCGTGATCGCGATCGGCATGCTCATCTCGGCCACCATCGCACCGGTTGGGGCCGCCAAACCGTCCGCCCCACTCACGTCCCTGACCGCCGGCTACCGCGAAGGCGTCGCAGTGCTTCGGCGCAGCGCACCGTTCCGCGCCCTCCTGACCGCCTTCGGCCTGCAAGCTGTCGCCACCGGACTCATGCTCGCCGGTGCCAATTACGTCGCGGTCTGGGTGATGAAGTCCAACGACGCGCTGACGTTCCTGTTCGTGGCGCTGATCGCGCCCGCCATCCTGTGTTCGCCACTGTGGAACACCGTCGCCCGTCGCGTCGGCAAGGAGCGCGGGTTCGCGGCGGCATCGGTGCTGTTCGCTGTGGCCACCGGCACACTCGTGCTCGCGGTGTGGCAGCCGGGACCGTGGATGTACGTCTCCGTCGCTCTCGCTGGTGCAGCCTACGCGGGCATGCAGGCGCTGCCGATGGCCATGCTGCCGGACGTGATCTCCCACGACGCCGCGAGCTCGCCGGACTCCAGCGCAGGCGTCTTCGGCGGCGTCTGGACGGCGGGCGAGACCACCGGCATGGCACTCGGTGCCGGCGTGCTGGCGCTCATCCTCACGGTCACCGGCTACATCCAGACCGTTGCCGGTACCACCGTTAGCCAGCCAGCCACCGCGGTCACCGGTATCGCGCTGAGCTTCAGCATCGTCCCGGCCGCGCTCACCCTGCTCAGCCTCTTCTTCCTCGCCGGCTACCGCCTGCGACGTACCGACATCGATGAAGCCACGAAGGAGGACGCATGAAGATGGACACCGCCGCCACGCTCGCCCGGCTGACCGAGTTGCGCGCACACGACGCTCCGACCCACGGCGGGCGCCTGCTCTCCTACGTCTACGACTCCGGGCACCCGGAGCTGGACGAACTCGCTGCGGCCGCGATCCGCGCGATGCAGCCGGTGAACGGCCTGGACCCGACGGCTTTCAGCTCGGTCGCGGTGATCGAACGCGAGCTCCTCGATTTCGCTCGCGAGGTTTTCCACGCTGGGCCGGACGTGGCCGGCACCGCGACCTCGGGCGGCACCGAGAGCTGCCTGCTCGCGGTCAAGACCGCGCGGGACTCCTGGCGCGCCAACGGTGGCACGGAGCGTCCGCGGCTGGTGGCACCAACCACGATGCATGCGGCGTTCCGCAAGGCAGCGGCACTGTTCGATCTCGATCTCGACCTGGTGCCGGTCGATGTGACCACCGGGCGGGTCGACGCCGGTGTGATGGCTGAGCGCTTCAGCCCCGATGTCGCCTTGGCCGTGGTCAGCGCGCCGTGCTATCCGTTCGCTGCCCTCGACCCGGTCGCCGAGGTCGCCGAAGCCGCACAGCTGGCCGGCGTCGACCTGCACGTGGACGCCTGCATCGGCGGGTTCGCGCTGGCGTTCTGGCCGCCGTCCGATGCCGCCGCACCGGGGGGCGCCTGGGACTTTGCGGTTCCCGGGGTCACCAGCCTTTCCGCTGATCTGCACAAGTACGGCTACGCGCCCAAGGGCATCTCGGTGCTGCTGCAGCGTGGGTTCGACCGGCAGCGCCACCAATGGTTCGCCACGAGTTCCTGGCCGGGCTATCCGGTGGTCAACGCGACGCTGCTGGGGTCGAAGTCGGCCGGTCCGCTGGCTGCTGCCTGGGCGATCGCGTCCGTCCTGGGGGTTGGCGGGTTCCGTCAGCTCACCGCGTCCATGGCTGCCACCACGGCGCGGCTCAGCGCTGCGGTCGGTGCCATCGACGGCCTGTCGGTCGTGGGCGCGCCCGCCGGCCCGATGCTGTCGCTCGCCGCGGATGTGACCGATCCGGCCAGGCAGGTCGACCCGCACCTGTGGGCGGACGCGATGCGCACCCACGGGTTCGTAGTGCAGGGCCAGCCGGCCTCGACCCAGCCGGACGGAACCGTGCTCCCGGCCACGGCGCACCTGACGATCACGCCGGTCACCGCGCACGTGGTCGACGAGTTGGCGGCAGCCATGGCGGCGGCCGCAGACACCGTCCGGGGCCGACCGCACCTGGATGGCACGGCGGTTGCGGCTAGGCTGATGGGTGGCGCCGACCCGGCGGCTCTGGCCGGTCTGGACGCCGACGCAGCCTTTGCCGTCCTGAGTGGCGCCGGGCTCCTCGAGCCGGGGGCGCTGCACGCGATGGCACCGGTGCTGGCGCTGGTGGAGATCCTGCCCGCGTCCGTGGTTGAGCGGTTGCTGATCGAACTGCTCGCGTCGCCGCTCGATCGGCCGGGCTCGGGCCCAACGCCCGGCTCAGGCGGCGTTGAGGCGGGCCAGCAGGCCGGCTGACACCGCCGGCCATTCGTCGGCGAGCACGCTGAACACCACCGTGTCCCGGAAGCTGCCGTCCTCGC
>Ga0116179_1003429_pt1 | contig 10942 bp, 6 predicted proteins | sample AD_UKC071_MetaG_FD_89751 | JGI IMG/M metagenome (GOLD analysis project Ga0116179, IMG submission 89751) | Active sludge microbial communities of municipal wastewater-treating anaerobic digesters from USA - AD_UKC071_MetaG | ecosystem: Engineered > Bioreactor > Anaerobic > Digestate | place: USA...
TAAATTTTCGGGATTCCAACATTCCGTCAAACTCTCCTTCCCTCTCTCCAATCACCAGTTTCTTTTGTTTTTCATCGTAAATAAACGGAATGACGGCGAATTTACCCTTTTCGTAATTATAATTCACATTTTCATCCTCATAAAGTTCGAAATATCCATCGGCTCCTGTATAAACGTACAGATCGATCGGATCGGGTTTCTTTTCGGTTGCATACTGCAATTCCGGCCCGACAGGAATGATGGCACCTTCAGGAACAAACAACGGCATGCGTTCATAAGGAGCATCCACCGTTTTTTTCATGCCGCCTTGCTGATGTTGACCGGTATAAAAATTGTACCACCCCTTGCTTCTCGGAAAATAGACATCGCGGCTGCGGGCTTTATATTCGTAAACAGGACAAACCATGAAAGCAGGTCCTAACATATACTGATCGTCGATATCGTATACTTCAGTATCCGACGTAAAATCCATTACCAGGCCTCGCATCATGGTATAATCATGATGATAAACCGCCCCGCATAAACTATACATATACGGCATTAAACGATAGCGCAATTTATTGTAATACAGCATCGACCGGTAAGCCGGATGATTTTCGGGGGCAATATGGAAAATTTCACGATAGGGGTATTGCCCATGCACGCGAAAAAGGGGAGCAAATGCACCAAACTGATACCAGCGCGTATTGAGCTCCCTCCACTCGTTCAAATCTTCACTCCCTTCCTTTGCATTTTCATATCGTTTTTCAACGCAAAAACCGCCGATATCCATTGTCCAGTAAGGTAATCCCGACATCGAAAAGTTAATCCCTGCAGGAATCTGCGCTTTCATATCTTCCCAAACCGTCCCTATATCGCCGCTCCATGTAACCGTCCCGTAACGTTGCATTCCTGCAAAACCCGAACGAGTAAGAATAAATACCCGTTCTCCGTTTCCATCACGCCGCTGACCTTCATAAACCCCTTGGGCATTCACAAGAGCATAAGCATTGAAATACGTTGTGGAAGGACCATAATAAGTAGGATTCATCAATGCTTTGCGGTAGGATATATCGGCATTGGAAAGGATATCGGGTTCGGTAGCATCGAGCCACCAAGCATCCATGCCTAGAGGATAGAGGTGCTCACGAATCTGCTGCCAGAACAATTGCCGGGCACCCGGAGCATATGCATCGTAAAAAGATCCTATGTATCCGGGATATACCCAGTCGCGAATGCTGTCTTCTACGGCCCTTCGGTACATCCAACCGTTTCGGTCGAACTCATCAAAATGTTCGGTCCCGAGATAAAATTTAGGCCACACCGAAATCATAATGTGCGCATGCTGTTCGTGCACCTTATCAACCATACCTTTTGGATCGGGAAAACGCTCCGGATCAAACTCATGACTTCCCCACTGATCTACCTCCCAATAAAACCAGTCTTGAACGATATTATCGATAGGAATGCGGCGTTTTCTGAATTCGGTTAATGTACCAAGCAGTTCATCCTGCGTTTTATATCGCTCACGGCTTTGCCAGAAACCCATCGCCCATTTCGGCATGACTTGCGCCTTCCCCGTAAGTTCACGGTAATTGGCTATCACGCCATCCATATTGTTGCCCGCCATAAAATAATAATCGATCCGGTTACCCATCTCGGAATAAAACGAGATATTGTTCTGCATATCCTGCTCAACAGGGGAAAGCGCTTTCAGCCCGATGTAAGACACTCCACCATCGGGAATCCATTCCAGTTTGAGGTGGTATTTTTTGCCCGATTGCATGTCGACCTGAAATTTGGCTACCGAAGGATTCCATGCCGTCCGCCAGCGGTCGGCCATCAACTCATCGTCTATCCATATTTTGGTGTAACCGGCATAATACAAAAGAAAGCGATAGGTGCCGGTTTCGGAAGGTTCGATATCGCCCTCCCATGTAATTTTGGCGTTGTTGAAATCCATCCCTTCAGGGAAATTTTTAACCGTTTCCAGATTCTCATAATCGATTGTGCTTTCGTTTCGCACGGTAAACACGCGATCGGTTTTGGCATCATCGATGTATGTGGCTGTCAAACCACCTTCTTGGCCTTCAACATCGTAAAGTTTGAACTGATTCATCTGTCCATAGGGACGCGGGTCGCCATAACGTGTCAGGGAATAATTATCCCACAACAATCCGTAGTTCTTGGTAGAAACGATAAAAGGAATGGAAACCTTGGTGTTGTACTGGAAAAGCTCTTCATTTTTGCCCTTATAATTCATTTCGTGGGCTTGATGCTGACCTAAACCATAAATGGCTTCATTGGCTGAAGATTCGAAAATCTGCCGCAATTCATACCCTTTAACGCCGTCAACCTGCATGGATTTAAATGTTCTTCCTCCGGCTTGTTCTTGAAGGATTGCGTTCCCGTTCAAATCCAAAAAACGCACCGCTCCTGAGGTTTTTGATATCTCCACTTGCAATCCTGAAGTGGTTAGCAGCAAAAATTTCCCTTCTTCTGCAACTGTAAAGGGCACTTTTTTTGTTTTAGGCAACACCACAAGACTTTGTTCATCACTGAATTTGTCGGGAGTTGCCGAAACTCTGATGATATCGTCATCAAAAGGCTCTATTCTCACCGCTTTAGCTTCGCCCTCACGTGGATAAACGATTAAAGCATCTTCGTCGGAAGTCCACCCCTTACCGGAACATGACCACCCGGCTATCGCTATTGATACAAAAAACAAAAGTCGTTTCATAAATATATCTTTTATTAACCGTGCCATTTCCTTTTCCGCTCTTTTACTTTGTCCAACACATCAAGCGCAATATTTACATCATTGACAATCTGAAAGTCAAACATCCCCACGCAGATAAAATCGGCACCATTTTGAAATGCCCACTCGAAACCGTCTTCCGGAGGAATGGCTCCGGCAGCCAAAACTTTGAAACCCATGACCGGAACATCGGTTTGTTGGACAAACTCCACTGTCCGTTCGGGAAAAGGACAAAAACAGTTGTCGTGAAACTTGTTATGATCGAGATATACCTCTCCGTCAACTTCAAACGGCACGCGGTTTTCACGTGGATGGGCCGACCAATAACGGTCGTGGTGCATCGTCTTCATATAATAATCCGGTATAATCCCTTCTGCTTCACACACAATCAGCGAATCGACGGTATGCGCCCCTAACCCTGCAACATATCCTTGTGAGCGTATCTTTTCCAACATCTTTTCAATCACATCCAACTGATTGTCGCGTACCAGCCAGTCACACCAGTTTCCCTGTATCTGAATAATATCCATCCCTGAGTCTATCGCCGTGTTGATGTTTACAAAATAATCCTTCTTTTCCATATCCGGATGTACCTGGCAGATCACTTTCATTTTGCTTCCCGTGGCCTTCCGGTATTTTACCATCGTCTCTATGGTGGGAAAACCAATGTTGATGGTATTTATCCCTGCCTTTTCGGCTAACAGCAACGTCTCGAAGATCTTCTTTTCCGTATTATAAGCACGAAAAAGCGACGGCACATAGATAAGATCGCGCGAGTGTGCCCAACCTCCTATCAAATTTCCACCCAGTATCAGCCTGCTGATGGAATGGTTGCCAATTTTTCCACGGGGAAGCTCTCCTTTCAATTCCTTCAATTCGGAAGCTCCGATCTGAATGGTGGCTCCCGAAAGCGTATCAATTCCATATTTCCGGTTGTCGAGGGCTCCCCAACCAATGAGGCCCAACGCAGGCAGAGTCGCCAAATTCTTCAACACTTCACGCCGACTATGAAGTATCGCTTCTTTATTATCTGCCCAAGGCTCTTCCCTGCCTTTCTTTCGCCCGAAAGCATCCTTGAATGCATATATCCCATACCCTTTTTCTTTCATGAAAAAGAGCAACAACAAAGCCACGGACTCGATAAAATTGGGATTAACGATATAGTAGCTCCCTCCCGACTGGAACAACGAGGAAATACCGAAAGGAGGATAGGCAAAATAATATAAGGCCAACAGGAGAATGCCGCACACCGATGCCGCCCGAACAAAAACCCCCAAAAACAAAGCCAGTCCGATCAACAGCAAGGCGGCAATGTTCAATGGATCGATTATCTGCATCAGAAAATCGGAATCGGCCATCCAATGATAAAATCCCGCAAACGGTCCTGCCGCATTGGCAAGGTAGCTCGCTGCCGACCAGTTTTTGTCCCACAATTTTACCATCCCTTCGTACAAAAAATGCCAGCCGATGGCAGCACGAAACAACGTAATTACCCACCTTTTAGCAGTATTATTTTTCATTATATTGATGAGTTGAACTTTAAAAAATCTCTCTTAGCCGACAAGATATTAATGCACACGTCTATCACTTGCAATGGTACGATATTGTCTTCAACACATTTATATGACATTAAACATACCTTCTATTTACAAAACTATTATTTTTTTTGATTTATTCGCCTCTTTGGCTCATTTTTAACTCGATAGACGAAAATATCCGGATGAACACCTTCATCAAAAAACATATCAAAGAGTTTTCGCCCGATGCGGAACGTTTTATATTATCCCATCGGATTTTTCGACAAAAACGAGAAAAATTTTTATCTCCCGTCGTAAAGCGGGATCAGCGGTGTGAAAAAATTTCATCCTTTTTCGGAAAATGTGCATTAACACTAATCAACTCAATTCCTCCGTCGGATTTTTCGACGAGAGACGAAGAAAAACAGTATCCTTTTTCGGAAAATCCGACGGGAAAAAAACGGGGTTTTTTGCGTAAAAACAGCCTTGGTTTGCCGGAAAAACGTTTTTATTTGTTAAAGCAGATTATCAGAAGAGAGATAAATCAAAATTTTTGTATACGTCGGGAAATCCGACGAAGGATAAAAAAACTTTTCACTATTGTCGGAAAAACGATATTCCGACTCTATTTCCCGCCTTTTTTATGGAATATCGTTCATGAAATCGGCAATTAAGCGTTTTGCACAACACAACCGGGGCAAAATCCGGAAGTTTTATGCATGTTAATGTAACATTAGTGTATTTTGATATATGTTTACATGATGCAATTGAATAAAATTGTAATCTATAAGTAGTTCTTTTTTTGATATACGCTCTTGGGTTACCTCCACCGGTAAACCAAAACTGTCCATATTCTGCCAATATATCTGAATTATGCAACCATCTACCCTCATAAAAATGATGGCCGACAGCACAATTAATTGTATTGAATTTCCCAGACCAATCTACTTGTGGTAAAAATTCGGTAATCACGTAACCTTCTGAAGTTCTTTTGATATGTTTACGATAAGTCCACCAACGAAAATAATAAGTTTTTTCTAATTGTTTATCAGGACATTCAAATAACGGAATATTATTTTCTAGAAATTGTTCTGCTTGGCTATTTGGTATGTATTGACTATAAAGCTCATCATCTAATTCATTGAAACTCCTAATATATTCCTTAAGAATAGCCTTATCGATAAAAAAATGAATTATGAAAATCACAAAGCTTACATACAATCTTTTCATGGTTAAATAATTGGTTATTATATTTCACACGCTTTACTTTAGTAAATACTTTCGGAAATCTACTAAATTCCTATTTATTTCTGACAGGAAAAACAGCAATTCTTAAAGTGGTACAACCATACGGAATTAATTCAATTTCTTCTTCCTGAGCAGCATCCTTCCCTTGTTGTGTAAAATAACAAATAGGTCCCGCAGATCCATTATATATTTTCCAGGTTGGGACTTGAAAAGCTTTGGTTTTTATTGTTATTGGAGCATTCTTTATATTCCAGGGAAAATTATCCTCTATATTCTTTTTTTCGACGAAAAAAGCTTTTCTTATATTTTCTGACTGAAGACTTTTATGAGGCAAAGCATAATTCCATGGCGAAGTACTTGTCACTTCATAATACCAATTTCCGTATTTTTTCTCTTCTTTTTTATCTATTATCTTTTTTTGCCAATTTTCTGACATTTTCAATGCATAAATCAATGGCCCACGTTCCACTACTGCCCCACCATCGTACCAATTACTAACGCTTACTTCCACCGGAAATTCAACACTTATTTTATCATTGTTTTTCCATAAACGATTAATTTTTTGAATTTCTCCACCTTTTGCTGAAACAGGTATAACATGATCGTTAATTTTAATAATTGGATTTTTACACCATGTTGGGATTCTTAAATGCAAAGGGAACAAAATTTCTTTATCATTCTTGTTTTGAAATCTTATGGTAAAATTAATTATCTCGTCAAAAGGATAAGCAGTATTTTCTTCGATAACAACAATTTTCCCCCTTCCAACTTTAGCTGTTACTTGGCATGGGGCGTAAACAAGAGCGGCCAATCCTCCATCATTTGTAAAATGCCATAAAGATTGTGTGAATTTGGGCCATCCTTGATGCAAATTGGATGTACAACACGGATAACCTGTGAGTTCTCCAAAAAGTATATCCGTACCATCGTGGGGGGTTACAAAATTTCGATATTCATTTGTAATTTGAACCTGATTAACTTGTTGATAATATTGCCTAGCGTCGAAATTATCGGTAATTTGTGTTGGCAACGCATTATAAGCAATTCTTTCAAGATGATCAGCCCATTGCACATCGCCGGTTATTTCTAATATTCTCTCTAAAGAAAACATCATCTCGACAGCTGTACAAAGTTCGGACCCTTGCGTTGGATTACCGAAACGTAAAAGCTCATCTCCCGCCCATAATCCTATAGGAAAACCAATCGTGTTATGCATATCTTTAACTGCTTTTTTTACAGCTTGTATCTGTTTATAATCTTTATTGCTCTGATAATAAATAATTGGTTCCTTGAATCCCTGAGCTAAATTTACACAATGCAAACTATGTTGACGGGACAAATGATCTTGATTTAAAAATACGTCTGTCCAATTGAATGTCTGTTGATGAATCAATTCTCCAAGTTCGAGTAAAAATGCATCTCCTGTAATATTATATAACCAATAGACTATCATCAAATTATCGCCACCCCGCTGTTCACCCCAAAAAGTCCAATATCCCAATGGATACTTAGGTAATTCTTCCAACTGATATTTAAAATAATTAGTCAAAAAAGGAATTACTCGTTCATCACCAGTTGCAGAATAATATTGTTGCATCACTTTTAACATAACCATTCTAGGCCACCAATCTTGCGAATTATTTCTTTGCAAACCTTCTTCATAATCTCTATCAGTATCCGGGCCAAAGTAACCGTTAGGCTTCTGAGAAGCCAATGTCCACTCAATCCATGGCTGCACTTTATCAATTAACTTTTTATTATCCATAATATAGGCAAGAGGCAACAAGCCATCAATCCAGTAAGGTCCTCTTTCCCAAACATCACCATCTCCCCCGAGCCACCCATTCCGAGGTCCCACAACTTGTGGATAGATGGAATCAAGTTTCCCTGTCATTCCCGTGCACATGCGCTCCAATTGTTCCTTCAGCCACCCTTTGGGTTTAATACAACCTATAGGTAATTCAACATAAGGTTTTTCTATTAGAGGGTGCCGATTATTCTGATAATTATGAAAATAGGCGCGTTCATTTTGTGAAAAAACGGGCATTATAAAAAAAGCTAAGAGAATTGCTATAATAAATTGTTTCATCATGCTATTCTTTATAGTTAATCCATACCTTCATTTGTCCGGGTTCCCTATTATCCCATGCATAATAAGGAATTAACTTGATCGTTTTACTGTTTGTTACAGCTTCAATGACAGTTATTCCGTTTAAAAGCGAATCGTTGAAAGACGAACTAAATTTTGAATCTGAAGTCAAGATCAAATCGTCAAATTCGGGATTGTCAACTTCCTCCATACAATAAACAAGAGGGCCTCGTTGAACGGCTCTTTTCCCAATATTTTCTTTCACCCGCGGATCGGCTTCAACAATTTCGACAGGCATATCCATTGAAAAAGATATTTCATCACCTTCCCTCCATTCTTTAGCTATGACGGCGTAACCCATTTCAATCGGATAATTTTCTTGCTTATCTCCATTTACCGAAATTTCGTATTGTTTACACCACGACGGTATGCGTAAACGAATTTCTTTTTTTAAAGGCTTGCCCAATGATTCGACCTTTAAGGTAACTCTGCCATCCCAGGGATAATCGGTAACTTGTTGAAGGATTACCTTATTCTCTTCTTCATTTATTTCAACCGTGTTGCCTATAAAAAGATTTACCCATATGGCATTTTCGGACGTTCCATAAACATAATTTCCGATGGAGGGCAAAAATCGCGATATCTGACTTGGGCAACAAGCACATCCATACCATTCTTGTCTATGATGATCTCCATAAGATGCAAGGGGATTCACATAAAAGAAAAGGTCGCCTTTTAGCGATATGCCTGCCAATGCTCCATTGTACATGGAACGCTCCAACACATCGATATATTTTGCATTACCAGTCAATCGATTCATACGGGCATTCCAAAATACCATTCCTGCGGAAGCACAAGTTTCACAGTATGCATCGTAATTAGGCAAATCGTACGGCTCGGTAAATCCTTCATTATGTCGAGAAGAACCTACGCCGCCGGTAATATACATTTTACGTAATACGACATCATCCCAGACACGATTCAATGCCGCAATATATCCTGTATCTTGTTTTAAAACGGCCACATCGGCCATACCGCAGAATAAATACATGGCACGTACCGCATGCCCTTTCGCTTCTGTAATGCATCTTACCGGTTTATCATCCTGATAATAAACGGGATTCCATTCGCCTTCGCCTCCTGTTGAACCATAACCATGACCTCGTTCCTCCAACAGCCAATAAGCGAAATCCAAATATTTTTGGTTATCCGAAACGCGATATAATTTTACCAATGCCAACTCGATTTCTTCATGCCCGGGAACCCAATGCCGTTTTCCCGGTCCAAAAATATCCATCATGTGTTCTACTATCCTGATCGAGACATCCAGTAGTTTTCTTTTCCCGGTAGCCTTGTAATAAGCTATTGCAGCCTCAATCATATGTCCCGCACAATACATCTCGTGTTTATCCATGTTTGTCCAGCGTTTGTCCAAGCCCGTAAGCGTATAAAATGTATTGATATAACCGTCAGGTTGTTGAGCCGCAGCAATTTTATCGATCCACTCATCTGCTTTTTTTTCTAATTCCGGATTAGGATTATTGATCAGGCTATATGCTATTCCTTCCAATGCTTTATAGACATCGGAATCATCAAAAAAAATACCCGAATGCTCCCCTGTCCCTCTCGCTGCATTTTCGAAATTTCGAATCCTCCCGGTTTTATTTTCGATCTGATCGATACAAACAGGTAAAGTTGTGGATACATGACTTTTTAGTCGTGGGGACCAAAAATTATCCGTTATCGAGACTTGCGAAAAATCCACGGATGCGATTTTGTCAAAACATCGGTTATCCTTACTTGATGTTTTGCAGCCCAAAAATAGTAGCAAACTAAATTGAACTAATACTAATGTTATTTTTTTCATTTTTTAATTAGTCGAGCCTTAAAAAGCCCATTTTTTTTCTGGTTTGTAAAATTATACTGTCCCTGATTGGGTAAAGTTGCCTGTTCAGGAACAAAAATATCTTTTCCAAAAAGAGCCAAAAAGATGACTTCCACTTGTTCATCATCCTTTTGAAGTTGAATCCGGCGGCTGCGAGCATCACGTTGATCTCATCTCCGGTAATCCCCTTGTAGTAATTGCGGGAGAGACGGTGGTCTTCTTTCAGATGACCGTTTACCGGCTCAATGCCCGCACGCTTGCGGAAGTACTTCCTTTCTTTATTCTTTCGATACGTGCTCAATGCTTTCGTAAAGGACTTGGGGATGTGGATGAGTGTATCCCTTACTTTACTCCTTCCCCGATACCCCCTGTCGCAAATACCGTTCCGGGGCTTTCTATCTGTCATCTTCTCCACTTGCTCAATAGCCTTATCCAGGGTGTGTCCGTCAAATTCATTTCTAAAACTCAGCGCTCCTACAATTACACCGCTACCGGTTCGCGTGATGGATACCTTGTTACCAAACTCGTAGAGTTTATGCTCTTTCCCTTTACTGATGCATTGCACATCCACTTCGTGCAGGGAATAAATCTTGTTCTTGTCTTTCTTCTTTTGGGCCAATACCCGCTTGTACAAGTCCAACTCGTCCCGGTAATCATCAACCCTGGAACCCAGCTTTCTTTCCACCTCCCGTACCAGTCGGCCGGCTATGGTGCGTACTTTTTTATCGGCTCTCCTGGCTTTACCCTTGTTTCGGGGATGATTGCGGAAGCGTTGATCGTAGGAAAGTTTTTTTAAGATTCGCCTGTAACTCCGACGCAACTCCAAATCGTTCCTGTCAGCTATTTTCCGGCATCTTTTGATAATCTTCTTTGTCAGTTTATCATCTGTGGGAAAAGTGATGTTCTTTTCCTGAACAGTGGTATCGATGTAAACGTCCTTATCGTTTGAATCTTTACCATTGATGCGGATGCTCTCCCTGAAGATCAACTCGACGCCCTCTTTCCCGATACGATGACGAAAATGTACCAACTCCGATGCTTCACAGGGCACTCGAGGCTGAAACTCCTGTTCTCCGCAAAAGTATTGGTAGTAATTGTTTTCACTCCATTGTTCCACCACGCTTTCGTCAGAGAGATTGCGAACATGTTTCAGGATCAATAAACCCACCATCAGGCGAACAGGTTTCGCCGGACGCCCGTTATCGGGACAATACAAGGGTGAGAACTCTCTTTCAAACATCTCCCAATCAATTTTATTGGCCAGAATGAATAGAGGGTGCTTGTGATTCAATGTACTTTCCAATGAAAAGAACAAGGAGTGTTGTGAGCGATCTTGTTGTTTTGCCATCATAATTTTCTGCAAGATTTATATCGCAAATGTACGAAAACTTGCAGATATAACCAAGAAAAATATCTACTATTTTACTGTATATTAGACGATTGAATGCTTTTTAAGGCTCGACTAA
>Ga0116179_1003439_pt1 | contig 10919 bp, 9 predicted proteins | sample AD_UKC071_MetaG_FD_89751 | JGI IMG/M metagenome (GOLD analysis project Ga0116179, IMG submission 89751) | Active sludge microbial communities of municipal wastewater-treating anaerobic digesters from USA - AD_UKC071_MetaG | ecosystem: Engineered > Bioreactor > Anaerobic > Digestate | place: USA...
GTTTCATCGTGGCGGTGCTCGGTCTTGGCTACTTGCTCGACGGCCTGCCGGTTCGCGCGGTGCTTTGGATTTCACTGGCGACGCTTGCCGGAATCCTGTTTTGTGCGATGACGATTCCCGAAGCGCGCACGCCGCCGGCGCCGGAGGGGCATGTGGCGCTCGGTGAAATCCTGAGCCTGCCCCATGTGCGGGCGCTGTTTGCGGCGTGTTTTTTCATGTCCGCGGCGCACGGAGCGCTCTATGTCTTCTATTCGGTGCACTTGGTGGCTAGCGGTTACAGCAAGTCGCTGGTCGGCTGGATGTGGACCCTCGGTGTCGTTGCGGAGATCTGCGTATTCATGGGCATGCCGCAACTGCTCCGCACCTATTCCCTGCGCAACATCCTGATCTTCAGTTTTGTGGCGGCGGTCCTGCGCTTTGGGCTGATCGGTTGGGGAGCGGAGTCGCTCGGCCTGTTGCTGTTCGCCCAAGTGCTGCATGGCGCGACGTTCGGTGCCTATCATTCGGCGGCGGTGGCCGCGGTAAATCGCTGGTTCGGCGTCCGTCACCAAGCGCGCGGCCAAGCCTTGTACGGCAGCATTTCCTTCGGTGCGGGGGGCATGATCGGCGGGGTGATTAGCGGCTACACTTGGGAGCGTGTCGGTCCCGAATGGACGTATTCGCTTGGCTCACTGTTCGCGTTTCTTGGCTTGCTGGTGCTTGTCGGCGGCTGGCGGCAGCGGGGCACGGCACGGGACGACCGATAATTCGACAATGGCCTTCGGGATAAACATGAAGAAACGTTTTACATGCTTGCAGGGCCTCTTGCCCGTGATGATTGCTGCGACTGTCGTGACTGCCTGCCAGACCGTGCAGACGACGCAAAGCGGGGCGGTGGGCATCGAGCGCAAGCAGATGATGATGGTGTCGTCGAAGGAGATGGATCTGGCGTCGTCCCAGAGCTACCACCAGATTCTTCAGCAGGCCGGCCAGAAAAATGCCCTCAACCGGAACCGCGAACAGGTGGAGCGGGTGCGTGCGGTTGCGCGGCGGCTGATTCCGGCCACGGGCGCCTTCCGGTCCGATGCGCCGGGCTGGCAGTGGGAGGTCAATGTGCTCAGTTCGAACGAACTCAACGCCTGGTGCATGGCCGGCGGCAAGATCGCCTTTTACTCCGGCATCATCGAGAGGCTCGATCTGAGCGATGACGAGATCGCCGCCATCATGGGCCACGAAATCGCCCATGCGCTGCGCGAGCATGCCCGCGAGCGGGCTTCGCAGTCGATGGTGACGAATCTCGGCGTGGCGGTGGTCGGCGCAGCGCTGGGGGTCGGTAGCGCAGGAACCGACTTGATCGGCACGGTCGCGAAGGTGAGCTTCGAGTTGCCCAACAGCCGCGAACACGAAACGGAGGCCGACCGTATCGGCGTCGAACTGGCCGCACGCGGCGGTTACGATCCCCGGGCTGCGATCAGTCTCTGGCAGAAGATGGCGAAGGTGTCCAACGGTGCGCCGCCCCAGTGGCTGTCGACCCACCCGTCCAACGAGACGCGGCAGCAGGATTTGCAACAATACGCCGCACGGGTCATGCCGCTCTACGAGCAAGCTACTCAGCGCGCAAGGCCTGTGAAATAATAAAAGTTTACCTGTTTCTTTCTGATCCGACCTTCGCCCATGCAAGCGCAAACGCTTTACGAAAAACTGTGGTCGAGCCACGTAGTGCACGTCGAGGACGACGGCACGGCGTTGATCTATATCGACCGTCATCTGGTCCACGAAGTCACCAGTCCGCAGGCCTTCGAAGGCCTCAAGCTGGCCGGGCGCAAGCCCTGGCGCGTGGATTCCATTGTTGCGACGGCCGACCACAACACACCGACCGATCACTGGGAGCGGGGTATTCTCGACCCCGTTTCCCGTCAGCAGGTGGAAACGCTCGACAGCAACATCCGTGAAGTCGGGGCGCTGGCCTATTTCCCGTTCAAGGACGCGCGTCAGGGCATCGTGCATGTCATCGGGCCGGAAAACGGCGCGATCCTGCCGGGCATGACCGTTGTCTGTGGCGATTCCCACACCTCCACGCACGGCGCTTTCGCCTGCCTGGCGCACGGCATCGGGACATCCGAAGTCGAGCACGTGATGGCCACCCAGTGCTTGCTGCAGAAAAAATCCAAGACACTGCTGATCCGTGTCGAAGGCCAGCTGGGCGCCGGAGTGACCGCCAAGGACGTCGTGCTTGCCATCATCGGTCGCATCGGCACGGCGGGCGGAACCGGCTATGCGATGGAATTCGGCGGCAGCGCCATCCGCGGTCTGTCCATCGAAGGTCGCATGACCATCTGCAACATGGCCATCGAGGCCGGCGCCCGCGCCGGTCTGGTGGCCGTCGACGAGAAGACCATCGCCTACCTCAAGGACCGGCCCTTCTCGCCCAAGGGTGAGCTGTGGGATCGTGCCGTGGAATATTGGCGCACCCTGCGGTCGGACGAAGGCGCAGTCTTCGACGCCGTCGTCGAGCTCGACGCTGCGCAGATCAAGCCGCAGGTCACGTGGGGTACTTCGCCCGAGATGGTCGCCGCCATCGATGCGATCGTGCCCGATCCGGCTCTGGAGAAGGATCCGGTCAAGCGTGAGGGCATGGAGCGTGCGCTGCAGTACATGGGCCTCACTCCCCGTACACCGATCAAGAATATCGCCATCGACAAGGTCTTCATCGGGTCGTGTACCAACTCGCGCATTGAGGATCTCCGCGCCGCCGCGATCGTCGCGCGCGGTCGTCGTAAGGCCGACAACGTCAAGCTGGTGCTGGTGGTGCCGGGCTCCGGTCTCGTCAAGCGTCAGGCAGAGGCCGAAGGGCTCGACAAGATCTTCGTCGCCGCAGGCTTTGAGTGGCGAGAGCCGGGCTGTTCGATGTGCCTCGCGATGAACGCCGACCGTCTGGAGCCAGGCGAGCGTTGTGCCTCCACCTCGAACCGCAATTTCGAGGGGCGCCAAGGCGCCGGCGGACGGACCCATCTGGTTAGCCCTGCTATGGCGGCTGCGGCGGCGATCGCCGGTCATTTTGCCGACGTGCGCGAGCTCAGTTGAGCGGCGGGGGAATTTGGATATGCGTAAATTCGTCGTGCTGATCGGAGTGTTCGCCGTCGTGTTCCTGTCCGGTTGCAACACCGTTCAAGGACTCGGCAAGGATATTGAAAAGGGTGGCGAAGCCATCCAGAAGGTAGCCAAGTAAATGAAGCCTTTCCATAAACTCGACGGTCTCGTGGCGCCGATGGATCGTGCCAACGTCGACACCGACGCGATCATTCCCAAGCAGTTCCTCAAGTCGATCAAGCGCAGCGGTTTCGGCCCGAACCTGTTTGATGAATGGCGTTACCTGGATGTCGGCCAGCCCGGTCAGGACAATTCCGGCCGGCCCAAGAATCCGGAGTTCGTCCTTAACCAGCCCCGTTATCAGGGGGCGCAAATCCTTCTTGCCCGCGACAATTTCGGTTGCGGTAGTTCCCGCGAGCATGCTCCGTGGGCGCTGGAGGATTTCGGGTTCCGCGTGATCATCGGCCCCAGCTTTGCCGACATTTTCTTCAACAACTGCTTCAAGAACGGCCTGCTGCCGATCAAGCTGGACGCGGCCGAAGTGGATGCGCTGTTTGCCCAATGTCTCGCTACCGAGGGCTATCGCCTGACGGTGGATCTCGCCAACGGGACGATTACGCGTCCCGACGGCAAGGTGATTCCCTTTAAGGTGGATCCCTTCCGCCGTGAGTGTCTGCTCAACGGCTGGGACGATATCGGCCTGACCTTGCGCCACGCCGAGAAAATCCATGATTTCGAAGCCCGTCGCCGCATCGACCAGCCCTGGCTGTTCGCCTGACTCGCCTGAATCCATAGGTTGTCCGGCGGTGCTGTTGTTCCGGTCGCCGGAGTCGACCCATTATAAAAACGGAAAATTACAATGAAAATCTGTGTTCTGCCGGGTGACGGCATCGGCCCCGAAATCATCGGTGAGACTCTGCGCATGCTCGAAGCGATGCGCGGTGACGGCGTCAAATTCGAGGCCGAAATGGCTCTCGTGGGTGGCGCTGCGGTGGATGCCACCGGCAAGCCCCTGCCCGAAGAAACCGTCCGTCTTGCCGACGAAGCCGATGCGCTCCTGCTTGGCGCCGTGGGCGGTCCGAAGTGGGATGCTTATCCGCGTGAGCAGCGTCCCGAACTCGGCCTGCTCGGCATCCGCCGTCAGCTCAAGCTTTTTGCCAACCTGCGTCCGGCGATCCTCTATCCCGAACTGGCCAATGCTTCGTCCCTCAAGCCCGAGATCGTTGCCGGGCTGGACATCCTGATCGTGCGTGAGCTGACCGGCGACATCTACTTCGGCCAGCCCCGCGGTATCCGTGAAGAAAACGGCGAGCGCGTCGGTTTCAACACGATGATCTATTCTGAGTCTGAGATCCGCCGCATCGGCAAGGTGGCTTTCGAAGCGGCCCGGAAGCGTGGCAAGAGGCTGTGCTCGGTGGATAAGATGAATGTGCTCGAAACCACCCAGCTGTGGCGCGACGTGATGATCGAGTTGTCCGCCGATTATCCGGATGTGGAGCTCACCCACATGTTGGTGGATAACGCCGCGATGCAGCTTGTGCGTGCGCCCAAACAGTTCGATGTGATGGTGACCGGCAACATGTTCGGCGACATCCTGTCCGACGAAGCCTCGATGCTCACCGGCTCCATCGGCATGCTGCCTTCGGCTTCTCTCAACGCCGAGGGCAAGGGGATGTACGAGCCGAGCCATGGTTCCGCTCCGGACATCGCCGGCAAAAATATTGCCAACCCGCTGGCAACCATGCTGTCGGCCGCCATGATGCTGCGCTACAGCTTCAACATGGAAGCTCAGGCCGCGCGCATCGAGGCGGCGGTCAAAAAGGTGCTGGCCGCCGGCTATCGCACCGGCGACATCTACGAGCCGGGAACCCGTCGCGTAGGCACCAAGGAAATGGGCGACGCCGTTATCGCCGCGCTGTAAAAATAATCTTAAAAATCAGAGTCTGATCGGGGATCGAAATGAAAAGAGTGGGTCTTGTTGGCTGGCGCGGGATGGTCGGTTCCGTGCTCATGCAGCGCATGCGCGAAGAAAATGACTTTGCGTTGATCGAACCGGTGTTTTTCACAACCTCCAATCCCGGTGGCAAGGCGCCGAATTTCGGCAAGGAAGCCGCCGCCCTGAAGGATGCGCGTGACATCGATGAGCTCAAGGCGATGGATATCGTCATTACTTGTCAGGGCGGCGACTACACCAACGAGGTGTATCCGAAGCTGCGCGCTGCCGGCTGGAGCGGTCACTGGATCGATGCCGCTTCGGCGCTGCGCATGGACCCGAAGGCCGTCATCATCCTCGATCCCGTCAACATGAACGTGATCAAGGACGCCCTCGGCAAGGGCGGTCGCGACTGGATCGGTGGCAACTGTACCGTTTCGCTGATGCTGATGGCGCTTGGCGGTCTGTTTCAGCGCGATCTGGTCGAGTGGGCTACTTCGATGACCTACCAGGCCGCATCCGGAGCGGGCGCCCAGAACATGCGCGAACTGCTGTCCCAGATGGGCGAGTTGAATCGTTCGGTCAAGGAATTGCTCGACGATCCAGCTTCCGCGATCCTTGACATCGACCGCGAAGTAGCCGGAACCATGCGCGACGACGCCTTCCCGTCGTCCAATTTCGGTGTCCCGCTGGCCGGCTCGTTGATCCCCTGGATCGACAAGGATCTCGGCAACGGCCAATCCAAGGAAGAATGGAAGGGCGGCGTAGAGACCAACAAGATACTGGGTCGCGGCGACGGTTTCAGTGCTCCTGCAGTACCCATCGACGGCCTGTGCGTGCGTATCGGTGCGATGCGCTGCCACAGTCAGGCGCTGACCATCAAGCTGCGCAAGGACATCCCGATCGATGAGATCGAGAGCATGCTGGCTGCGGCCAATGACTGGGTGAAGGTCGTTCCGAATCAGCGCGATGTCTCGATGCGGGAACTGACCCCGACCGCAGTGACCGGCACTCTTTCGGTTCCCGTTGGGCGTCTGCGCAAGTTGGCCATGGGAGGCGAATATCTGTCCGCTTTTACCGTTGGCGACCAGTTGTTGTGGGGTGCTGCGGAGCCGCTGCGGCGCATGCTGCGGGTTTTGTTGGAGGACTGAGCGACAAGAAAGCGGCGCAAGCCGCTTTTTTACAGGCTGCCCAATTTGATTGAGTGGCCTCAAATACTGCTTGAACTTGCCTCACCAAACCCATGATGTTATGTTCATCAACAACTTGATTTCGATGATCAGCCTTCGTGCATAAGAACCTCGTGAATAGTCGGCTAAAACGCACCCTGCTTGCTGCTGCCATCAGCGCTGTGTCTTTTGGTGCCAGTGCGGCAGGGCTTGGGAGGATTACTGTCCTCAGCGGCCTTGGGCAGCCTCTGCGCGCAGAGCTTGAAATCGCCGCCGCACCTGAAGAAATACAGAACATGACGGCGAGGCTCGCGTCGGCGGAGGCTTTTCGGCAGGCGGGGGTCGATTATTCGCCCTCGGTGAACGGCTTGCGCATGTCGGTCGAGCGTCGGGGGAGCGGTGCAGTTGTAAAGGTCACCAGTGATCGCCCCATCAATGAGCCCTTTGTCGACATGCTGGTGGAGCTCAACTGGTCTGCGGGTCGCCTTATTCGCGAATACACCTTCCTGCTTGATCCGCCTGACATCGGTTCAAATCGTGCCGCCGTTGCAGTGGCTGCGCCGGAAGTTCGTTCCAATCAGTATGGTGTGCGTTCGGATTCTGCTGCGGTGAGGCGTCCCGCTGCACGAGCGGCGCGATCCTCCGTCGCCGCAACGTCTGGTGGAGCAGGCCGGACTTATGTTGTGAGGCCGGGCGACACCCTCAATCGAATAGCCATGGAGAACCGACCCGAAGGGGTTTCCATGGAGCAAATGCTGATGGCCCTTTTCCAGGGTAATCGGTCTGCGTTTGAAACGGACGATATGAATCGTCTGCAGGCGGGCAAGATCCTGCGTATTCCCGATGCAGATGGTGTGCGCCAGATGGCAGGAGACGGCGGGCGTCAGCAAGTTGTCGCTCATGCAGCGGATTTTGGCCGCTATCGCCAGAAGCTCGCCGAGCAGGCCGCAGCCGCTCCGGCTAAGGCGGCGCCGACGCAGCAGGGAAGCGGTGGCAGGATTGGCGCAAAGGTCGAGGATCGGGCACCGGCAGCTGCAGGTGCGACCGACCAACTCAAGGTTTCCAAGAGCGAGGACACGCCGCGTGCAGGTGGTGCCGGCGCTGAGAAGTCCGTCGCCAGGCTGCAGGCGCTCGAGGAGGATCTCGTCTCGCGCGATAAGGCGTTGCGAGAGGCTAATGCTCGTCTCGCCGAACTCGAAAGGAGCATCAAAGAACTCCAGCGGCTGATTGAGTTGAAGAGCCAGGGTATGGCTCAGATGCAGTCGGATGCGCCTCAGCCGGTTGCGCCGACGACGCCTGGGGTTCAAGCCCCGGTCGCACCCGTTGCCGCACCTGCACTTCCTGAGCCCGAAAAGCCCGTGGCGAAGGAGCCCGAGCCTGTTGCGGAGCCCAAGGTGGTTCCGCCCCCGCCGGTACCCGAACCCGCTCCGGCACCTGTACCGGCACCCGCACCGCCCAAGCCTCCGGAGGTTCAATCGCCTGCGTCGGATGACATGCCCTTGTTGCTCGGGGGAGGTGGGATTCTTGCGCTGCTGCTTGGTTGGGGTGGTTACAAGTATTACCAGCGTCGTAATGGGCAGGGGGCACCGACGACGACGCCGGCCTTGTCCGAATTTGGTGACGGTTCGAGTTCCGTTTTCGGGACGGCAGGTGGTCAAAGCGTCGATACCGGCAGCAGCAGCCAGATTCAGACCGATTTCAGTCAGTCCGGGTTGTCCTCGATTGATACCGACGAAGGTGTCGATCCGGTTGCAGAGGCTGATGTTTACATGGCCTACGGTCGCGATGCGCAAGCGGAAGAGATTCTTCTCGATGCGCTCAAGACCGATCCGGGGCGTACCGGTGTGCACCTCAAGCTCCTTGAGATCTACGCCCAACGCAAAAACCTCAAACAATTCGAGACTACGGCAACCGAGCTATATTCCCTGACCGGTGGCAACGGCCAGGATTGGGAAAAAGCCGCAGCTCTCGGGCGTAAGGTCGATCCGGATAGCCCGCTCTATCGCATTCCCGCGCCAGGCGTTCCTGCAGGTCCGGCTGCAATGCCGATTGCACCTGCTTCCGCATCGCCGCATACCATCGCAGGTGCGATGGCGAATACGACTGGTTTTGTTCAGGCGGGCGCGGCGCGAAGCCCGGTCGCCGGGCCGGCATTCATGGAGAGGGAGCCGCTGCCGCCCGCGGCCGATGATCCGCTCGAATCCCCGTCTCAGTTGAAGGATACATGGGCGCTTCCGGGTGACCTGAATCAGTACGCCAGTATGGAGGACATCGACCGGGTCGTTTCGGCCGAAGTTCGTCCGGCAGCTCCGGTTGTGCCTGATTTGCCCGATGCGGGGGGGCTTGATTTCGACCTCGATTTGAATGCAGAAGGCGACTCAAGCCGTGCCCAAACCGTCGCCTTAGGTGGAAGTTCGCCGATCGTCAGTACTGGCCTCGACTTTGATCTAGGCTTCGACAATGCAGGGGCGACACGTGGAATGGGTGCCACGTTGGTGGCGGGAGATGCCATGCCCAGCATGGAGTCCACGTCCACCCGGCCTCAGCGGCTTACCGAAGATTTCAGTCTTCCCGATCCGAATGAGCTGGATTTTGAAATCAGCTCCGAGTTTGGCGAGAATCAAGTCGAGTCGCGTCCAGATCATGGCGTGGATGTTGATTTGACCGCTACCTTGGCCGACGATGGTCTCCGGGCGCCGCTGGATGCGGCAACCGTCGATCTCGAGCGGACCAGTTTCGACAGTAGTCTGCTCGATTTTGATTTCGAGTTGGAAGACAAGGTGGAGCCGAAAGCGCCGGCTGCTGCCGCCATGGCTACATCGGCTGCGCTGAAAGGGATCGATCTCGAACTCAGGAAGCCCGGCGGCAATGCGGTTGAGCTTCCTGATGCCGGCCCGCCGACTGAGCCGCCTCTTGATCTCGACCTCCAGCAGGAAGTGGCAACCAAGCTGGAGCTCGCTCGTGCCTACGAGGAAATGGGCGATAAGGATGGTGCGAGAGAGCTCGTCGAAGAAGTGTTGCGGGAAGGTTCGGGGCGCCAGCAGGATGAGGCCCGCGAGATTCTGATCCGCCTTGCCTGATTGAAGCAGATCGCATTTCGAGCAAGCCATGTCGTGGCGGCTTTGATGCATCCGGCGACGCTTTTGGTCGCCTGGGTTGTGCTGGTGGCATTTTCGCAAATGGCCCGAGGTCCCATCGAGTGGGGCTTCGGGTTTGTCTTTGTGGCGCTCTCAATGTCGATCGCGCGACAGCGCGCCTTGCGGCTTCTACGGCGGGTTCGTGTGTTGCTCGCGGTTCTCGTCATACTGTTCGCATTTTTTACTCCTGGCGAAGCGCTTTTGCCTTTTCTCGGGTCTGCCGGTCCGACTGTTGAGGGTCTTGTCATGGCCGCGACCCATGTGTTGCGGCTCGTCGTCGTGGTCGCGCTGGTCGCACTTCTCCTTGAAATGGCCGATGAAAGGACGCTGGTGTCCGGGTTGATGGGGCTTGCCATGCCCTTGGCGGTTTTTGGCCTGTCGGTTGAGCGATTGGCCGTGCGCACGTTGCTGGTGTTTCGTTACGTCGAGTCGGCACCGGTCGGCGGTTGGCGGACCCTGATTTCCGAAGAGAGCAATGGCATGCCCGAAGAAGCCGTGATGGTCGTTTTTCGGCCACTTCGCTGGTTCGATCGGCTGGTAATCGGATGCTTGCTGGCCCTGATCTTCCTTGTTGCGGTCATGTGATGAGAGTCGCCATCGGCATCGAGTACGCGGGCAACGCGTTTCAGGGTTGGCAGACTCAGTCTCACGGCCGGACCGTTCAGGATGTCGTCGAACGCGCATTGACGCAGATTGCGCAGGAACCGGTGAAGCTGATCTGTGCTGGCCGGACCGACACTGGCGTCCATGCCACCATGCAGGTTGCCCACTTCGACACCGACGCACGCCGTCCGTTGGAAGCCTGGGTGCGCGGGGTGAATAGCCATCTGCCGACGAGCGTCGCGGTTTTGTGGGCCGTAGCGGTGGACGATGAGTTTCATGCGCGCTTCAGTGCAGAGGCGCGGCGCTACCGTTACGTGCTTTTGAACCGCAGGATTCGGCCCGGCTTGCTCAACGGACGGGTCGGTTGGACCCACGGTCCGCTCGATGAGGAAGCGATGGCGGCGGCGGCCGGGTGTCTTGTCGGTAAGCACGATTTCACCTCATTCCGGGCTGCGGAGTGTCAGGCCAAGTCACCGGTGCGGGTCATGCATTCGGTTGTTGTGCGGCGTCAGGGCGACATCGTGCTGTTCGATTTTCACGCCAATGCCTTCCTGCATCACATGATCCGCAATCTGGTCGGTTCGCTGGTCTTTATAGGCAAGGGGAGGCGGCCGGTCGAGTGGATGGGCGAACTGCTCGCGGAACGCAACAGAACGCTTGCTGCACCGACTTTTTCGCCCGATGGCTTGTATCTGTGTGGCGTCGACTACCCGCCGCGTTGGTCGCTGCCTGACGGTGGGCGTATCATCGCGGCTCCGCAACTGCTGCTTCCCTGACCCACGTGCATCGCACCCGTATCAAGATTTGCGGTCTGACCCGAGAAGAGGATGTCTGCGCGGTCGTCGAGTCCGGTGCCGACGCCATCGGTTTTGTCTTCTATCCGCCCAGCCCTCGTTCTGTGAGCTTTCAGCGGGCTGCCGAGCTTGCCCGCCTCGTGCCTCCATTTGTCACGATAGTGGGGCTGTTCGTGAATCCAGCGCGTCATTACGTCGAAGAGGCCCTCGAAAC
>Ga0116179_1003447_pt1 | contig 10907 bp, 14 predicted proteins | sample AD_UKC071_MetaG_FD_89751 | JGI IMG/M metagenome (GOLD analysis project Ga0116179, IMG submission 89751) | Active sludge microbial communities of municipal wastewater-treating anaerobic digesters from USA - AD_UKC071_MetaG | ecosystem: Engineered > Bioreactor > Anaerobic > Digestate | place: USA...
TAGCTAGGATTGTTACTTCCCCTTTACTACCAGCATTAAAAGGGATACCGTTGTTGGCTGGTTGAATAATTAGTTTATTGTCGTTGTGGAATATCCTAACATACTCTGCATTGATTAATTTGACTGCCTGGGGATTAAATACTACTTGGTTTTTCCTCACGCTCATCATGGGGAGACCTTTAAAAGTGAGTAAACTAACATCAAACTCCTCCATATTATCACCTCCTTACATAGAAGTATACCACACGTTATGAAAAATATCCTGCTTAGGAGTGAAAAAAATGGCTAGTAAATTAAACCCTTATGCAGATGAAATAATAAAACTGAGAAAAAAAGAGAACTTCACCCTGGAAGAAATACAAGAATGGTTGTGGCGGGCCAAAGGGGTGGAGTGCGATGTGGGCACTATTTCCCGCTTTTTGAAAGAAGAAGTGCCACGGCAGATAACAAAGTGTGCCGATCAGAGTAAGAAACGCTGGCTGAAAGTGTTCAATACAGAAGTAAATGTCATGAATGAAGTACAGCAGAGTTACCAGAAGTTAAAATCGTTGACCGACAGGCTGGAAGAAAAGATGGCAGAAGCAGATGAAGAACAAAATAAGCGGGATTTAGATAGGGCTATCAAACATTTTATAAACGCCTCTAAAGAAGCAAGGGAACACTTGAGTATGATGGTGACGGTATTTGAGAAGGTACAAGTTTTTAATAATTACCGGAAATTCTTTGATATTATTAGTCATGCAATAAAAAAAGAAGCACCGGAAGAAATTGCCGATGCTATCTTTAAGCGGATAAGGAAGGAGGTTAGCAATGATAATTTGTTTAATATAGGGAGATGAGAATTGGGGTTTATTATAACACAAGGCTAACTAAACTGGACAAGTGTTTTGTAACATGGGCGTATCTTTGGGTAGTTTCTACCCTTGAATGGCCCAATAATTCCTTTGTCGCCAGTAGATCATGACCCGATTTTTCATAGACCCTAGTGGCAAATGTATGCCGGAGCATGTGGGGGCTAATATCTATACCTACCTTCCGCCCCCACTTTTTCAATATTAGACTAATACCCCATTCGCTGAACCGGCCATAATTCTTATTCACAAATAAGGCATTGGTTTTACCATATCTAATATCTAAGTATTCATCCAACAATTTTCTTGTCTCAGGGTGCATGGGGACAATACGTTTCTTTTTTCCTTTGCCATTGCGAACTATTATTTGGTTACCTTCAACATCCTCTACGTTCAATGCTGTAACTTCTCCCACCCTTAAACCCGAAGTGACCATTAAGTGAACTAATAACTTGTCTCTTACATTGTCTATAATGTTGAGTAGTTTATCAACTTCTTCTTCCGTTAAATATTTTGTCTCCGGTTCTACCGTTTTTGGTCTTTCTACCATAGATACAGGATTATAGGATAGATTGTTTCTTTGAACATGAAATTCGTAAAATGACCGTAAACTGGAATATTTCCTCGCCAAAGTATTATCGGACATGCCTTGACGTTTTAATTTGAGCAAGAATTTTTCTATATCCTCTGGTTTAACTTCTTTCCAGTCTTTTTTAATAAAATTTTTAAACTGTTTTAAGTCAATTTCATAATTTTTTCTGGTGTGTTTACTTTTGGTTAACTCCAAATGATTGAGAAATGTGTTTAACACTCTAACCACCTCCTGTCTTTATTATACCAAGTTGTTTGCATGTATGCAAGGGGGATTTGTATGGAATTAGAAAAAATGTTGACAGAATTTCTAGAGACAAGTGGATATAGTGTAAACGACAGAAAAGATAGGGGTAGGGATGACTTCCGCTTTTTTGCCCATACCTATTTCCCTCACTATTTTTACCGAGAAAGTTGTTTTTTTCATGATGAAATAATGGCAGATTTACAGGAGATGGTGGTTCAGGGTGGAGGACAGAGAAAAGTTAGAGCGGCCCCTCGTGGTCATGCTAAGTCCACTATTGTATCTAAAATTTTCCCCATCTGGTGCATTGTCTATCAAAAGAAGAATTACATTGTAATTATATCTAAAACAAGTACGGTAGCAGAGGATTTTCTGGCTGATATAAAAGATGAATTGGTTAACAACCCTATGATAAAAGAGGATTTTGGTAACCTTGTGGGGGAGACATGGAGAACAGATAAGATAGTCACTTCTACCGGCATATGTGTAACTGCTTTAGGTGCTAGAAAACAGGTTCGTGGACTTATTCATAGACAGTATAGACCAGATTTATTCCTTGTAGACGACCTAGAGGATGATGAATTAATCAGGATAGAAGAACAGAGGGAGAAGCTAAAGAACTGGTTTTTTAAGGCGGTTATGAAGGCAGGGGATAAACATACTGATTTCTTTGTGGTCGGTACTATATTACATTATGATTCGCTATTAGCGGATTTAATTGAGAAAACCCCCGGCTTTGAAGCTAAGAAATACAGGGCAGTAATAAAGTGGTCGGAAAGTCCGAAATGGGACGATTGGGAGCGGATTATTACCGACCTCAATATTAAAAAGGACGAAAGAGAAGAACAGGCGTATAAATTTTTCCTAGAGAACAAGGAAGAAATGTTAGAGGATACAGAGGTATTGTGGCCGGAAAAGCACTCTTACTATGACCTGATGGTCATGATGGTGTCTGAAGGCCGCTCCTCCTTTGCTAGTGAAATGCAGAACGACCCTGTCAACCCCGAAGATAATCCTTTTAATAAGGTATTTACCTATAAAGACGAAGAAGTGGCAGATGCAAAGGCGAATTGGATATGGTATGGTGCCTTAGACCCTGCAATGGGTAAAAGCAGGACTGCCGACTTTGCAGTAATTATTACCGTAGGTTTAGACAGTAGAACAGGACAGATGTATGTAGAGGACTGTTGGGCGAAGAAATGCCCAATAGAACAAACTGTAGATCAGGTTATAGAGAGGGGTAAGATATATCCTTATTATCGCTTTGGTGTAGAGACTAACGCCGCTCAAATAGTATTCAAGCGGAGAATAGAGGAAAAGAGTGCAGAGGCCAGAGTATATATACCTACAGTAGAAAACTATGCCGCCGGGGATAAGGATGCCAGAATAAGGAGTTTACAGCCTTATATCGAGAATGGCTATATCAAAATAAATGAAAAACTAACTTATTTAATCCAGTTGCTAAAGAATTACCCCCATGTTTCTAAAGTTGACCCTCTTGATTGTTTGCAACAATGTGTGAGTATGATTACCGACAAGCCCACCGTTTATGTGGGAGGTGTTCCTATGTATGATATTTCATTCTTTGGGCAGATGGAAAGTGTTAATTATGGATAAATGGCTGAACATATGGTGGTTGTTTGAAAACTGCCGTAGCGGGGCGGCTGTAATATGAGCGAAAGAGGAGGTGATAATTTGAGTTTAATTGACAGGATATTTGCACGCAAACCACCAGAACCCAAGGTGAAACCCGTATTTGTTGATGGCATACCTATAAATCTAATAAATCAACCTATTGGCACACAAATTGATGCTGAACAGTTACGGCGGTTCTCCAAACACCCTATCCCCCGAAAAGCAATAAATATTATTAAAAATGGGTTGAAAAGGTATTATTTCAAGGTGGAAGGTCAAGATGCAGACTTGGCAAGAGAAATATTGAGAAAACCAGATCCCACACTTCTTGGGTGGTCAGTATTTCAAGAAAAACTAATAGAAGATATGCTGGTTGTGTCGGCAGGAGCATATGAAAGGCGGTATTATACCGAAAACGGCAGAAAGAAAGTATTGTTTTATATCAGAGACGCCTCTACTGTGGAGGTTTACCCTGATTGGTTGCCGGGGACTAATAAACCTAGATATGCCATTAGAGGAATGGATGGGAAACTAGTTAATTTCACCGATGATGAATTGGCTTACATCCCCCTAAACAACGTAAGCTACAGCAATTTCGGCATGTCGCCGATGGAATTTTGCTATAACCATATCCGCTATCTATGGAAATCAGAGATAAATGCCAATATTTCTGCCGATCCCACTACCCCGAAAAAAGCGATTATGACAGGTGGCAATGCGGATGCCGATACCATTGCCAAGGGGATTATACAAAAGAAGGGGACAGGGGAAGTTCCTGTTATTTCCGGTGTGGATAGCGCAACAACAGTAGATTTAGGGGGAACGGAGGACAAGCATCTCTTCCTCCAATGGCAGGAGCGGTTGACGGCAATAGTTGCCAATGCCTTTGGTTTACCCAAAACAGCCTTAAACGAAACTCAAGACAGCAACCGTTCTACTGCTGAATTTGACGAAATTCAAATACTAGATACCATTGCTGTTTATGCAAAGTTGATTGAAGAAGTGATGCAGGATGAGATGGACAGACTGGGTTTGAAGGTGACGTTAGAGTATAAGCGACCTTTAACCATAAACGAAAAGAAACTATTAAGCCAAACCCATGTCCGCTACATGATGAACCCCAGCATGACAGTAGATGAGATAAGAAGAGAACTAGATTTGCCCCCACGGGGCGATGATGAGTATGTAGCAGATAGGAAAATAAGGATAACAGAATATTACAAAAAATTATACAAAGAAGGAGGTGAGGGGCAATAGACCAGATACAGTTAAAGCTGGAGAGTTTGGAGTTTGGGCGGAAAAAGGATAATAGGACACCTTTTAGTGGTGTGGTAACCAAAGTAGATATTCCCTCTGACGGTATACCGGAAGGAGCTTGGAATAGGGTAGTATTCCCAGCTGAGGAGATGGAGAAAGCACTACCTTTGCTAATTGGTATGCCCGTCAATGCTGAATTTAATTCGGAAGGGCACAGCCCCACCGGGTCTTCTTACTTATCCTCCCACGATACTACAAACATCATCGGCGTCTTTACCGAAGCATGGATAAGTGGGACAGATGTTGGGGTAAAGGGGCATTTGTTTAGCGAAACATACCCCCAAGAAGTAAAAATCATAAAAGCCCTCGCAAGGCAGGGCGAATTGGGTATGAGCATAGAGGTTGAAGTTGACGAATTAAAGGAGGTGGAATATCAAGGAAAGACAGTATTAGAGGCTTACGGTTTAACTCCATTGGGTGCAACTATTTTGTTTAAGGACAAGGCGGCATTTGCAAAGACCAAATTTGCCGCTGCCAAGAAAGGAGCTGAAGAAATGGAGAAAAAGTTAGAAGAGATTATAGTTTCTCTCAATGAAATCAAAAAGAAAGTGGAGGCTCTGGAGGCGGAAGCAGTAAAGAAGGAAGATATTAAAGACTTCATTACTGCGGAAGCCCTTGAAGGGTTTGCCAAGGTAGAGGATTTTAAGGATTTTGTAAAAGCTGAAGAAGTTGTAAAACCAGAGGACATCGAGTGTTTCGTAAAGGCTGAAGAACTTGAAGCGAAGCTGGCGGAACTACAGAAACTACCAAAGGTTGAACCGCAAATGAAATTTGCGCAGGAAGTTGACTCTGATGAGGATATTGTGGTAAGGCTACAAAAGAAAATGTTCGCCAATACCCTCTAGGGAGTTATTTAATTTAAGGAGGAATGATAATGAGAATTTCTGCTAGTTATGTAGGGCAGGATGATTTGAATGTTTTGTTTCAGGCGTCCTCTGATGCTATTGATTATAAAGGCCCTGGTGCTTTGCTGACACCAAAGTACCAACAAGAAATCCTTGATCTTACCCGTAAACGGGGGGTCTTGGGGAATAGGATTAACTATATCCCTGCTACTGGTCAACCTTCCCGTTATGTGGAGCTACAGCCTGTAACTGGTGGGCAGTATGCTGATCCCCGCAATATGACTGGGGTAACACCTACTAATCCACAGTACACAGAACATGCACTGTGGATTAGGGCTATTACTGGGCGTATTAATTACAGTCTCTTTGATATACAAGCAAACAAGCAGTTTGGTAACTGGAAAAATTTACAGGCAAGGCACCTGATGGAAATGATGGAAGCAGTGCTAAAGACCGAAGATAAGGCATTGTGGATCGGCAAAAACAATGTATCTGGTAGTAGTACCTACGAAAACCCCAATGTTATTGACGGTATTATTACCCAACTCACCGCCGCTGATGCTGTTGATAATGTGGATCAAGAAACCCTTATCCATAGGGCGATTAAGACTACAGTGGCGGAAATCATGGCACAGGAGAACTATGATGTTGTGCCTACCGCCGTCTATATGAACCCCCTTGTTCTGGACATGCTTGAGAATGAACAGGAAGATGCAGGCAACTTCCGCCGTATCCTCTCTGAAACGGAAACGGAAATTGTGCCTGGGGTAAAGGTACGCTCCATCCAGACTGCCGCAGGTTCCCTGCCCGTTATCACTGATCCTCTCCTTGAGGCAAAAGACGGTGCTAACAACACCAAGGACTACCCGGTAGTTATTTTAACTGAACCCCTGGTTGAATATCACTGGGTAGGTTCTCCCAACTTACAACTGTTCCTACTGGGGCGTGAGGAAGGTTTGGCTTCTAACTATCAGGCTTGCAAGTTCGGTGCTCCCATCGTCAAGGGTGCTGCTGTGGCACACAAACTCCTGTGGGTGAATAGAAATGGCACACAGACTCCTGTGAGTGAATAGAAATGCCTAGCAAGAAGGGAGGGCGTAAACCCTCCCTTGTCCTTGTTAAAGCCAAACCGGGGATAAATGCTGTATTTGTCAACAACAAGAGAATAGTTTTTAAAGATGGTACTGCTATGGTTACTAAAACCATAGCAGAGAAATTGGAAAAAGGGGGCTATATATACCAAAGAAAGAGTTCTACTGAACAGAACGTGTCCCAGCCTCAAAAATGAGGTGATTTTATGTACCTGACGGTTGCGGAACTAGAGCAGTATTGCATTAAACAAATACCGGAAGAGAAGAAAAATGTGCTAATCAAACATGCCAGCACACTTATTGATGGGTATTGTCAAAGAAAACTTATTGTGGAGGAGTATTCGGAAAGATTATCTTTAAACAGTAACGGTTATGCTCATTTAACTTACTACCCTGTTGTAGAAGTAAATTCTCTCAAAGGCAAGCCTAGTCCTACAGTAGTATCTTTCGGTGTTCCTGTGGGATTTTGGGGTCCGGTACAGTGGGAGGATATTACTTCTTTTTATGATCTAGATAAAAAAACAGGGACAATATGGGTGCCCGCCGTTACTGTACCCTATACAGAAATAGAAATTGAATACACTTCCGGTTATGAAACAATACCCGAAGATATAAAACAGGTGTGTGGTATGTTGGTGGGGAGCTTATGGCAGAGGCAGGACTACACCACCACCATCTATATAGCCGATCCGATGGCTTCTAGGCGGTTGGAGAAATCAGGCTATATAACTGATGAAATGAAGCTGATACTGGACAAGTATAGGGTGAGGGGGGTCAGGTGATGAACCTTGACACTCTACTAGTGTATGGAAAAAGCTTTATGGTAAATGGAGTAGAGGAAACGAAGGGTTTTATTAAAAAATCTGGCTCCCTTACTTCTTCTCTTTATTCGGAAACATTATTTAAGGGTTTTTTTGAAACTAAAGTAAGAAATGGTGACATTGTTAGCGATGAAACAGGTTCCTTTTTGGTAAGAGGGGCGCATGGCTACGATTGGATACAATGCATCCTGCTGAAAACAAATACCGTTCTTAATGTTAAGAGAAGCGAAGAAATAGAAGATGAATATGGCAATATCAAAAGGGAATGGGTTACAAAGGCGAGCAATGTGCCCGCCATGCAACAGAAGGTGACTACCAAATTAAGGGAAGAAAATCCCGGGATACTGGACAATGTAACACACTTATTCCACTTTCAATTATGTGATGTGCAGAAAGGTGACCGCCTGTACATTGGTGAGATTTATTTTAATGTGGAGTTTGTTGATGAAGTAACTAACCCTGGACTGGTGATTGTGCAGGTGAGCAGTATATGAGATTTGATACGGAAGGTTTTATAAGGGATATTACTTTAGCATTTAAAGCAGAAGTGCGAGAAGTGCTTGTTAGACTGTATACTGAGATAGTAAAGAATTCACCTACTTCTGAAATTGCTTCCAGCGTAATAATGGAGGTAGAGGATTTGGGCAAGGAGATAATTGCCAGAGCATTTCCCAACCACTGGACAGCTATAATGCATGAATGGGGGTCTGGTAGTTTACTCGATCCCAACAACCCTGATTTGGCGGAGTATAAAGCATCGGAATACTGGAACCCTGCACGTTCAGACCACTATATCAGGGGTCGCCCGAAAGGATATTATAAAGGGATAGACGATCAAATACACTATTCCAGTGGTGCACAAGAGGGGGAAGTGTTAGAGGGTATGTATTACCGCCCAATCCCCCCCAAACATTTTGTGAAAAGAGCAGTAGAAACCATAGAACCAATTTTTTACCAACGGTTGGAGGAGGTGTTGGCTAAATTCCCTATTGAAAGGTATGTGGTAGTATGAATATAGAGGCACAAATGAATTTACTCTACAAGTATTTTGCCAATGACCCTGCCATATTAAGGCACTTAGAACTACCAGAAGGTGCATCTCCTTCTACAAGAATATTCAAAAGCAGGCAACCTGTAGGCGATGCAAAGGACAGAATAGCCCTTTGCTTTTACCAGGCGGGGATAGTGCCTACAAACAACTACCTAGTATTAAGGCATATGTTGAGGGTGGATTTTCATGTTCCTATGGACAAGCAGAGGGCAACCAACAATGCGTATAGGTTGGCAATAGCAACCTACAAACTTTTGCACAATAAAACACTGTATGATGAAAAATTAGGGTTAGCAATAGTACCACAATATGAACAATCCCTCGGTGAACTAGCAACTGCCGAGGGATTTTTTAGTTATGGCATGTTGTTTCACTATGATCTAAAGGAGGAATGGTAAATTGGCGAAGAAAAATATACCCCTAAAAGGTGTAGGTTATATCTACATGGAAGGTTTGGAAAAAGATACTGAAACAGGTAAATATCCAGAGATGCTTCGTGTTGGCCGTTTACAAACATTGAACTTTGCCCTAGAAACTACAAGTGAAGATATTTTTGGTGGAGACGCTTTATTCCCATTTGATGAGGTAATTACAGGGAAAAACGCTACCATAACAGCCACTACTGCTGAATTCGATCTGAAACTTTTGGATATTACACAGGGTAGTAAGACAAAAACAAATACACCAGCTAGAATTTATGTATTTGACGAAGGTTGCTTTATAGATAATGAGGAGCCATCATATACGGTAGAATACGGTGATAAATTAGTAGAAAATACAATTAGTATTAGGTTTAAGGATGGTACTTATTTAACAGAAGTAGGGGAGGCACCTAGTGCTGGTGAGTATAAAGTAGGTACTGGTGGAGTAATCACATTTTCTGCTGCCGATAAAGGCAAAGAAGTATTGATTGACTATCAATATACTGTTAGCGATGCAGATGTAAACCATGTATTGACCACCTCTCTACCTAGACCGGTAAGGATTATTCATGTGGCAAGGTTCCAAATGGCAGATGGTACAGAAGGTGGTATTCAAACGGAAATTTACAAGGCAAAAGCACAAGGTACATTCAATATTGACTTTGCCAGGGCAACAGCTTCTACCCACAACCTGGAATTGAAGTTACTAGACCCCGGACGTGCAGACAAGAGAATGATTAGCTTTACTAGATTTTAATAAGGGGGCGGTTAAGCCCCCTTTTATATTTAGGAGGTTGGCTTATGAAAAAAATATTAGCATTGGGAGAAAAAATAATCCTTCGTGATGGTAAAGAATATACCATACTGCCCTTTACCCTGGAAGATATGGAATGGGCGATGGACAAATTTAGTAAAATAAACGTAGAACCAATAATGATAAACTTCTATGAAGAAGAAACAAGGACTATTCTCTATGAAATATTAACTAAAATACTGAATTATGCCCATCCTGATTTAAGTGAGGAAGATATTAAAAAACTGATAGATTTAAAAATTGCGAAGGAAATTCTTAAAATAGCAATAGACATAAGTGGGTACAAAATGGGAGGCAAGGAAGAAGAAAAAAAGTAGTTGACTGGCAAAAAGTAATAGTCCCCCTAGTAATACACACCTCCCTTACTTTTGATGAAATAAAAAAGTTAACTTTACCACAACTTAATGCGATATGGGAAGAATTAGATGAAGAAATAAAGAGACAATATAAGTTAGCAGGGTTTGAAGTACAAGTAGATACAAAAGTAACTACTGAACAGGACATAAATGAATTGATGCAATTTTTCGGTTATTAAGACTTGCATAATGGCATAATATTGTGGTAAATTATATGTGGAGGTGTGTATAATGCATAAACCTACTGCATTGGAATGGTTTTTCTGTATCCTTACAATTATTTTTGGTGGTATTACAATTTTATTGTTGGCTTGGTATAGAAACGGTGAACTGGGTGGTGTATTTTTTCAACTAACTTTTTACAGCCTTCTTCTTACTTTCCTTGCAGGCGTTGCAAACAGGAAAGGTGGTGATACGTATAGTCAAGAAAGTAATGGGCGAACTGACGTTCGACCTGAAACAACTGCAGAAAGACGCCAAAACGATTGAATCTATTACCAAAGAGATTAGCGGTTATGCACGAAAGGCAAGCACTTCTTTTAAGGAGTTAGGTAGAGTTATTGACAGTTCTTTTAGCCGTAGTATAGATAAATACAAAACTCATTACAAAACCCTGGAACAAATTACACGGCAAGGCTCGATGGGCAGAGTACGGATAATTAGAGAAGTAAATAAGCAGGAGTTGCAGGAATTACAGATACATGCTAAAAAACTGGAAGATGAACTGCGAAAAATTCAAGGTAAACAGGAACCAAGAAAGAAGTATGGAAACTTAATAGAGGCTTTAGGTTATCGTACCGACTGGTTTGTGTCCGGTACGATTTTTTATGGTTCAATCCGTTCTGCTAATAAACTAGTAGATGTAATAA
>Ga0116179_1003449_pt1 | contig 10904 bp, 12 predicted proteins | sample AD_UKC071_MetaG_FD_89751 | JGI IMG/M metagenome (GOLD analysis project Ga0116179, IMG submission 89751) | Active sludge microbial communities of municipal wastewater-treating anaerobic digesters from USA - AD_UKC071_MetaG | ecosystem: Engineered > Bioreactor > Anaerobic > Digestate | place: USA...
CATCCCCTGCGTGCGTTGGTCGATCACCAGCCCGACGAAGCGGCCATCGACGACCGCCGCCGAGTGCTGAAAGGTATAACCGTTGGTGCTCCAGCTACCGACCAGTTCGGCGCCATAGCCGGCGAACACCTTGTACAGCGCCATCAATGAACTGGCGAAACGGTCGGCGTAGCGCTCCTGCGCCCCGAGGCCAAAAAAGGCAATGCGCTTGCCGGAAAAATCCGGATTCTGCATCTGGGCCAGAAACTCCTCCCAACCCGGTTCCAGGCAGCCGGCGCTTCGGCCTGGAATTTCCCCTTCGCCATAACTTGGCGTGCCGAGGATGAGCGCGTCGTACTTCAGCATCTCTTCCGGCGTGATGCGATTCACATTCACCGGTTTGTCGGCGATCTCGTCACCCAGCAATTTGTGAAGTTTCTTGGCCACCAGCCGCGTTGTACCGGTTTCGGTGCCGAAGAATATTCCGATCTTGTTCATGACTGTGCTTACTTGAAGGTTGGCGAAGCCCTGGCCATGCAAGTGGTATGCCACGCGCCACCAATGCGCAAACGGCTTGCGGCAAGGCCTTCGGCCGGTTTTCCCGTGGACCCCGTGTAAGGTTTACGACAGGCGCCTCAAGCCGCTGCCGCCGCCGCGTGCTGGTCGGCCAACAGATTGCCGCGGCAGCTGGCATGTCCGCGCACCCAGTTGAACGACGCACCGGCCAGGGCTGCCACGCCCGGCGCAGCGCACAATGCCGCCAGCGGCAAATCCTGGGCCAGGCCCAGCGTCGCGGCGCGGGTTAGCCGTGCCAGCGCATCGCTGTTGTCGGAGAACAGCGCCACCGGCCGCGCCGGAAAACGGCGCTCCGCTTCTTCCAGCGCGAAAATGGCGGCCAGCAGTTCGAGTTCGTTGCTGCCGGCAAGTGCCACGGAACGGGTGGCGACGACCGGTTCGCCGTCGTGGTCATCGAACAACACGGCCGCCAGCCCGCCATGGCGCTTGCGACTCGCATCGCTGAAGACCAGCAGGCGGCCGGCGAAGCACCCCGCCAGCTTCGCCGGTAGCGGGCAGGCGGATGGATGGATTGGGCGAGCAGCCTTCTTCTTTTTTCTCCGTGCCACGAGCGCCAACCTGCTCAGACAGCCTGGAACGTCAGGAATATCGGGCGTGCCGGAGACTGGAAATACCGTTCGGCGGAAAGCGCGATCAAGCGCCGGCCTTGTGCGTCGCCGCCTTCCGGCGGGCCGGCGGCTTGATCTGGCTCGCCGCCTTGGCCTCGCGGTTGAATTCGAGAGCCATGTCGAAGGCGGTCTCGACGAATTTGCGCACACGGGCGAACTCTTCGTCGGTCAGCTTGCGTGCCTCGTCGCGCGCCCGATAGATGCTGACGAACTCGTGCTCGCGGCCGGCGTGCTCGACCAGACGGCCGACCCCAAACGATTCCAGAATCTGCCACATCGCCGGGCTGTGGGCCTTGGTCATGTTCATCACGAAAGGCACCGGATCGTTGCGCGCCAGCACCGCCGCCAGACGCAGGATCACTTCGAACGGCAGGGCCATCTTGCCAGTCTCCGCCAGTTCGAGCAGCGCCGAATCCTTGAGACTGATCGCCTGCCCGAGATCGTCGAGCGGAATCCCCGCCGCTTCGCGCACCTGCCGCAGGAAGGCGCCGGCCTTGACCAGCGCCTTGGTCGACGCGACGCCATGCGGGAAAAGGCCGGTGGCGGCAGCCAGCGAGGTATCGACGGCCGCCCCGGCCATGCCAACCATCTGCTCGGTCAGCGAGCGCAGCGATCGCGTAAGGCCGCTCACGGTATCGAGCGGTTTGGCCAACGCAGCCGCGGCGCCCGTCGGTTTCGCTTTTGCGCTCCGTGTCGCTCCAGCGCTTTTTTTGGTCGTCGTCATATTCTCTCCTTGGCAAGCTTCAGGTCATTTTCCAGGCAATCTGGTCAGTTGATCGACAATACAGGCGGCCAGCACGGCAGGATCTTCGGCACCGACAATGACCTTGTCGCCCGCCACGATGAAGGTTGGCACCATGCGGACGCCCATCGCTCTTAACTGGCGCTCCGTGGTACGAACAAGATTCTCGTCCGCCGACGACAGCAGATAGTCCGAAACCGTTTCCGCATCGTAGCCGCTGCTGGCGGCAATCTTGGACAGCAGGGCAATGTCGCCGACGTATTCGCCGCGCTGGAACTGCGCAACGAACAGCCGCTCGACCACGGCATCGGCGTCGCCCCGTTGCTGAACCCAGTGGATCAGTCGGTGGGCACGCAGCGTGTTGGCGCGCAGGGGGATTTTATCGAAGGCGTAATCGATCCCGTAGGTTCGCCCGGCCTCGCGGACACGGGCAAACAAGGCCTCGACCGGCGCCCGGCCACCGAACTTGCGCTCAAGGAAAGGCAGGTAAGGCTCACCCTCGGGCGGCGTATCCGGATTGAGAAAGAAAGGCAGCCAGCGTGTACGGCAAACAAGATCCGGATGTGTCTCGCGCACCAGCGCCATGGCTGTTTCCAGCCGACGCTTGCCGATAAAGCACCAGGGACAGACGATGTCGGCAACGATGTCGATGGTCAGCATGGATTCAATGCGTCATTGCCTTGCCGGCCCGGACAGGCATGGACATCGGCTCAGCCCTGCGGATTGGGCGGCATTTCCGGGAAAGCGGCCGCGCCGGGTGGAATGTAGTCCCAGGGCGCCGCCCTGCTGACGAAGATATCGACATGCGGATGGTATTGCGAGGTGTCGTCGAGGCTGCCCGCGCGCACGCCGATGAGTCCGGGCAAGGATTCGGATTTGCTGAACAATTGCGAGCCGCATTTCGGACAAAATCCTCGGCTCACGATTTTTCCGCTACCGCCGGCATTGTCGTAGTACTTCACCTCGCCCAGGATCGAAATTGCCGCCGCCGGTACAAAAAAGGTCGGCGCATAGGCACCGCCGGATGCACGTTGGCAATGCTGGTGGCCGTGATCTCTTTATCTACGGGGGCTGTACTGGCGTGGGCGTTGGGGCCATGCCGGGGCAAACATACCGGTGAGCAGGCACTGTTTCGCCAGTTGATGCCACGCCTGGATTTCGGCGACATCATCCTGGCCGACCGCTATCACTGCAACTACTTTACCGCCGCGCTGCTGATGGCGCAGGGCGTCGATCTGGTGACGCGGCAGCACCAGCGCCGGATTACCGACTTCCGGCGCGGCCGGCGCCTGGGGCGACGAGATCACTTGGTGGACTGGATACGTCCCCAACGCCCCGCCTGGATGGACGCCGAGACCTATGCCGCCATGCCGGAGCGGCTGTTAATGCGCGAAACGGATATCGGCGGGCGCGTTCTCGTCACGACCCTGAATGATGCCAAGAGCGTGAGTGCCAAGGACATTGACGCATTGTATGGCCGCCGCTGGCAGGTCGAAGTGGATTTGCGTTCCATCAAGGCCGAAATGGGGATGGACATCCTACGCACCCAATCGGCACCGATGGTTGACAAGGAAATCGCCGTCTATCTGCTGGCCTACAACCTGGTTTGCGCCTTGATGGTTCGCGCGGCTGCCGGTGTGGGCGTAGCGCCTCGGTCGCTGAGTTTCAAGGGTACGGTTCAGCTCTACTTGGCTTTTGTACAACAGCTTCGTTTTGCCATCGGCGCCAGCGTCAGAATCATGACGGCACATCTGCTCGGCGGAATCGGTTCGTTGCGGCTGCCAGTTCGACCCGGGCGTGTCGAACCCCATGCCATTAGGCGACGGCCGAAAAACCACCAGTTGCTAACCGTTCCACGCCCCGTAGCCCGCGACAACATCCGACAATCACGGGAGAAAATGGCTTAAGGTAGTGCCATGGGGGTCAGAGACAATTGACGCTCAGAACGCGTAAGCTTTGCGCTCTCCCGACTGGCAAGCACCGTCAGGGTCGGCTCAGAAACTGTTCCGCCAACCACGAATGGCCGCGAAAATGGCCACTTTTCCGGGGTCGACCGCAGCATGTGCCATGCCGGCCGCGATCACCGCCGGTTCGCCACACCGCAGGAAGGGATTGGTCGCTTTTTCTTCGCGCAGGGTCGAGGGCACGGAAGAGAGGCCGCGGGCGCGCAGGGCGGCAACCCGCGCCACCCGCTCATGCAAGGCGGCATTATCCGGCTCGACGGCCAGCGCGAAGCGCAGATTGGCCTCGGTATATTCGTGCGCGCAGTAAACCAAGGTATCGTCGGGCAAGGCGGCGAGCCGGTCGAGCGAGGCGCTCATCTGGGCCGGCGTGCCCTCGAAAAGACGGCCGCAGCCGGCGCCGAACAGCGTATCGCCACAAAAAACAGCACCGGGAACGTAGTAGGCGATGTGGCCCCGGGTATGCCCGCCGACCGCCAGAACGTCGACGGAATGCCCCAGCACCTCGATCCGTTCGCCGCCGACCAAGGGGTCGGTACAGGCTGTGATAGACTCATCGCCCGGTCCGAAGACACGGGGTTGCCAGCGCTCGACGAGGTCGGCGACGCCGCCCTGATGGTCGGCATGGTGGTGGGTGATCAGGATGGTTTCAAGGCTCAGTTGGCGCGCCGCGAGTTCGGCGATCACCGGCGCGGCATCGCCGGGATCGACGACGGCGGCACGGCCATCGCGAACCAGCAACCAGATGTAATTGTCCTTGAATGCGGGAATGAGCACGATTTCAAACATGCCGGAACTATCGAGCGAAGGGCGGCGGTTGTCAATTCCGGGCCTCGAAGGCTGGCTGGATTCGGCACAGGGCCGCTATGTTCTGGAATGGGAGGCGGGTCGTGTCGATGCCATCGTTGCCGACGCTTTCGGCTTCAACGCCCTCCAACTCGGCCTGCCCCACCATGATTTCCTGCGCGCCAACCGCATTCCCATGCGCCAGAAGGCCGGCGACGGTGGCCCGGTTGATGTCCTGTGCGAATTCACCGCCCTGCCCTTCGCCAGCGGCAGCACCGATCTGGTCGTGTTGCCGCATGTGCTGGAGTTTCACGCCGACGCCCACCAGATTCTCCGCGAGATCGAGCGCATCCTGATTCCCGAGGGGCAGTTGGTGGTACTCGGTTTCAACCCGCTTTCGCTGTGGGGACTGCGCAACCGCTACGACCGCAGCGGTCTTTTTCCGTGGCATGGCAGCTATATATCCATGATGCGGCTGAAGGACTGGCTGAAACTGCTCGGCTTCGAAGTCGACCGCGGCACGGCCGGCTGCCGCGTTCCGCCCTGGGAACAACAGGCCTGGCTGCGGCGCTGGCGCTTCATGGAAGCCGGAGACCAACGCTGGTGGGGCTTGCCCGGCGGCGTTTACGTTCTGCGAGCGATCAAGCGCACCCACGCGATGCGCCTGATTACCCCCAACTGGAAAAAGAACGCGGTCGCCAGCAAGGCGCTGCGACCTGTCGCACAAAAGGAAAGCCATGACCGCCAATGAAGTCGTCGAAATATTCACCGATGGCGCCTGCCGTGGAAACCCTGGGCCGGGCGGCTGGGGCGCGATCCTGCGCCTGGGTGAGCGCGAGAAGGAACTGTGGGGCGGCGAGAAGGAAACCACCAACAACCGCATGGAGCTGACCGCCGCCATCCGCGCCATCGAGGCCTTGAAGCGCCCGGTCGCCGGCAAGGTCTATACCGACTCGCAATACGTGATGAAGGGCATCAACGAGTGGATTCACGGCTGGAAGCGCAACGGCTGGAAGACCTCGGCCAAGCAGCCGGTCAAGAATGCCGACCTGTGGCAGCTGCTCGATGCTCAGGTTCGGCAGCACAAGCTGGAGTGGGTCTGGGTCAAGGGCCACGCCGGCCACCCGGAAAACGAACGCGCCGATGCGCTAGCCAATCGCGGCATCGACGAACTGACGAATTAGGAAACAAGAGAGACAGATGAGACAGATCGTACTCGACACCGAAACTACCGGCCTCGACCCGCGCCACGGCCACCGCATCATCGAAGTCGCCTGCATCGAGATGGAAAACCGCCGCCTGACCGGCCGCCACCTGCACAAATACATCAATCCGGAACGCGACATCGACGAGGGGGCGCAGGCGGTGCACGGCATCACGCTGGAGTTTCTCGCCGACAAGCCGAAGTTCGTGGATATCGTCGACGAGTTCCTGGAGTTCATCAACGGGGCCGAGCTGGTCATTCACAATGCGCCGTTCGACCTCGGTTTTCTGAACGCCGAGTTACGCCGCCTGGATCGCGTCCCGGTCGAAACCATCTGCAACGGCGTCACCGACACCCTGCGCATGGCCAAGGAACTGCATCCGGGCAAGCGCAACAGCCTCGACGCCCTGTGCGAGCGCTACGAAATCGATAACTCGCAGCGCACCCTGCACGGCGCGCTGCTCGATACCGAACTCCTGGCCGAAGTCTTCCTGTCGATGACGCGCGGGCAGAATTCCCTGATGATCGAGCCCGACGCCGCGCCGCGCGCACAACAGGGCAACGGCGGCACGCGCAAGGAGCGCAAACCGCTCGTGATCCGGCGCGCCAGTGCGGATGAAGAAGCCAGCCACCAGCAGGTACTGGCCGCTATCGACAAGGAAACCAAGGGCGGCTGCATCTGGCTGGCCGCCGCAAGGCAGTCGCAGTAACGGGCCAGACCGTCGCTGGCCGGGAGCAGCGCTCAGGCCGGCAGATCGCGTCCCGCGAACAGGGCGACTGCGATGGCGCGCTCGCGCGTCACGATGGTTTCGAGGAATTCGCTGGCGTCGCGCATGCTCTTGAACGCCTCGAAGCCGCGTTCGAGAAAAGCATGCAATTCGCCGAGACCGGCCAGATGCGCGGGACCGTGCATCATTTTCAAGGCCCCGCGAACGAAAGGCTTGCGCGCCAGCGCATCGAGCGCCTCACCGGTTTCGCCGACCAGGCGAATCTGCAGCAGGCGCCCGGCGCGGTCGCCGACCTCGCAATAAGCGGCGGCATAGGCGCTTTCGCTCAGGGTTCGATCAAGCGCACTACCTAGCGCCCCAACCATCGCGGCATCGAAACGCTCTGAGAGTGCATCGACTTCGACAGCCAGCAACAACGTCCGCAGTCCGGACACCGGCAACATGCTGGTCATCAGCGGCAGAATGCGCTCGACCTCGGCGTCGCGTTCGCTGAAATCTTTCGGCCCGTACAACTCATCCAGGAAGAAACTCGCCGCGACTCCGTAGAGCGGGCTGGCCAGCAGATCCGCATGCGTCCGTGCCAGACGCGCCGATTGCCATTGCCGCAGTCGATCTCTGCGCCGCCCATGTACTGGGTCGGCGGCCGCGGCTAGGCGAAGATCGCGCGCCTCGCCGAGAAAGCGCACCAGCGCGGCCGAACAGGCCGCTCGATCGAGGTCTGAATGTTCGGAATCGCTCATGCCCCGATTATGACGAAGTCGCCAAACGGCGTTTAGAAGCTTTTCCCTAACGGCCCCCGGGGCTGCCAACTAAACTGAAATCGACCGCATTGTTCAGGAAAGGCCGATGTCCGTTTCGATTCCGCTCGTCAATGACCAGGCCGGGCTAGAGGCTGCGTTCACCCGCGTTCATCAGGCCAGCCGGGCCGATCTGCTGGCGCCGTTGGCTGAAAGGCGGCGCCGTCTGGACGCGCTCGAAGCGCTGGTGCATGACAACATCGACGCCTTGTGTGCGGCTGTTTCGAGCGATTTCGGTCATCGTTCGCCGCATGAAACGCGCCTGCTGGAAATCTTCCCCAGCCTGGAAGGCATACGCCACACGCGCCGCCATCTGGCCGCCTGGAGCAAGCCACGGCGACGGCCGGTGTCGATCTGGTTCCAGCCCGGGCGCGCCGAGGTTCGCCCGCAGCCGCTCGGTTGCGTGGGCATCGTGACGCCCTGGAATTACCCGATCTATCTTGCGGTCGGCCCTTTGACCGCGGCCTTTGCGGCGGGCAACCGGGCACTGGTGAAAATGTCCGAATTTACGCCGTCGACCGCAACCGTGCTGGCCGAACTCACCCGCCGCTACTTCACGGCCGACGAACTGGTGATCGTCGAAGGCGATATGGCGGTGGCCGAAGCCTTTGTCCGCCTGCCCTTCGACCATTTGTTGTTCACCGGCTCGACCGCCGTCGGTCGCCACGTGATGCGAGCGGCGGCCGACAACCTGACGCCCGTAACGCTGGAACTTGGCGGCAAGTCGCCGGCCATCGTCGCACCCGGCTACCCGATCGAGAAGGCCGCCGCGCGCATCCTGGCCGGCAAATGCCTGAACGCCGGGCAAACCTGCATCGCGCCCGATTATGTCTTTCTGCCGTCCGGGCAGGAGCAGGCGTTCATTGACGCCGCGCGCCGCATCGTCGCCAGCAGCTACCCGGACATCGCGCGCAACCCGGACTACACCGCGGTGGTCAACGCGCGCCATTACCAGCGCCTCCAGGGCTATCTGGATGACGCACGCGGCAAGGGCGCGCGCCTGCTGGTGCTGGCCGAGGGCAGTGGCGGCGAAGCCAGCCGCCGCCTGCCGCCGACGCTGATCCTCGACCCCAACGACAGCATGCGGGTCATGCAGGACGAAATATTCGGTCCGTTGCTGCCGGTGCTGACCTACGATCGCCTCGACGACGCACTTGCCTACATCAACGAGCGCGACCGTCCACTGGCGCTCTATCTTTTCGATGACGACAGGCAACGCATCCGCCATGTACTTGACCACACGATTGCCGGCGGCGTGACGATCAACGACACCATCCTGCACATCGCGCAGGAAAACCTGCCCTTCGGCGGCATCGGCCCCAGCGGCATGGGCCACTACCATGGCCACGAGGGATTCCTGACCTTTTCCAAGCTCAAGCCGGTTTTCCATCAGTCGCGGATCAACGCTATCGGCCTGTTCAACCCGCCCTACGGCAAGCTTTTCGAGCGCCTGATCAAGGTCTTGTTGCGATGACGACACGCCGTGAATTTCTCAAGACCGGCCTCGCCGGTGCCGCGCTGCTCAACGTGGCCGCCTGCAGCCGTCCCTCCGAAAATGGCGGGCGGACGATGGTGCTGAGCGCGGTTATTCCGGTCATGCTGGCCGGAGCCCTGCCCGCTGGCGACGAGGCGCGGCAGGAACTGGTTGTCCGCACCGTGGCCGGTGTCGACCGTGCCATTGCCGGCCTGTCGCTCCCCACGCAAAAGGAAATCGGCGAATTGTTCGACCTGCTGGCCTTTCCACTCACCCGCATGCTGGCGGCCGGCGTCTGGTCATCATGGCCGGACGCGACGCCCGAGGCGATCGGCAATTTCCTCGAAAGCTGGCGCCACAGCCGCTTCGACCTCCTCAAATCCGGCTACGCGGCGCTCCATGATCTGATTTTCGGCGCCTGGTACGCCCGTCCCGATACCTGGGCGGCGATCGCCTACCCCGGCCCGCCAGAGGTGAAATGATGCGCGACCCCTTCCGCGAAGAACTCGCCACCGGCTGGAAGCATATCGACGCTTCGCAACTGATCGACAACCCGACGTTCGAAGCCGATGTCGTGATCGTCGGCAGCGGTGCCGGCGGCGGTGTGACCGCCGAAATCCTGACTGCGGCCGGGCTCAAGGTCGTCATCGTCGAGGAAGGCCCGTTGCGCACCAGCAGCGACTTTCACATGCGCGAGGCCGAGGCTTACCCCGATCTCTATCAGGAATCCGCCGCCCGCAAGACCGCCGACAAGGCGATCAACATCCTGCAGGGGCGTTGCGTCGGCGGTTCGACCACGGTCAACTGGACCAGCAGCTTCCGCACGCCGCCGACCACGCTGAACTGGTGGCAGAGCGCGCACGGTCTCAAGCGCCTGAGTGTGGAGGCCATGGCACCCTGGTTCGCCGCGATGGAACATCGGCTGCACGTCGGCCTGTGGCCGTTGCCGCCCAACGAAAACAACGCGGCCCTGGCGCGCGGCGCGGCCAAACTCGGTATTCCGGTCGCCGTCATCCCGCGTAACGTCAAGCTGTGCTGGAACCTCGGCTACTGCGGCATGGGCTGCCCGACCAACGCCAAGCAGTCGATGCTGCTAACCACCATCCCGGCGGCGCTGACCAACGGCGCAACGCTGATCTCGCGCCTGCGTGCCGAGCGCCTCGAATTTTCCGGCCGCCGGGCGGTTTCGCTGACTGGTACCGCGCTCAAGCCCGACGGCCTGCACCCGAGCGGTATCACGGTCACCTTGCGCGCACGCCATTTCGTGCTTTCCGGCGGCGCCATCAATTCGCCCGCCCTGCTCATGCGCAGTGCTGCCACGGACCCGCATGGCCTGCTTGGCAAGCGCACCTTCCTGCACCCGACGCTGATTTCGTCCGGTCTATTCGATCAGCCGATACGCGCTTTCTCCGGCGCGCCGCAATCGATCTATTCCGATCATTTCCTCGACTCTGTCGCGATCGACGGCCCGCTGGGCTACAAATTGGAAGTTCCGCCGCTGCACCCGGTGCTTTTCTCGACCACGCTGCAAGGTTGGGGCGAGGCACATGCCCGCCTGATGCGCGAATTCGCCCATAGCCAGACCACGCTGGCCCTGGTACGCGACGGCTTCAATCCCGACAGCCGGGGCGGCCAGGTCAGGTTGCGCGACGATGGCTCGGCCGTGCTCGATTACCCGCTCAACGCCACCTACTGGGAAGCCGCCCGGCGCGCCCTGCTGACGATGGCCGAGATCCAGTTCGCCGCCGGGGCGCGCTGGGTCACGCCGGTGCACGAAACCTCGCCCGGCTACACCAGCTGGGCCGAGGCCAAACGCGGCCTGGCCGAGCTGCCGCTGGCCCCGCTGGTCTGCCGCGTCGTCAGCGCCCACGTGATGGGCGGTTGCGCGATGGGCGACGCACCCGAACACGGCGTGGTGGACGACGAGGGCCGGCATTTCCAGATCGAGAACCTGTCGGTTCACGACGGCTCGCTGTTCCCGACCAGCATCGGCGCCAATCCGCAACTTTCCATCTACGGCCTGGTGGCACGCAATGCCTCGCTGCTCGC
>Ga0116179_1003450_pt1 | contig 10899 bp, 13 predicted proteins | sample AD_UKC071_MetaG_FD_89751 | JGI IMG/M metagenome (GOLD analysis project Ga0116179, IMG submission 89751) | Active sludge microbial communities of municipal wastewater-treating anaerobic digesters from USA - AD_UKC071_MetaG | ecosystem: Engineered > Bioreactor > Anaerobic > Digestate | place: USA...
GGGATAAAGAGACGAAATATAAGCTCCTACATTGTCCCATACGCTGTCCTCTACACTGCCCCTTAAACTGTCCCATACACTGCTCCTTATATTGCCCCATACGTTGTCCCATACACTGCCCCTGATACTGCCCCATACGCTATCCCTTACGCTGTACCCTATACTGTCCCATACACTGTCCCATACACTGTCCCATACACTGCCCCATACGCTGTGCCATACGCTGTGCCCTATACTGTCCACTATACTGTCCCTTACATTGCCCCTTACATTGCGCCATTTCTTCAGCAGTTCTATCTCTTCATCCGTTACCGGCCCCGCCTTGATTTTAAAAGGGTTAACCGGGAACAATGCTTCTGACAGCTTGTACCCGATTTTTTCTTCTTCGGCTTCAGCCAGCGCCCTTACTTCCTCCAGCGGAACTTGCCGGACCAGTTTAATTCGCTCATACCGGCGCTTAAACTGGTCAATCTCAACACGCTTACCGCTGACCTCAACCTCCCATACTTCATAGCCAGGCAGGTTACGAAAACTGTATATTATGCCATCAATCCCTGTGGCGTAATAACCATGAGAACACTCATTACTGGAATTAAAATCAAAATCTACACATATATATTCCTTGCCCGGTTCATACTCATAATCCTGAAACGGGCTAACTAACTTACCGTCATCGTCACGCCTTAAGACTTTATAAAGTTTAGTCATCGTGATCACACTGCCTTTCATCTTGTTCTTCAAAAGTGCGGTTGTCGTCGTCACCGAGAGTTGTGGGGGCACCGAGAACGTCACGGAGTTCTGATTCGGTAATCTCCAGAAAATATTCATACCAATCAAGTATTTTAAAAGCTTCTTTAATGGTCAATTTACCATCATATTCCTTATACATATCCCTAATTTTTATTGCCGCCTCATCCGCACTAGAGGCAAATACCCTGCCTTGAACAAATGTTTTCTTTTTCATATTGCAAACTTATTTGCTCTCGTTTTGCAAGTTTCGCGGGTAAAAAAATACTGCTGTCGTATTTACTCTGCCGTTACTGAAAGCTTCCATTCTGGTAGCGACAGCAACGTCTAAGTCGTCATTTCCTATTCTAGAACCCCTATCATGGACTGTGTACCAACCCCTACCTTGCAAATAAACCTTTGTATAGTAAGGAATATCAGGACCTGCAGCTACAGTCTCGCCAATAATAACCCTTTCACCCGAAGCTGTTATTTCTGGATTACCAGAATAACACATTCCTTCTACAGCGTTCGGGTCAAGCGGTGCATAGAAAGATAAATTGACTTCCTTTACTTCTACTCTTTCTAATAAACCATTTAAGTTATCGTATATTCCCTCAACTCTTTCTGTTATTTCATCAATCATTTTTAACAATTGCTCTTGTTTATGCTCTAATCGCTCTATTTCCTGCCTTATTTCCAGTAGGGTTCCAAAATAGTAACCAGTGCCTATACTCACACAAAAAACAATTGTTAAGATAAATATTTTCTTTAACACTTTATTCCTGCCTCCTGGTAAGATTTTCAAACTTAGTGCAATAACCCAGCCAAGCCAACTTCACCATCCCTTTGGAACCGTCTCTATGTTTAAGCACTCCCACCTCCGCAATTCCTTTATCTTTGGTATCTGGGTTATATTCCTCATCTCTATATAAAGCCAATATTTTATCTGCCGCCGCTTCAATATCACCGCTTTCATAAAGGTCTATCTGTTTCGGTCTCTTATCCGGCCTCTTTTCGCACTCACGATTTAGCTGAGAAACAAGTATTATCGGAACGTTATAGAAATGTGCTATATCTTGTACCGTTTTTGCTATATCTCCCACTTCGTTAGCCCTAGTTCTACCTTTAACGCTTTGATCTTTTATAAGTTGCAAAAAATCTATAACTACTAAACCTATATTTTCCCTTGCAGTATGTTTGGCAATAATACTGCGTATATCTACAATCTTATTCGCTTTTTCTATGATCTTTAAAGGTAAATTCGCCACTACAGCAACTGCCTTAGAAAGTTTCTCATGCTCCTCCTCATACAGCTCTTTTTCTTTAAAGCGAATAGTATCAATTCTACCTTCCATGCACAACAACCTTGCAATCAGCCTTCTTGCTGACATCTCTAGGCTAAATATCAATGCACCATATCCTTTTTTAGCTACATTAAGTGCGATATTGAGCGCCAACGAAGTTTTACCCATACTAGGCCTTCCTGCTATTACTATGACTTCCCCTCTTTCCAACCCTAAAATTATTCTATCTAAATCTGTAAAGCCTGTAGGAATTAAATATTTTGTTTCATTCTCTTCTTCAGTTTTGTAAACCTCGTCATATACCTCACCTACCAAAGTTTCTAAACTTACTTCTTCTGTTTCATCCAAAAACGTGCTGGCTAGCTTTGTTTCTTTCTCAATTTCATTTATTACATCCAATGGGGAAGGATACGCTTTTTCGTTAAAAGGATCGATATTTTTTAATTTTTTAGCCAAAGTCATCCTTATATAGTTATCTCGCACGATTCTTGCGTATTCTTCAGTATGTGCTGAAGTGACTGTCTCATTCATCGCCTCGGCCAATATAAAAGCCTTGCTAGTGCCTATAGTATCACTGACAGTAACCAAATCTATGTCTTTCTTCTCTTCATACATCTTAACGATTATAAAAAAAGCTTCCCCTAGAACTGGATTCTTAAAATAATCACTACCTCGCACATATTTTTTTACTAGATCTATACAACTTGGGTCTAAAAGCATCGAACCGATTACCGCTTTTTCACTCTTTAACTGTCGATCCATCTTCTACCTCCAAAGATTGAAATACTTCTTCTACTATTTTATCGGTATCCACTTCCACGGTTTTGCGGTCTTTTTCATAGCTTTGCCATGCTGGGTCTCTATTTTTTTTGTTGTCATATCTACCTTCTAGAACTTTTGTCATATTCGATTCCTTCATTAACCAGTCAAAATCGGCTTTCCATCCTTTATCATTATTTCCTCTCAAAAAATTACTTTCTTGTGTTTTTTTAAACAGTTCTTCAAATACGCTTAAATCATAATTATATTGCTTCCATCGAGCTTGAATATGTTTTTTTCTGCTTTCTGATATTACCTTTATCTGCGGCAATGAAACACATATATTATTATATAAATCTTTAATTTTTTCATAAGGGGTTGGAGGATGTTTTTTCTCTGTTTTAGATTCTATTACGTTTTCTAGAACTGTTTCAGAATCGTTTTGAGCAGGTTTATTTTCTTTTTCTAAAGTAATAGGCAGCCCCTTTAAAATGATTTCTTTATAATCACAATACTTCTCAACACATTCAGCAAAAACTTCTAATAAGTCAGTGGAAGGTAATTCTTTTAACTGTTTATTGAGTCCTTTAGCTTGGTTTGCATTTTCGATGGAATTATATAAAAACCATTTGATTATCAGAACAATTTGCGTGTTATAATCATAGATGATAATTTGTTTATTAATTAATTCATCTATCGCTTTTTTAACTCTTTCCTTTTCAAAATTTAGATCGTAACATATATAGGCAAGAGGAATAGAATAAAACCCACCCATGTTGCGATGAGGAGAAGTTAACAAATACAAAAATAGTATTTTGCCGTCTTCCGATAAAGATCGAAAATCATTTGATTGCCAGATTTTTACAAACACTTTCGAGAAACGAGATTTCTGACCCATAATTTTGTTTTTTACCTCCGCTTTACTTTACTTCTTTAAAAAAATTACATGCTACGACTATATTAGTTGTAAAAATTGTCTCTACAACCTGAACAATATTTGCGCCGTTTCTGATATTTGTTCATCCTTGCCCACCTCCTTCTGCTTCTCCCAAAACGCTTTTCAAAATCGCTATTAAAGCGTCTTCATTTGCCAGTTCACCCGTCGCCATTACTCCGCCAAAAGGATCTACAATCCCCGCAGGAAAACCGTTAAATTCAACATACATCGTATAAGGAGGTATGTCACAATTATTATATTTCTTCGGCTCTCCATGCCCGTTTATCGCTATAGTCCAATGCTCATCCAGCTTTTTAACCCAACAACCATTATGCTTATTAAGCGGCACGGCTCCTTCTTTATCTGCTATCTGTGCCGCCAAATCGAAGATAACGTTCACCTTGTTTACCACCTTTCCGTCTTCACCGGTAGCACCAAATACCTGTGGCTCTCCGCTTCCATCACCACCGGCCCCAGTTCGCCGTTGAAGTGTATTGTCGGCTCCCCGGAGGCCCTCAGCCCTTCCAGCAGAAATTTCACATTCCAGTAGGCAGCCACGTCTTCGCCGGTTTTTTCGATGTCAATCCGCTCGTTCATGCTTCCCGTTTCCGACCGCGCAGAAATTTCCAGGTTATTGCCCTCTACTGACATTTTTATCGTATTGTTCTTGCCGGCCACCAGCGCCGCTCTGGAGAGTGATTCCCGCAACTGCTCCGCCGGGGCAGTTACCGTCGTTTCATGCTCCTGCGGCCACGCAGAAGAGAAATTCGGGAATCTATCCTCAAACAGGCGGCAGGTTACGCTGTAAATTTCGTCCCTGAATTCCACCGAATTGTTGTATAGGGAGCAAGCAATTATCTTGTTCCCGAATACGGCGGCAGTAGTAGCAAGGGATTTGCCCGGAAGCAAGAAGCGAAACTCGTAATCTACTTTTATGGGTGTCATGTATTCCACCAAGCGGTAGGTGTCCGTCGCCATACACTTTAATTCCCCGTCTTTGCACCAGAACAGCACGCCGCGCTTGAAGTCCGCAGCATCTGCCTGGTCTGTAGCAAATAGCGTCTTTGCGGCGATTTTGCTCAGGTCAGAAAGTGTAAACTGTGCCTTCGGCTCTCCATACTCGGGCGCCGGAAACTCGTCCGCGTCCATGCCGTGCAGGACAAAAGTCGTGTCGCCGCTTTTTACGGTCAGCTTCAATTCGTCCACGGACACCGCCACATCGGGTGCAGGTAAAACCTTTACAATGTCCACGAATTTAGCCGGGACAATCACCGCCCCCTCACCCTCTACTTCAGCGAAGCAACTGCCACGGATCTCCGTCTCCATGTTGTTCGCTGTCAGCACCGGGTGGCCATCTTGGGTTTTTAGCAACACCCCGTTTAAAGCCGGAATATTGCTCTTTCCGACAGCGCGGGCTACTACGGCCAGCGCTTTCTGCAGATTGTCGCGGTCAATTAGGATTTTCATTTTCCCTCTCCTCCCTCAATTTTCATGCCTTCTTTCAAGTAGACATCATACACAACAGCAAACCTTTCCCCGCATTTCGGACACTCGTAAAGCCGCCTTTCGCTGAACTCTCGAAAACTAGTGAGATACGGCTTTCTTATCCTGCTGCCGCAGGCAGGACAATCTTCCTACGGTGATCTGTCGATTATCACTTTTTATGCACCACCTTCTATCAATCTTTCTCACAATTCGTTTCGCTAATTCTATCGTCTCCAGCACAAGTATATTCTCTATGTTCTACCCACATTCAACACAACCTTTATCGTTCACTTTACAGGCAATATTGGCGCCATGTTTGAGCATATCCTCCTGCAGGGCCTTCCCTACCGCATCAGCACAACTGCTTATTTCGTCAACTTCCTTACAATACCCACAATCTTGACCTTTCATAGTTTTAACAATTGAACTCGCATCAACACCCGCCCGTAAAGCGATACTTGTAACCCTGCTTAGAGTGTTCAGTAAGGCGCTTACGCAACCGCCGTTTTTACTATGAGCGGTAAAAAGTTCGTGAGGACTTCCAGCTAAATCTCTATTTACTGTTATATAGAGGCTTCCGCATCCAGTGGTGTATTTATACGTTCTACCTTCCAACACTTGTGGTCTTTTAGCAGGAACATATTTTGCCGAAAGGACTTGTTGAGGTCTCGAACCGTCTCTATATACCGTAACTCCCTTGCAACCGCTTTTCCAAGCACTAAAGTAAATACTTGCTATATCATTAACCGTTGAATTCTCTGGAAGATTAATGGTTTTGCTTATAGATTGTTCTACGTGTTTTTGGAGAGCCGCTTGCATATCTATATGCCAGTTTGGCGCAATATCATAAGCAACTTTAAACACTTTGCGAATCTCTTCCGGTATTTCATTTATGCCTTGTATGCTACCCCTGTTAGCCTTTATCTTCTCTATCAAATAATCATTATATAATCCATGTTTTTTTAATGCCGCTTCAAAAAACGGATTTATTACGGTAAATTGTTTGCCGTTAAGTATGGTCTTCGTATAAATCAAAGCATATTCCGGTTCGGTGCTAAATGTAGTATTCGCTATGGCGGCCAACGTGCCAGTCGGGGCTATAGAAGTAACCACAGCATTGCGACGTGGCTTGCCGTCCCTATAGATACTATTGGGAAAATTAGGGAATGGACCCCTCTCCTGCGCTAGAAATTGGGAAGCTTCTATCGCCTTGGTGTTGATAAAACTCATTACTTTTGCCGCTGTCGCAAGCGCTTCTTGACTATCATAAGGAATCCCCAATTGAAAAAACATATCTGCCAGGCCCATAATACCCACGCCAATTTTACGATTTCGCTTCGTTACATTTTCTATTTCAGGGAGGGGATATTTGTTTAAATCTATTATATTGTCCAGAAAAATAACCGAAAGAAAAACAACCTCAGCGAGCCTATCGTAGTCAATCTTACCGTTCTTCACCATCTTGGATAGATTTATGCTACCCAAAACGCAGGATTCCCAGGGCAATAAAGTGGCCTCCGAGCAAGGATTACATGCCTCTATTCTTCCTTCATGAGGGGTAGGATTAAACTTGTTTATTGTGTCCAAAAACAATATTCCTGGTTCTCCCGTTTCCCAGGCATTTTGAATTATCTCGTCCCAAATTATTTTTGCGGGAAGAATTGTCATAACTTCTCCATTACGAGGGTTACGCAGTGTAAAGTTGTCTCCGCCTAGAACAGCGGCCATAAATTCATCCGTAACGCCAACGGAGATATTGAAATTTTTTAGCTGGTCTGTATCTCTTTTGCAGTGTATAAAATCAAGTATATCTGGATGATCTACATTTAATACCGCCAAAGAAGCGCCGCGCCTTTTGCCGCCCTGCTTTATCTCCTCTGTAGCAGCATTGAAAATTTTTAAAAAACTTACCGGCCCGGAGGCCACTCCATTCGTTGAATTGACCTTGTCGCCAGCGTGTCTCAACCTGCTGAAGTTGAAGCCCGTTCCGCCCCCCGTTTTTTGTATTAAGGCCATATCACGAAGAGCGCCAAAAATGCTTTCCATTGTATCCTCAATGGGTATTACGAAACATGCACAAAGCTGGCCTATCTCTGTTCCCGCGTTCATTAAGCAAGGGCTATTCGGTAAAAACCACAAACCATTAATCAGATCGAAGAATTTCGTTTCTAGATCAGCATCTCCGTTAGACACATACTTGGCAACACGAGCTGCCATTTCCTCCGGCATTTCATCTGGTTGCAATATCCTTTCTCTTAATATCGCCATTGAGTTTTCAGTGACCAACATAAATATCCCCTCCTTTGTCCTTAACCACAAATTATTTATCTTTATATTTTTTACGTGTTGACAAACCTCCGCGAATATGTTTTTCGTTCCAATTATTACGCAATACCTCTTTTACTTTAGCCGCTAGAATAGGGTTTACACGTTTTAACCTGCTTGTTGCATCATAATGAACTGTACTTTTGCTAACACCAAATAATTTTGCGGCACTTCTTACAGTATTGCCAGTTTCGGCTATATGCTCTCCAACCATCACAGCACGCCTATCGATATCGCGTTTCATCTTTTCCCCTCCTTAATTTCTTGCATTCAGCAAAAACTTCTGAACGACAATCTATAAGGATTTCCCCCGTTTTAATGTCAACACGCAAAAAGGTTTTAAAATTTTCTTCACTAAGACCGTCTTTATATCTTTTATTCACTTTCCCACCTCTTTTAAAAAAGGATAGGCCAGGACGCTATAAGCCCTGGTCTATCCCCTCAACCTGCGGAGAGAGCCTAGTTATTTTAACTCTCCAATATTTACCATCTTCAACAAAATATCCTTTACGCTCAACCCAACTACCGGAGATCATAAAATCGCCAACCATAATTTTATCCTTGCCTTCTAGTTGATTCTTTATATCTTTGTCCAAAGCATTGTATTCTTTTACATATTGCGTCAGTTCTTCTCTACGAAGCAGTTTTTCCTCAAAATCAGGATCCTCAACAAACTCCAGCGCCTTCTGCTTTATTTCTGGCAAACAGATATGCACAAAACTGCACATAGGGCAAATATCGTAATCATCTACACCTTCGGGTAGAGTCCCCTCTTTTACATGTTTGTTGACCAGCTCCAGTTTCTTGCATATACCTTCAGCATAGTCATAGTCAAGTTCTACCCATATCTGCTTCGGCTGGAACGTGAGCTTATCTTTAAGGTAAAAACAACCGAGTTCGCTGTTAGTATTTAGCATGTACATCATAAGCTGTGCAGGATACCCTCTAACCCACACTTTAGATGATCTGTGAAAATCCTCTATCGTGTTAAGTTTTTCAAAATCGTAATGGTTAAGACCTTTGATTTCTAATGGATACGCTACTCCGTCAATAAGAACTTTTGCATCCAAACGACCGGTAAGTTCTAAAGCCTTCCATTCAAAACTACGTTGCTGTTCAATGATTTTTATTCCGGCTTCCTGTAGTTCACGTATAGCCATATCTTCGATCATCCTGCCGCCGTCAAATATGAACTCAAGTTCCGGTTTATGGAGCAGCCTATCTTCCCAGCGGGTACGACAGAAGACCAAATATCTAATACAAGGATGGCCGCACTCACTCGCCCTATTCTTATGTTGAGGATAATTTCTTATTTTGCTTCGCTTATATTCATATACAGGAGTTACAATATCGGGATACTTATCCAATCTGTTGTTGCTCTGACTTACCATTGTATCCAAGCTTATCCGTTCCACTACCATTAGCCTCCTTCTGGTAACTTTGTGCAGAATCATGCTGGGCATACTTTAACCATTTCTGATAAGCCTCTTTTATTTTACCGTAAGTTACTGGAATGGCCTTTTCACTGAGATCATCTATAGTGCGCTTGCCCTTAACAACTTTACCGTCTTTCCCAGTAAAAGAAGTATATTCTTCAAGCATTTCCTGTGCCATTTTCTTGTCTCCACCCGCCATATCTAACACCATACGCCTAATTTCTTCCTTTAAGTTTTTGGCTTCTTCAGACATTTCTTTAACGCTATATTCAACCTTAGCAACCTTAGCTTTGTCAATGCCTACAGTTGACAGCTCCTCCCAGGTCATGCCACGAATACCTAGCAGGGCTGATATACCAATGGCTTGAGCATTTGTAATAGATGCTTTCAAAATATCTCCAGCATCTACTTCTGAAGGAGGCAAAGTAATCTTTTCGTTGTTTCTATATCTAGTAGTAAAAAACGTATCTTTGCTAGACCTAGACCCGATTACTTCAATAGATTGTCCCTTCATAAAAACTGATAATTTTACTTCATAACGAAAATGTCCGTCTTCTTCAACAATCTTTTTAGGCTCTCCCAAAAAACTCCACCCAATACCGAAAACACGCGCTATTTTATGACAACCACTCGCGGTTAAATAAGGTTTTCCTCCCTGGTCTACCCAATCATTTTGAGAAGTCAATCCAAGAACAATAGTCTTTATTTTTTTTACTGCTTCTATTCTTCTTTCTGCGGAATTAGCGATATCGAGTAAATGGTCGCCACTAATAGGAATTACACCGCTATCTTCTACAACGCTAATAATCTCTTTACCATCATAATTTTGTTGATTATTCACGTAATCACCTCCCAAATTTTAACTTAAAATTGCTGTTATTTTACTTATTTCATTTGCGTTTATATGACAATCTTCACACAACGCCCACTCGTAACCGGATCTAACAGGCGCACGTCGTAGCTCATATCCTCACTCCTTAACAACCATGCTCGTACTCGTGGCGCTTGACCAGATGTCTGATGCCGAAGTAATCGGGCAGCTCTTCGTTGCTGAACCGCTGATACTCAACACCCATAAACCGCAGGATCCTTTTCACATCATCAACGGTCTCGACAAGGTCGAGATCTATGGTGTAGTAATCACTCATTGGCTGATCTTCCTTTCGTTAAGATATCAACTCTACCTCGAGTGCTTCCTCAATCTTTTTCCTTGCTTCTTCATATTCCTCACCAAAAACTACAGGCCATAACGGTCCAAAAAGAGCAAACATTACATTGACTAACTGGTCTAGCGGTCCATCTTCGAGAACAACTACAGTATTAAAATTCTTGCTCTTGACAATCACATAATTACCAACTCTAACAACCTCCTTCTTCTGATTCTCTACCAACCTGACAAGTTCTTCATCATTACCCTTGGCTAAATCAAAGCTAAGCCGTACCAACGCCTCTTTTAATTTGTCTTCAAAAATAGCGTTCAAAATACGCACACCCCCATCAACTTTTTTTATAAAAACATAACATCCTTAAATCGGAAGAAATACCATAATGTTTACATTTTCTACATTTTTCTAGCGCTACCAATCTAATATCCCTCTCGCAAAAAACCATTTGTTCAACCTTTATTTCCTTTGGCATTTTCCCCTCCAACCGTTGACATTTATTTGCGTTATGTTATAATAAAAATGGATAATGTCTCTTCTTATATTTGCCTGCTTATAAAAGCAGGTTTTTTATTTAGTCAAACAGAACATAAACAGGAATATAAGCCCTCATATTACTTACCTCTTGTTGTAATCTAATGAATTTACGTTAAGAAAGTTCTTTAGGCAAAAAAATACCAACTGCTTGCTCAATAGAAATATCAAATATGTTTGCTATTTCTACTATTGTTTTTAAATCTGGCCGTCTTTTGCCGCTTTCA
>Ga0116179_1003454_pt1 | contig 10891 bp, 8 predicted proteins | sample AD_UKC071_MetaG_FD_89751 | JGI IMG/M metagenome (GOLD analysis project Ga0116179, IMG submission 89751) | Active sludge microbial communities of municipal wastewater-treating anaerobic digesters from USA - AD_UKC071_MetaG | ecosystem: Engineered > Bioreactor > Anaerobic > Digestate | place: USA...
TACTTTCGGCTTCGTTACAATCTCGCCGAATACCCGGTATTCTCCTGGAGGCACATGCCTTCCTTCAGAATCTCTGCCGTCCCAGACAACTGAGTATACAACCAGCTCATCCGGGTCAATGTCCCGCTCAGTCAACATTGTAATGAATGCCTTGTCATAGGACCAGCGCCATACCTCAGCATCATCTGACATTACCACGAAATCGAACTGCATACCACTGGAAAACTGAAGCCTAATGCTCTCTTCTCCTGTGTTTAAAGCTGCGACGGTAAACACTTGGAAGTTACGTCCGTCTACTCGTATCGGGCTTGCGCCGACCTGAACCTTGAGATTGCGAAAGGCATTAGCAGAGCATCCGGTCACAAAGACACAAGCGACAAGTATCAGTATGGCAAATAAGACAATCTTGTTACTGTCAAACACCCGTGCGAAGAACATCAACATCACCTTCCTTTATCCGGGTAGCCGATATACCCTAACAGCCTTCACTCAATCCTCGCCAAGCTTTAATGAGTATACTGTATCGGATCCCACAATAGGCCTGGCAAGAAGCTTTATATCTGTTAAGGTTCCGCCGTTGAAAACGACTTTGCCTGATGTGCGTCCGAAGTAATCTCCGAAGTCTACGGCCCCGTTATTGTTTACATCTATCCATCCGTATATGTACCATGAACCCTTCGGAACGCCCGTTATTTCGAAGAAACCTCCTGCCTTGGGATTTACCATATCGCTGTACGGAGTAATACTTATCTCGTCCTCATCTCCTGCAAAGACTTTCATATTCGTGATGAGGGCACCGCTGACTGCTGCGTGGGCATTGACCATGCCCCAGCCAAAGGTCCAATCCTTACCCGGCGCACCTAAGTCCATGGCAGTCTCCTGAAGGATGCGCCTTATGTTCTCCTGGCCTCTTATGCCTTGGGCAATGAGGAGAGCTGCAACACCTGCAGCTTGGGGAGCGGCCATCGATGTACCCGAAGCGTACGCGTAGGTGCTTCCAGGCCATGTACTCCAAACGAGGTCGCCCGGGGCAGTCACGTCAACACCGTCACCGTAATTACTCCAAGATGGACGGCTAAGATCGGAACTTACCGCATTGACTGCAATAACCTTTGGGTGGCTGGCGGGATATACCACTCTCCCGTTACCGTCGTTTCCTGCAGCAGCCACCATTGTTACACCTTTGCTGTATGCGTAGTCAATTGCATCGTCCATTGCGTTGTTTGCACCGATTGCGGAATCTGAAATCTTGAAACTCATGTTGACTACGTCAGCCCCGTTATCCGCGGCCCAGTACAGTGCTTGAATGATCGCCGGCAGATCCAGGTACCCTTGTCCTGAATTATCAGCGGCTTTAAGAGGCATTATTTGCACGTTCCAGTTTATCCCTGCTATTCCCCTTCCGTTGTTAGCAATAGCCCCGATTATCCCTGCAACGTGTGTTCCATGTCCATTGTAATCAGTCACATCCGTTGTATTATTGAAAAAGTCGTAGCCCGGACCGATGTTTGCTGCAAGATCAGGGTGGTTGACCTGGACACCTGTATCAATGACTGCCACCTTCACACCTGAGCTGCCTGTCGTTTTATCCCAGGCATATGGGACGCCCATTGCTTCAATCGCCCATTGCTTGGAGAGATCGGGATCGCTCGGGATCAGGGTTAGGGTTGCATCACTTATCTCTGTGACCCGGCCTACCCAATTAGGTTGGGCATATTTCACCTGGGGATTCTTTTCGAAGTCCTCAGCCACGTAAACAGGGTCTTCTCTTTCAGGAATCCCGATAACGTAAATGTCTGTCCTGTCTATCACCTGCTTTACATGGCATCCCTGGCTTTCTACTATCCTATGGATTTCCTCTTGAGGCGTGTTTTCCTGAAAACGTGCCAGGATCTCAGAATCCACATAATCAGGGCCGCCTTCATCAGCAAGAGGTTTCGCCAAGGTCGCTCCTTTCACTACCACTCCGGGGACACTTGACGCTGATAGAGGTCGTGATTTATAGAGAGTCTCCATCACCACATGTCCGAGTATCTTTCCGGAAGAAGGCACCTGGCCCGGTGGGGGGTTCGGGGTACCCGGCGGGTCAGGAGTTACAGGCGGCACCCCGGGCGGTCCAAAACTGCTTGAAAAACAACCGGTAAGGAATATACTCAAGGTCATAAGAAGAACTAACGTCTGCAATATCACGCTGCTGCGTTTCTTGCTACTAATCCTACTCCTCTCCCTTCTATGGCAATATTTGGACAATAAGCACAAGTTTCAAAGTTTATGTCAACGATTTCGCTTTCTACAATGGAATTCCTGCATAGGAAACACAAGCTCTAGGAGGGAATTTGGGGTATTGTTAGCTTATAAAGCCATTAAGGGAGACTTTTACCAGGCCGGGATATACGTTGATCTAAACTGTCCTGGAAGGTAACATAAGTAATATGACTGAGTTCCCTGTTCATGAAGGAGAGCAAGGTTGCAGGGAGTGACTGTATGCAGCGCGGAACTGTTGATTTTACCGAAGGCAGTATACCCGGGCACCTCATTAGGTTCTCCGTGCCCATGCTCCTCGGGAACTTGCTTCAAGCCCTGTACAGTACGGTTGACAGTTTCTGGGTAGGCAGGTACCTGGGCCCCCAGGCTCTCGCTGCAGTATCAGCAAGTGGGCCTGTGATCCATGCCTTAATAGCCTTTGTCTTGGGCCTTACAATAGCGATCACTACAATAGTGGCGCAGCACTGGGGTGCAAAACAAGAGGACAGGGTCAGCCACATAATAAACAATTCCATAGTCCTTTTGACCGTTACAGGCATTGTCATTACGGCTGTAGGAATCTTCATAAGAGAACCCTTGCTCAGGTTAATCAATGTGCCTCCCGATGTATTTGAAGGTGCATCCACGTACCTGGGAATATACCTTTTAGGCCTTGTTGCAACATTCCTTTACAACGCGGCTAGCTCCATATTAAGAGGACTTGGCGACTCCAGAACGCCTTTGCGCTATTTGGCGTATGCAACTGTTACCAACATAATCCTCGATCCCATCTTCATATTCGGAGCAGGCCCTATCCCGAGAATGGAGATCGCAGGCGTTGCATACGCGACCATACTCTCCCAGGCATTGTCTGCCGTACTCTCCCTGGCCTACCTCCAGAGAAAATCAGGCTTGCTGACTCTCAGAAAAGGCCAATGGCAGCTGGATTTCTCTGTGTTCTCGATGATAACTCGGATCGGGCTCCCTGCGAGCATTCAGCAGACCGCTGTTTCCCTCAGCGCCTTGACGGTCAACTCCATAGTCAACCGGTTCGGGAGTGCGGTGATGGCAGGGTACGGCGTAGGCCTGAGGCTGGACCAGTTTGCGTTTATGCCTGCAATGAGCGGAGGATTGGCAGTCACATCTCTCGTAGGCCAAAACCTCGGAGCAAGGCGTGACGACAGGGTCAGAGATACGGTCCGCTGGAGCCTGATCCTGACAGTAGGGATCACCGCCACACTGGCCTTGGTGATGTTTACGATTCGAGGCAAACTCATCTCCATTTTCACTAAGGACACGGGTGTCATTAGAGTAGGTGCAGATTACTTGAGATTCGCAGCTCTGTCCTATGTGCCATATGCCTGTATGTTTGCCTTGTCAGGGGTCCTTCGCGGAGCGGGAGATACAGTCACAGCCATGTTTATTACATTGACTTCTTTATGGGTAGTAAGGGTTCCGCTGGCTGCCACATTGTCACGATTACCAAGCTTTGGAGTAAGAGGCGTATGGATAGCTATTCTCGCAGGCCCGGTCGTAGGGTCGATACTGAATTACGCCTACTACAAAACAGGACGCTGGAAGCGTCATGTCATAGTAAAGCACGCTACAGACTCTGATCCTCATGAAAACGGGATTTCAGATCATCCCAACTGATGCCTGCCGCTGTCAGGATCTCAGACTCTAGAGCCTTCGTAGGCTCATATGTTGTTTCAAGGAGGAGTTTTATATCCTTCCTTCTTTCCAAGAGATCTCTGAAACGTTCCTCTAGAGATACAAGCCTATCAGTTACGATCTTGTCAGCGTAGAATACAATTTTCTCTTCCCATGTCAGCGGGGGTTCGTTTTCGCTGATGATTGCATCGAGAATATGCCTTAGCACTAAAGGCGCGAATTCCCCCATGCCTTCCCTTGTGGCGATTTCCGCTGACGCTTCTGCGTGGTTTCGTGCACTCTGTCTTCTGTAGACTTCGGATTTTCCTATATCATGAAGCAAGGCCCCTGCCACTACACTTCTAAGGTCGACAGGATAACCTGATGCCTCAAGTTCCCTTGCAATAATCTCAGCTACACGGGCCACTTTTCGGGAGTGGTTTATAATGCCTTCAGGGAGTCCATAGCGCTGCAACGCCTCTATACAACGAGCCTGAAGCTCTCTCAGTTCCCGCGTGTCAATGTCAGTTGCTGCATGTTGATGCAAGTTGTCCACTAAGCTCAGCTCCTATTGGGCTTGAATCAAAAGCTATTATACCACAGCCTTTCCGGATCCCTTGAAGACTGCCAAACCTTACAAACCCTGCTACAGAGCTTCAGGTTTAACGAAAAACTCTTGACAGCAGGGTTCGGCATATGCTAGGATTGCAAGTGTCGAACAAGCAAATAATAATCAGCTAACTTTGCGCTCCCATCGTCTAGCGGCCTAGGACACCGCCCTTTCAAGGCGGCGGCGCGGATTCGAATTCCGCTGGGAGCGCCATATTTTTGTTTTCTTTGGCCGCACTTGTTTTTTGAGACTTGAAATACTATAATTATTATATAATGCTGTAGAATAGATAGGATTGTGATGGTCGCTTAGCTCAGCCGGTTAGAGCGCTACGCTCACATCGTAGAGGTCGCTGGTTCGAGTCCAGCAGCGACCACCACTTACACTTCAATATAAAGCGAGCGGATGTAGCTCAGTGGTAGAGCATCGGCTTCCCAAGCCGAGAGTCGCGGGTTCGAATCCCGTCATCCGCTCCATTTTTGTGTACATATGGCCAATAGCCCAACACTCCATGTGGGCCACAGCAACCTATTCGCAACCTATTCCTCACCTTCGCTACATCGGAAAAGTGCCGTCACTCCAAGGAGTTTATCAGGTCGTGCATTTTGTTTGCAGCAAAGATGATGACGGGACAGCACTTCTCGTCACGAAGGTATTCTTTATGTTTTTTGCTCCCTTCCGGAGTCGTAAGGTCAACACCGAGAATGTCCCTACACAACACAGTGGAAAACTCGTTGAGAAAATCATCGACAAACCGTCGGGCTATCTTAGTGCACACACGCCTGTCTTCCTCTTCGGCTCCGCGTCCTTTACAGAGTCCGAGAGCAATCACAGCACCGGTCACTGCACCGCACAGATACCCTCGTCCTCCTACTCCGCCGCCGAACGGGGTTGCTGCCTTGACAGCACATTTGACATCTAATCCCAGTGCCTCACAAAGTGCCTTAGCTACTGACTCAGCGCAGTTGAACCCTTCGTTGAAATTTGCAATCGCATCTTTACCTACGTCACGATGTGTACCTTCCATTACATGCCACCTCCAATTGAGAGTTTATAACCAAAATCCAAAACTCCTTCTTTTTCGATGGTGGTGCCGAAATACGGCTAAGTAAGAACATGGTATACTAAACTCGATGAGAGGACCGAAGTCTTCTTTATCTTACTCTGTGACAAGCAGGTATGTCCCATGGAATATGTGTCTTCATACAGGGCCCTTTGGGAGACAGGCGAACTTAAAGAAAGAGAGAAAGCTGCATGGGAAAGGCTTAGATGCTGCAACTTGTGCGGTCATGAATGCGGCGTAGACAGGCTTTCCGGCGAGACCGGGATATGCGAGGCTGATGACACAGTCCTGATCTCAAGCTGGGGGCCGCATTTCGGTGAAGAGCCTCCCCTTGTAGGAAGATGCGGTTCCGGTACCGTATTCTTCACCGGATGCAACCTCAAATGCGTGTTCTGCCAGAACTGGGACATCAGCCAAATGGGAATGGGCCGACAGATTAGCACAGATGAACTGGGAAGAATAATGGCCTCTCTCCAGAAAGCAGGCTGCCATAACATCAATCTCGTTACTCCTACCCACTGCGTGCCGCAGATACTTGCAGCGCTCATAGCAGCATGCGATAAAGGGCTGAGCATCCCTTTAGTATATAACTGCGGGGGATATGAATCCGTTGAAACCCTCAAAATCCTCGACGGGATAGTAGACATCTACATGCCTGATGTCAAATATGCCCGCCGAGAACATGCGCTCCGCTATTCAGGTGCAAAAGATTATCCCAAGGTGGCAAAAGCAGCCCTCCGGGAAATGCACAGGCAGGTGGGGGATCTTGTGATCGACAAAAACGGAATCGCCAGGCGAGGCCTGCTCGTCCGTCACCTGGTGCTGCCGGGAGGGTTGGCAGGCACCGCTGAAATCATGGAATTTATCGCAAAAGAGATCTCACAGGATACGTATATAAATATAATGGCACAGTACAGACCTGAATACCGTGCCCGGGAATACCCGCCTTTGAACCGACGCATTACCTCTCATGAATACAGAGAGGCTATAGAGATAGCAAGAAACCAGGGGCTGCACCGGCTTGCCCGCTGATTTCTGGTTTCATCCTGTGCGATCTCATTGTTTCAGGTATCTACGAGATCGAGAAAATCTTATGCCTGCTTCTGATAAAGGTTCTCAAATCTCGTGAATTCCCTACGCCACATTAACTCAACTGAACCGGTAGGGCCGTTACGCTGCTTGGCAATGATTATCTCAGCCACGTTCTTTTTCTGAGTGTTCGCGTTGTAGTAGTCTTCACGGTAAATGAAAGCTACGACGTCTGCTGCAGTCTCGATCTCTCCGCTCTCCTTAAGGTGGCTTAAGAGCGGCCTGCGCTCTGAAGCAGTCTCAACAGCCCTGCTAAGCTGCGCCAAGGCTACAACAGGAACCCGCAGTTCCCTGGCAAGCGCCTTAAGTGACCTTGTTATTTCAGCGATTTCCTGCTGCCTGTTTTCGGATCGTGCCTTTCCTTGAATAAGCTGCAGATAATCGATTACTATGAGGCCGAGGCCGGCTTCCGCCTTCAACCTGCGAGACCTTGCCCTGATATCCAATGCGGTAAGCGTAGGGCTGTCATCTATGTAGAGCGGGGCTTCACTGAGCCTGCCCAACCCGTAAGAGAGTTTTTGCCAGTCTTCATCTGCCAGTTGGCCTCTTCGCAGTCTCTGTCCGTCGACTCTTGCTTCAGCAGAAAGAAGGCGCATTGCCAGCTGCTCTCTGGACATTTCAAGGCTGAAAATCATCACAGGCAGATTCTCGTTTAAAGCTACGTGCGATGCAATATTCAGCGCAAGGCTGGTTTTTCCCATGGACGGCCTTGCTGCGATGATAATCAGGTCTGACGGCTGAAGGCCTGTTAGCATTGTATCCAGATCCTTAAACCCTGTAGGAACTCCGGTTCCTCTTCCTTTGGTCTCATAGAGAGTCTCGATACGTTCGAAGGTATCCATGAGGACTGCCTTGATATCTGCCACACCGTCTGCGCTTCTTCTCTGAGAAAGAGAGAATATCATCTGCTCCGCCTGATCCAAAGCATCATCTACATCTTCAGCGCCTTCATATCCGATGGCAGCAATGCTTGTCCCAACTTTAACAAGTCCACGGTATATAGACTTTTCCTTGACGATCCCGGCATAATAATGGACGTTAGCTGCAGTAGGAACGACACTGGCAAGTGACGCTATGTATGGAATACCTCCTACGAGATCAAGCTTATCGCGCCTGCGCAGTTCCTCTGTAACAGTGACGAGGTCAATTGCCTCGCCTTTTTCGTACATGGAGACGATAGTTTCAAAGATAACCCTGTGGGCCTCTTTGTAAAAGTCCCCAGGCGACAGAATATCTAATGCGGTCGTAATAGCGTCGCTGTCAATGAGCATAGAGCCGAGTGTTGCTTGCTCAGCTTCTGTGCTCTGCGGCGGCACTCGACCGGTGTCAAATGCTGCCTCCATATTCTTCACCCCTTTCCCCCGGTGAAAGATGCAGTTTCAGGTGGGAAGATCCCAAAGTCAGCAAGTATTATTCCCGAAGGGCGTCATTCATACCTAGCTTGCAGATATAGAAAAGGGCCTTTCATCTTCGAACACATACGGAAAGATCTCTTCAATATGCTCAACGGTTACCACGTTAATCCCTCGGAGATCCGGGGGACTGTCCATGGCATTATCCCGTGGTATTATCACTGTCTTGACACCGGCTTGTCTTGCACCGTATATCTTCTCGATAATCCCGCCAACGCCTTTTACCTTGCCCCGTATGGATATCTCGCCGGTGATTGCCACATCCTGCCTGATGGGCCTCTCAGTGACTGCGCTGAGTATGGCAATGGCTACAGCAGCGCCTGCAGAAGGGCCGTCGATTAGCCCGCCGCCAATCACGTTTACATGGACGTCGTAGTCAGCCAGGTCTTTTCCGGTAACCTGGCGCAATACAGATGCAGCATTGAAAACCGAGTCCTTTGCCATGGTGCCTGCAGTGTCATTGAACCTTATCATGCCTTTCCCGGCCTCCCTGGCCGGAAATGCAATCGCTTCTATCTCAATGACGCTTCCTACGAAGTCACTTACTCCAAGCCCCAGAATCCGCCCTACTTCCGTGCGGTCCTCAGCCTTGACGAGGATTTGCCGAGACATCCGCGCTGAGCGGATAACCTCCATGACATGGTCTTTAGTTACCTTAGGCCTTTTCCTCTCTCCTCCTGCCTCATAAAGTGCAAGCCCGATGGCGTCGGCAAGGATCGCCACTGCTTTCCTTCCTTCAATTGTGTAGTCGCTAATAATCTCAGGCACTTCGGAATCGAGGCGTATCTTCATCCTGCTGGCCGCCTCTTTAACGATTTGCACAATATGGGCGCAGGTCAGCGGCTCAAAATAGACTTCAGCCATACGGGATCTCAAGGCAGGGTTTATCATAGACGGATCTCTCGTGGTTGCGCCGATTAAGATAAAATCCGCAGGTGCGCCTGTTTCAAACAGCTTCTTTATATACTTCGGCACATTGGGATCCGTAGGATCATAATACGAAGAATCGAAGTATACACGTTTGTCTTCCAGCACTTTCAGTAACTTGTTGAGGAGGATAGGATCCATATCACCTATTTCATCGATGAAAAGGACTCCCCCGTGGGCTTCTGTCACGAGGCCCAGCTTGGGTTCGGGTATGCCGCTTTCAGCAAGGTCCCTTTTAGCCCCCTGGTATATGGGATCGTGTACAGACCCTAGAAGAGGATTTGTTACCTCTCTGGGATCCCATCTCAAGGTGGTCCCGTCAACCTCCACGAACTTCGCTGTCTTATCAAAAGGTGTGAATTTCAGCTTACGTGCCTCTTCCAGAACAAGCCTTGCGACAGTCGTTTTGCCCACACCCGGGGGACCGTACAATATCACATGCTGTGGAAAAGGCGAAGCCAGCTTGGAAAGGAGAGAGCGAATGGCACGGTCTTGCCCGATAACCTGTGACAGCTTATTAGGCCTAATAAGCTCAAGAGCGGATTTCGACAGCTTTCTGCGCTCAAGCTTTTCAAGCTCTGCGTATTTTTTTAACGTGTGAGCATTGTCAGGCACGCTGTCTTCCTTTATCATCTGCATCTTGACTTCTCGCACGTACTCTTCGTGCTTCTGCTGCATCCTCTGGGCTACTCTCCGCTCCAGCCTCTCTTCTACCTCTCGTCTGGCCAGGATCTCAGCGACTTCGTTCTCGATCTCCGTGATGATGGTATCGATATCCTTGCCTTCCGGCAGTTCATCAAGGGTCGGATCCTCAAAAACAATGCGTTGAAGCGCAATAACCTTATCTTCAAGGTTCTGAGATTTCAGGAGGCCTAACGCTTCCAACTTGCCTGCCTTAAGGACTAACTTATCGCTGCCGCATATGTGTGCCAGGACCTCGAGCAAGGCTGACACCTGACGTTCGAGCTTTTCCGGATCAGATGTGTATACTTTTGAAAACTCCCCGACATTACTTCCCATTACTACTTTTCTCCTTCTGCTTGTGACTCCACTTCTACCCGTACTGTTGCAGAGACTTCCGGATGAAGCCTTATAAGAACACTGTACGAACCTAACGTCTTAATAGGTTCCTCCAATTCAATCCGCCGTCTGTCCACGGCAATTCCTAATGCTTTTTCTATGGCGCCGGCAATATCCTTGGCAGTTACGGATCCAAACAACCTGCCGCCTTCACCTGCTTTGCTGCGGACGGTAACAACAGAGTTCTCCAGCTGCTTTGCGGTTTTCTCAGCTGCGGCCAGCTCCCTCTGGGCTTTCGATTCCATGGTTTCTCTTTTATCCTTCAGCATGCGCAGGTTAGCCTTGGTTGCCTGAAGAGCAAAGCCCTTAGGTATAAGGTAGTTTCGCGCATATCCGTCTGACACCTTAACTACGTCTCCCTCGTTACCAAGCCCTTTCACATCTTTTAGGAGGATAACTTCCATACCTTCACCCCTTACTCTATATAAGACAGCTTACGAAAATCCAGCCACGCGTCAAACACACCAAGCCACGATAGCATCTGGAGAAAAGTGGGATTAAGAACAATAAAAATCATAAGCAACCATCTTGCAACTTTAGGAACTCGATATTTTTCAAAAAAGAACCAGACCACTGCTGCCCCTTGCACCGCAAAAACGATACTGAATACCGATGCTACGTTGGTTCCGATATTTAAGACTAAAGGAATGCCTTGAAGCTGTCCAATGAATGCTAAAGCAAGGCCGGCAATATAACCCCATCCGTAATGCCACGACAATCTCCATTTTGAAAACGGCTCGAGTTCTACCAACTTGTACCCAAGCTTACGCAGGATTAGCCTGGCCATCAAGTAATTGAACCCTGCAACAGCCACTA
>Ga0116179_1003460_pt1 | contig 10877 bp, 10 predicted proteins | sample AD_UKC071_MetaG_FD_89751 | JGI IMG/M metagenome (GOLD analysis project Ga0116179, IMG submission 89751) | Active sludge microbial communities of municipal wastewater-treating anaerobic digesters from USA - AD_UKC071_MetaG | ecosystem: Engineered > Bioreactor > Anaerobic > Digestate | place: USA...
CCAACCTGCTGCTCGCCGGCGGGCTCGCTCATCCGTCCGCTGAGGACACTGACGCGGCCGGCTACGTCGCAGCAGCCAAGGCGGCAGGGACACCGATGGTGATCCTCTGCTCGTCAGCCAAGCAGTACGCGGCGCAGGCCGTCGAGGTCGCCCAGGCGCTCAAGGACGCGGGCATCGCCCACGTCTGGATCGCCGGCAAGAAGACCGAGATCGGCAACGACGACGCCGCACAGATCATCGACGGCGAGGTGTTCGACGGCATGGACGTCGTCACCTTCCTGTCCGACACACTCGACAAATTGGGGGTGGCGAAGTGACGACCTTCCCGCGCTTCGACAGCATCGACCTGGGCTCTACGGCCCCGACCACGAGTGATTCTGGTGCCGAAAGGAACGAAAATCACCAGGCTGAGGGGTGGGAGACACCCGAGCACATCGTGGTCCCGCCGCTCTATGACTCGGGCGACCTTGAGGGGCTCGACTTCCTCGAGACCTTCCCGGGCATCCCGCCGTTCCTGCGCGGCCCGTACGCGACGATGTACGTGAACCAGCCCTGGACCGTACGGCAGTACGCGGGCTTCTCGACCGCTGAGGAGTCCAACGCGTTCTACCGCCGCAACCTCGCGGCCGGTCAGAAGGGCCTCTCGATCGCCTTCGACCTGGCGACCCACCGCGGGTACGACTCCGACCACCCGCGGGTGACCGGAGACGTGGGCATGGCTGGCGTGGCCGTCGACTCGATCCTCGACATGCGGCAGCTGTTCGACGGCATCCCGCTCGACCAGATGTCGGTGTCGATGACGATGAACGGCGCAGTGCTGCCGGTGCTCGCGCTCTACGTGGTGGCGGCTGAGGAGCAGGGGGTGAAGCCGGAGCAGCTCACGGGGACCATCCAGAACGACATCCTCAAGGAGTTCATGGTCCGCAACACCTACATCTACCCGCCGACCCCGTCGATGCGGATCATCTCCGACATCTTCGCGTTCACCTCGGCGAACATGCCCAAGTTCAACTCGATCTCGATCTCCGGCTACCACATGCAGGAGGCCGGGGCGACGGCCGACATCGAGATGGCCTACACCCTCGCCGACGGCATCGAGTACATCCGGGCCGGCCAGGCCGTCGGCCTCGACGTCGACAAGTTCGCGCCGCGGCTGTCGTTCTTCTGGGCGATCGGGATGAACTTCTTCATGGAGGTCGCCAAGATGCGCGCCGCGCGCCTGCTGTGGGCGCGGCTTGTCCGGGAGGCCGGGGCGAAGGACCCGAAGTCGATGTCGCTCCGTACGCATTCGCAGACCTCCGGCTGGTCGCTGACCGCCCAGGACGTCTTCAACAACGTGATGCGCACCTGCCTCGAGGCGATGGCGGCGACCCAGGGCCACACCCAGTCGCTGCACACCAACGCCCTTGACGAAGCCATCGCCCTGCCGACCGACTTCTCCGCCCGGATCGCCCGCAACACCCAGCTGTTCCTCCAGCAGGAGTCGGGCACGTGCCGCGTGGTCGACCCGTGGGGCGGTTCTGCGTACGTCGAGAGGCTCACCTACGAGCTCGCCAAGAAGGCCTGGGAGCTGATCCAGGAGGTTGAGCAGGCCGGCGGCATGGCGAAGGCCATCGAGCAGGGCATCCCGAAGATGCGCATCGAGGAGGCGGCGGCCCGTACGCAGGCTCGGATCGACTCCGGCCGGCAGCCGCTGATCGGTGTCAACGAGTACATCGTCGAGGACGACAAGGCGCCCGAGGTGCTGAAGATCGACAACAATGCCGTACGGGCTTCGCAGATCGCGAAACTCGAGCGGCTGCGGGCCGAGCGTGACCCGGAGGCGGTTGCTGACGCTCTGGCGAAGCTGACCTGGGCGGCGGCCAACCCCGACCCGACCGATCCCGAGCGCAACCTGCTCAAGCTCGCGATCGACGCGGCCCGGGCCAAGGCCTCGGTCGGCGAGATCTCCGATGCGTTGGAGCGCGAGTTTGGGCGCTACACGGCCCAGATCCGTACGATCAGCGGTGTGTACTCAGCGGAGTCCGGCGCCAGCGGCGCGGTCGAGAAGGCACGCGGCTTGGTCGACGAGTTCGCCGAGGCGGTTGGCCGTCGGCCCCGCATCCTGGTCGCCAAGATGGGACAAGACGGTCACGACCGAGGCCAGAAGGTGATCGCGACCGCGTTCGCTGACCTCGGCATGGACGTCGACGTGGGCCCGCTGTTCCAGACCCCCGAAGAGGTCGCCCGGCAGGCGATCGACGCCGACGTGCATGTCGTCGGCGTCTCCTCGCTGGCTGCTGGACACCTCACGCTGGTGCCCGCCCTCCGACGCGAACTGGATGCCCAAGGAGCGAACGACATCCACATCGTCGTCGGCGGCGTCATCCCCGAGCAGGACTTCGAGGAGCTGTACGCCAACGGCGCCGACGCGATCTACCCGCCCGGAACCGTCATCCCCGAGGCAGCCATCGGTCTGCTGGAGAAGCTGAAGGCGGCGCACTCTGGGGGCTGACGCCCCCAGACCCCGCGCGCTCTGATTCTCGTCGCCTCCGGTGATGCCGCCCACCGTTCTGCTTGTTCGGTACGGGCGCCTTTCAGGGCGGCCTCACCTCCAGCGGCACGAATCAGCCCGGTGGGACGCGCGAGTCGCGCATAGGGACGGGTGCTGAACGACGCGAGAGCCGGGGCTACGGTGGTCGCGGGCCGGCACTTCACACTCGACGAGAGGAGTGACGATGAAGCACGTGGATGCGCTCGTGGCCGGGGTCCTCGGGGGCCGTCGCCGCGATGTTGCCCGAGCGATCACCCTGGTCGAGTCGGCGCTGCCCGAGCACCGGGCTCAGGCGCGAGAACTGTTGCGCGTGCTGCGCGAGACTCCCTCGTCGTCGGTACGCGTCGGCATCACCGGCACCCCTGGTGCGGGGAAGTCGACGTTCATCGACGCGATGGGTGTACGGCTGATCGAGCGCGGGCATCGGGTCGCTGTGCTGGCGATCGACCCGTCGTCGTCCCGGACGGGCGGGTCGATCCTCGGCGACCGCACCCGCATGGCTCAGCTGGCGATGAGTGATGCGGCCTACATCCGGCCGTCACCGTCGGGGGCGCACCTCGGCGGTGTGGCGCGGGCGACCCGCGAGACGATGCTGGTGGTCGAGGCCGCAGGGTACGACGTCGTGATCGTCGAGACAGTCGGGGTGGGCCAGTCGGAGGTTGCCGCGGCCGGGATGGTCGACACGTTCCTGATGCTGACGCTGGCCCGGTCGGGTGACTCACTGCAGGGGATCAAGCGGGGCATCCTCGAGATGGTCGACGTGATCAGCGTGAACAAGTGCGACGGCGACGCTGAGGGTGAGGCGCGGGTCGCGGCCCGGGAGCTGACCATGGCGATGAAGCTGATCACCTCCGATCCTGATGCGCGGCGGCCACCGGTCCTGACCTCCTCGTCAGTGACCGGCCACGGCCTGGACGACGTCTGGGCCGCGGTGGTGGAGCATCGAGCCTGGTTGGAGACCCAACCGGGCGGCCTCGAGGCGCACCGGGCCGAGCAGCAGGTGTCGTGGTTGTGGGCGTTGGTCGAGGGGGAGCTGACCGACTCGTTGCGGCGCTCGCCCGCAGTCCGTTCCCTGAGGGCCGCCCTGGAGTCTGAGGTGGCAACAGGGGACCTCTCGGCGCTGGAGGCTTCGCAGCAGATCCTTCGAGCGCTCGCGGGGGACCTGCCCGGACTTGTCGGTGCCGACGGCGCAGGAAACTAGTTCGCCAGCGGGAGGGCACCTCCGATTGCGGGGCGGCGGTCTCTCCGGCGTATCAGGTTCCCGCGGCAGATCAGCGCCCCGCGGACGCGGGCCCTCGGCAGGAGCCTGACGCCACAATCCGCTTCTCGACGGCCCCTGGAGGCGGCTGAACCGATGGCGGCCTGGACTGATGGTCAGGGCGAACCCAGCGGCCGGGACTGGCCGGGCGCTCTGGCTCACGGAGCCCGGACGACGGTCACCGACCTCCTTGGCACGATCCTCCTGCTCGCGGCCCTGGGGATGTGCGTGGTGACGGTGGTCCTGCTGCCGCCAGTGGCGGTGGTCGTGCCGGGACTGGTCTGTCTGGCCACAGTGCAGGTCGTCCGTCGCACCTCACCAGAGGCCAAGGCCGAGCGGCGTGCCGGGCGACGCTCAGGCCGGCGGTGAGCTCAGTCTGAGGGCGAGCGGGTCACACGCTGGGTCAGGTCAGACGACCTGGTGCAGAGACGTCTGGGAGACGCCGATCCGTACGGTCTGGCCGGCGGCCAGGATCAGCCGGTCGTCCTCGATGCCGTCACCGAAGGCAACCAGCGTGTCGGACTCGATGGTCAGCTCAAGCGGCTCAGCCAGCAGCCCCTCGGTCAGCGAGGTGCCCGTCGTAGGCGAAGGCCATGGCTCCCGTACGAAGAACGCCGCCGCTGGAGCATCCGCCGCGGGTAGCGACAGCGTGCTGCGCTGGGCGCGGTGGATGGACGCCGCCCACCCGGTCCCACCCGTGCCGGAGGCCACGATCAGACCGGACGACGCCTGCCGCTCTGCACTGCCCAGGGCCGAGAGGGAGTACCGCGCGGTCTGCTGCGTCGGCTGGCCGACATAGACCTCGTTGAGTGCCCTGAGCACCTGCCCGTCGTCGGCGACTGCCTCGATCATGGTTCGGTTCAGGAAGCCGCTGGCTCCCTTCGTCAGCTCGGTCAGCAGCGCCTTGACGGCCGCCGCCTGATGCTGGACCAGCACGCCAGCATTGACTCCCGGCAGGGGGTCGATGCCGATGACGGCCTGTCCATCGAGGTACTTCGCCACGTTGGCAACCAACCCGTCCTGACCGACCACGAGGACCACGTCGTCGGGTCCGAACAGGAACCTGGCCAGCTCACTGCGTTCCACGCCAGCCCGTCGCCAGTCGACCGGGATCGCCCGGCTCACGGTCGCCAGTGCATCGGCCGTACGGTCATGACGGTCCTGCAGGTCGGCGAGTTGGCGCCCGCGGCTGGCCAGGAAGAACTCGGCCTGGCCGCGGGTGCCGTGTCGGGAGACCAACTCGTCGAGCTCGGTGGTCCGATGGACGACGACCGCCCGGGGGCTGCTCATCGGTCGGCGTCCGCGCTGAGCTTCGCGACCAGGGTGGCGAGCATGTCCGGGGTGACGACCAGCTGGCCGATTGCCGGCAGGTTCTCGGCCAGGTCGCGCAGGGCCAGGCCGGTGAGGACGTGCTGCGGGGTGTCGGCGTACGCCTCGAGGTGGGCCCGGGTGGCCTCAGCCTTCGCGGCTCCCGTCAGGCGCGCGGCCTCCGCGTTCGCCGCGCTGAGTCGAACCGTACGGTCTGCCTCGGCGTCGGCGGCGATCGCCTGCGCCTCGGCCTGGTCAACGGCCTCACGCTTGGCGTTGGCGCCCCGCTGGGCCAGCAGCTGCTCCGTACGCTTCGCCAGCTCGATCTGGTTGGCCAGCTCGTTCTCGCCGATCGCCGCCTCCCGCTCGACAGCGCGGGCACGACGCTCGTACGTCGCCCGGTCGGCCTCCTGCTGGACGGCCTCACGAGCGGGAGTGGCGAGCGCCTTCTCCAGGTCCGGGGTCGGCCGCACGAGAGACAATCGCACGCTGAGCACCGAGATCCCCATCGCCGCCAGGCGCGGATCGGTCGACAGGCCAGAGGCCATCGCGGCCCGGATGGTGACGGCGCCACTACGCAGTGCGACGTCCAGGGTCAGGGCCGCGATCGCATCGACCGCGTAGCTCGTGGCGGTGTCAGTGAGGACCGTCGCCACCTGCTCCAAGGGGGTGCCCGTCCACTCCCCGGTCAGCGGCGAGATGCCGAAGTCGAGGCGCTCAGCGGCGGTGTCAGGGTCGGTGAACCGGAAGCCGATGGTGGCGTTGACGGTGGCCAGCTGGAGATCTGTCGTACGGGCACTCACCACGATGGGCAGCTCGCGGTCGTCGACGGGCACCTCTGACAGCACGGCTGTCAGGGGACGGAACCAGAAGCTTTGCCCCGTACCGGCGTGACGGCTGCGGCCGCCGACCAGGTGGGTGACGTGGGTCGTCGCGGAGCCGCGCAGGTGCCGGACGAAGGGGAACGGTGCGATGGATGCCATGTCGCCAACTCCTTAGTAGTAAGAACTACTAATAAGGTAGCCGCTCTCCGGGTCAGGTGCAAACTCGCTGCTGGCCGCGGGATGTCCTGGCCTCATGTGTCGGTCGAGTCCGATCCGCCATCATGTCGCTCATGGTTGACGCCACGTTCCTCGCCTCCCTGCCCAAGGTCGAGCTGCATGTTCACCACGTGGGGTCGGCGTCTGTCGACACGGTCGGCCGCCTGGCGGAGCGATATCCAGGCGGCGCGGTGCCCACGGACCCGGATGAACTGGCGCGGTACTTCACCTTCACCGACTTCGCGCACTTCATCGAGCTCTACCTGTCCGTGGTCGACCTCGTTCGGGACGCCGATGACGTGCACCTGTTGACCAGCCAGGTCGCACGGGACCTGGCTGCGCAGAACGTCCGGTACGCCGAACTGACCATGACCCCGTACACCTCCGTCATCCGCGGCGTACCGATCGAGGCGTACACCGAGGCCATCGAGGACGCCCGCCGCGCGGCCGAGCGCGACCACGGGATCGTGCTGCGCTGGATCTACGACATCCCGGGCGAGTCAGGGATCCCGGCGGCCGATGCGACCCTGGCGTATGCCCTCGACCATCGGCCTGATGGGCTGGTCGGGTTCGGGCTGGGTGGTCCGGAGATCGGCGTGCCGAGGGCATGGTTCACGCCGCACTTCGACGCGGCGCGCGCGGCTGGCCTTCACTCGGTCCCGCACGCGGGGGAGTCGACCGGGCCGGAGACGATCTGGTCGGCGCTGCGCGACCTCGGTGCCGAGCGGATCGGGCACGGCACATCCTCTGCGCAGGACACTGCTCTGCTGGCGCATCTCGCCGACCACCGGATCCCCGTGGAGGTGTCGCTCACCTCGAACCTCGCCACTGGGGTGGTCGCGTCGCTGCCGGAGCACCCGGTTCTGGCCATGCGCGATGCAGGGGTGGTGGTGACGATCAACTCCGACGATCCGCCGATGTTCGGTACGACGCTGACGCGGGAGTACGGGATCGCAGCCGAGTTGCTGGGTCTGGACGAGGCTGGTGTCGTCGATCTGGTGTTGACCGCGCTGGCCGCCTCCTTCGCGCCGGAGGGGGTGAAGGCGTCGATCGAGTCGGAGCTCGACGGCCCTCACACGTAGAAGTCATGACAGAGCTGAGGATCCCCGCCCTGAGGGGCTAACCCCTGGCCAGGGCATGACTTACGCGGATCCCCCGAAGATGCTCGCCAAGGTGGTGGCCACTCCGTCGTCGTCGTTCGACCCGACCACAGGGAAGCGCGCGATCAGGTCGGGATGGGCGTTGCCGACGGCGTGCGGATGCCCCGCCCACTCCAGCATCGGCAGGTCGTTCGGCATGTCGCCGAAGGCCACCACGTCGGCGGCCGCGACCCCGAGCCGGTCGCAGAGTTGGCGTAGCCGCCACGCCTTGGTCACCCCGGGCGCGCTGATCTCCACGAGGCCGGGAGTGGACCAGGTGGGGAGTGCCCGGTCGCCGACGATGTCGGCGGTCACCCGCTGCAACTCGCTGGGTTCGAGGGTCGCCGACCTGACGAGCAGCTTCACCACCGGCGCGTCCCACAGCTCGGCCAGGTCGCCCACGACGAAGTCGTCAGGAAGCCCCTGGGCTCCAAGATCGGGAACGTACGCCTCGTTGCGTGCCATGCCAGACGGGAGCCGCTCGATGCCCAACCCCACACCGGGGATGGCGGCCTCAACGTCGGCCAGGATCTGCAGCCCCACCGTACGGTCCACGCCAGCCAGGTCGACCACCCGCGCCGCAGCCACGTCGTAGAGCACCGCGCCGTTGGAGATGATCGCGAGCCCGTGCCCGCCGACCAACGGCCACAGCGACGTCATCCAGCGCAGCGGCCGGGCGGTGACAAACACCACCGGAATGCCTCGCTCCTCCAGTTGCGCCAACACCTGCTGGCTGCGGGCAGAGACGGTCCCGTCAGAACGAAGCAGGGTGCCGTCCAGGTCGGTAGCGACGAGTGAACCCACGCCCACACCGTACCCATCAGACCTGCTCGGCTGGCCACGAGGAACGCGTCCCGCCGCTCCCACGAGCCGGGGCGGTTTGGCAGGATTGGGCCCATGACAGACACGCGTGAGGTGTTGACCTGGCAGGGCTTCGGTGACGCGTCGAGGCAGCTCGCCCAGATGGTCGTCGACTCGGGCTACCAGCCCGACCTGATCCTCTCGATCGCTCGCGGTGGGCTGTTCGCGGCGGGGGCGATGTCGTACGCGTTGGGCATCAAGAACCTGCATGTGATGAACGTGGAGTTCTACACCGACATCGACGCGCGGCTGCCGCTGCCGGTCATGCTGCCACCCGTACCGCGGCAGGTCGATCTGTCGGAGAAGAAGGTGCTCGTCGTCGATGACGTGGCCGACACCGGTGGCACGCTCAAGCTGGTCCGCGACTTCTGCGCCGACCACGTCGCCGAGATCAAGACCGCGGTGATCTACGAGAAGCCGCACTCGATCGTGCACTGCGACTACGTCTGGCGCGAGACCGACCTGTGGATCGACTTCCCATGGTCGAGCCAGCCGCCGCTGGTCGCCGGCGCTCAGCAATGGTGAGCTGACCGACCACCGCCAGGCCCTTCGACAAGCTCGGGGGGCCGAGGGTGGTTCCTCGGCAGTCAGTGCGCGACGTCGGTGACGTCGGCGACGGTGGCGTCGAGGACCCGTACAAGATCGTCGGTTGAGACTGTGGCGGCGACCCCATGCGCCCCGCCGCCGATGGACACCGTCCGACCGACGGCAGTCTCGTCGACCACCACCGGCCAGGCGGTCGTGGACCCGAACGGGGTGATCGTGCCCCGCTCGTACCCGGTCGCGAACAGGGCCTCATCTGCGGGCGGCAACGAGAGCCGGTTCTCGCCCAGGAGGGCTCGGAGCTTGGGCCAAGAGATGGTTCGGTCGCCCGGCACCAGCACGAGGACGTAGTCGGCAGCGGACCGCCGTACGACAAGCGTCTTCAGGATGTCCCTGGGCTCCAGCCCGCGGGCCTCGGCTGCCTCTGCGAGTGAGGACACCGGACCGTGCCGTGTGACCTGATGCTCGATGCCGGACGCCACCAGGGCTGCGAGGGCTCGATCCTCGCCCTGACCGGGGACGGTCACTGGTTGATGTAGCCCTCGAGGTGGTCGCGCTCAGATTGCAGCTGGTCGATGCGGTTCTTGACGATGTCGCCGATCGACACGATGCCCACGAGCTGGCCATCCACCAGCACCGGGAGATGCCGGATCCGGTGCTCGGTCATCGATCCGGCGGTCTCGGCGAGGTCGTCGTCGGGTTGGCAGGTGACCACCTGGGTGGTCATCAGGTCGCTGACCGGCAGACCGAGCGCGTCCGCACCGGCCGACTGGAGGCGCCTGACCACGTCACGCTCACTGACGATGCCGCTGACCTCCCGACCGTCCGCGCTCACCACCACCGCGCCGATGTTGTGCTGGGCGAGCAGGTTGAGCAGCGTCTCGACGGTCTCGCGCGGCGAGACGGTGACGACGGCGGAGCCCTTGGTGCGCATCACGTCCGAGATCTTCATTCCCTGACCTTATGGACCTGCCGGTCTTCCCGCCACCCCTCGCGGACAATCGGTTCCCTTCTGACGGCCACGCGTTAGGGTGCGGCCATGACTGAGTGGAGCCTCCCGGAGGTGGCTGTCGATGAGGAGCCAGGCGCCGCCAACGCCTCAACCTCCCCGCTGACCAGGGCGACCCGCGCCGGCATCGAGATCGACGAGATGACCCACTCGGTCGTGCCGCCGATCCACCTCTCCACCACGTACGCGTTCAAGACCATCCAGGAGAAGGCCGGGCTGTACGACTACGGCCGTACGAACACCCCCACCCGGCACCTCCTGACCGACACCCTGGTCGACCTTGAAGGCGGCGCCGGCGGTGTCGTGACGGCGACCGGGATGGGGGCGGTGACCGTCGCGATCGCGGCCCTCGTGCCTGAGGCTGGTGTGGTCGCGATCCCGCACGACTGCTACGGCGGTACGTGGCGGCTCTTCGACGCGCTCGCTCGCAAGGGCCAGATGAGCGAGCTGCGGCTGGTGGACTTCACCGACCTCGACGCGATCGGCACCTCCCTCGAGGGAGTCGACCTGGTCTGGCTCGAGACCCCGTCGAACCCGTTGCTCCGCCTGACCGACCTGGCGGCCGTCGCCCAGCTCGCCCACGCAGCGGGTTCGCTGGTCGCGGCCGACAACACCTTCTGCTCACCGGCGCTGCAGAACCCGATCGCGCTGGGGGCCGATGTGGTGGTGCACTCGACCACCAAGTACCTCAACGGCCACTCCGACGTCGTCGGCGGCGCCGCCATCGCTGCCGATGCCGAGGTCGGCGCCCAGCTCGCCTGGTGGGCCAACTGCATGGGCATCACTGGTTCGTCGTTCGACTCCTACCTCACGTTGCGGGGGCTACGCACCCTGGGCGTACGGATGCGGGCCCACCAGGAGAACGCGGCCGCCTTGGCTGACCTGCTCGCGTCGCACGACGCCGTCCGGGCCGTGCACTACCCCGGGCTCGCCACCCACCCCGGTCATGAACTGGCCACCCGGCAGCAGCGCGGGTACGGCGGAATGCTCAGCTTCGAGTTGGCGGACCTCGCTGCCGCGGAGCGCTGTGTTGAGGCACTGCGCATCTTCTCGCTCGCCGAGTCGCTCGGCGGGGTCGAGACGCTGATCTGCCACCCCGGCCTGATGACGCATGCGGCGATGCCCGTCGAGCTCCAGCAGGCGGCCGGCATCACGCCGGGGCTGCTGCGGGTCTCGGTGGGGATCG
>Ga0116179_1003462_pt1 | contig 10872 bp, 13 predicted proteins | sample AD_UKC071_MetaG_FD_89751 | JGI IMG/M metagenome (GOLD analysis project Ga0116179, IMG submission 89751) | Active sludge microbial communities of municipal wastewater-treating anaerobic digesters from USA - AD_UKC071_MetaG | ecosystem: Engineered > Bioreactor > Anaerobic > Digestate | place: USA...
AGATTCGAGTGGCCGAGGACGCGGTCGCTCCCGTTGGTGCCGTGCTCGCCGTGATCGGCGCTCCGGGCGCTGCACCTGCCCCGGCCCCGGCCGCCCCGGCACCCGAACCAGCACCGGCTCCCGTGGCCCCGCCCGCACCTCCGGCTCCGGCGCCCGCACCTGCCGCTCCCACTGCACCGGCTCCGGCCCCCGCGCCTGCTCCGGTGGCACCGCCCGCTCCCGCGGCTCCGGCCGCACCCGAGCCCGCCGCGGCACCGGCCGAGCCGGCTGCCCGCCGCGCGGTCACCGAGGCGGCCGATTCGACCTACGTGACCCCGCTGGTGCGCAAGATGGCCGAGGCCAACGACGTCGACCTGAACTCGATCTCGGGCACCGGGGTCGGCGGACGCATCCGCAAGCAGGACGTCCTTGCCGCCGCTGAGGCCAGGAGGGCCGAGGAAGCCGCCAAGGCCGCCGCTGCCGCGGCCGCCGTTCCAGTCGCCACGCCGGCGCCGGCCGCGCCGGCGGCCCCGTCCGCCCCGAGCCCTGCCCCGTCCACAGCGGCACCGAGCGCGGACGCCAACCTGCGCGGCACCACCCAGAAAATGAGCCGGCTTCGCGCCACCATCGCCAAGCGGATGGTGGAGTCGCTGCAGGTCGCCGCCCAGCTCACCGCCACCGTCGAGGTCGACCTGACCGCGGTCTCGAAGCTGCGCGGCCGGGTGAAGGACGAGTTCAAGGCGCGCGAAGGCGTCGGCCTCAGCTACCTGCCGTTCATCGCGAAAGCCAGCGCCGAGGCACTGAAGCAGTTCCCGGTGGTGAACGCGACCATCGACACCGAGGCCGGCACGATCAGCTACGCGGACGCCGAGCACCTGGGCATCGCGGTCGACACCGAAAAGGGCTTGCTGGTGCCGGTGATCAAGGACGCCGGCGACCTCAACGTGACCGGCCTAGCCAAGAAGATCGCCGATCTAGCCGCCCGCACCCGCGCCAACAAGGTGACCCCGGACGAACTGTCCGGCGGCACCTTCACGGTCACCAACTACGGCTCGGCGGGCACGTTGTTCGACACCCCGATCATCAACCAGCCCCAGGTCGCGATCCTCGGCACCGGCGCGCTGGTGAAGCGTCCGATGGTGGTCAAGGATCCGAACCTCGGCGAGATCGTCGCGGTGCGCGACATGATGTACCTCTCGCTCAGCTACGACCACCGCCTGGTGGACGGCGCCGTCGCTGCCCGCTTCCTCAGCTTCGTGAAGGCGCGGCTGGAAGAGGGCGACTTCGGGGGTGAGCTCGGCCAGTGAGGGAACAGGTGCCCGACCGCACCCCGGTCGGGTTCCGCTACCTCGGCATCGCGGACGACCCGGCGACGCTGACCGACTACCACGCCGCGTGGCAGCTTCAACGTGAGGTGCACGCGGAGGTGGCCGCCGGTGAGCTGGGTCCGCAGGTGCTGTACGTGGAGCATCCGCCGGTCTACACGGCCGGACGCCGCACCGAGCCACACGAGCGTCCCTTCGACGGCACCCCGGTCGTGGACGTGGACCGCGGCGGCAAGATCACCTACCACGGGCCCGGCCAGCTGGTTGGCTACCCGATCGTGTTCCTGCCGCGCGGGGTGGGCGTGGTCGACTACGTCCGCCGGGTCGAGGAGGCGCTGATCCGGCTGCTGGCCGACTATGGCATCTCATCCGGACGGGTGCCCGGACGCACCGGCGTGTGGCTCGCGGCAGCCGAGGGCAAGCCCGAACGGAAGATCGCAGCGATCGGGATTCGGGTGTCTCGGCAGACCACGATGCACGGCTTCGCGCTCAACGTGACCAGCGATCTCGCCGACTTCGGCCGGATCGTCCCTTGTGGCATCGCCGATGCCGGCGTCACCTCGATGGCGGACGAACTAACCCAACGTTCCCTGAGCCTGCCGAAGGGCCCGCCCCTGCTCGAAGTTGGCCGCGCACTGGAGCCGCACCTGGTCGAGATGCTGCGCTTCGAGCCCTTCGAACAGTCGCCGGATCTGCATCCGGAACCGGCAGCACCGGCGGAGCTGGACCGCCCAACCGTCCGCTACGGTCTCCTGAACTGAACTCCCACCGCGAGCCGGTCAACCCGCTGAGAACTCCCTGAAGTTCTTCCCGGCATGAGGAGCTCATCCGAGTGGTGTGCCACGACGAATTCGTTGCCCACCGTGGCGGTGCTCACCTTCGGAAAGTCCGGCTGCACTTCAGGCAGGTTGATTACCCAGGCCACCAAGGGAGTGGCCGGAAGTCCAGCCACCAAGACCCAGTTCGGCTACAGCCTGGCCGTCGACGACGACCGCCTCGCTGTCGGCGCGATTCGGGACGACGTGCCCGGGGCTCGGGACACCGGCGCGGTGCAGCTGTTCCGCCTCGCCGGCAGCAAGGTCAGCCCGGTCAAGCGAATTAGCCAATCCAGTGCGGGCGTACCCGGAAAGTCCGAGCCCGAAGACTGGTTCGGCAGCGCGGTGGCCTTCGGTCGAGTGTGCCCAGGGGTGACCGGGTTGGTGGTTGGCGCTTCGAGCGAGGTACTCCGAAACGACGGGGAGGACGATTGGCCCGAAGGGTCCGCCTGGCTGATCCCCCTGAAAGCTCCGTCCGCGTGCCGAGCGGTTCAGTTCTTGGCGTACTTGGTGTCTGGTCACCCCGGACCAGCCAAGCCGTGGCGTCCGAGAATGGTCTCATCATCAGTGTCGCCGGCCGCTGACTAGGCGCGGCCGGCGCTCCAGACACGTCAAACTTCGCTCCCGAAAGGGACTCGCGCTCCCGAACTATCGGGAGCAAGGGTCCCATTCGGGAGCGAAGTTGCTGAAGTGGCGGAAGCGAGCGGACGCGGGCCGCGGGGCCGCGGGGCCGCGGGACAAGGCCGGATAGGATTGGCGGGTGACCGACACCCAGCCGCGCCGGCTGCTCCGGCTCGAAGTCCGCAACGCGCAGACTCCGATCGAACGCAAGCCGGCCTGGATCAAGACCACCGCGACCATGGGGCCCGACTACCGCGAGCTGCAGCAACTGGTGAAGGACGAGGGTCTGCACACCGTCTGCCAGGAAGCCGGCTGTCCGAACATCTTCGAGTGCTGGCAGGATCGTGAGGCCACCTTCCTGATCGGTGGCGATTCCTGCACCCGCCGCTGCGACTTCTGCCAGATCGAGTCGCGCAAGCCGTCCGGTTATGACACCGCCGAACCCGTCCGCGTCGCTGAATCGGTCAAGACGATGGGCCTGCGCTACGCGACGGTCACCGGCGTCTGCCGCGACGACCTCGAGGACGAGGGCGCCTGGCTGTATGCCGAGACCATCCGGCAGATCCACGCGCTTAACCCGGGCGTCGGCGTCGAGATGCTGGCCCCCGACTTCTCCGGACGCGCCGAACTGCTGCAGCAGATCTTCGACACCCGTCCGGAAGTCTTCGCGCACAACGTCGAGACCGTCCCGCGGATCTTCCGCCGGATCCGTCCCGGCTTCAACTACGAGCAGTCCCTCGGTGTGCTGACCATGGCCCGCGAGCAGAACCTGGTTACCAAGTCGAACCTGATCCTCGGCATGGGTGAGACCCGCGAAGAGATCTCCCAGGCGCTGCGCGACCTGCATGCCGCCGGCACCGAGCTGGTCACGATCACCCAGTACCTGCGGCCGTCGGTGCGGCACCATCCCATCGATCGCTGGGTGACGCCGGACGAGTTCGACGAGTTGGCCGCAGAGGCCACCGCAATTGGCTTTGTCGGCGTTCTGAGTGGACCATTGGTACGTTCTTCCTACCGTGCCGGCCGGCTGTACCGGCAGGCCATGGCGGCCCGCGCCCAGCAGGCCGCCAACTAAGACCCGGAGCACCGAAATGGCAAGCGAGAAGGCCAAGGAACTGGCCGCCAAGCAGAAGGCTGAAGTCAAGGCCGCGAAGCTGGCGAAGAAGAATTCCACCAACCCCCGGGACTGGCCCTGGTACAAGCAGTACTGGCAGACCTACAAGGTCACCGCAGAGGTCGACCCGCAGCTGCCCTGGCTGTTGCTCGGCTCCTTCTTCGGCGTGCTGGTCGTAGTGGCGGTGCTCGGTGGCGTGTTCCTGCCGCCGTGGTGGATCTGGCTGCTGCTCGGCATCCTCGGCGGCGTCACGGCCGCGCTCTGGGTGCTGCTCATCCGCGCCAAGAAGGCCACCTACGTGCGCTATGCCGGCCAGCCCGGCTCGGCCGAAGTCGCGCTTTCGATGCTGGACGCCAAGAAGTGGTTCCACACCGCCGCGATCACCGCCACCCGGCAGCTGGACGCCGTCCATCGCGTCGTCGGACCGGCGGGCATCGTGCTGATCGGTGAGGGCGCACCCGCCCGGGTGAAGCAGCTGCTGGCCAGCGAGGCGAAGAAGCATGAGCAGGTTGCCTACGGCGTTCCGGTGACCTCGATCCTGATGGGCGACGGCGAGGGCCAGGTGCCGCTGGCCAAGCTGGCCGACCACATCAAGAAGCTGCCCAAGAAGATGGAAGCGGTGCAGATCACGGACGTGAAGGCGCGGCTGCGCGCGCTCGACGCGGTCCGGCCGAAGGTGCCGGTGCCGCGCGGCCCGATGCCGTCCATGAAGGGCGTCAACCGGGCGATGCGCGGGCGCTGAGCTTGGCCAACCTGGTCAACGCCGAACGCGTCTCGATCGCATTCGGCACCCGCATCCTGCTGGACGAGGTCAGCCTCGGCCTCGACAACGGCGATGTCGTGGGCGTGGTCGGCCGCAACGGCGACGGCAAGACGACCCTGCTGCAGCTCCTCGTGGGCACGCGTACGCCCGACTCCGGTCAGGTGGTGCGCAACCGGTCCGCGTCCATCGGCTACCTCGGCCAGGCCGAGGACTTCGCGCCCGACGCCAGCGTCCGCGAAGTCGCGGTGCAGGGCCGTCCCGACCACGCCTGGGCCGCCGACCGGTCTTCGCGGGCCGTGGTCACGCATCTGCTCGGCACACTCGACCTGAACCGGCCGGTGGCCGAGCTGAGCGGCGGTGAGCGGCGGCGGGTGAGCTTGGCGTCCATCCTGCTGGCCGGGCACGACCTGCTGGTGCTGGACGAGCCGACCAACCACCTGGACGTGGAAGCGGTCGCCTGGCTGGCAGATCACCTGAACCTGTTGCAGGCGTCCGGGACGGCGATGCTGGTGGTCAGCCACGACCGCTGGTTCCTGGACGCGGTCTGCAACCGCATCTGGGAGGTACACGACGCCGCCGTGGACGCCTACGACGGTGGCTACGCGGCGTACGTGCTGGCCCGCGCGGAACGCGTCCGGCAGGCTGCGGCGAACGAGGCTCGCCGGCAGAACCTGTTGCGTAAGGAGCTGGCCTGGCTGCGGCGTGGCCCGCCGGCGCGCACGTCCAAGCCGAAGTTCCGGATCGACGCGGCGAACGTCCTGATCGAGGACGTGCCGCCGGCGCGCGACTCGCTGAAGCTGGTGGAGTTCGCGACGTCCCGGCTGGGCAAGGACGTCTTCGACCTGCACGGCGTGACCCACCGGCTGCCGGACGGACGGACGCTGCTGAACCACCTCGATTGGTCGATCGGCCCGGGCGACCGGATCGGGATCGTCGGGGTGAACGGCTCGGGCAAGACCACGCTGCTGCGGCTGCTGACCGGCGAGCTGTCGCCGCAGGCCGGGAAAGTGAAGCAGGGGCGGACGCTCCGGGTGGGCCACCTTTCCCAGGCGGTCACCGAGCTGGACGACAGCGAGCGGGTGCTCGACTCGGTACAGCAGTTGCAGCGACAGACGCGCTTGGCGACCGGACGCGAGGTGTCGGCGACCAATCTGCTGGAGGATTTCGGGTTCACCGGCAACCGGTTGGTGACTCGGATCGGCGAGCTTTCCGGCGGCGAGCGGCGGCGGCTGCAATTCCTGCGCCTGCTGTTGTCGGAACCGAATGTGCTGCTTCTGGACGAGCCAACCAACGACCTCGACATCGACACGCTCACCGTGATCGAGGACTATCTCGACACCTGGCCGGGCACCCTGATCGTGGTCTCGCACGACCGCTACTTCCTGGAGCGCACCTGCGATGTGACCTACGCGCTCCTCGGCGACGGCACCTGCGTCCTGCTGCCCGGCGGCGTGGACGAGTACCTGCAGCGTCGCACCGCCGCCCGACAGACCCGGCCGGTCACGCCTGTCGAGACCTCGGCCAAGCACTCCGCAACGGTTCCTCAACCCGCGGACGCAGCCCGCCGGCGCCAGGCCCGCAAAGACCTGGCCAGGGTCGAGAACCAGCTGAGCAAGACCGCCGCGCAGATCGACCAACTACATGCCGAAATGGCTAGGCACGCCGCCGACTACCCCCGCCTGGTCGCCCTCGGCGAAACCCTGGACGAGGCGGTGGCCAGGCAGGAGGAGCTGGAAGGTCAGTGGCTGGAGCTGGCTGAGCAGGCCGGAGACGAATGAACCACGGTAAGCGACCATGAACTGGCGAACGCTGACCGGCGCTCTATTGAGCGTCACGGCCGGGCTGCTCGCCCCGGTGGCGATCCTCGCCGGCTGGGTGCAGACGCTTGCTTCCGATACCGATCAGGTGGTCGCCAGCTACGCGCCATTGGCCCAGGCTCCCCAGGTGCAGCAACTGCTGAGCGAGCGGCTGACCGACGCGATCTCCGACCAGGTGCCGCTCGGGCACACCCAGACCATGCACGGTCTGATCAACCGGACGGTTACCAGCGCGCTCGGCAGCGAGCAGTTTCAGCAAGCCTGGACCACCAGCCTTCGGATCGCCCACGGCGAGGTCAGCGCGCTACTCGCGGGTGGAACCAGCACCCTTACCGTCACCGACGGGCTGATCGAACTGCGGCTGGCGCCGTTCGTGGACCTGCTCAAGCAGCCGCTGACCGACGCTGGGGTGCCCATGCTCGACCGTCTTCCCGAGGTCACCAGCTCGATTCCGCTGGCCAGTATCGACCCGGCCCTGGTCCCGTCGCTGCAGGCGGGGCACCGAGTGCTGGTGGCCCTGGCAGCTTGGCTGCCGTGGTTCGTCTTGGCTGTGACGCTGCTCGCGTGGTGGGCTTGGCCGGGGCTGCGTCCCGGGCTGGCCTGGGTGGGGCTGAGCCTGTTCGCGGGCACGGCGCTGGCCTGGACGGTCGTGGCCGGACTGGCCCGCCTGTGGGTCGGTCAGGTGGCTCCACCGATCGCACCCACCGCCGAGTTGCTGCTGGGAACGACCTTGGCGCCGCTTCGTGCCCCCGGCCTTGCGGTCGCGCTGTTCGGACTGGTGCTGGCTTTTGTTGGGGCCTTCGCGCGTCCGGCTGAAACCCGAACGCACGACTGAGCTGAGATCGGCAAAGGAGACCGGGGTGGACTTTCGGGTAGTGGGCCTGCTGGGCCTGGGGGTCGCGATCGCAGTATGTCTGGTGGCGCTGGTTCGGATCGGCGCCGGCCAGTTGCGCCGGCGGAACGGCGGCACCGTCACCGTGGGCGTGGTGAAGTCGGTTGAGGTGCGCTAGCAGGCCGCAGGTGAGGGCCCGACGATGGTGCAGCGAACCCCCGTGGTCGAATTCCAGGATGCCTCCGGGACCATCCGCCAGTTCCAAAACGCACACCCTGTCGACTGTCCGGACGCTGGCGGTTTCGGCTACGAGCAGCGGCGCGACCGGCACACCGTTGCGCAGCAGCACGGCCGGTCCGGGACCTGCCACCGGCCGGCTCACGCCACCAGCCTGGTGTCGGCGCGGAGCAGTTCCAGCCGCACCGGATCGGGCTCCGGCGGCGGCTCCGGCTCTGCCGTCTCCTCGTCCTCGTCGGGATCCTGCGGCGGCTCAGGGGTGAGCTCAGCCACCAGGTCGCTCCAGCCCAAACAATCGCCGTGGTAACGCAGCCCAAGCCGTGAGCCTCGCCAGCAGGCGCCGCGCTGGAGCTCCACCACGGCGTGGCGGCGGCGACCGGTCAGGTGGAGGTCGAGTTCACCGTGTCGAAATTGCGAGTGGAGACCGCGAACTCGATGCCGGCTCCGGCCCGGCGTACGGTCGGCGCGGACACCTCGGAGTTGTTCGCAGCAGCCAGTTCCCGAGCCGGTGCGAGACCAGCGATCCACCAAGAGCGGTGGGGTCGGTGGTGAGCAGCGCGCGCAGCCGGTCCAGCGCGTCCTCTGGGTGACGTCCGTCGGCGGCCTGGATCGCGTCGGCGACATAGCTGCGCCACTGCTCGGCTGCGGCCAGCAGGGCGGGGACGGCGAGCACCAGCACCAGTGAGGCCTGGCCGCGATCGTTGCGAACACTCAACTGAAACTCACCTCCACCCTTCGGTTCAGCGCGCGGGCACGATCCAGTTCAGCGCCACTCAAACCGGACTCCTTGATCCGCGGTTGGCTCTCGCCGCTGCCCTCAACCATGAAGGTCCAGCCCGCACCAAGGCGCTTGGTCAGCGCCTCGCGCACCGCTTGCGCCCTGCGCTTCGAAAGGTCGAGGTTGTGCGCGGTGGAGCCGGTGCTGTCGGTGTGTCCGACCACTCGGACCGTCCGTTTCTCCTGATCCTGCAGCGTCTTGGCGGTGCGATCCAGCACGCTGTTGGCTGTTGTGGTCAAAGTGGCCTTGTCGACGGCGAACAACACGGCACTGTCGAGGTCGATCTGGCCGTCCTTGATCGTCGCGCCGGTCGTGACCTTGCGTCCCTGGTACCAGACAGCCTGTTCGCTGCGCGGTGCATCGGGCTCGACCGGCACCGCAGTGAGCGGCCAGCCGACCGTGGGAGCTGCCATCAGCCCGCTCCCGCCAGGGTCAGGCAGCGTCACCTCGAAATCAACCGCCTGACCAGCCCGGACGGGCTTGGCTTCCGCACACGACTGGCATCCACCGGCGTCTGGCCAGCCGCCGTAGGTACCGCTCGAATCGAGGGCCAACAGCAGCTGGTAGGCCATGGTGTAGTCGGTCAGCTTGAGCCAGGGGGCCGCCCCAAGCTGGTCGTAGCGACGCTGCCGGAACGGCGAGCCCGCGAGCCCAGCAGCCGGAGCCTCCACCGAAACTCGGGCGGCCACCTTGCCCGGCGTCGGACGCGTCCACGACTGCAGGCGTAGCTGATAGCCGTAGCCCAGCGGAACCACTGACCGCTGCGGGACCGCGGGGCTGACCGCGACGTCCTCGAAGGAGCCCACGTCGCGCAGTGCGAGGGAGACGCTGGTGGCGTTCGCCGGAGCAGTCAGCACGACGTAGGCCGGAAAGTCGCCGAAGCCGCGCACATGCGAGTTCGACATCGTGCACAGGCAGTGGTTGGTGGCGGTGCGCACCGGGCGGTAGCTCAGGTCGTCGCCGGCGACGCTCAGGCGCACGTCCGAGAACTCCCAGAACGCACTGCTGAAGCCACCGCCGGCTTCGTCCCTGGCATGGAACCACTCGTCGAACTCGGGATCTCCCCAGACTTTCAGGTCGGAGCGGATCGCATTGTCCGCGTTGAGCCGGAACTCGACCAGAATCCGATCGGACGCCAGCCGGTAGGCGCCCATCAGGTCCACCCGCCAGCCCTCCCGAGAGAGGTTAAGCCTGGCCACGGAGAGCTTCTTGCCGACCATGGACGCTACCGGCGTGCCCCACTCGGCGCTGTCCCGATCGGCTGGTAGCTGGTAGACCGTGGCCAATTCCGGCGTGGCCGTTGGGCTCGAGCTGACCGGTGCCGACGTGCTCGGCTGCGGCGCGGTTGTCGACGTGCTCGGAGGGGGGGTCGGCTGCGGGACGGGAGTGCAACCGAAGAGCATCATCGTGCCCAGCACCGCAATCATCCGCCGCATTGTTCGACCTCCTCGCACCAGCAACTCGCACCTAATCTCGGCATTGGCTCTCCACAACCGTAGCCGGGCACCCGCGTGGTCGCGGGTGCCCGGCTAGGCGGGGGGCTTAACCGCCGGTTACGTCCGTGATTGCCTTGCCGATGGCATCGAGCAGCTGCTGGCCCAGCGTGGAACCGTCGGCACCCTTCACGAAGGTGAGGATCGCGGCCACGATGGCGGCGACGATGAACAGGATGCCGACGTACTCGATGGTGCCCTGGCCGCGCTCTGAGCGGAGCACCTGCTGCAGACGGGCGGTGGTCTTTGCGTAAATCTCGATCGCGGTATTCATGACGTTCCTCTCACTTCGTCCCGAGGGCAGCGAAGATCACGGCGACCACGTCACGCCTCGATCCGAGTGATTCGGTTGATGATCACGTGGCCGAGGACGAACAGGACAATCTGGCCCGGCACGGTCTGCACCATCGCATCGAGTGCCCCCGGAGTGATCAGGTTCATGATCAGCACAGAACCCATGGCGATTCCCACCACCAGCCAGCCGATGAAGACCGCACCGGTGGTGGTGGTCTTCAACTCCCGTTGCAGTTCGCGGCGATCCTCGAGAGTGTTGGCGATGCTGGTCAGCGCAGTCACCAGCCCGCCGCCGGCCTTGGCCTGCACCACGATCGTCTTCACCAGCACGGCGAGTTCTGGGGACGGCAACCGTTGCGCGAGGTCGCGCAGGGCGTCCTCCAGGGGCGTGCCCAGGCTCAGCCGACGGCTGACCTCACCGAACTCCTCGGCCGCGGGAGCGTCCATCTCCCGGCTCACCATTTCGATCCCGTTGCGCAGCGCCAGACCGGCGCTGGCGGCGTTGCCCAGCACCCGGCCAGCCAGCGGTCGGCCAGAAAAGCGGTACCGAACATGATCACCGCCGCTCCCAGGTACCCCAGCAGCGGCTGGCAGATCAATCCCACCAGCAGCGTCCCGCCGGCGACGAGCAGAATGAAATCCGCGGGGCCGAGGGCGACACTGGCGCCAGCCAACCGTTGATCGAGACTCAATCCCCGGCGGGTGGTGCGCAGGTACTGATTGGCCCGGCGCCGCAGGCGAATCAGCCGGCTGGTGTCCTGGTCGCCGGTGGAGGCCAGCACGATCTGCTGACGCCGGCTGCCC
>Ga0116179_1003466_pt1 | contig 10866 bp, 9 predicted proteins | sample AD_UKC071_MetaG_FD_89751 | JGI IMG/M metagenome (GOLD analysis project Ga0116179, IMG submission 89751) | Active sludge microbial communities of municipal wastewater-treating anaerobic digesters from USA - AD_UKC071_MetaG | ecosystem: Engineered > Bioreactor > Anaerobic > Digestate | place: USA...
GGGCACAGAAGATTGTTATATCACGCATGTGTATGTACCTAATATATTTTCGCCTAATGATAAGGATAATCCTGAAAATGAATATTTAATGGTATATGGTAAAGGTATTAAAACTATAGATTTCAAAATATTTGATAGATGGGGAAATGAAGTATTTCACACTACTGATGTAAATGAAGGATGGGATGGCACATATAAAGGCAAACCGGCATTGGTAGGTGATTATACTTATATTTTGAAAGTTTCATTTATTAGTAAACCAGACGAAATTTTAAAGGGACATATTTATTTAATTAGGTAAAGTAACATAAAAAATATAAAGCTATGAAAAAATTTTTATTTGTAATTTTTTTAATAAGTGTAGGTGTAATTTTGCGAGCACAAGATGTTCATTTCTCACAATTTTATGAAGCTCCTCTATCAATTAATCCTTCATTTACAGGATATTTTGATGGTAATCATAGAATAATGGGCAATTACAAAAGTCAATGGCATAATATCCAAAATGGTTTTAATACATTTGATTTATCCTATGAGTATTCTTTTTATAATCCTGCAAGGGAAACTGGATTCTTAGGTTTAGGTGTATTTTTTTATAATGATGTTTCAGGTCCTTTGAAATTATCTACTCAAAATTATACATTAAATGTCGCGTATCATGTTAGAGTAGGCGATGGTAATTACATAGGTGCTGGCATTTATGGTGGTTACGTACAGAAAGCTATCGATGATGCAGGCATGCAATGGGGTAGTCAATATGATGAAGATGTTCCAGGTTATAATCCAAATATTCCAAGTGGTGAATTTTTTGAAAAAACATCATTTGGAGTACCTGATTTTGGATTTGGACTACAATGGAATATGATCAAAGGCGCTAGGACAATGTCATCAAATGATGGTTATAGAATTAATTTAGGTGTAGGTTTACATCATTTGAATCAGCCTAAATACAAATTTTATACAGGGTCAGAAGAGCAATTAAAGATGCGCATATCTATACATGCACAAGCGCAGATCGGCATAGAAAACACAAATTTGTCAATTATGCCTAGATTTTTGTATATGATGCAAGGCAAACAAGATGAAATATTACCTGGATTATTACTAAGATTTACTTTAAAAGAAGAAGCTCATTATACTGGTTTTGCACGTAGAATATATTTGACAGCTGGTGGTTATTATAGAACTGGTGATGCAGCTATTGCTCAACTAATGTTAGAAATAGGTGATTTAGCTTTGGGTTTTAGCTATGATATCAATATATCTGATTTATCAGCTGCTACCAGTAATAATGGCGGTTTCGAAGTTTCACTTAGATATTTGATTAGAAGTAAAGCTAATATAAGCTATCAATAAAATAAATTATATTTTACTAAACTAGTGAAATATAATAAGTTTTTAATAAGTGGAATTGAAAGAATACTATAATTAAGGAATATTTTAATAAAATTTAGGATAGTGTTAACAATAGATACAAAAATTAAAAAATAATGATAGAGTAATACAGTGCAGAAGTAACTGCTAAAATGACAAAATTGATGCAATAATTGTGAATTAAAACAAAAGGGCTGTATATACAGCCCTTTTGTTTATTTTATAATTAAAGTATTTTTATTTTTGTATAATAACAGGTACTATCATTTGATAATCATCAAAATAAATGATTAATTGGTAAACGCCATTAGAATAATTATTAACATTAATTATAGATTCATTTGTAGATTGTACAACATGCCCAAACATATCGACTAGTTGTATTTTTTGTATTTCTTTAGATGTTTTTATGTTTATGGTCTCGTTAGCAGGGTTAGGATAAATGAAAACTTCATCGTTAGAGTAAGAATCTATAGCTACATTAGTAATATTGATCGAATTAGAAGGGTCAGAAGAGCAACCATCGATAGTAACAATAACATAATAGATGCCATTGGCTGTTACAGTATACGTTTGATTAATGGCTCCGGCTATAGCTCCATTTTCATTATACCATTGATTTCCTAATGGGGCACTTGATTGCAAAATTATAGGAGCATCACTTATTTGAGATATCACTGGTGTAGGAGGTAATGGTTTCACTATAGTTGACACTACATTACTGGTAGCATTACCACAATTATTTGATACTATAGCTCTAAAATATATTGTTCCTGAGTTACTAGCATTGTAATTGTAAGGTGTGCTATTAGCACCAGAGATATTATACCATGAGGAACCATCAGTAGAAAATTGCCATTGTATAGATGCTAATGGAGTATTACCTATCAGAGTTAATGTAATATTACTATTTTGACAAATTGATTGAGGTGAAACACTAGCAGTACCTGCATTTGGTAGTGGATTTACTGTTATAGTAATTATATTGCTAGTTTGTGAACCACAACTATTAGATACTTGAGCTCTAAAATAAAAAGTACCTGGATTAGTAGCAGTATAAACAAAGGTGGCAGTAGTACCACCAGCTATATTAATCCAGGTAGAACCATCATTAGATTGTTGCCATTGTATTGTAGAATTTGAGGAATAGCCTACTAATGATAATGTAACGCTAGAATTTTGACAAATTTCAGTAGCGTTTGCACTGGCATTTCCTGAAACTGGAGCAGGATTTATAGTTACAGCTTGAGTACCACTTGAAGAACTACCACAATTATTAGAAACTATCGCTTTGAAATGTATAATCCCAGCTGCAGTAGCAGTATATATATAAGGAGATGTATTAGCACCAGGTATATTGGTCCAATTAATCCCATCGTTAGATTGTTGCCATTGTATTGTAGCTCCAGGAGTATAATTAGATAATGATAAATTAATATTAGAGCCTTCACATGCTACCGTTGGACTTACATTTATATTACCTGCATTTGGTTGAGCTTCAATAGTTATGGAGACAGCATTACTATTTGCTGTACCACAATTATTTGATACTACAGCTCTGAAGTGAATGGTACCCAATGATGTTGCTGTATAGTTATATGTACTATTATTAGCACCAGATATATTGGTCCAATTAACTCCATCGTTAGATTGCTGCCATTGTATTGTAGCAGATGGTGTATATCCTGTCAATGATAAATTTACAGATGACCCCATGCATATATATTGAGCACTAGCACTGGCAGTGCCAGCTACAGGTGCAGGATTCACCGTTACTATCACAGTATTGCTATTAGCTGATCCACAATTATTACTAACAACAGCACGGAATTGTATTATTCCAGTATTAGTAGCATTATAACTATAAGGTGCATAAGTTGCTCCAGTGATATTAGTCCAATTAGTACCACCATCAGTAGAAATCTGCCATTGAATATTTGCAGATGTAGTATAACCACTTAGTGTAAGAACTATGGTATTATTTTGACAAACATCAGTAGCATTTGTACTGGCAGTGCCAGCTACAGGAGAAGGATTTACTGTTATGGTAATTATATTAGAAGCTTCATTACAAGTGCCACTTGTAACCATTGCTCTGAAATGTGTAGTAGTAGTTAAATTAGTAGCTGTATAGGTAGATGAGGTGGCTCCAATAATGTTTGTCCAAGTATTGCCATCATTAGATTGCTGCCATTGGATAGACCCATAATATCCAGTTAAATTAAACACTACAGATGGAGCAACATCACAAAAGCTCGTTGGTCCAGATACACTTGCTGTACCAGCAATAGATGTTAAAACGTTTACTTGTACTACATTAGATTCTACAGGATTACATCCTTGTGAGCTTACTACTGCTTTGAAATATGTAGATTGTGTCAAAACAGGAGTAGTAAAAGGACTAGTAGTACCACCAGTAATAGGTGTCCAAGTAGACCCATCTGTAGATTGCATCCATTGTAAATTACCTGAATATGAGCTTAAAGTTAATGTTACTGGATTATTGTAGCAAATATTTGTTTCAGAAGCAGATGCTGTACCAACAGAAGGTTGTGGAGAAATAATTAATTGAAATGAAGTAGTGAAAACATCAGCACATATGCCACCACTTCCTACTTTTACTCTATAATAATATGTACCTGGAGATAAGGTAGAAGGTATAGCATATGAAGTGCTCGTAACACCAGAAATATCTACCCAAGTATTACCATCATTAGATTGCTGCCATTGATATGTAGTGCCAGTAGACCCAGATAATGTAAGTGTACCAGTGGACCCTTGACATAAACTTGTAGGACCATTTATCGTGCCAGCAATGGGTGGTGTCTGAACAGAAAAAATCTTTGTAGCTATATCTAAACATCCAGCCCAAAAGCCACCTATTGTATATAAACTAGCATTATAATTACCAGCTGTATTGTAGGTATAAGTATGATTGGGAGCCCAAATGAGATCGCTACCATCACCCATATTCCAAGCATAGGTAGAATCATTAGTAGTAAGTCCAAAATGACGTCTAAAAGCATCAAAAGCAAAAAATCTAGATGTTAATAAATTGACTGGAGAAGAGTTTTGATTAAAACTAATTTGAGTGCCTGCGCATACAGATGTAGATGAGGGGGTATTAGTATAGCTAGAAGTGATAGAATATGATACTATTGGACTAAATAATGCATCAAAATCTTGAGTATAAGCACTTTGACATGAATACCATGCATTATTAAAATATGTGTAAGATAATCCTTCTCCATAGGTATTATTTTTGGCATTATTAACTAATACATTCAATCTTTTACCAGAAGTATTATTTTTAATAACAATAGCAAAATTTTGTGTTATTGTGATTGGTGTAGAGAAATTAACAAAATATTCATTTAAAGAATTACTAGTTACAGAAATAGTTGCAGAAGCTCCACTTATTTGAGTTGTTGGTTGATAATTAGCATCCACATTATATAGAAAAACTTGCATACTTATAGGAGCAGTGTATCCGCTAGCTACCTGAGTATAGATAGATACACCTGTTACCTGAATGCTACCATTAACAATGTAAGCCTGTGAGTGCATTTCACCATAATCACAATATCCAAGCCAGAAAGTGTCAGTAGTACTTAATAAAGCTTCTTTAATTAATGCATAGTATAAAGTATCAACGCAGTTTTGAGTTTTAGAATAATCAACAGATAATTGTTGTTTGGTTTTAATATTTCCATTGCATCAGTCATTTGCGTAACTGATTTTACTTGTGCATTTAATACATTCAAAAGCAAAAATGCACTAATTGATAAAATTAATTTTTTCATACTTTTTATTTTTTGGGTTGGTTTACAAAATTACATAATTATATTATATTATAATAACATTAAAGATAATATTTTATATAAAATATTAAATTATAACCTACAATCTTTAATTGACAACTTATCATTGTCCAATATGTTTCAATAAAAACATATTGGATTTCTGCTCTTTCAGATCTTGATAGTATTTAAAAAGTACTAAATTGCAAACAATTCTATTTTCAAAAAATAATTAACTAATTTTAGATACTTTGCATTATTTTGTATCTGTAAATAAATTAATAATTCAGAATTATTGTTTAAAATTAAACTGAGTTAATTTTAATTTATATATCTTGAGAAATTTTGAAGATAAATTATATATTAACTTATTATGATTTTGGATTTAGGTATGTTATAGTATGTATACTGTATTTAGGACAAAGCTTCTTTATGTTTTTCAGCTTCTTTTATAATTTCTTGATATTCATCAACAGAAAGATCAAAATAAAGATAATTGATAGGATTTACAGGTTTTCCTCTATAATGTATTTCATAATGTAAATGTGGTCCTTTGCTACGTCCAGTACTACCTAAATAGCCGATTATTTGCCCTCTTTCTACTCTTTCTCCTGGTTTTACAGCTATTTTACTAAGATGCGCGTATAAGGTTCTATAACCGAAGCCATGATCTATGACTACTACTTTACCATAACCACTCATAGAAGAATTGGAATATGGATTTATCACTAATCCATCAGCTGTAGCATAAATAGGAGTGCCTATCCTGCCAACTAAATCTATACCTTGATGAAAACGATAAGCTCTAGTAAAAGGATCAATTCTCCAACCAAACCCAGAACGTATGCTAGATCTTCTTTTATCTATTGGCATTATTATTGGCATAGCTCTCATTAATAAGTCTTTTTGTTTGGAATGGCCCAATATAGTATCGAAACTATTAATATATAATTTAGTTAGTATCATGATATTTTTAGATTCTTCGTATGTTTGCTTAACTAGCGAGGGATAAGTAAAAATATTAAAATCAATACTATCTGCAATGTTTGTATCTATTATAGCTGACTTTAATTGTAATGGTGACATACCAAAAATATTTCTATAAATATTATTATTTATTTCTACAAATTCTTTATTCTCTTTTTTCAATTCTTCTAGTTTTCTATTTGCTAATGCTATCTCCCAATAATAATCATGTATATGTTTATCATAACTTCTGCTTCGTGGACTACCATAGATTTTAATAAAACTATAACTGAAAATAATGCCTAAAATTATAGATGTAAATATTAATAAAATTATTGTTTTGTTACTTAATTTTCTTATTGTATTCTCAGATATAAATATTAAATCTTTAGGATCAAATAAAATTCTATTTTTTGCCATAACATGCAAATTTATATCTTTTTTAAAATATTAATTTTATTCTTTGAAATAAAAAATATTCTTTAAAATCAATCTATCTATACAAAAAATTAATTTTTTAAACATAAATATTAATGATTTGCTCCCATTTTGTAGTATAGCTAGGTGACAATCTTTCTTGCCTGAGTCTCCATTCTCGTCCTTTACCCATTACAGCTATTTTTAGTGTATTACGTCCATATTTTTTATTTATATTATCCATGGCTAACATTACCTTTTCATGTTTGACCCTATCAATATTATCAAAAAGAGCAGTTTGTATAGTTGTATCTGGTACAATATTACTAACTATTACACCAGCTTTTTTATACTGATATCCATTTTTATAAATATTGCGTAGGGTTAATAAAGCATACTTAATAATTTCAAGAGTGCTATTAGTAGCTACTGGCATGTTTATAATAGCATTTTTAGCATATTGAGGTAGATCTTTTCTAAATTTGTTGGTAATTATAAAAACCATAATAGTAGATGCACATGAATGCTGATTTCTGAGCTTTTCAGCACAGCTGGCTGCGAAATTAGACACTGCCTCCGCTAGTAATGAATAATCACTTATCATATTGCCAAAAGAGCGAGATACACAAATATTTTTTTTAGATGGAGGTGTAGTTTCTAAGTCGAAGCATTCTATGCCAGTGAGTTCTTCTTGAGTTTTTGATCCTACAATGGTCATCTGATTTTTTACCCATTGAGGACGTAGATTTATAAAATCTAGAGCAGTTTTTACTCCATATTTACTTAACATTTTATAATGTTGTCGTCCTATGCCCCATATTTCATTTATTGGTAACCTAGCGAGGTATTCTTTTCTATTTTCTTCTGATATAACGCAGATATTGTTAGAATCTTTTTTAGCAAAAAAAACTGCTACTTTTGCCAAGGTCTTAGTAGCTCCAATACCTATGCTAACGGGTATCCCAGTGCAACGAAACACTGTGTTTTTGATTTTTTTAGCATAATCATACAAGTCTATATATTTGAAACCTTTGAGATTTAGAAAAGCCTCATCTATGCTATAGATTTCGATATCTGGTGCTAATTCAGATAGTACACTCATTACACGAGAGCTCATATCTCCATAAAGTGGAAAATTAGATGAAAATACTTTTATATTATATTTTTCGATAAGTTCTTTTAGTTCAAAAGCGGGTTTGCCCATAGGTATACCTATGGCTTTGGCTTCATTGCTACGAGAGATCACACAACCATCATTATTTGATAGTACTATCACTGGTTTGCCATTGAGTGATGGATCAAAAACCCTCTCACAAGATACATAAAAATTGTTGCAATCTACCAAGGCATACATTCGTTTATTTGCTTAGATTATTTTAGCTAAATTAATAAATTTTTTCTAAAAACTAAAATTTTTATTTACTTTAAAAAATCTAAGTTTATACCTAAGTATTGTCTTAATATTTTTTCGATATTCTCATAAATGATAATTAGTTAGAAAAACTAGGGGGTTACAAAAAGATGTATATCAAACAAATGTCATGCATGGTGTTTCATTTTAGATGTTTTCAAAAATTTCATTAAAAATTATAATATATTATTATCATTTACAAAAAATTATTAATTTTACAAGAAATTTAAGACTTATGATAATATTGCAGGTAGTACAAAATGCTGTTGATACAGTACAACAGGTATCACAAGTTTCAGTACAAGGTTATGAGAAACTACCCTATTGGGAATTAGCTAAAATGGGAGGAGTAATAGTAATATTATTAGCTATCTTACTATTAATAGCGATATATATTTTTTTTGAACGTTATTTTGCTATAAGAAAATCTGCAAAGGAGAATCCGTCATTTATGACAAATCTAAAAAACTATATTTTAGAGGGCAAAATAGATAGTGCCATAGCTTTATGCCAAAGTACTGAAACGCCATTATCACGTATGCTAGAAAAAGGACTTAGTCGTTTAGGTAGACCATTAAGTGATATTAGTGAAACTATTGAAAATGCTGGCAAATTAGAAATAGCAAAATTAGAAAAAGGTATTACATTTCTAGCGACTATAGGTAGTTTAGCACCCAGTATCGGTTTTTTAGGTACAGTAACTGGTATGGTAAGAGCTTTTTTTAATATGGCTAATGCAGGAAATAATATAGATATATCTCTTTTAAGTCAAGGTATTTATGAAGCACTTATTACTACTGTAGCTGGATTAATAGTAGGTATAATAGTTACGTTTTTATACAATATTATTGTAGATAGGATAGAGAGATTGGTATACATGTTAGAAGCTAGAGCTACTGAATTTATCGACTTTTTACAACAACCACAAAAATAAAAAATTATGGATTTGAGACCCAAACACAGAATAGGCATAGATATGAATAGTACTAGCATGTCAGATTTGGTGTTTTTATTACTAATATTTTTTATGCTGACATCTACGCTTATTAGCCCTAACGCTATAAAACTTTTATTGCCATCTAGCACTTCTCCAAGGGTATTAGCTCCTGCTAAACCAGTAAAAATTTATATAGACCAAAACCTTCAATACTATATCGATGGAGTTCCTGTAGATGAAATAAAATTAGCTGAACAAATGACTATACGTTTAAAGGAAAGTCCGCCAGATGCCGCAGTAGTAATAAATGCAGATGCTACAGTACCTGTGCAAGCTGTTGTAAATATTATAGATATCGTAAATCAAATTAATGAAAGCTTAAATGCTACGCATAAAGCTATTTTGGCTACACAGCCTAAAAAATAAAACATGGAAGAAAAAAGATATAAACTTATTTCTTTTATAATAACAATTCTGGTTGGAATTGGTATATTTTTAATATTATTCCTTTTTGGATTTAAAATACAAGTGCCCCCACCACCAGAGCAAGGAATAGAAATAGACTTAGGTGGAGGAGGTGGTGGTGGAGCGCCCGTTGAAATCAAACAGATTATAGAAAAAACATTACAACAATCAACCACTGAATATGTAACTATACCTGATGAAGAAGTAGAATATACTCAACCAGATATAAAAGACAAATCTCCTAAAATTACATCTGTAGAAAAAGAACAACCTAAACAACCAACTTTAGATGAGCGTATTAAAACATTTCAGTTTGGTAAAGGTGGTACAGGCACTGGCAGTGAGACAGGAACCGGAGCAGGAACAGGATCTGGTAGTGGAATAGGTAGTGGGATAGGTACTGGTACGGGCGGTGGTACTGGACCAGGTTATTCTCTTGCTGGAAGGGGTGCTAAATATATTCCTAAACCTGAATATTCAGAAGAAGATCAAGGAAAAGTTGTTGTTAAAATATGGGTAGACAAAGATGGGAATGTAATAAGAGCCCAAGCTGGGTATTTTGGCACTACCATTAGTAATGCTAATCTCTGGAAAAAATGTGAAGAAGCTGCCATGAAAGCTAAATTTACAAGCGATCCCAATGCTCCAGAAGAACAAATAGGAACTATTACTTATGTGTTTATAAAAATTGAATAACTGTTTGGAATTTCAAAATATATACACCTAAATATAATTTGGTTGTTATAAAAATAAATTAACTTTGAAAATGATTAAAAATTTGTTTGTGCTAAATTATTTTTCGCATACATCTAGATTATATAATATTGAGAATTTCTAAAGCTGCATTATAATTTGGTTCATTAGTAGCTTCTTTTACATATTCTACGTATCTAACAATTCTATTAGTATCTATTATAACTATGCCACGAGCCAAAAGCATTAACTCTTCGATCAAAAAACCATATTTTTCACCAAATTCTTTATATTTATAATCACTTAAAGTAATTACATTTTCTATTCCTTCAGCAGCACAGAATCTATTAAGGGCAAAAGGCAAATCCATTGATATGGTTAAAATTATAGTATTGTCGTTCATAGAAGTTGCCATTTTATTAAACGTGCGTGTTTGTGTTGCACAAACAGGCGTATCTACCGATGGCATTACAGATACTACAAGCTTCTTGCCTATATATTCTAATAGTTTTTTTTCATTCATATCTTTATCTATAGCTCTGAACTCAGGAGCTTGTTTACCTACTGTTATTAGATCACCTATTAATGTTACAGGATTTCCTCCAAATGTTATTATTTCTTTATTTCTTTTCATATTTTTATTTTTTAAAACAAAAATATTAATAATTATTTAGATTGACAAACTAAAGCTGATAAATAATAATTTTTATGAGTATATAAGAGAATTATTATTAAAAAAACTCAATAAATATGTTATGTTTTTTTAAAAAACAAAAAAAAACAATAAAAATATTTGTTTATAA
>Ga0116179_1003467_pt1 | contig 10866 bp, 9 predicted proteins | sample AD_UKC071_MetaG_FD_89751 | JGI IMG/M metagenome (GOLD analysis project Ga0116179, IMG submission 89751) | Active sludge microbial communities of municipal wastewater-treating anaerobic digesters from USA - AD_UKC071_MetaG | ecosystem: Engineered > Bioreactor > Anaerobic > Digestate | place: USA...
ATATGGCCCGTAAGCTCGTTGCGTTAATGCCACGCTTATTCCCACACCTGCAAGTTTCAGACGAAGTCCATGAACTTTGTAAACTCTTTGGAGGTACAGACTTTGAGGCCTGGGCTGATGCTTACAACGCATGGATTACTAAAGTAAGACCTTCCACTAAAATAGTTAGCCGTGAAGACATAGAGTGTCTATTCAAACATGTACTAGCAAACCAAATAACTGACCTCACAAAGATGCTCAACAAAACAAACTCAGATATCACCAACTATGAACAAACACTTGCAGCACTTTATAGAACTGCACAAGACTATAAAGAAAAAATCTATCATCACAGTAATAAAAACCTATTCAGCGATGAGCTTATAGACTACATCCAAAAAAATAAGGCTATCATCAAATGCAGACCTGACCCATCTTTAGACGGACTTCGATTGTTAATCCGCACACCACTCCACTATTATGATCAAAATGCATTTGATGCCATCGCTAACAATCCCAGATCCGAGCTCAATAAAACCCCAGAAAAAAGTATGCTTTTTAAAGCAATATACTCCAGTACACCCAGTCTGGAACTCTGGACAGATACCTGGTGTAGAATAAGACTAACAGAAGCCAGATGTGAACGAGTTACTGGCAATAATTATAAATTATTACCACAGCCTCACATCTATGCTGCTAACTGCTGGGGAGACAATCGAAGCTATATTGAAAAAGCACTAATTCAAGGTGAATACATCAGTGCTATCGAACAAATCATTGCGGCTACCAAAAACTTGAACTGGTTTGATGGTACAATAATAAACTGGCTTCTTAATGCTATTAGCTCTGAATATGCCAATCGCAAAACTTTCAAAATTATTGGCACTGACACCTTCCTCGATTACAATGAAGCTATCACTTATCTAACAAATAAAGAAACTGAACAAAATGAAAAGGAGATGACCCCATGAAAAGAATCAAAGTAGACCCTGACCAAAAACAAGCACTGCTGGAAAAATTCCAAGCAATGCTCAATGAAGGCCGTTTTCCAGATGGCAAAATATCCTTCACAGAGGATCTCACAGCCATCACCGACCCCGATATTCAAAAACCTGTTGTTGCTTTTACTGCATCAGCTTGGCTTAAAATGCAACAGCTCATCCAAAAAGCAGATGGAGAAATAGGCTGGCACGGAACTGTGGAACGAAAAAACAATTTCTTTACAATCAAAGATATCCTGGTCTATCCACAAACGGTATCAGGAGCCACAGTCACAACAGATGCTGTAGAATATAGCACATGGCTGATGAACCTTGATGATGAAACCTTCAATCACTGCCGTTATCAGGGACATTCACATGTAAACTTTAGCGTATCTCCTTCAAGCGTAGACCGACAATTCTATAGCGATATTCTACAGACGCTTCAAGAAAGCGACTACTACATCTTCATGATCATAAACAAACGCTCAGACATCTACATCGTAATCTATGATTACACGAACAACATCCTATTCGAAACAAAAGATATCACAGTTAAAGTCCTTGTCAAAGGTGGAGACCTAGAACTCTGGGCCGATAAAGCAATGCAGGACAATGTCAAAAAAATTACACCCCAAATACACACTCTTACAAAAGAAGAAGAAAAAGACTTGGAGAAAAGATATGGCAAAGCCTACAAAGATGCTTTCTTTTCTAGCGACAAGCTATCTATAGAACACTCAAAGCCTATGTTCTTTGATAACTGGACCAAATCCTCATTCCTAAGTGTCCCACGTTTTTGCGACAGCCTCGAAAAGAAATACGGTAAAAAATATAAACAATTTACATGGGACATGTTACACACCGAATATTCACTCTGGTACTTCAATCAATATGGGAGGTATGGAAAATGAATCTATCAAAACACCTCAGTTTCTTTGACCCACTGACAATGCTAAAAGGCAGCATACACATCATAGGCTGCGGAGCAATAGGATCGACAGTAGCGGAAATGCTTACCCGTATGGGAATCGTAGAATTGCACCTCTGGGATTTTGACATAGTCTCAGCACACAACCTGGCAAATCAGAATTTCCGGCATAAAGATATTGGAACTCCAAAACTCGATGCCTTGACTGATATCTGTCAGGATATAAATCCAGACCTTAAAATCATAAAACACCCCAAAGGCTACACAGATGAACCATTATCCGGATATGTATTTCTTTGCGTAGATAATATCGACCTTCGCAGAGAAATATGCAAAGCACAACAGTACAACCCTCATGTTCAGGCAATCTTCGATTTCAGAATGAGGCTTACAGATGCGCAGCATTACGCTGCAGACTGGTCAGACAAAAAACAAATCGAAAATCTGCTTAAAACAATGGCTTTCACTCACGAAGAAGCAAAAGAAGCAACCCCAGTAAATGCCTGCGGAACAACACTCAACATAATACCAACAGTCAGAGTAATTGTATCCTATGGCCTGGCCAACTTCATCAATTTTGTCAAAACTGGCGAAATAAAAACAATGATATTAGTAGATGCATTCCACTATATGCTGGATGCATTTCCGCTAAAGGACTAAACTTGTTTTACAACGCATTAGTTGACCAGCTTGGTTTAATTACCTTGCAAAATCAACTGCTTTAAGTAACACTTAAAGTAATAACTGGATAGAACGAACGACGGCAATAACTTCACCAGGATGCGAAGCACTAAATAATCCGCTGCATCTCAAAACGCAACCTGAAACCACAACCGGCAACAATTAAAACCTGAAACACTACGAAACATACATCATCATACCACTAAAACCAGGAAATCAGTCACATGCCCAGTTCGTTATAAGCTCACGGAACCAAACGAGCTCCTACTATCCCAAGAAGACACATCCCCATTTCCGGTTGTAAAACACCCAGACCCAGGTCTGTAGAGGTATAGGTAATACCTGCACGATTCAAGTTCTACAGACCTGCTTTTTTAACAGAGAGGGGAAACTTACTAAGATTCCTCTCTCTGCTTAAAGAATATTTGAATTGGAGGAAAAACATATGTTCATTACATTCTTTCACACAAAACGCAACAACCCCGTAATACATCAGTTATCCTTTGAGGATATATACAACAACTTCGGAACTAATCAACTTCCTATACCTGAACAACAAATAGACTCATATCCTAGAAAACTCACTGTATGGAATGAAAACTTTGATTATACAAGACAACCTATTGATCAAATGATAACAGCCCTCACTAATATTCATCCCCGCATTACCCAGATGCTCGCTTCTTTTGAAGCAAACGGCACTCAGTCCCATTATGAAACCTTCTATATCCCAAAACATTCAGGAGGAATGCGTAGAATAGACGCACCCAAACCTGAGCTCATGGCACTGTTTCGGGACATCAAAGATATCTTTGAAAAAACATGCCGCTTCCTGCCACATGACAGAGCATTTGCATATGTTAAACAACGCTCAACTCTTGATGCCCTCAGAGAGCATCAGAAAAATGAAAGCAAATGGTTCTTAAAACTTGATATAAAAGATTTCTTTCCGACTTGTACATTTGACCTCATCGTAACAGCTATGGCAACAGTATTTCCTTTTGCCGTACTTATGAAAATGCAGCACATACAGCCCCTTTTACATGATATAGCAAAACTCAGTCTGCTCAATAATTGCCTACCACAAGGAACACCACTCAGCCCATTGCTGACAAACCTTATCATGGTAGCCATCGACTACAATCTGTATAAAGAACTCAATAACTTTGAAAATCAACATTATGTCTACACCAGATATGCAGACGATTTGCTTATCTCTTGTAAGTACACTTTCGATAAAGAAAAAATCGTTGACATGGTGAAAGATAAAATAAAACCCTTTAATCTCAATACTGATAAAATCCGATACGGTTCAGCAGCAGGCCGAAACTGGAATCTTGGACTCATGCTGAATAAAGATAACAATATAACAATAGGCTATAGAAAGAAACAACGGCTCAAAGCTGCTATCTTCAGCTTCTTACAAGACTTTACAAACGACAACAAATGGAGTAAAATAGATACACAGGTACTGCTCGGTCAGATATCGTACTACAAAAAGATTGAACCACAATATGTTATTAATCTGATCACAAAATATAACCAAAAATTCAATACAGACTTCAAACGCTGTGCTAAAGAGATCCTAAGATCATAAAGTTTAACGATAGCTATATTTTGAAAATAAGGTTTTCTAATCTCCTTTAACTTATTTTCAAAACCTTTCAGTCACACTGAAAGGACAGGACAGACGCCAAGGATGATCCAGAATGAGATCACTTCTCAAGGAGTGTATTGTTAAACAAACTAAGTAAAAACAATATTTAATCATATCAGCTATATAAACCTCATGGTTTAGCTTCAGATCATATCTGAAGTAAAACAAAGTAATACAGCATCACCTGCGGACCTTTCCGCCGACAGCGTGTGTTGTTCCAGCCCCCCTCAGGGACCGGAACAACAACACGCACTCGGCTCCAAGGGCCGTCAGGTTCAGAAAGAAATGTGATATGATAAAAGATACAAAAAAGAATATTGTAAAAAACTGTGCCAGAACTAAAGGGAGTGTGAATCTATATTTTAAGAATGTAACACTAGTATAGGTTCCTGGCAACACTCCCTAATCATATCAGCTATGTAAACCTTATGGTTTAGCTTCAGATCATATCTGAAGTAAAACAAAGTAATACAGCATCACCTGAGGCTACACCAGGCAGCCGCGAAGCTCGTAACTTCCTCCCCAGGAGTCAGTAACGAGCTCGCGGCCCGCCAGGTAAGCCTCCAGGTTCTGAAAGGAATGTGATATGATGAACATCAATGAATTGCCAACTGACCCAAGAAAACTACGCTGGATAGAAATACAATTCTATTTCATATTGTATGATATCTGGCATCTACACCAAAATTTTAGGGATATCCTCGATTTTATCAAAGCTATCTCCTTTTTTGATAGAACCCTGAATATCTCTAAAATAGCTTCACTCGCACAAAATGCACTAATAAACAGACGCTTCCATATAAACTTTGAAGAATACGTATTACTTGGATGGTTGCACCACGTACCACATACAGCCTTCCATAAATATCGTAAAGTTCATAAACTCACCGTTTGCAGATTGATACAGGATTATATGAAAAATCCTGATGACTATTATTTTTACGCCAGAAATCCACTTGAAGATATTGTACACATGCAACAATTCGTAAACGCAGTTGATAAAATGAGGGGAGTTGGAGTAACATGGACGTACAAGTTTTCCAGACGCACAAAGAATTATTCGAATCGTTGGGAGCCAAAGCTCTCACATTAAATCATTATGACCTAGCTCTAGAAACTGGATATGGCACACCTCAATCATGGAAAGCCTTTTTAACCGAACCTGAAATCGCAGACTGGATAAAATCAGAACTTGCAATGCTCCAGGATGCAGAACTCAGAAAACTACTTCATGATATAAGTAAATCACATTCAGTTGGGCAGGCACAAATCATCAATGCTTTGGCAAAACTAACCGACGATAACAAACGCACTAAAGAAGGCCCTGTTTTTATTTATACCTATATACCTTTATCCAAGGAACAAGAAAAAGCCCCTAATGTTATCAAATTGGACACAGATCCATTTATAAAATAAAGGAGGTGAAAAAAAATGCTAAAAAAGATGTTAAAAGAACTAAAAATCCGTGAAGAACTGATCAGTAACAGACTTGCTGCACTCCAGACTGAAGCAACTAATCTGACTGATGAATTAAGTCATGTACAGGCACTTGTCAAATACTATGACAAACTGGAGTATGATTCTATTGAGGAAGAACGCAGAGTAACTCAAGCATTAAACAAACCTAAAACACATTATATCCCCAATCGTAAAGGACAATCCAAGTATAAAGAAATGCTTGAAGTAATTTTTACTGATAATAAAAGCTATAGTTTTACAACCATTAAAAAAATGCTGGAAGATCTGAGCGGAGAATCAATGAATCCTGGCAGAGCTCACAGAGCTATCCAATGGGCTGTAGACAATGGACTTGTAAAAAAAGTTGCCAAAGGACTTTATCAAAGAAAGGACGGGTAACACATGCCAACACTACGGGACTACCAGCAACAAGATGTAGAATTTCTCTCCAAACTTAATACTATGGCCTGCTTTAATGAACAACGTACAGGAAAAACCCCCACAGCTCTCACTATCATTAAACAAAAGAATTGCCGTCGAGTATTAATTATCTGCCCCTCGTCAGCAATATATCAATGGATCGAGGAATTTGAAACATGGCTGGGCCGTCCCTGTGTTACTATAAAACGAGCCCGTTTTGATCCAGAAACTCTTCCCGATATCTGGACAGACGGGCTTGTTTTGTCCTATGATTCATTCAAAACCATTGAACGTAAAGACAAGACCATTAAAGGTCTTGTCGAATACATCCTTAATTATCTTCCAGATGCTGTCATATTAGATGAAGCTCATCGCATCAAGAATACTAAATCTGCCAATGCCAGAGCCGTATTCAAACTGATAAAGGTGCCGGTGCGAATAGCCTTAACGGGAACACCGGCACCTAACAAACCCGAAGAAATATACAGCATACTATACTGGTTACATCCAGATAAATTTAAATCCTACTGGAAATTTATTGATGAATATTTTGACAGAGTCATGATACCTCTACGTTCAGGACAATACTATCCTGAAATAAGAGGTTTCAAACCTGGCAAACAGTTAGAACTACAGCGTTTTCTGCAAACCTTTTCTACTCAACGTAAACGTAAAGAGGTTATGCCCTGGCTGCCGAAAAAAGATTACCAACAGGTTCGACTTCCGGCAACTGATGAACAAAAGAAATATCTTAAAGAACTTAGAGAATTCTTTTGTGCTGGTGATGTTATCGTACAAGGTGTGCTTGACAGACTTATACGAGAACGTCAGATATGCCTTGACCCCATGTTACTGGGCCTGAAAGGATCTTCCCCAAAACTGGACTATCTTATTGATTATGTCAAAGACTATCCGGATCGACCTACAATTGTGTTCTCTAAATTTACCAGTTTCTTGAAAAAAATATATCCTATATTGCAAACCTATTCAAAGAAAATAGGTTTAATCATAGGGGAAACAAAAATTGAAACCAGAAATCAATTGAAAAATGATTTTCAATGTGGTAAAATTAACTTACTCCTACTTAATATCGATGCATGCAAAGAAGCCATTACACTCGACAGAGCTGAAGTGGCTATTTTTACCGACAAGTATCCACCAGTAGGGACTATCCTCCAGGCTGAAGATCGTTTTGTAGCAACTACCGAAGATAGAGCTAACAAACCTCATACGATAATCGAATTGATGATCAAAGGCACTTATGACGAACAGCTATATAAACTAATAGCTGAACGCAAAAGTGAAATTGAGGTCATCAATGATTATAAAAAATATCTTATGAAAGGAGAGTAACATGGCATTCGTTGCAAAATTTGAATTAGCAGAACGCATAGCCTGCAAAGCCTCAATAATGATTGAGGGACTGGCTGGCAGTGGCAAATCAGGATTGGCTCTGATGCTTGCATATGCTTTGGCAGGAGGTTTTAAACCTGAAAATCAGACTCCAGAAAAGCAGAAGGAAATCTGGAAAACCGTATTTGCCATTGACACAGAGAATAAGTCACTCAATCTGTTTGTAGGGCTTCCTTCATCTTGGGGAAGTAAATACGAAAAATTCATGACCTTTCAGCTTACTCCGGATATAGGCTATCGCCCCAGCAACTATCTCTTACTCCGAGACGAAGCAATCAAACATAATGCTGCCGCCATTGTTATGGATTCCATCACGCATATGTGGAATGCCAAAGGCGGTGTATTAGATATGGTTGCTGAATACAAACGTCAGAACCCACGAGACACAGACGCATGGCGTGTCTGGGGACAGCCCGAAATAGCTGAAGAAAAAATGCGAATCCTGGACACTATCAGACACCACCGCATTCATAACATCACAACTGTCCGTATCAAAGAAAAACTTGATCTGCAGTTCAATGCTGAAAAACAGAAAAATGAAATCGTTTCCCTTGGAGAGCAGCAGCTTCAGCAGTCTGAATTGAAGTATGAACCTGACCTTGTGCTCCGTATGGTCAGAGCCGGTAATCCCGATGGCACAACACCTATTGCAAAGGTCCTCAAGACCAGATATGCTGTTTTCAAAAAAGATCAGGAATATGAGTTTACTCCTGAACTTTGTGAACAGCTCAGAGAGTATCTGGAAGAAGGCGTAGATGTCGAAGAATTACTGGAAGCTCAGCGTAAGGAATACATCGAAGCTGTAAAAAATTATCTCGACACCCATGCTGCTGCTAAACCGATCTGGCAGGTTCTGAAAACCGATGCAGGCTACGAAAAAACAAAACTTGACGAGCTCCCATTGGACGTTCTGAAAGTTTTGTATATTAAATTAACAGAATAAGGAGGTTTATTTAACATGCGTACAACAACAGCCCCAACCCCTGACACAGAGACAACTGAGGAACAGACTACTCCTGACCCACAGGATACTACAACTCCTGCAGTTCCTAAACTTCGATCAAAAACCAGAACAGTTGAAGAACTGCATAATGTTCATCCTAAAAAGATGACACCGTCCGAAGCCATCAAATACATTCAGCATCTGAGGGAAGAATGCAACAAGCTAAATAATCAGGTGCAGGCTTATCGAGAAAATGCTGAGGCTGCATTCCGTAAAGTCCAGCATTATGAAGAACGTTATAATACTTTGCGTGACAAAGCACAGACAAATCTTGAATACGCCAAGAATGCAGTTAGGCACTGCCTTACTTCAGTTATCTTGGCAGCAAAACTGGAGGATTAAATTATGGCTATCAATTTCAATTCACTTCCAAACACCAAACCCAATCAATTACCAGAACCTGGTAAGTATTATGCTACGATCGAAAAAGCAGAAATGACACAGCCCAAAGATCCAGCAAAACCCCCGTACCTTAATCTCACTCTGGCCCTTCAGGATAAAAATGGTAAATCTTGTGGAAAAATATTCAGAGATATACTCTCTGAATCAGACAGTGATATTGTACGCTATAAAATCCAGCGTTTTATCACAGCTCTGAATATACCGATAACTGGCGTTTTTGAATTAAAGGATCTGGCTAAAGTTGTCGTCGGCAAAAAAATGATTGTCGATGTTACAATTGACGATCCTAAGAAGAAAGATCCTAATAGCCCTTATGCACCGTCTCCGGTTGTCGATGTTTTTTCCGGTATGATTTACTATCCCCTGTCTGAAGCGGCTACACTCTTTGGTACTGATCCTATCGAAACAGAAGAAGAAATAAACGCTCCAGATGCTGATGATGCAGGAGCAGATACTTACTAATGAGCTTCCTTGCTGAATATTTTGGTGTTATCGAAAGTACGGCAGATCAACCGGTCTGCTGTCCTTTCGACCACCAGACCCCGCAAGGATTAGTATACAAAGAAAGTCACGCTTCAGCACATATTAACACAGAAAAAAAAGTATTTCATTGTAAAGCTTGTGATAGGGGCTATTCTGAACAACAATTTATTCAAGAAATATTAGGCTGTGATTATATCGAAGCTCTTAAACTAGCACGTTGTTTTGATAACAATGAAGATCAAGCATTATGGGAAGCGTCCACTAATTTATCTGACGCATCAAAACAACGTGCTTTATCACTAGGGCTTACTGAAGATGTTATAAATGAGCTTCAAATACGCACAGCTATGAATACCACAGATTTAATATGTTTTCCGGTATTCATGTTCAATCATTTAGTAGATATTAGAAAGTATGACCCGGGGCAAACTCCAAAAGTAAAATCCAGATTTAATTGTCCTGCTGGCTTAATAATACCTTTTGATATTTGGAGAAATACCCCAAAGAACAGAGTAACTCTCATTTGTGCTGGAGAAAAAGATATGGCTATTGCCCGAGGACAAGGCTTTAATGCGATTACAATCACAGGCGGTGAACAAACAATACCTATCCCATTAAAATATTTTTGTGATCGTTCTGTAGCTATAGTCTACGATAATGATGATGCTGGTATTTCCGGAGCTAAAAAATTGGCAAGGAAGCTATTAGAGTATACTCCAAATGTACGTGTAGTTACAGGTTTTCATGAAGTATGCTGCAACAAGGGAGAAGATATTACAGACTTCTTTATCAAGTATGGCAAAACTAAACAAGATCTGATAGCTTATATTGAGGCTACTCCGTTTTACATACCAACTGAAAAAGATAAAAAGTCTTATTACCCCGTTGTTGACTTGCTGACAGCTACAAAACCGGAAAATATCAACAAGATCCTGCAATCCAACATCCAAGTTGTTGCCGTATCAGAAGCATCCTACATCGCACCGGCATACGCCATTGCAAAAAAATTCAGAACCTCTGGTGATAAAGATACTGTACCTGAAGGTTATACTTGGGAGTGGACTCTTAATGACCATACCCTGGCAGACATATTACATCTTGTTGATAACAACTTTAAAGAAGAAAATATAAAAACTAATCTGAAAAATTTAATGCGTGTGCCGTTTAAAGAACGCTGTGTATCTGTATCAATCATGGCAAAGAAAACTGTATTCAAGGCTTTCATCACAGATATGTTTGAAACAAATGATATAGCAGCCCAACCTATGGAATTCACTGCTTATACAATAAACTGCAAATTGGAATCCGGTAAAAAGTATCTTGTTACATACAAGCTGGTACCTCATCCATATAAAGGGCAACAGCTAACAATGATCATCACAAGCGCAACTCAGGCTGATGATTCCGTCTCTAACTTTGTTGTAACTCCAGAGGTCAAACAAAATCTTGAGGTAATACG
>Ga0116179_1003479_pt1 | contig 10840 bp, 6 predicted proteins | sample AD_UKC071_MetaG_FD_89751 | JGI IMG/M metagenome (GOLD analysis project Ga0116179, IMG submission 89751) | Active sludge microbial communities of municipal wastewater-treating anaerobic digesters from USA - AD_UKC071_MetaG | ecosystem: Engineered > Bioreactor > Anaerobic > Digestate | place: USA...
AAGGTGACAACCCCCGCCTGCAGATCAACGCGCAGAACTGCGTGCACTGCAAGACCTGCGACATCAAGGACCCGACCCAGAACATCAACTGGGTCGTCCCCCAGGGCGGCGAAGGGCCGATCTACCAGGGCATGTAAGCCTGCCTGGCACCATGAAAAAAGCCGGTGAGCGCGAGCTCACCGGCTTTTTTTGGGCTGCCGCGGGGTCGGATGCATTCGACCCCGCGAAGCTTCAGTCAGGCCTCAGCCAACCCACTTGCGGGCGTTGCGGAACATCCGCAGCCACGGCGAATCCTCGCCCAGATCCGCCGGATGCCAGCTCATCTGCACCGTGCGGGCGGTGCGCTCCGGGTGCGGCATCATGATGGTGAAGCGGCCGTCCGGCGTGGTCAGACCGGTAATGCCGGCGGGCGAACCGTTGGGGTTGAAGGGGTAACGCTCGGCCACGGCGCCGGTGTTGTCCACATAGCGCAGCGCCACCCGGGCGTTGTCCTGGGCATCGATACCGGCAAACACCGCCCGGCCTTCGCCATGAGACACCACGATCGGCATGCGGCTACCGGCCATGCCGGCCAGCAGGATGGACGGGCTGTCCTGCACTTCCACCATCACGAAGCGGGCCTCGAACTGCTCGCTGCGGTTGCGATGGAAACGCGGCCAGGTCTCGGCACCGGGGACGATCTCAGCCAGGTTGGACATCATCTGGCAGCCGTTACACACCCCCAGGGCGAAGGTGTCGTCGCGCTTGAAGAAGGTCTCGAACTGCTCACGCAGCGCGGGATTGAACAGAATGGACTTGGCCCAGCCCTGCCCTGCCCCCAGCACATCGCCGTAGGAGAAGCCACCACAGGCCGCCAGGCCCTTGAAATCGGCCAGATGCACACGACCGGCCTGGAGGTCGGACATATGCACGTCAAACGGGGCAAAGCCGGCCCGCTCGAAGGCAGCGGCCATCTCGGCCTGGGAGTTGACGCCCTGCTCACGCAGGATGGCGATCTTCGGACGGGCGCCGGTGGCAATAAAGGGCGCGGCGATGTCGTCAGCCGGGTCGTAAGACAGCGCCACAGACAGCCCCGGATTTGTGTTGTCGGCCAGGGCCTCGAACTCCTCGCGGGCGCAATCGGCGTCGTCCCGCAGGCGGGCGATCTGGTAGCTGGTCTCGGACCAGGTCTGCAGCAGCTCGGCACGCGGTGCGCTGAACACCAGCTTGGCGTTGCGCCAGAAGCGCAGCTCGTCCCGGTCGTTGGGCTCACCGACGAAGTGGTAGGACAGCCTGGCGGCGCGCAGGGCTTCGGTGAAGCGGCTGCGGTCGTCGCGGCGGATCTGGATGACGGCGCCCAGCTCCTCGGCAAACAGGGCCTGGAAGAGCTTGTCGTTGAAGCGCCCCTTGAGGGAATCCGGACGCTTGTCCAGGCCATCTACGTCGTTCATGTACTGGTCGTAGGCGACGGTATCCAGCATCACCGACAGGCCGCATTTGGACGCAAAAGCCATCTCGCACAGGGTGGCAAAGAGGCCGCCGTCGGCGCGGTCGTGATAAGCCAGGATCAGGTCGTCCTTGCGCCACTGCTGGATCAGCTCGAAGAAAGCCTTGAGCTGGCTGGCGTCCACATCGGGGGCGTGCTCGGCCACCGAGTTGTAGGCCTGGGCCAGCACTGAGCCACCGAGGCGGTTGGCGTTGTTGCCCAGATCGATCAGCAGCAGCTCGGTCTCGACGCCCTCGGGGAACTGCAGCTGAGGCGTGAGGGTGCGGCGCACGTCCTGCACCGGGGCAAAGCCGGTGACGATCAGCGACAGGGGCGACACCACCTGCTTGTCCTCACCCTCCTCGTTCCAGGCGGTGCGCATGGACAGGGAATCCTTGCCCACCGGAATGGCGATGCCGGCCTGCTGGCAGAACTGGGAGACGGCCTCGACGGTCTTGTAGAGCTTGACGTCCTCGCCCCGGTGGCCGGCAGCGGCCATCCAGTTGGCGGAGAGCTTCACGTCACCCAGGCTGCGGATGTCGGCGGCGGCGATGTTGGTGATCGCCTCACCGATGGCCATGCGACCCGAAGCGGGCGCGTCGAGGGTGGCCACCGGGGTGCGCTCGCCCATGGCGAAGGCCTCGCCCAGGTAACCCTGGTAGCTCATGGTGGTGACGGCCACGTCGGCCACCGGGATCTGCCACGGGCCGACCATCTGGTCGCGGGCGGTCATGCCGCCGACGGAGCGGTCGCCTATGGTGATCAGGAAGTTCTTGCTGGCCACGGCCGGCATGCGCAGCACGCGGCGACAGGCGTCGGCCAGATCGATGTCGGTCACGTCGAAGGGCGGCACGAAGACCTGACGGGTGGACACGTTGCGGGTCATCTTGGGCGGCTTGCCCAGCAGCACCTGCATCTCCATGTCCACCGGCTCGTTGTCGAAGTGGCGGTCGGACACCACCAGATGGCCGTCGTCCGAGGCCGTGCCCACCACCGCGAACGGGCAACGCTCACGTTCGCAGATGGCCTTGAAGACATCCAGGCTCTCCGGCGCGATGGCCAGCACGTAGCGCTCCTGGGACTCGTTAGACCAGATCTCCCGCGGGCTCATGCCCGGCTCCTCGATGTGCACCTCGCGCAGCTCGAAGCGCGCACCCAGCTCGGCGGAGTCGGCCAGCTCGGGGAAGGCGTTGGACAAGCCGCCGGCACCCACGTCGTGGATGGACAGAATGGGGTTGGCGTGCCCCTTCTGCCAGCAGGCGTCGATGACTTCCTGGCAACGCCGCTGGATCTCCGGGTTGCCGCGCTGCACGGAGGCAAAGTCCAGATCAGCGGTGTTGGTGCCGGTGGCCATGGAAGAGGCGGCACCGCCGCCCAGGCCGATCAGCATGCCGGGGCCGCCCAGCTGGATCAGCAGGGTGCCGGGGCCGAACTTGATCTTGAAGGACTGCTGGTCCTGGATGCAGCCCAGGCCGCCGGCGATCATGATGGGTTTGTGGTAGCCCCGCACTTCGTCCTGCACGCTCTGCTGGAAGGTACGGAAGTAGCCGATCAGGTTGGGACGGCCGAATTCGTTGTTGAAGGCGGCGCCCCCCAGAGGGCCTTCGATCATGATGTCGAGGGCCGAGGCGATGCGCTCGGGCTTGCCGTAGGCCTGCTCCCAGGGCTGCTCGAAGCCGGGGATCTCCAGGTTGGACACGGAGAAGCCGGCGAGGCCCGCCTTGGGCTTGGAGCCGCGGCCGGTGGCACCCTCGTCGCGGATCTCGCCGCCGGAGCCGGTGGAGGCGCCCGGGAAGGGGGAGATCGCGGTCGGGTGGTTGTGGGTCTCGACCTTGGCCAGGATGTGGGTCAGCTCGTCCTGGTACCTCCAGGCGCCATCGGCATCCGGATAGAGCTTGGCGACGGTGGCGCCTTCGATCACCGAGGCGTTGTCGGAGTAGGCCACCACCGTGCCCTCCGGGTGGGCCTTGTGGGTCTCACGGATCATGCCGAACAGGGTTTTGTCCATCGGCCGGCCGTCGATCACCCAGTCGGCGTTGAAGATCTTGTGGCGACAGTGTTCGGAGTTGGCCTGGGCGAACATCATCAGCTCCACGTCGGTGGGGTTGCGCCCCATGCGGGTGAAGTTGTCCACCAGGTAGTCGATCTCGTCCTCGGACAGGGCCAGGCCCAGCTCGCTGTTGGCCACCACCAGGGCGTCACGGCCCTGCTCGATGATGGCTACGGTGGTGAGGGGCTGGGGCTCGTAGTGGTGGAACAGGGCATGGGCCGCATCCACGTTGTCCAGCACCGACTCGGTCATGCGGTCGTGGATGGCCGGCAGCACCGCCTCGCGGTCACGGGCGTCGAGGCCGCCGCGCAGGTCGAAGCTGAGGGCCGTACCCCGCTCGATGCGGATGATCTTGTCGAAGCCGCATTGCCGGGCGATGTCGGTGGCCTTGGACGACCAGGGCGAGATGGTGCCCAGGCGCGGCGTGACCAGCAGCAGGCTGCCCGCGGGCGCCTCTCCCTCCGGGTGCGCACCGAGCAGATCCACCAGTCGGGCGAGCTCGTCGGCCGACAGGGGCGCGCTGATCTCGACAAGGTACCAGTGCTCCGCGGCCAGCCCCCGCAGGCGGGGAAGCACGGTTTTGACCGAGTCGGTCAGGCGGGCAAGACGGGAACGGGAGACGGCGGGCGCACCGCGCAGCTTGAGGATTTCGGACATGGCAAGGATGGGCGCGAGGTTTGTACCGGCCCGCCGGGAGTCACGAGACTCACAAACGGACCCGAGAAAAGCCCGGCATTATACCCGAGCCCATCGCTGGCTCCGATGAGGGTTTAGGGGGAAGACCTGGCTGTGCATGCCGGATGCACTTCCCGGACGGTCGGAAATGCATCCTACCTATGCAATAATCCGGCGCCGTCCCGTTTGCGGATCGATCCTTCATGTCATCTCGCCGCGCATCACCTGGAGCCTCCCTGTCCTCCCGGACGTTCTGGGTGCTCGCCGTCCTTTTCTGCGCCATCGAGACGACGGTCCTTCTCCAGGCCTACCAGCAGACCGCAGCCCATCGGCGTATATCCGAGCAGCTATCGCTTGTCCGCCAGAGCACCGCCATGGCGTGGCACATCGCTGCCGGCCCGGCCCCCACGGTCCACGCCGACATCATCATCAATCCGGCCGTCCGCGACCCGCGTCACCGCTGGCTGGAGTCGGCGCTGCAAGGGCTCGCCGGAGGCGGGGCAGTGCACACCCTCGAGAACGTCGAACTGGTCCTGACTCCTCTCGACAACCTCGCCGCGCGCCGCACCCTGACAGAGTTGCTGGCGCGCTGGAACAATTTTGCCCGCCTCGAAGTCCTCGAACCGGGCTCTGCCAGTGCCGCCAGCGAGCTCGCCACCATCGCTCCGGCCCTGAGCGAACTCGCCCGCCAGCTTGCCACCCAGCATGAGGAAGCCGTCCTGCAGGCCGACCGGCTCACCGGGCTGGCGGTGATCACCGGCCTGGTCGCCTTCGTGGTCATGTGCGCCGTACTCCTGCGGCAGACGCGGCGCTCCGAGCGCTCCGGCCGGCTGATGCGTTCGATGATGAACCAGATCGGCGCCGGGGTTTGCATCCTGGGCAGCACCGACAAGATCGCCGATGCCAACCGGGCCGCCTGCCGCATGCTGGGCCGCCCCCGCAAGGCCCTCCGGGGCAAGCGCCTGGAAGACATCCTCACCGAGCAGGAAGGCGTGTGGACCGGCGAACGCCCCGACGGCATGCCCCTCGCGATCGAGCGCATTCCCGGCACCATCGAAGGTTACAAGGGCCCCTTGCGCATCGTGACCCTGCTGGATGTGACGGCACGCCACCTGACCGCCGAATGCCTGCAGCACCTGGCCAACCATGACGCCCTCACCAGCCTGCCCAACCGCAGCTTCCTCGAAGGGCATTTCAAGAAAGAGCTGGCCCGCTGCACCGGGCAAGGGCTGGCGCTCGGCGTCGCGGTGCTCGACCTGGATGGCTTCAAGCCCATCAATGACACCTACGGACACGCCGTTGGCGACGCCCTGCTGGTGCAGATCGCCCAGCGCCTGAGCTCCGCCCTGCGCAACGGCGACGTGATCGCCCGCGTAGGCGGCGACGAGTTCGTGGGGGTGTTCCCCGACATCAACAACCGGGAGAGCCTGCGTTTCCTGGGCGATCGTCTGCTCGGCGTATTTGCCCACCCCTTCCAGATCCAGGAGCACCTGATCCCCATGGCCGGCAGCATCGGCCTGGCCCTGGCCCCGGACGACGGCACCGACCAGGACAGCCTCCTGCGTGCCGCCGATGCCGCCATGTACCGGGCCAAGCAGGCCGGCAAGCGCCCCGCCCTGCTCGCCAGCGTCGGGAACAACGGCCGCGCTGCCTGACGGCGACGTCAATCCGGCAGCCTGATCGGGTAAACTGTCGGGTTTCGCTGTCACCGCCCACGCCTTGCCCTCACACTCCCTGCCCGAGCCCGAATTCGACTTGCCAGCGGCCTCCACCGACGCCTTCCCGCGTCTGTGGGCCGCGATCCCGGCCACGGCTCTGGTGGTTCTGGCTGCCGCACTGGCCTTGGGCGGGCATAATCAGGCCATTTTTCTGCGCATCAACGCTGCCAGCGCCGAGTGGCTCCCACCCGCCCTGTGGTCGGCCATCAGCCTGTCCGGATCGGTGCTCGGCATGATCGCCCTGCTCGCCCCGACCCTGAAAACCCAACCCCGCTGGCTCGCCGCCGCCTTTCTGGCGGCACCGCTGGGCGTGCTCTTCAGCCAGGGCGGCAAGCGCTACTTCGACGTAATGCGCCCGGCCGGCGTGCTGGAGGCCGGCAGCTTCCAGCAGATCGGCCAGAAGCTCTACGTGCACGCCTTCCCTTCGGGCCACAGCACGACGGCCTTCCTGGTCGCCGCCGTACTGATCCTCGCCTGGCCCCGGGATGACCGTCGCAGCCGTGCCGCCCTCGTCTTTCTCTCCCTTGCCGCCCTGATCGGCCTGTCGCGCATCGCGGTGGGCGCCCACTGGCCGCTGGACGTACTGGTCGGTGCGGCCGGGGGCTGGGTCGCCGGCAGCCTGGGCGTATGGCTGTCGGGCCGGATGCGCTTCTGGGAGCGTCCGGGGGGCATCCGCGTCATGGCCACCATTGCGGTGGCCACCAGCCTGGCCATGATCTTCGTGGACCTGGGCTATCCTCAGGCCCGGCTTTACCAGATCGGCCTCGCCGCCTGGGGGATCGGTGGCGCCGCTGCAGCACTGATGCGGGAGCGGGAATCCTGACCATGAAAATCATCAAACGTGTGCTCGCCATCGCCGTCTCCCTGGGCCTGCTGGCCTGGCTGATGTCCGACGACCGCTGGCGCGGGCTCGGGGAGGTGGTCGGCCGCGTCGACCGGCTCACCCTGGCGCTGTCCACCGCCGGTTTCCTGCTGTCCTACCTGCTGCGCACCCTGCGGGTCTTCGATGAGTTCCGGGCCCAGGCGAACGGGCGTTTCGGCGCCTGCCTGCGCATCGTGCTGATCCACAACGCGATGGTCAATGTGGTGCCCTTCCGCGGCGGCGAAGCGGCCTTCCCGCTGCTGCTGCGGCAGAGCTTCGGCATTGCGCTGCCCCGGGCGGTGGCGTCCCTGTTCTGGTTCCGCCTGCAGGACGCCTTCGTCGTCATGGCGCTGGCGGCCCTCGTCTGGCCGGGGCTGCTCCCGGCGCTCAAGGCCCTGGCCGTCGCCGGTGTGCTGACCCTGGCCTGGTGGCTTCCCCGCTGGGCCCGCGCGCCCCACGACTGGGCGGAAGGCAAGGCCCTGACGGCCAAGCTCGGCAAGGTTCGCGACGCCTTCGCCGAAAGCACCCGCCACGCACGCTTCGGCTGGGTGTGGACGCTGGCCAACTGGACCGTAAAGCTCGCCGCCCAGGCGGGTCTGCTGGCCGCCCTGATCCCCGCCGGCATCGCCGTGGGAGCGGCCGGCGCCCTGGGTGCCGAGCTCGCCGCCATCCTGCCCATCCAGGGCGTGGCCGGCTTCGGCACCTACGAAGCGGGCGCCGCCGCGGCCCTGCTGCCCAGCGGCATTGCGCTGGCCGCCGGGCTGCAGGTCGCCCTGGCCCTGCATCTTTTCGTGATCGCCTGTTCGGTCACAGCGGGCGCCGTCGCCTGGCTTTTCCCCGCCCCGACCGCCCATCAAGCGAGCGCAGCCGCTGCGTCCGACTTACAATCCGCCTCGTCCGACGCCAACGGGGCGCAAACCAAAATCTCAGCCGAATAGCCATCATGACCGAACCCACCCAGCTCTCCCCGCTTCCGCCGGCCTCGCCGGACATCCCGGCTGATCTGCCTCCCCATCGCCTGTCGGTGGTCGTGCCCCTGTACAACGAAGAGGACAACGTGGACCCGCTCCTCGAGCGCGTCCACCTGGCCCTAGGCCCCTATCCCTACCCCTGGGAAGTGGTGATCGTCGATGACGGTTCGTCCGACAACACCGTGCCCAATCTCGAGAAGGCCGCCCTGCGCTACGGCCCCCACGTGCGCATCGTGGCGCTGATGCGCAACTTCAAGCAGACCGCTGCCATGCAGGCCGGCCTCGACGCAGCCCGGGGCGACGTCATCGTCACCATGGATGGCGACCTTCAGAACGACCCCATCGACATCCCGCGCATGGTCGGCCGCCTGCTCCGCGAAGACCTCGACCTGGTGGCCGGCTGGCGCAAGAACCGCAAGGACGGGATGATCCTGCGCAAGATCCCGTCGAAGATCGCCAACCGCCTGATCGCCCGCATCACCGGCGTGCACCTGCAGGATTACGGCTGCTCCCTCAAGGCCTTCCGCGCCACGGCCATCAAGAACGTGCGCCTCTATGGCGAGATGCACCGTTTCATCCCGGCCTGGCTGGCCACCGTCACCACGCCACGCAAGATCGCCCAGGAGGTCGTCACCCACCACGCGCGCATGTTCGGCGAGTCCAAGTACGGCATCTCGCGCACCTTCCGGGTCATCCTCGACCTGATCTTCGTGTATTTCTTCATGCGCTTCCGCACCCGCCCGGGTCACTTCTTCGGTGGCATCGGGCTGGGGCTGGGCGCACTGGGCATGCTGATCCTCAGCTACCTGGGCTTGCTCAAGCTGTTCACCGGCGCCTCGATCGGCACCCGCCCGATGTTCTTCGGCGGCTTCTTCTTCGTGATTGCCGGCATCCAGATGGTAACCACCGGCGTCCTTGCCGAGCTGCTCACCCGGGTGTACTTCGAATCCGGCCAGAGCCAGGCCTACGTGGCCCGGGACCGGGAAGCCCTGGATGACGGTCAGGGCTGGCGCACCGGCAACGGCAAGTAAGCACTTCCGCCGATGCCCGGATTCCATCCCGCCGGCGCACCTCTCGCCGGCAGCCTCCTCGGCCGCCTGATCCTCGCGCTTCCGCTGCTGGCCTTCCTGCTGCGTCTTGGTGGCGCGCCGCTCTTCGATGTGGACGAGGGGGCGTTCTCCGAAGCCACCCGCGAGATGTTCGAGCGGGGCGACTTCCTGTTCACTTACCTCAACGGCGCGCCACGCTTCGACAAGCCGATCCTGGTCTATTGGCTGCAGTCCGTCGGCTACCTGATCTTCGGTCCCAGCGAGTGGGCCTTCCGGCTGCCGTCGGCAGTGGCTGCAATTGTGTGGAGCTACGCCACCTATTTCTTCGCCCGCCGCCGCATCGGCGAGGATGCGGCCCTGATCGCACTGGCCGTCGCCTGCACCGCCCTCGGCCCCTTTGCCATCGGCCGCGCCGCCACCGCCGACGGCCTGCTCAACTGCCTGCTGGCCCTGACCCTCTTCGACGTGTGGCGCCATCTGGAGAGCGGCCGCCGCACGCCCCTGCTGCGGGCCTTCGTGTGGATCGGGCTGGGCGCCCTGACCAAAGGGCCTGTTGCCCTGATCGTCCCGGGAACGGTCACCCTGCTCTACTGCGCCAGCCGCGGCGAGTGGAAGATCTGGCTGCGCACCGTCTTCAACCCCCTCGGTCTGTTGATCCTGACGGCCATCGCGGCCCCCTGGTACGCCTACGCCTACGCGCTCCACGGCCAGGACTTCATCGACGGCTTCATCATGCGCCACAACGTCCAGCGCTTCTCCGGATCGCTGGAGGGTCATGGCGGTAGCGCCTTCTATTATCTGATCGCCGTGCCCCTGCTCCTGCTGCCCTGGAGCGGGCTGTTCATGAACGCCCTGGGCAAGATTCGCGGTGACCTGCCCTACCCCCTCCGGCGCTTCCTGTGGATCTGGTTCGGCTTCGTGCTGGCCTTCTTCTCCCTGTCAGGCACCAAGCTCCCCCATTACGTGCTGTACGGCTGCACACCGCTGTTCATGCTCATCGGGCTGCATGCGGGCGAAGCCCGTCGGGCGTGGCCCCACCTGATCGCGCCGGCCCTGCTGCTGCTGCTCTTCCCGCTGCTACCTAACCTCTTCGATGCGCTGGCCCACAGCAGCCTGGGCGACGGCTTCTACCGTGCGCAGCTTGGCCGTGCCCTGGAGGTGGCCGACGGCATCTACATCGGCGCCACGGTGGGCGGTCTGATGGTGTGGCTCGGCATCATGTTCTTTCCCCGGGTCCGGCTCATTCCCAAACTGCTCATCACCGCGGCCCTGCAGGTCGTCCTGCTTGCCGGCGTGGTCGTGCCGTATGCGGGTGAACTGGCTCAAGGCCCTGTCAAAGCCGCCGGCCTGAAGGCCCGGGAGCTCGGCGAGGAGGTCGTGTTCTGGCGCTTCACCACCGCGCCCAGCTTCAGCGTCTATCGCCAGGCCATCACCCTCAAGGGCAACCCCGAGGCCGGTCAGCTGGGCCTGACCCGCATCGACCGCCTGCCCGCAGATGCGCCGGTGGACGTCCTGTTCCGTGAAGGCGGGGTCGCCCTGGTGCGGATCAAGCCATGAACGATCGCAGTCTCATCGGGCCGCTGGCCCTCATCGCCGCCCTGCTCACGACCTACCGCATCTGGGTGATCAACCACCTGGGCATTGATCTGTATGTGGACGAGGCCTACTACTGGGGCTGGTCCCAGAACCTGGACTGGGGCTATTACTCCAAGCCCCCGCTGATTGCCGCATTGATCGCGGCCAGCACCGCCCTCCTCGGCAATGGGCTGGTCGCCATCAAGCTGCCCTCGCTGCTGCTCTACCCCGCAACGGCCTTCGCCCTGTACGCCCTGGGTTGCCGGCTGTACTCGCCCCGGGTCGGCTTCTGGGCGGGGCTGGGCTTCCTGTCCATGCCCCTGGTGGCCGCCCTGGGGCTGTTCGTTTCCACCGATGCCCCGCTGCTGCTGTGCTGGTCGCTGGCGCTGCTGTTCCTGCTGCGGGCGCTGGAGCGTGACGGGTGGGGCAACTGGCTGGCCTGCGGTGCGGTGATTGGCATCGGCCTGATGTCCAA
>Ga0116179_1003482_pt1 | contig 10832 bp, 11 predicted proteins | sample AD_UKC071_MetaG_FD_89751 | JGI IMG/M metagenome (GOLD analysis project Ga0116179, IMG submission 89751) | Active sludge microbial communities of municipal wastewater-treating anaerobic digesters from USA - AD_UKC071_MetaG | ecosystem: Engineered > Bioreactor > Anaerobic > Digestate | place: USA...
GCGGCTGCGGCTGCGTATGCGTATGCGGCTTTCTTCGCCTCAAGTGTAGCCCCTTGTGTTTTCTCAGTCGTCATGCGCAACCATGCATCGCCATACCCACCCTTGTCAGCCAACGGTTGCAACTTCGGCAGGACAACAGACCACATCCACTCCATAGCGATTGCCTTGCGCTGCGGTTCAAGTTCGCGACCTGTGCCAGCAGCGAGAGGCAACAACCGCTTCCACTCTGCGGAGTTGCGCATATCGCTCGGCATGGCGTCTTGAATACGGATGATCCAGCGCCCAATAACTGGTGACATGCACGCCGGAATTTTGTCTGTAAGCTTGCCAGTCAGTGCTAGATTGATCGCCGCGATGGAGCAGGCGCTTTCCTCGGTTCCCAGCCATGACGGCAAGATGTGGGATGCGAGGTATGCGGTGATTTTGTCGGCTTGTTCTTGAGTGATCGTGCTCATGGTATCCTCCAACTCCCCCTGATGTATGCGCGCGCCTCTAGCCCGGAGGAGGTTAAGCGACTGTTGGGGATCAAACCGACAGCGAGGCGCGCAACGCTAGATTGGCATATGGGCGGGCGGGGTGTCAAGGGATTTGAAGTTAGAAGTTAGAAAGAAGCTAGAAACACGCTTCTAACTTTGAAGCTACTGAAATTGCTTGTAAAAACTACTAAGTTAGAAGTTAGATATACATTGATATATATATATTGTGAGAACCTAATACCCCCTCTAGTCGGATTTCTACCCTCTATGATCTGGGCAGTATTTGACTTATACTAGGTCTAACTTTCTAACTTTCGTAAGATGCAACATTTTCTATATAAATCATATGCTTATGAAGTTAGAAACTTCTAACTTCGTTTTCTAGCTTACCACCGATAATGCCCAAATTCTCGAAAATACCCCCTTGTATGCCTTTTTCGCTGCCACACTTTTGATCAAACCCGCCGCTTCCATCTTTTCCAAAATCGGGGTCAAAACCTCCGTCTTGATCTTCATACGGTTTGCCAGCACCGAGGTTGACGCGCCCTTGTCGGGGTCGATGTAGTTCACCACGCGGGCGGCAATACTTTCCTCTGGGCGCTCTTTCGAGTTGTCATTGGCAAACACCAGCTTGATCTTGGAATCGAGTTCGGCGCGGACATAGGCGAAGGCCCAGCGCACATGCTCTGCTGTTCTGACTGCGGTGGGAATGGCAAGGATGAAGCTGATCTTGGCAATCAACTCATAGCTGCGGCGGATCATCGCAACCGATGCTTCGCCAGTGTGTTCGCCCATTTCCTCTGCATAGCGATGCAGCCAACGGGAAACCTCTTGCAGCATTTTGGCGGCGTCATCATCGGTGGTGACTTCCTGCCGATCGCCAGCATATTCAATCCTTGCCCCTACTCCATCGGACATCAGGTTGAAGTTTCCGCCGTGGAATATCTGGCTTAGGCGCATCGCCATGCCTTCGCTCATAGGGCGCTTTTTGAAGCCTTCCCGCTCTGCCGGGTTGTTGTCTGTCTCGGAAACAATGATAGCCCGCCCAACGAAGCCCTGCGTGGCTGTCTCGCCATCCATGATCTGATCAAAGGTGCCGGGGGTGGTGTATCCAATCGTTGAAAGGAAAGGCCGTTCTAGCCCCTCGTCAATCATTCGCAGCATCCTGACAGCATGGCTGGCGTCCCTACCATCATCCTCAGCCTTGGCAGCAATGGCCCCAAACATTTTGCGCAACTCGCGTTTGGTATCGCCCTGCAACAGCATCCGGGAATTGGCTTTGGAATAGCCGGACATGATCGCGCCAAACACGCTTTCGAGATATGCCGCTCCACCTCTGCGCTGGGCATTGCGCACCTTGATCAGGAAAATCCCGATTTCATCAATGATGTAATATGCCGCCTGATGTTCGATCAGGTTCCGCATGATTTCCTGTTCTGACTTAATGCCCCCTTGCAGCGCATAGTGAACGCCAGCGGCGATATGCAGATCGGTTGTCGCCTGCATGACGGCTTCCTTGCCTGTGGCTGAAGCCGCCACGCAGAAGGCCAGCATATTGGCTGTCACGCCGTCCCTTGTATCCTCATGACGCAACCCGCCGATGTTACCTAGAGACACCAGCGCAGAGGCTACAGCCAATCGACGGCGCGGAAAACGGCACTGGCTATCAATCCAAGCCGCAATGTCACCGGCAAAGCCTGGTGGGCTTAGGAGATCCACGCCCGCGAGGGAGAACGGCGCGGGCCAGCGGGAATTTTCTTCCGGGGCCTCAGGGGCTGGTGGGGTGAAATCATCAGCCGAAAAATCGTCGCTGGAATAGCCGTTTCCAGCGCCCGTATGCCCGAATTTCGCGCCGTTATAGCCTGCTTCGAAGTCTGCGAAATCATCAGCGCTCATTCTGTCAGTTCCTTGTTGATCCAAGTTTTGAAGGCCGCTTGCTCTGTTGGCGACATGCGGCGAAACAACGCACCTGCCAATCGCTTGATCTGCCGCGACATGAACATGGCATTGCTGGATGCCAGCCTGTCACAAGCCGCAAGCGCATAGCACTCCAACTCGGCCGGGGTTGCAGTCTCAGCCCAGAAGCGCGCGTCATCCCGAGCCGATCCCTCAACCAGCGAGACATATGGCATCCCCGCTTCGCTCATCTGCAACCAGTCGTAAGCTGCCCAATCAACGGCTTCTGGGTCAGCCTTGGACAGATTGCTCAGAACCGTCAACGCAATTTCCATCACGCCCATTTCAGGACCGGAGGCTGCGCAGGAAGTCTGAAACCTTGAGAATGGCAGCATGAGACAACCTGCCGACATCACCTTCTTTGATGCGGCTCAAAGCCCCTCTATCTACTCCAGTCTGTGCCGCCACCTGAGACAATACCATGTATTGTAGGTGACGCTTGATTTCGTCTAAATCCAGCATATTTGCGCCTTTCTCTGCAAACTTGCGTTTATCTATTGCATTTTTGCTGACACTATGCAAGTGTGGCGTTGCGGAGTGGAAATTTCGCAGCGGGATTTAGAGCGTGACCCGCCACGCGCGGCCCAAGGGGCCAAACATAGGAGTGACCCAAGTAATGGGCATCATTGATACCGCCCGCAAACCTGCGGAGCGCGCTGTTTTGGTGACGATTTGCGGCGATAGTGGCATGGGTAAAACCAGCCTCGCTGCGACGTTTCCAAACCCGATCTTCATTCGCGCAGAAGATGGGATGCAGGCTATTCCTGCCGACCATCGCCCGGATGCGTTCCCGCTGATCACCGACACCAAGACGCTCTGGGAACAGATCACTGCCGTTATCCACGAGCCACATGATTACAAGACGTTGGTGATCGACAGTGTGACGGCGCTGGAGCGGCTTTTCTTGGCCGATGTGCTGGCACAAGACCCCAAGGCCAAGTCGATCAACCAAGCCCTAGGTGGATACGGCGCTGGAACGGCTGCGGTTGCGGCAATGCACCAGCGCGTGCGCAAGGGCGCTGGGCTGGCCAATGAAAAGCGCGGGATGCACGTTGTTTTCGTGGCCCACGCCGATGTTGAAACCATGAAGCTGCCCGACGCCGATGACTACATGCGCTATTCGCTGCGCCTGCCGTCCAAGTCCCTGCCGCCATATGTTGATGACGTAGACGTGGTGGGGTTTGTCCGGCTGGAAATGTTCACCAAGGGCGACGAAGGCGAACGCAAGCGGGCTATCTCGACGGGAGACCGCGAATTGATAGTCCATGCGGCTGCGTCTTGCGTGTCGAAAAACCGCTACGGCATCACCGAAGCCCTGCCGTTCAAGGTGGGCGAAAACCCGCTCTTGTCCGTCATCCCAGCATTGGGAAAAGAAATGGGCAAGGCAAAGACCAGCCCTGACACCAAAGAAAAAGAAATCACCGATCTAGCCAAGGTGGCGGACGGTTCTGATGGGAGTATGCAGTGATGTCGTTCTGGGATCTATCAACAGGCGAAAGCGCCAAAGACACGGGCGCGGAATATGAAATTCCGGGCGGCAACATGGACCCGATCCCGGAGGGGTCTTCGGTGCTTGCGGCGGCAGATGAAATCAAGTGGGCCATCACCTCGACGGGAGAACGGTTTATCTCGCTGCGCTGGTCTGTGCTTGGGCCAGAGGAATACAAAAACCGCAAGGTATTCCACAAGCTTTGGGTGACAGATTTGGACCCAGGCACCAAAGACGAAGCCAAGGGCATTGCCAAGCGTGACAAAGCGCGTCGGATGCTGGCGGCAATTGACGCCAATGCAGGCGGCAAGCTGGCGCAGAAATCCGGCGTTCCGACCGATGATGATTTGGGGCTGGCGATCCTGAATAAGCCGATGATTGTGACGGTTCAGGTTTGGCAGGTTCAAGATCGGCAGACTGGTGGCACGGTTGAAGGAAACTGGGTTTGCGCAGTCAATCCCAAGACCAAGGGCGTAGATATCAAGGCGGCGAAACCTCGGGCGGCGGCATCCGGTGGTCGTGTGGATGACAGCTTTGGCACGGGCGGCGGATCCGGTGGCGGTGGCGGTGGAAGCCGTAGCCGCGATCTGGACGATGAAATTCCGTTCTAACAGGCATGAACGGATAACCCCCGCGCCACCTTGCAGGGTGGAACCGCTTGGCTTGAGATAATTCAAGACTTGGTGGCGCGGGTTCTTCACCGAAGCTTATAGCACCATGAGGCTAAAGATGGAATACGATGAATACCAAGCCTTTATTGATCTTGGCACGGCTAACAGGCCATTTTTCCGCACAGGTAGCCGCGAGATTTGCAGCCCAGCGCCGACAGATACAGATGCAGACTTTGTTGTATTGGACTTGAACCATAACGGCAATTATGAGGCCAACGGCTTTGTGATGACAACTGGCGACCGCCGTGATGAATACGGTGAAACCGATTTCCAGACATACCGCAAAGGCGAGGTAAATTTGATCGTGTTGCATGACAACACATCATTTTGGAAGTGGCGTGTTGCAACTGCCGCCGCGAAGCAAATGAACCTGAAAGACAAGAAACGCCGGATCAGCCTGTTTCAAGGCGTCCTTTATGGGAATTGGGCATAACATGGAACAGCGTTCCCCAGAATGGTTTGCTCAGAGGAAGGGCCGCATCACCGCCTCGCAGGTAGGGGCCATCCTTGGCAACTCGCCGCACACTACCCGGCATGATGTAATGCGCCGGATGGTGCGGGAATGGCATGGCTTGCCATCCGAGTTTGAGGGCAATATTGCCACCGATTACGGCGAAAACAACGAAGCCGGGGCCATCATCGAATACCAGATGGAGACGGCCAACACGGTTGAGGCTGTTGGGTTTGTCACGCGGGAAGGCGAGGATTGGGCCGGGGCTTCACCGGATGGCTTCATCGGCACCGATGGCGGGTTAGAAGCCAAGTGTCCGTTTGGTCTGCGCAATGATGAAAACCCTGAGTTCAAGCCGCTGGCAGATCAGCCACATTACTATGATCAGGTGCAATTCACGCTTTGGGTCACGGGTCGGAAATATTGGCACTTCTACCAGTGGCACGCACGCAAGACCAAGCTGGAATGTGTTTTGCCAGACCCTGAATGGCAGGCGCACGCCCTGCCACGCCTGCGGCAGTTCTATGCGGAATATCTGGCCGAGCGGGATGATCCGGAAAGTCCACATCTTGGCGAAAAGCGCCCCATCATCGATACGCCAGAGGCGCACAAGCTGATGGCTGAATATGACCAGATTGCCGAGGCCATTGAGAACGCCACGGCGCGCAAGGCAGAATTGCTGGCGGATATGGTCAAGCTGGCTGGGGGCAAGAATGCGCTGTTTGCAGGGCGGAACCTGACCAAGACAGATCGCGTCGGGGCTATCTCATATGGGAAAGCCATCAAGGCATTGTTGCCCAACGCCGATCTGGAAAAATGGCGCGGTAAAGGATCCAGTTTTTGGGGGGTCAAGTGAGCGCACTTCGCCCATACCAACAAGCCGCCGTTGATGCCGCGATAGAGTGGATGCGCAAGAGCGCTTCCCCTTTCTGCATTGAGGCCGCTACCGGGGCCGGGAAGTCCCACATTATCGCAGAGATTGCACGCATCATTCACGCCATGACGGGCAAGCGCGTGCTTTGCCTTGCCCCCAGCGCCGAGCTGGTCACGCAGAACCGCGCCAAGTTTCTGGCAACTGGCAACCCGGCAAGCATGTTCTCGGCCTCGGCCGGGGCCAAGGAATTGCGGCATCCCGTGGTGTTTGGTTCTCCCCTGACCGTCAAAAACAAGATCAGCCGATTTCAGCAAGAGGGATCGGCAGGATATGCCTTGGTGATCGTGGACGAGTGCCACGGGCTAACCCCCACATTGAAAGACATAATCGCAGCCATGCGAGAGGCTAACCCAAACCTGCGGGTGTGCGGTCTGACCGCCACGCCTTATCGCTTGGGAACAGGGTGGATATTCAGGCAACATGCGGACACGACGGAAGGCGGCTCAGGCCGGATCAACGGCGATGATACCTGCCGCGATCCATATTTCACCAAATGCGTTTACCAGATCGGCGCGCGCGATTTGATTGATCAGGGGTTCCTTACGCCCCCGGTGATAGGCCAAATCAACGCGACCGGCTATGAAACGGCAGGCATGGCGCTGAACAGCCGAGGCCAGTTTGATGCAGAGGCAGTTGACCGCGCCTACCATGGGCATGGACGCAAGACATCTGCAATCGTTGCTGACGTTGTGACGCAATCAGCGGCCCGCCAAGGGGTGATGTTCTTTGCGGCTACCGTCCAGCACGCGCAAGAGGTTATGGCATCTCTGCCGCCGCATTTGACGGCGCTGGTGACAGGTGAGACGCCGAAGGGCCAACGCGACAACACGCTTGCCCGGTTCAAAGCAAAGACACTCAAATATCTGGTGAATGTGTCGGTATTGACCACGGGCTTTGACGCCCCGCACGTTGATGTGATCGCCATTTTGCGCAAGACGGAAAGCGTCGGCTTGCTACAACAGATCATTGGCCGGGGCCTTAGATTAGAGCCGGGAAAAACCGATTGCCTGATCCTCGATTACACCACCAACCTAGAGGACCATTGCCCGGATGGTGATCTATTCGCGCCGGTGGTGAAGGCTGGTAAGGGTGGCGATAGCGAAGGCGGAATGGGCTGCGTTTGTCCACAGTGCGCCTATGAAAACACGTTCTCAGCCAACCCCGTATATCTGGAATACAAAAAGGATGAAGCGGGCTACATCCTTGATCTAGACGGGCATCAGGTGCAATCAGAATTTGGGCCAATCTCAGGTCACTTTGGGCGTCGGTGCATGGGGCTGGTGCAATCAGGCAAGCGCGGCGAATATGAGCGTTGCAGCTATCGGTGGACCTTCAAGGAATGCCCCCATTGCCTTGCTGACAACGACATTGCGGCACGATACTGCCGAGAGTGCCGTGGAGAGCTAGTTGACCCCAACGACAAGTTGAAAGCCGAGTTCAAGGCTTTGAAGCGTGACCCGACACAGCGGCAAACCGATGAAGTCACCAGCATGGTTTGCGTCCCCGGCATGAGCAGGGCTGGCAACAAGACAATGAAGGTCGAGTGGCAGACACCATACCGCCAGTTCACCACATGGCTACAGCCAGAGGCTAGACACAGCCGGGGGCAGGCGGAATGGGCTGCGTTTGAGACTGTGACCGATGGCGCGACCAAAGCCCCCAAAACTGTCACCTATCGCAAGAACCCTGATACGGGCTTCTTTGAAATTCACGCGTTCAACAGGCAGGCTGACAATGCGCCAATCTGACTTCACAGACCTCGCCGCCGATGGGGTTCTGACCTTTGGGGATGTTGCCTTTCGGGGATCTTGCCCCAAAGAGGAAATGGAGCAGGTGACATTCTTCAACCGCCTGCGCCGGGAATATCCTGACACGCTGGGGATGGTGGCACTTCACCCTCGCAATGAAGGACTAAAGGAGCGTGGGCATATTTCTTCTGTGACCAAGCATAAGGCCGAAGGCATGACCCCCGGATCGTCAGACGTGATCATTCCGGCGCGGGTTTCGTTTGTATGTGAAATCAAGCGCCGCGATCATAGCCAAAGCAAATGGCAAGATGGGCAGATGCCTTACTTGATCACATCCGCCAAGCTTGGGGCTTTCGCCTGCGTTGCCTTGGGATGCGATGCAGCTTGGCAAGCGTTGCAGGTTTGGCGGGGTCTATCAGAAGATGGCTTATAGATCAGCATCTCACATTCCAAAGCCCAGCGAACAGCTTGCCGATTTGATGATGGGGCGCGCAACTTGGGCTGATAGCCCAGCCTCGATCCGATCATGGGCGCAAAGGTTTATCTATGACGCGGCCGAGCAGATATTGGCAGCGGACAAGCCGAAACGCAAAGACATGATTGCAAGAGTTCCTCCGCATATGCGGGGAATGGTTGAGACTGAAATCAAGCGGCTTTTGTCAATACGGACCCGATAATCTCCCCCGGCACTTCTCGGTTAGCGCCTGACCGCGCCGGGGGATCGTCTGGAGTATCGAAAACGCCCGCAATGCGGACTGTTGCACCTACCTTGCAAGGTTAGGTGATCCGGGGTTATCCCGAGATTAGTTGGCCCACTGATCAGCCACAGCAGGCAACCCATAGCCCAGCGCCAAGCCTTCCATCAGGCGGTAATCCTGCGATGCGGTGAAGCCGCCGTTGCCGATGGCTGCGAGGTGATCGCGGGCTATGGCGTCCCAATCGGTGGGGATAGTCATGCGAACAAATCCCCCGCCGATGATTCAGCATCTTTCATGTTGCGGTTTGCCTGCGCCGCGTATTCCGGCTTCAACTCGAAACCGATGTATTTGCGGAACGACTTCACCGCCTGAAATCCAGTGCTGCCGATGCCGTTGAACGGGTCCATAACCACATCACCCGGCTTGCTATAAAGGCGAAGGCAGTTGGCAATGGTATCAAGCTGCAACGGGCAAACGTGTCGCTCGTCATGCTGCCCTTTTGCCGCGCGATAGCCGTTCAAGACGTTGCCTTGATTGATATTCATCCACACAGGGCTTGCAAGTTTCTGCCACTCGTAAACGTCAAACTCCGCGTGTTTGATCAACTCCGCAAGCAGATCATCATCAGGCACTTCGGCGCACAACCCTTCCCGTCGCATGTGATCAAGCCAACGGCGCGCGATTGGCAACGATGCCTTGATATCCCCCGGCGCGCAATGCTCAATCCGATCTGGATTGTCGCCATCCTTGCGGAAAAACAGCATATAGTCAGGCATCCCGACGCGGTTCATGGCGCTGTCTTTGCGGATCTGCTTATAGAGCAATCCCAGCGCCTTCGTGCGCTGCATCTCGACTACGGGGTCTTTCCAGATTGTTGCGCGGCCATGATAGATCAACCCGGCATCAGTGTGGGCCTTGATCAGATCGCCAGAGAAGTCTTGCAACCCGATAGCTCCGTCGCGGCCCTTGCGCATTGGCAAGTCTGTGCAGTGAACGCAGGCAATGCGCCCCGGCTTCATCACGCGGGTCAGGGCCTCAGCAAAGAACCGATACTGATTGATGAATTTCTGCCCGGTTCCTGCGTTTCCGAGGTCGCGTTCGCTGTCGCTGTAAACGAACAAGTCCCCAAACGGCGGCGAAAATATTGTTAGATCGACGCTGTTTTCCGGCATGGCGTGCATGCCTTCGATGCAGTCAGAGTTGTGGATTGCCCAACCTGCGCCCGAATATTCCGGCTGTTTCAATGTCGTATGTTTCATGCTGCCACCTCTGATTTAAGCCACTCTGGGAAAGCCAAATCCAGCGGGCGATTATATGCCGTCCGGGTTTTAGCCGTTGATTGTGCCGACTTCATGGCGGTTGCCATGCGGCGTTTCATTTCATCGTGTTTCGCGCCCTTTTCATTGATCACGTCCCAGATTGCCATTTCGGTATCTGCGACCACGATATCGTTGCGCACTTGCTCTTTCTGGCCGAACCGATGCGACCGCCGCACAGCCTGATAGTGTTGCTCGTAACTGTAGCTGATCGATGCAAAGACGGCGTGCGCGCAATGCTGCCAGTTGACGCCAAACCCTGCGAGTTTGGGCTTGGTGACGATCACGCGGAAATCGCCGTCGACAAATCCGAGCAATAGCGCCTCTTTCTGATCCGGCGTCATATCGCCGCGAACCTCGCGCGCGTCTGGGATAAGCTTTGCCAATGCGGCGCTTTCATCATTGCTTTCGCACCAGACAGTGACGGGCTTGTCATGGGTTGCCAGTTCCGCAGCCTTAGCCACGCGGTCAGACATGGTGAGCCGCTTCTCTGCATGGAACGACGTTGCCGACAATTCAGGGATGCGGAACAACATGCCTTCGGTGCCGGTGCTGCGGTCAGCGTCAACAGTGTGCAACGTGCGCACCACATCGGGCAGGATATACCCCGTATCATCTCCGCCGAGATCGGATGGCAACGTGGCGCAACGGCTCCAGCTTGCAACCCACTGCCAGAAATCCTCGACCGCATGACCCTTCAAACGCCAATCCTGCGATGCTGTGGACGTGTCATTGATAAACCACTTCGACAGCATTTCCTGCTGGCGCATCACGCCCAGAAATTCCGCATGATTTCCGAGTTCCATATGATCGTTTGGCGATGGGGTCGCTGTTGCCGCCAGTTTATATGGCGTATCCTTAAACGCATCCATCAGCATCATCCGGGTTTTCCCGGCGAATGATTTCAAGATGCTACTTTCGTCCAGGATGATCGCGCCGAACACGGACGGGTCCAGCTTTGGCAAGCGGTCATAGTTCATCACCATGACGCCCGCGCCTACTTGTTCCAGTTCCTTGATCTGCCGCGCGTCGATGTTGAATTTGTTCGCCTCGCGGATCATCTGGCCCGCGACAGCAAGAGGCGTCAGGATCA
>Ga0116179_1003490_pt1 | contig 10815 bp, 9 predicted proteins | sample AD_UKC071_MetaG_FD_89751 | JGI IMG/M metagenome (GOLD analysis project Ga0116179, IMG submission 89751) | Active sludge microbial communities of municipal wastewater-treating anaerobic digesters from USA - AD_UKC071_MetaG | ecosystem: Engineered > Bioreactor > Anaerobic > Digestate | place: USA...
AGCTGGCATCGTCCTTCACCTCCATAAATTGTCGCTGGAATGAGGGGGTATCCCCATCGCAAAGAGTAAGATGCAGGCAACTGCCTTCTATGCCATGATGTATTACCACCTCGCATTCATGCAGAATTCTTTCATACCTGGGAAAACTGCCGCACTGAATTATTATTCCTATCTTATTTCCCGCAGCGAATTCATGGGCAACAAGTTTTATTTCTGCACTAATTGACTGCCGTCCCTCTGCCAGCACAGCTGGCTCACTTGTGGCAATCAGCCGTATCAGCCCATCCTGGCCCAACTCGACAAGCTTAAGAATAATAGGCATCGGCCCGCTGGAGTCTGCCACAAGCCGAAAGGCTACAGGCCCCAGGCACGTTACCTGCTCATGTAATTGCCTGGAAAAATAACAGGCAACATCGTTCCGCTTCACTAAGCTGTTTTGCGGAGCTGGCCCGGGGTTAAGTCCGGGAATCGCCGGCAGCGGCCAGCAGTTCCCTCCCAGAGTTGGCGCAGGATCTGAAGGCGAATAAAATAATCTTTGGGAATGAGCCCGGGGTATTTCCTTGCCTAATCCTGCCCTCTCAGTGTGGAATGTCACTTGCTTGCCATAAGCATTCCAATAACTGCAATACTTCCACTCACATCTGCCTGTTACAAATAACTGTACCTTCGACGGAAAAGCCTCGTGTATACTGTTGGAAAAGCACGCGCTGAACCACTTATGTGCCAGTTCTGCAAGTTTTAGTTCACTGTGGGGGCCAAAGTCTACATCAAGTAAGCGGGTGGAAGGGTTCAGCACTGTATGATGAGACCAAGGTCCAATCACCAGCCGGTTGTTTGCTCGCTCTCCAAGCAACTCCCAGCCTCGCAAAACTTCGTGCAGCAAAAAATCGTACCAACCTCCAATATGTAATATCGGAAAACTGGGGAGGCCGTCGGAAAAGCGAATTGCCCTTGATTGCCAATAGTTATCGTATTCTCTATGTTCCAGCCATGTATCCAGCATTAAGGATGCGGGTATCTCTTCCGGCCACTTGTTTAATACGCTTAAAGAAGCACTTTTCCCTGACATTTGATGGGCCCAGGGGTATGCCCAATGCAGTTGGAATACACCTGAAGGGTACACCACGTTGTACCAATCATAAGGAGCAGCGATCAGCACCATGGCATCAAACAATTTTCGCTTGACAACTGCTGCCGCCAGCCCGGCCCACCCGCAATAGGATGGTCCTATCAAGCCTAACCCGCCATCAAACCAGCTTTGATTTCTAATCCATTCAACCGTATCCACGCCATCTAAGCCTTCGCGGATAGCGAACTCATAATCTCCCCCTGACGAAAAGCGACCCCGGACATCTTGCATGAGCACAATATAACCATTGCGGGCAAGGGCAACCGGCAGTGAGTACATACGTCTCTTTCCGTATGGTGTTCGTATCAGCAGCGCTGACCCTGAGCATCCTCTCCGGGGAAAATAGATGTCGGTGGACAACGTCGCCCCATCTCGCATAGGGATCCCTACGGTAATTAAATCCATTTAATCACCCGTAACTGCAGGCAGTATCAGAAAAGATGGGTTCGCAGGGGCTGACACCACTGTCTGCAGGGCAATCTCAGCTTTATCCCTTGTGGCGGCATTAAAATGGCGCTCATACTTTGGAAAGTTGCTGCTGGAAATATCCAGCTGTATCCGGTGGCCGGGGGCAAAGACATGGCTTATTGGCCCCAGGTCGATGGTAATCATCTTTAGCTGGTCTCCCCCTTGAAACAGAGTTATTCCGTCGGCAATAATTCTTTGCGAGCCGTCAGGGCAGAGGTCGACGAGTTTAGCTGTAAAATGCGTTTCCTTGGCACTTGAAGAAACCCACAGCTGTACAGCAGAATTGCCTGCGACGGATACACTTTTTTTCAAGGGGCTTCCAAGGCAGGACAGTATATCGGCGCGCCCTTCCAGAGGTCTCTGATCCTTTGGGCCCGGCGCAAGACTGCCAATGGGCCACACTGCCCCGCCTATTGTCGGCACCGGGTTGAAGGGGTCATACTTGAAAGACTTTGATCCAAAGGTTGAGGGTTCAGCAGCAAGAACGCCCTGGTCCCGGGATAAGTCGAGATACAGGTTGTGTTTCCCGCATTCCCAGTCATCTTTATCAACCCAATGTCCTGCACCGGTCAGATAACAGCTGACCGGCTTTCTGTTTGAGGGTTGATGTGCGGCCATTTGCTTATACCAGTTGACTATTTCTGCAAACACATACCTTCCCAAATCCCTCTGCTTATAGCGCACCAGATCTTTTATCAAGGAGCTGTGATCCCAGGGACCCAGTATCAGTCTGTGGGGAACTTCAGCCTGGCGGCTGGCCCGCTCAAAATCTGCAATGGCAGCCCTGTTCCACAAATCATAGGTTCCTGTCACAAACAAGGTGGGCACCTTTGCTAATTCAGGAGACCAGCAGCCCAACTTTTCCCAAAACCCGTCTTTGCGCCTGTGCTCCCGTATCGCCTGAAACAAGTCCCTTACATTTGCTGAGCAATGAATAGACTGCGCTGAGTGGGGAAATTTCTCAAACATGACCTGCCAGTCAACATCACCCTTGTACGCTTGAGTCTTTCCACTGATTAGGTGCTGAAAGGGCAGGTGGTGGTGGAGAAACAACACACCAAGGCTGCTGTAACATGCAGCATACAAATCAGTTACACCGCCCAGGGAAACATTTGCGAAATATGGCAGGGAGGGGCATTGGCTTATCAGCGAAGCGGCAAAAGCACTGGAGATGCAAGTGCCCAGCAACCCAATCCTGCCTCCCCACCAGTCCTGCTCGGTTAGCCAGTGCAAAGTATCTTCGCCGTCACGGCCTTCAAGGGTCAAATCGAACTCTCCAGCAGAACCGTATCGCCCCCGGCAATCCTGCAAAACCACGGCAAACCCTTCCTGCACAAGTCTCAATATCAGCAAGGTAAAGATTCCGGATCTGGCGTTGTATGGGGTCCGAAAGAGAATGGAGCCCGATGCAGGTTCATTGGGACGGTATACTTCAGTATACAGTTCGGTCCCGTCCCTGGCGGTGACCATCAGCCTTTGCTGCTGTATTTTTAACGCCGCAGCCAGACTCATTTGTATCCCCCCTCTCCTTAGCTGCTCGCTTAAAATATGTACTGGCCAGGGTGGCATCAATGTGAAGAACGGCATTATAGGCTGCGTGGAGCAAAACAGGCACCCATAATGACCCGGTATACATAAATGCCACACCAAGCACTAAGCCTACACTCCCTTGGGTAAGCACGGCGCTGGCAATGGCTCCAGGCAAAGACATGCCTTTCTTCATAGAAAAGTGAGCTCCGCCAAAAAGCGCACTGCTGATTACCAACGCTGTAAAGGGACCCAGCATACCGCTCAATACAGTCAAAAGGAAAAACCTGTACAAGTATTCTTCAGGAAACCCTGTAGCGAGAAAATGATAGGCGAAAGTCTTCCCGTATTGGCGCAGCACATGCCGCCAGCCGGCTAACCTGAGTATGCTGGTTGGACGCCGGGATTTTTTCCATAAGGAAAATAAAACCCCCAGCCCCCCTAGGGCTATCAACAACGCTGAAAGAGGATATTTTCTCCAAGTCAATAGTTCCCATTGTCCTGACCCTGTAATAATAAAGCCCATACTGGGGGCCACTACACATCGGGCCCATTTCCTGACAAGTTGCGGTGCGCCAGTAAAGATCGAACAAAAAAGTGAAACCAGCGCAAGGGCAATGAGCCCCACTGCACCAGCAATAAAAGGCCGTTCAGCACTGATAGTCATCGGGTCAGCAAATATAAGAAAAGGGGCGCTGGCAGCAACACATGTCAACACAAGGAAGGGTATTTTTTTCGCCCTGGGCTTTGCCCCGGCGGCCTGCAATATAGCCAAGGATACAGTCCAGCACAACAGGGCCAGACATACTGCAAGTATTTTGTCGATAGTCATGGATATCTCCTCACAAGCCTGTTAGAGTATTGAGGACAGATGCTCGCCTCCATCAAGGCTGATAACGGCTCCGGTGATGTGTTGAGCTGCCGGTGAACATAAAAATTCTACTGCCTGCGCAACATCATTGGGGGTACCCACCCTGCGCAAAGGTATGCTCCGAATCAATTGGGTGATCTCATCTGGCCGCAGATTTCTCCCAATCTGCTTTTCACTAAACCCGGTGGGCACTATGGAACCGGGGCAAATCACATTGACTCTGATACGGTTTGGACCAAGCAAGCGCGCCATACTCCTCGAGAGTCCTATCAGCCCGGCTTTAGATGCACTGTAAGCAGGAAAGTTCGGGGGACTGGTGAATGCTGCTATTGAACTGATATTCACTATAGAACCGCCGCCGTGCTTTTTCATTATGGGCACCGCCGCCTGCATGGTTAAATAAGGGCCATGGACATTAGTAAGGACTACCCGCGAGAAGATTTCTGGGCTCAACTTAGTGCCATCCCCAAAGGGTTCGATAGCGCCAGCGCAGTTTACCAATACATCCAGTCGTCCATATTCCTCCTGGCAGGCCTTCACTGCCTGGTTTATATCCGATTCCCGGGTTACGTCCCCAATAAACACGTCTCCGCCACCCTCAGTTGAGGTATCCTGCAAATCAAAAGCGACAACCTTCATGCCGCTGCCCGACAATTGATGGCATATTGCTTTCCCAATCCCGGAGCAACCTCCTGTTACCAATGCGACTTTATCCACAGGCATCTCCTCTGTAAATTTTCTTCCCGGACAATTGACAGAGTTCCGGATCCTCTGTCCACAACCACACCCCCCACTGAGGATACGTAAGCTTTGGGAACGGGCTTAATACTCCGCTGCTTATTGCTGCATCCACCACCTGTTCCATTAACAGCCTCATGATAATATGGCGTGCTGACAATATAGACATATTGAACTCCAGCACCCTCTTGTCCACACAAGCGAACAGGGGTACCAAAATCTCCGTTGCAATCAGGTTGGCCAGCTCAGCCAACAGGTCCCATACCGGGTTTCCATCCTGACAGCGAAACACCGGCGCTTTGGGAACAGCCAGGTCGTTATTGCGAGCGACTAACCGCCAATACTTTAGCCTTAATAGACGCGGATCGGTCCAGCTCAATCCCCCATTGTGGAGTAATTCACTTATACACTCGATATCTCCTGAATCCAGACACAGTTTTGGAGCCTTGATATTCTGGTGCCATATCTGCGCAGCTCCGACAGCGACGGTATCGGCAGTACACATGCGGACGCCAAAGGAGTTGCTGGTTGCCATATTCGCAGGCAGTTTCCATACCCAAAAAGATGCAGGCGGTCTGGCAATTAGCTTCAGTTTCTTTGCAGCCTGACCGACACCCAGGTCTATTAGCATCCCGGCCACAACAATATGCTCCAGTTCCTCCCAGGAGTGATTGGAAAACTGTACAGCAGCAACCTGCAGTTTCTTTTTGCACTCCTTCTCCAGCAATCGAACGTAGGATTTGACGTAATCGTCCACAATCGGTTTGATTCCCTCGGCAAACTCAGCAGACAAAAACAGGGCATTGGGGCCGTTAACTAATTTGCCATCAGCGCACTGCAGCAGCCCCATATGGATCCATTCCTGAATACAGTCAGTTTCTCCGGGAGCAAGCCAAGTTCTTCCCCCCATGACCGCTGCGAGTCTGTCAACAGCCTTAGTAACCCTGTTATCTATAGTGCCGTAAATTACCCATCGCCCCATTGGAAAGTCCCCTCCCACTGCCTATTTGCCATAATGCGACTGCATATACACTGCCGGGAATTCGCCAGCTTTGTATTGTTCCTGACAAAGGGGATGGGCTGCGGAAAACCGACCACATTGTTCGAAGGGCCAAGCCCTGCAACTTCCCTTGCAATTTTGGTTAAATACGCAATCTGAGCAGATGCCTTCCAGCCAGCGAACATTTACATAGCAGTTTCGCAACTCACTTAAGCATCCTTTCTGGCAGGCACAGGCCAGATCATTGCGTAGGATGTTGCCGAAGTTAGCACCCTGTATATCCCGGGTTATTGCGCAAATTGTTATTTTTCCATCTGGAAGGATGCTGATTAAGGGAAAATTACAGCTGGTGGTAATAGATAACCTCCCGGCCCGCTTTAACATGGCAAACTTAGGGTAGAGTCGGGGGGGAATAAGGGCTGGGGGAATCTTTACCACAATTCTCTTAGTGCTGGTTTCAGAGGCAGCTAAGATCTTCTCTAATGCGGCAATGGTGCTGTCCATATTTAGCTCTAACTTTTCTGCGTTGTCCAAAGCCCTCCCGACAGGGTGTAAAAAAGCAAACACTAATGTGGCTATGTCCAGCTCTTCCGCAAGCTTTACCATATGCTGAATGTTTGCAGCGTTATGCTTGTTGATTACACATTGAATGTTAACTGGGAAATGGTTGGCTTTTAGCAGTCCTATCCCCCTTATTGCCCGCTCGAATGCTCCCTCGCCTCTAAGAAAGTCATGATCAGAGGCAAGTCCACCATCAACGCTAACTCCGAAGTTCAATCTTATCCCCTGTTTCCGGGCGGCTATAAAGGGCAGCAAATTTCCCTGTTCGATCATAGTTGCATTAGTCTCGACAAAAATATGTGTCTTGCGGCGGGAGAGAGCCTCAACAAGTCTTGGCAGCTCGGGATACATAAATGGTTCCCCGCCGGACAAGATGACACTCCCGGGTGCAATAGTCAGCACATTATCTACCGCTTTTTCGAGCTCTGCTGCAGCTAGGCTCTCCGAGCAATCATTTGGCCCCGATTCAACCCAACAATGCTTACAGGCCAAATTACATTTAAAGGTCACATACCAATAAACGCTGGGACGGAATGCTTCTTGTTTTGCTGGCTCAGACATCTTGCTCTCCCAAAAACTCAATTATCCCTTCTTTGTCTGCCTGGGCAATAAACTCTGAAACATCTTTACGCACAGTCTCTATATCTGCATTGAATTGAGCGGCAATTTGTTCTGAAATCTCAGCGACTGAATTATTGCTGTCGCAAAGTTTAAGTACGGCAAGTCCAACTTTGTTAGTTAGCAGAATTGCACCCGTATTGGTATTAACAATAGTCGGCATCTCATCCTCATCATTTATCACTGCACACTCAAGAGCGACAGGGATTTTGTCCACAAGTATACCACCTTTCATTTTTGGCTGGGAAATCCCTCCCATTCCCAGAGGGGAACTCTTGCACTGATTACATTTTTCCAGGGTTATGTAGTCTACTATGTCTCCCACAGTTTGAAACCTGTCTATTATCTGGTCTGGAACCTGTATAGAAAAAACTTCTTCAAATTCGCATGCCAAAACAATAAGATCGAAGGAATTGAGTCCTATATCCTTTACCAGGTGACTCTCCACAGAAATCGGTTGCTTTACATGCCCTTGATGGTCGAGAATGACCCCTGTAACTTTCTCCAGTATTTGCTCTGCGCTTTTCATTTCTTTACTCTCTTGTCGATTATTATGGTTCTGAATTTCCCTCAGGATAGCAAATGCTATAGTGTTGTTTTTGGTCCAGGACAGGGAGGGGTTCTCCCTGTCCTAGAGCTTAGCGATTATTCCGCTAATTCTGCGTGTCCGCCAGTGTTGCAAATTGCACAATCGTCCATCGGCTCAGCAAGGTTCACCAGAACGGGCTTTTCGTACATTTTTTCACCTCCTCTCCAACAAGCTTGTATTAAAAAATCCTCCAAAAGCGGCAATTCGCAGTTATGGGAGGATTTTTCCTCTTAAATTAAACGCCGAGGGAGGTATTACATAAGCTTGATAAATTGAAGAGTTGGTAAACTCCAAAGGGAGTGTTTATATATTAACACATAATTTCCCAGGTTAAACCAGATGTTTTTCCGGTTTACAAGTATAGGAACAAATGATAGAATTTATTTTTTGGTTGTGAAATGTTGAACGCGGTGATTACCTTCCCCCTAAGATTATTGAAAGAATAAGAGACCCGTGACAATGGGTCTCTCCATAGATATCTTTTAGCGGCTGCATTGTTAGTCTCTTTTTATCTTTCCCGTAGAAGTCTTAGACAGTTCATACTGTTGCAGGCTGAAATCCTGAATTTGCTTGTATTTAGGCAGGGATCGGTTTATTTTGGCAATATGCATTTCAATGACATCGGCAATGCTATCCATATCCTGAGCAACATCCATATCAGGGTGTATTTTGGCGGCAAGAATTTGATTCCCTTTTAACTCCTTACTGTAAACGAGGGCTTCTTTAATCAATGGACATTGGTACAATAAACCCTCAAGTTCTTCGGGACTAATATTTTCTCCATTGTCAAGGACAATGGTGTTTTTTTTGCGCCCAGTTATGTACAGGTAACCATCTGCATCCAGGTATCCCAAATCTCCCGTCTTAAACCAACCGTCAGAATAGCTTTGGGCTGTTGTTGCCTGATCACGATAATACCCCTGACTTACAATGCTGCCTTTTACAAGAATCTCGCCAGCGACGATCTTAATTCGGCAAAAGTCTACTGGCTTCCCTATTGATTTATATCTTTTATTTCTCTTGTTATTGCAGGAAACAACCGGTGAGCACTCAGTTATTCCATATCCGTTATAGAAATCTACTCCTATATTGTCGAACCACCGTCCTATTTCAGGTTCTAAAAAAGCGCCACCGCTTACAATAGTGTTTAGATTCCCGCCAAGGGGGGCGAGCAATTCTTGAAAGAACTTTCTTCGGACGTCAACACCGAATTTCAAAAGGAAGCGGGACAATTTCAATGCACGTTCAACTTTTCTCCCCTTACCAGCTTTTTCAATTGCCCGCAGCATAGTCTTTAAAATTCCCTTTGCAATCATAGGGACAATAATGAGCAGAGTTGGTTTAAAATGCTGCATATCCCGCATTATGCCCTTAATCCCCTGGCCGATGCAAATTGTTGCTCCGGCAAATAAGGCAAGATGAATGCAGCAGGTTAGCTGAAAAGCGTGATGAATGGGGAGCAGGGCCAGGGTTACAGTATCTTCTTGCATAATGTTTAAGCGAAAACTCGCAACTGTATTATGTGCAAAGTTTCTATGGGTTAACATAACGCCCTTGCTCTTGCCGGTGGTGCCTGAAGTAAACACAATAGCTGCCAGTGAGTCGGGAGCTATTTCAGGGATAATTTCTGCTGAATCAATGTTAGCGAAGCGGATAAAGGGAAAGATGTCGTTTTCTTTCATGCAGATGAGTTTTATTTTGCAGTCAGGGCTGCTGGCAATATATTTTGCAACCTCGAGCTGCCCGGCATCAAAAATCAAGCAATCAGCTTCACTCCGCACTAATAAATCTATTATAGATTCTGGACCTAACTCTTTATCAATGGGGATTGCAACACTGCCGTGGTTAGCAATGCCATAGAAACAGACAATCCAGTCATAGGTAGTTGGTCCGAGAAGTGCGATATGTTTGTTTAGTAGAGATTGTGCCGCCAGAAACCTGCCAAAAGCAGTTATGTCCTGCTGCAATTGCGAGTATGTTATTTCACAGTAATTATCGTCCTCGAGGATTCTAAATGCTGGTTTGTCTCCAAATCTGTCCGCCGATTGCTCTATTAATTCTTTCAGTGTGTCCACGCAGCGATTATTCATTATTCGCCCCCTCTCCTTTCCCGTGACATATTATGCACTCTGCTGGAAACATTCAACATTTTTTCCCTAATCCCTGCTTGCTAGAAAAAAAAGCCACCGGGATCCGGTCCCAATGGCTGTTTTCTTACGCTGTCTCACATCCGGGTAAGCTCATCATCAGTGCCAGCTGCATTCCCGATGCCACATAACAGTATATGGGGATAAACAGCAGCAGGGGCAGGGGGTGCCAAAGGAAATTGACGAGTAGAGCGAAGATGAAGTTGGCAACCAATATGCCAATAATAACGCCGCTTAACTCCGGTGTGCGGTTGTCGAAGTAGGCTGCGCTGCGGGCGAAGGCTTCAAAAACTCCCAAATCATCAGCGACAATGGTGAATTCCCAGTAAATATACTTAACCCGCAATACCATGAATACTACCAGGTAGGCGATCATTCCCAGGAAAGACAAGAGCATGGCCATGACTAGGCCTGCGAGAGTAACAAGGAACATCAACGCCCTTAGTCCCAGAAAACGAAGCCAAAACCTGCTGGCATAGCTAAGAAAAGTGTCCAAATTGACAGCATTTCCCTTGGCCCGCTCATAGAGGAGACCTATGAAGCCAGCTTCGGCAAAGGCCCCGAGGACAAACAACAGCAAGGCCAGGGCCAGGGCCATTGTATCGGGCCCGCTGCCGGCGAAATCAAAGTTGACGCTGCCTGCGAAAACATTGTGCTCAATTATAGTTGAGATTGAAGGCAATCCCGCATCGAGGACAAGTTTAAAAGTAAACTTGGATGCGCCCCAAAATCCGACGGTTAACAATCCGAAGACAAAAGACACGAGATCCATCAGGGCTGGTACCAGAACCAAGCCCAGGCGGCGATTCAGTGCGTTAAAAGCTCGATTGATCATTGCTGTACCTCCAGGAACATTCTACTCTATTTCATTCGCCGCTGGCAAAAGTATTCCTCTAAAACCACCCCCAGCTGCTGGAGAAGGGAAGTGGCTCAACAGGAGAAAATCAGCCATTTGGAACCGTCCCCAGTGGATGGTATAATTAGGCAGGTGATGGGTATGAAAGCCATGAAAAGAATCGCCGGGCTGGTCTTATTTCTCCTGGCAACAGTGACCTTCTGCTGGTGGCAGAATAACGGCCTGATGGTAACCAGGGTGGATTACGTCAGTGCTGAAATCCCCGGGGAGTTCAGGGATTACCGCATTGCCCAGGTCTCCGACCTGCACAA
>Ga0116179_1003495_pt1 | contig 10809 bp, 7 predicted proteins | sample AD_UKC071_MetaG_FD_89751 | JGI IMG/M metagenome (GOLD analysis project Ga0116179, IMG submission 89751) | Active sludge microbial communities of municipal wastewater-treating anaerobic digesters from USA - AD_UKC071_MetaG | ecosystem: Engineered > Bioreactor > Anaerobic > Digestate | place: USA...
CTCGGGATCTCGGCGCCGTTGGAGGTGGGCAAGGTGGTCGCCGGTCCGGTGCGGATCTTCTCGATCATCGCCAAACCGCTCATCGCGACCCTCAACGGCTCGGCCAACGGCTTCCTGCGCGGCATCGGCATCGAGCCGCAGGAGGAGTTGTCCGGCGCCCGCACCCCCCAGGAGCTCGCCAGCCTCATCCGCCGCTCGGCTGAGGTCGGCACCATGGAAGCCGACACGGCGCTCATGGCCACCCGGTCGCTCACCTTCTTCGAGCGCACCGCTGCCGATGTCATGACCCCGCGCGTGCGCACCGTCTCGATCCCGCGGACGGCCTCGGCCGACGAGGTCATCGAGCAGACCCGGCGCACCGGACACTCCCGTTTCCTCGTCGTGGGGGAGGACATCGACGACGTCGATGGGTTGGTGCACGTCAAGAAGGCGCTCGCGGTGCCCCGCAAACGCCGCGCGACCGTGCCCGCGTCTGCGCTCATGGTCGATCCGGTGCTCGTCCCGGAGACGATTCGACTGGTGCCGCTGTTGGAGCATCTGCGCGACTCCGGGCTGCAGACCGCCGTCGTCGTCGACGAATACGGCGGCACGTCGGGGCTGGTGACCCTGGAGGACGTCATCGAGGAGATCGTCGGGGAAGTGCTCGACGAGCACGACGACCGCACCCGGATGCCGGCCCACCAGCTCGCGGACGGCGCCTGGTCGGTTCCGGGGATGTGGCGACCCGACGAGGTCACTCACCGGATCGGTGCCTACGTGCCCGAACACCCGGCATACGAGACTCTGGGTGGGTTCGTCATGGCGGCGCTGGGACGCGTGCCGACGGTCGACGACATCGTGAGTGTGCCTGGCTGGCGGCTGAGGGTGATCCGCATGGAGGGCCGACGGGTGGCGCGGGTGCGCTTCGAAGAGGTGCCGGACGCCGTCGACGAACTCGGGGCGACGGGGGAGGCGTCGTGACGACCGCTGCCTCGCTCTGGATCTCGCTGGCCCTGCTGCTCGGCAATGCTTACTTCGTGGGGGCTGAGTTCGCCGCGATGGCGGCGCGACGCAGCGCCCTGGAACCGCTCGCTGCGGCGGGGAACACGCGAGCCGCAACGTGCCTGCAGGCCCTCGAACACATGGGGTCGATGCTCGCTACCGCGCAACTGGGCATCACGGTGTGCTCGGTCGGGTTGGGCGCCCTCGCCGAGTCCGCGCTGCATCACCTGCTGTTGCCGTGGACCTCGATGTTGCCGTTCGGACCGGTGGCGGTCGACGCGCTGGCGCTCGCCGGGGCGCTGCTTGTCGTGGTCTACCTGCACGTCGTCGTCGGCGAGATGATCCCCAAGAACCTTGCCCTGGCCGGGCCGGATCGGGCCGCGATGTGGCTGGTGCCCTCGCTGTTGTTCGTCGCGACGACCCTGCGGCCCCTGGTGCGGGTCATGGAACGCCTCGCCAAGGCGCTGGTTCGGGGGATCTTCCGGATCGAGCCCAAGGACGAGATCGCCTCGGCGTTCACCGTCGACGAGGTCGCTCACATCGTCGAGGAGAGCGGCCGCGAAGGGCTCATCGAACAGGGTCGCCACGGGCTGCTGCGCAGCGCGCTGGAGTTCAGCGACAAGACCGCCGGCGATGTCGCGGTGCCGGTGGAGCGGCTGGTCACCTTGGGGCCAAAGGCCACGCCGGCGCGGGTCGAGCGACTCGTGGCGCGTAAGGGCTTCTCGCGTTATCCGGTGCGGGACGCCGACGGGGTCCTCACGGGATACCTCCACCTCAAGGACGTCCTGTATGCCGGTGAGCAGGACTGGGACGCGCCGGTGCCGCTGACTCGGGTGCGGCAGCTGGCGACCGTGGCCAGCACCGACGAGGTCGAGGATGTCCTCGCGACCATGCAGCGCTCCGGCAGCCACGTCGCCCGGGTGCAGGACCCCGACGGGCAGATCCGCGGCGTGGTCTTCCTCGAGGACGTCTTGGAAGAACTGGTGGGCGAGGTCCGCGACGCCACCCAGCGTGACCCCCGCTTGATGGGTGACGACGACGACCCAGCCGGGGAGTAGCCCCGAGACGTCAGCTCCCAGTCGCGAATAGGCAACGCGAGGAGCGTCGAGCGAAGGTCCTCAGGAGTCCGTTGTCGCGGCCAGGTTGATCCAGCGGCTGGTGACGACCATGCCGAGGTGCTCGTAGAGTCCCAGCGCGCCAGCGCGCGAGTCGGTCGCGAGCTCGATGGCGTGGTGGCCGTGGGCCCGAACCTGGCGCAAGGACTCCGCGAGAAGGGCCCGAGCCAGGCCCTTGCCGCGTTCGTCGCGGCGCACGGCGAGCTTGTCGATGTAGGCGCCACCGTCGGTGGTGGTCATGACCAGCGAAGCCCCTACTACCCGCTCGTCCGGGCCGAGCGCCACGCGCAGGTGCCAGGGTTCAAACCCGGGGCGCCGCACCGTCGTGGCGGCGAAGTCGGCAAAGGAGTCGCGTTCTCGCGCCGACCATTCCAGGAAGGCGTCCTCGATGACCTCGTGCACGGCGGCATATTCGTCCGCCCTGGCGGCGCGAAGCAGGTAGCCGGGGGAGATCGGCGGCGCGGGGATGTCGACGCCCTCCGGCAAGCGCAGGATCCAACTCTCCCAGCGCTGCCTCCAGCCGAGCCCGCGCAGCAGTACCTCGCCGGGCGAGCCGGCAGGCACGGGCATTCCGACGACGGGGACGCCCCGCTCGGCTGCCTTGGCGACGATCCAGTGCGCGACCCAGGTGCCGATGCCGCGTCTGCGGTAGGCGGGGTGGACCGCCGCGTCGGCACGGTCTGCGCGCGAGTGCTCGCCATAAGCGACCAGCCGCTCGCCGTCGAAGACACCCATCGTGGAGGACTCGATGTCGAAGCTCGGCCGTTGCCAGTCGGCAAAGATGTCTGCCTCTTCGATGGCGACCTCGCCCACCGTGTCGAGCTCGTGGGCAGCCATCAGCTCGAAGACGGCTCTGGAATCCGTGTGCCGTAGCGGCCGCGTCGTGAGGTGTGGGGGCAGCCCGGAGTCGTTCTGCATGGGTCGGAGCATGACATGGCTGCGTCGCAGAGAAATTCGGTGCCCCCGGCAGGATTCGAACCTGCGCCCCCGCCTCCGGAGGGCGGTGCTCTATCCCCTGAGCTACGGGGGCTGACGAGCTTGCGCCATCAGCCTGATGGGTCTGGGCGGCTCGGAAGTCGCGCCTGCAGGAGGGTACCAGCCTAAGCTGCCCGGCATGGAACCGGCGCTCGCGGAGGACCTCCTCGGGTACCTGGCCCAGCGGATCGCGACCCTCGCCGGCGACGCAGTAGCGGTGTCGTTGCGCCGCGCGAGTGCTGGCGCGCGCGAGTGGCGCAGCGCGCAACCCGCCCGCGAGGGCTCCGACCCACAACAGCTCCGGTATGCCGTGGAAACAGACCGCGCGATTGCTCACCTCCTCGACGACGCCCGGCTCGAAGGGGCGACCCTCGTCGTGAGACTGACCCCACTGGCGGTGGTCAACGGACTCCATGGGCTCGCGAGTCGTCAACTCGACTCCGCTACAAGCAATTCCGCAGGGTCAACCACAACCCGGCACACCCTGGACGATCCCGTGTTCCGCCTGCAGCTGGCCTACTCCAGGGCCCGACGTGATGCCGAAGGGCCGCGCTGGGAGGAGGCGGACGGCATACCTGGCAGCGCTGTGGACGAGGCGGGAGCGATGGTCGACCTCGTCGCCGCGCTCCTGGAATCACCGCGCCGGATGGCCGACCCCACCACCAGACCGGAGCAAGCCGCGGCTGCGCTGGGAGCCGTCGCCACGGCATACCTGGCCTGGGAGGGTGAGTTGCCACCGCACCTACCCGTCGTGGCGCCACCAGTGCCAGCGCTGACACCCAGGCTGCTCGCGAGCGCGGCCGCCGGTGTCTTGGAGCGTGGAATGTCCGGCCTGGGCATTGTGGCGCGCGAAAGGATATGAACCATGCGCGCACACGAGGCCGGGGCTCTGCATGCCGAGGGCTACGGGGCGGCGCCCCAGTGGTTGCCCTATCCCGACGAGGTCATGGCGCTGCTGCCGCAGTTGTGGTCCGACGGGGTGACCCGTGACGGCGACGGAGCGCTCGCCGTGGCGGGGGTGTCGGCGACCGAGCTGGCGCGCGATTTCGGCACCCCGGCTTATGTCATGGACGAGGACGACTTCCGGCGGCGAGCGCGGGCCTTCCGCGACGAGTTCACCGCGCCCTTCGAGCGCACCCTGGCCGGGGCCGACGTCTACTACGCGGGCAAGGCGTTCCTGTGCTCGGCTGTCGCCGCGTGGGTGATGCAGGAGGGGCTCTGCCTCGACGTGTGCTCGCTCGGTGAGCTGTCGGTCGCAATGCGAGTCGGCTTCCCCGGCAACAAGATCGGGATGCACGGCAACAACAAGAGCGCCGAGGAGATCCGCGCCGGGCTGACCTATGGGGTCGGGCGGATCGTCGTCGACTCCTTCCACGAGATCGAACGAGTTGCGGCCATTGCCGCTGAGCTCGACGTCGTCGCCCCGGTGATGGTCCGCGTCACCGTGGGGGTGGAGGCGCACACCCACGAGTTCATCGCGACCGCCCACGAGGACCAGAAGTTCGGTTTCAGCCTTGCCGGCGGGCAGGCCGAGGCGGCCGTGCTCGCCGTGCTCGCGCAGGACCGGCTCCACCTGCTCGGACTGCACAGCCACATCGGTAGCCAGATCTTCGACGTCAGCGGGTTCGAGATTGCGGCGCGGCGGCTGGTCGAACTGCACGTCAAGGTCGCGACCGGGCACGGCTACCTCATGCCGGAGATGGACCTCGGCGGTGGCTATGGCATGTCCTACACGAGTCAGCACACCCCGATGACGCCTGCTGAGCTCGGTGACCAGCTCGCCGGGGTGGTGCGCCGCGAGCTCAAGCCGCTGGCCGACGCGGTGCCCGGCGCGCGGGTGCCACGCATCTCGATCGAGCCGGGCCGGTCGATCGTCGGCCCGAGCACCTTCACGCTCTACACCGTCGGCACCGTCAAGGACGTGCAAGTCAACGACCGCGCTCAGCGGCTCTATGTCGCCGTCGACGGCGGGATGAGTGACAACGTCCGCACCGCGCTCTACGACGCCGACTACTCCTGCACCCTGGCCAACCGGGCCAGCGACGCTGCGCCTCGCGTCGCCCGGGTCGTCGGCAAGCACTGCGAGAGCGGCGACATCGTCGTCATGGACGAATACCTGCCGGCCGACATCACCCCCGGTGACCTCGTCGCGGTCCCGGGCACGGGTGCCTACTGCCGGGCGCTGTCCAGCCAGTACAACCACACTCCCCGCCCGCCGGTCATTGCCGTCAAGGACGGCCAGGCCCGGGTCATCGTGCGCCGAGAAACCGTCGAGGACCTCTTGGCGCTGGACGTCTGGTGATCGGGGATGATGGTGCACCGTGACTAAGGAACAGAGCGCCCCGGGGGGCGAACCATTGCGGGTGGCGCTGCTCGGCTGCGGGGTGGTCGGCTCGGCGGTGGCCCGCCTGCTGACCGAGCATGCCGCCGACCTCACCGCCCGTGTCGGGCGGCACCTTCAGTTGGTCGGCATCGGCGTGCGCCGGGCCGGTCGCACCCGTCCCGAGGCCGGCGTCGACCCCACGCTGTTCACCACCGACTCGACCGAACTGGTCACCCGCGCCGACATCGTCGTCGAGGTCATCGGGGGCATCGAGCCGGCTCGGTCGCTCATCTTGCGCGCCATGGAGCACGGCGCGTCGGTCGTCACCGCCAACAAGGCCCTGCTCGCCGAGGACGGCCCTACCTTGTATGCCGCCGCCCGCGATCACGGAGTCGACCTCTACTACGAGGCCGCGGTCGCCGGGGCGATCCCGCTGCTACGCCCGCTGCGTGAGTCCCTGGCCGGCGACAGCGTCCGCAAGGTCATCGGGATCGTCAACGGCACGACCAACTATGTGCTGGACAAGATGGACTCGACCGGCGCGGGCTTTGCCGAAGCGGTGAGCCAGGCTCAGGCGCTCGGGTATGCCGAGGCCGACCCGACCGCCGACGTCGAGGGGTTCGACGCCGCCGCCAAGGCCGCCATCCTCGCCTCGCTGGCCTTCCACACCCGCGTGTCCGGGCGCGACGTCCATCGCGAGGGCATCACCGAGGTCACCGCGGCCGACATCCAGGCTGCCAAGGACATGGACTGCGTCGTCAAGCTGCTTGCCATCTGTGAGCGGGTCGACGCCCACGACGGGCCCGACGGACCCACCCCCGGTGGGGTGTCCGTGCGCGTGCACCCAGCGATGCTGCCGCGCCGCCACCCACTCGCCGGCGTCCGCGAGGCCTTCAACGCGGTCTTCGTCGAGGCCGACGCGGCCGGGCAGCTGATGTTTTACGGCCGCGGCGCCGGGGGCGACCCCACCGCCAGTGCGGTCCTCGGTGACATCGTCGCCGTCGCGCGGCACCGGGTCGGCGGCGGTCATGGACCGGGCGAGAGCTCGTATGCCGACCTGCCGGTGCTTGACATGGGCCAGGCACTCACCCGCTATCACATCAGTCTCGACGTCGCCGACCGCCCGGGCGTTCTCGCCCAGGTCGCCACGGCCTTCGCCGACCACGAGGTGTCGATCGAGACGGTCCGCCAACAGCAGATTCCTGCCGACCTGGATGACGCCGCTGGCCCTGGACACGCTCCCTCCGCTGCGCGCGCCAGCCTCGTCGTGGTCACCCATGCCGCTCCCGACGCGGCCCTGTCAGCGACGGTCGACGCCCTCGCCGCGCTGCCGATCGTTCGCGGCGTCAACTCCGTCATGCGTGTGGAAGGTGTCTGACATGGCTCACCAATGGCGCGGGGTCATCCGCGAGTATGCCGACCGGTTGCCGATGCTCGCCGGAGCCCCGACCGTCACCCTCCTGGAGGGCGGCACCCCACTCATCCCCGCGGCATACCTGTCCGATCGGGTCGGCGCGCAGGTCTACCTCAAGTACGAAGGTCTCAACCCGACCGGCTCTTTCAAAGACCGCGGGATGACGACGGCGATCTCCGTCGCGGCCCGCAATGGCGCCAAGGCGGTCATCTGCGCCTCGACCGGCAACACCAGCGCGAGCGCCGCGGCCTATGCCACCAAGGCCGGCATGGCCTGCGCCGTGCTCGTGCCCGACGGCAAGATCGCCATGGGCAAGCTGTCTCAGGCGATCGCCCACGGGGCGACCCTGCTGCAGGTCGAGGGCAACTTCGACGACTGCCTCAACGTCGCCCGGAAGCTCGCCGAGTCCTACCCCGTCGAATTGGTCAACTCGGTCAACCCGGCGCGGATCGAGGGTCAGAAGACGGCCGCCTTCGAAATCGTCGACGCCCTGGGCGACGCCCCCGAGATCCACTGCCTGCCGGTCGGCAACGCCGGCAACATCACCGCCTACTGGCAGGGCTACCGCGAGTATGCCGGTGGCACGCCGGGCGGCGAGGGTGCGGCTGCCGCGGGTGGCCCGGCCACCCACCTGCCGCAGATGTGGGGCTTCCAGGCCGCCGGTGCCGCGCCGATCGTGCTCGGGCACCCCGTCGACCACCCCGAGACCATGGCCACCGCCATCCGGATCGGCAACCCGGCGTCGTGGTCACAGGCGGTCGCCGCTCGCGACAACTCGGGCGGGCGTATCGAGGCCGTCACCGACGAGCAGATCCTCGCCGCCCACCGCATCCTCTCCGCGCACGAGGGGGTTTTCGTCGAGCCGGGCTCGGCCGCATCGGTCGCGGGCCTGCTCATGTGTTCGGAGGCGGGCGTCGTCCCGCCCGGTGCCCGCATCGTCTGCACGGTGACCGGCCACGGCCTCAAGGATCCGCAGTGGGCCCTGCGCCAGGCGGATGGCTCCGAGGTGACGCCCACCAGGATCCCCGTCGACGCCTACTCCGCCGCGGCGGCGCTCGGCCTGGAAGGCTGACCCACGTGAGCGTCGTCCCATCCGGTGCCGCGATCCGGGTCCGCACCCCGGCCAGCAGCGCCAACCTCGGCCCGGGTTTCGACTCGATCGGCCTGGCCCTGGGGGTGTGGGACGAACTCGACTTCACCGTCACCGACCAGCCGGGGCTGCGCATCGAGGTCGCCGGATCGGGTGCCGACGGCGTGCCCCGCGACGAGTCGCACCTGGTCTATCGCTCGCTCGTCCGCGGGCTACGGGAACTAGGAGTTGAGCCGCCGGTCGGCCTGCTCATGCAGACCCGCAACGCCGTGCCGCACGGACGAGGGATGGGCTCGTCGGCGACGGCGATCGTGTCGGGCGTCGCCGCAGCGCACGGCCTGGCGGCATACCTGGGCTCGGCTGCTCCATCCCCCGGTGGCAGCGTCGAGATCGACCTCGACGCCGTCAACTCCCTGGCCAGCGAGCTGGAGGGGCACCCCGACAACGCCTCGGCCACGGTCTTCGGGGGGATGACATTGTCGTTCACCCCGGACGTCGTCGACCCCGCCGCGCGGGTCACCCCGACCGTGACCGTGCGGCTGCCGCTGCACCCCGACCTCACCGCCATCGTCTTCGTGCCCGAGGCGACCCTGGCCACCCACACGGCCCGGGCCCTGCTGCCCGAGCGCATCCCGCTGCGCGACGCCGCGCTCAACTCCGCCCGCGCCGCGCTCCTGGTCGAGGCGGCCACGCGCCGGCCAGAGCTCCTCGTCCCCGCCACCCGCGACTGGCTGCACCAGGAAGCCCGGCGGCCCTCGTATGCCGCGTCCATGGCCTTGGTCGACCGGCTGCGGACCGCAGGCCACGCGGCCACGATCTCGGGTGCCGGGCCGAGCGTCCTCGCGCTGACCACGCACGACCGGGTCGATGACGTCACCGCCGGTGACGACAGCTGGCGCCGGCTCGTGCCCGGCATACCGGCCCATGGGGTGACCGTCAGCGCGCGGTGAGGCGTGCACCCCGCAGGTGCCTCGCGTTGACCGCGTAGGCCGTGGTGACGGTATGCCGGTGGGTTTGGTGTTAGATTGGGCTCGCACCGCGCGGGAGGGGCTACCCAGTCATCAGCACTGAGGCTCCGAGAGCGGGCGCATCCTCTTCCTGACCTCGGCAGTTTCGCTGCCGTGAGCGCGCTGCGCTCGTTCGCGGAATGAGGCATCCATTGGCCAGGCATCCCCTGGCCGCACACCCGGCCCCATCTCCGCGGGCCGACGAACGAGGGGAAGGATCCTTCGTGACAGACACCACCGGGGCTGTGGCGCAAGCCCGCACGCCCCGTTCCGGCTTGGCAGCCATGAACGTCGTCGAACTCAAGGGCGTCGCCGCCAAGCTCGGGATCACCGGCACCACCAAGATGCGCAAGGACGACCTCGTCTCGGCGATCGCCGCCCGGCAATCCGGAGGCGGTGCCTCCTCCAGCGGCTCGACCGCCCCCGCAGCTGGCGACGGAGGTGCAGCTACCGGCTCGCAGGGTGGGGCACCCGCGCGGCGCACTCGCGGCCGGGCGACGGCACCGGCCCAGAGCACTCGTCCGACCACCGAACCGGCGGCTGCCCCCGCGGCGGCACCGGCCGCAGCGGCTGTTGAGTCCGCTCCCGCTCGTAACGAGTCGGATTCGGCTCCCAGCGGCGCTCCTGCGGCCGAGCGCACGGACCGCCAAGAGCGTCAAGAGCGTCCGGACCGCCAAGAGCGCACCTCTCGCTATGAGCGGCGCGACCGTCAGCAAGGCCAGCAGCAGGGCCAGCAGAACCAATCGGGCGAGCGGCAGCAGAGCTCCCAGGGTCAGCAGGGTCAGCAGCAGAGCGACCGGCAGCAAGGCCAACCGGGGCAGCAGCAGGGCAACCGTTACGACGACGACGGCGACAGCCGGTCGGGACGTCGGCGCAGCCGTCAGCGCAGCCGCGACCGCAAGCGCGGCCGGGGGACCGGACTGACGCCCTCCGGCCAGGACCTGTCCGAGCAGGACGTCCAGATCGCCGAGGACGACGTTCTCGTGCCGGTTGCCGGCATCCTCGACGTCCTGGACAACTACGCCTTCGTCCGCACCTCGGGCTACCTGCCCGGCCCCAACGACGTCTACGTGCCGCTGGGCATGGTGCGCCGTCAGGGGCTGCGTAAGGGTGACGCCGTCACCGGAGCGGTCAAGGCTCCACGCGACGGGGACATCCCGCCGGCGGCGCAGGGCAACAACCGGGCGAAGTTCAACCCGCTCGTGCGCCTGGACACCGTCAACGGTGCCAACCCGGAGCTGGCCAAGAACAGGGTCGAGTTCAACAAGCTCACCCCGCTCTACCCGCAGGAGCGGCTGCGCCTGGAGACCACGCCCGGCGTGCTGACCACCCGGATCATCGACCTCGTGTCGCCGATCGGCAAGGGCCAACGTGGTCTCATCGTCAGCCCGCCCAAGGCCGGTAAGACGCTCATCCTGCAGGCCATCGCCAACGCGATCTCGACGAACAACCCCGAGGTCCACCTCATGGTCGTCCTCGTCGACGAGCGACCCGAAGAGGTCACCGACATGCAGCGCACGGTCAAGGGTGAGGTCATTGCCTCGACCTTCGACCGGCCGGCCGACGACCACACAACGATCGCCGAGCTAGCGATCGAGCGGGCCAAGCGCCTGGTCGAGCTGGGTCACGACGTCGTCGTGCTGCTCGACTCGATCACCCGCCTGGGCCGGGCCTACAACCTCGCGGCTCCCGCGAGCGGGCGCATTCTTTCCGGTGGTGTCGACTCCTCAGCGCTCTACCCGCCCAAGAAGTTCTTCGGCGCCGCGCGCAACATCGAGGAAGGCGGCTCGCTGACCATCCTCGCCACGGCGCTGGTCGAGACCGGCTCCAAGATGGACGAGGTGATCTTCGAGGAGTTCAAGGGCACCGGCAACATGGAGCTGCGCCTGTCGCGCCAGTTGGCC
>Ga0116179_1003507_pt1 | contig 10797 bp, 7 predicted proteins | sample AD_UKC071_MetaG_FD_89751 | JGI IMG/M metagenome (GOLD analysis project Ga0116179, IMG submission 89751) | Active sludge microbial communities of municipal wastewater-treating anaerobic digesters from USA - AD_UKC071_MetaG | ecosystem: Engineered > Bioreactor > Anaerobic > Digestate | place: USA...
TCGACCGTAGGCTTGAACACGCTCGTGGTCCTGACCTGACTGGATGCTTAGACACCACCCAGCCTGCCGCAGGGCCACGAGCCCTCACATCAGGACCACATCACGCGGAGAGTCGGAGAGCCCTATTACTTGCCGAAGCTCGGTAGCGACTTCGTTCTGTTGACGCCGTTTGACATCCTCACGAGCGACGACACCTGGATCAACCACGGCGACATGATCCACAGCTTCCCTCATCTCCCCGATGCGATCGACGACGACCAGATGCGCGGCCAAATCGACAGCTACTTCCGCTCAAGATTGAGCGAACGGCCATCGCCAAAGGAGTACGCGCAGGCTGCGCAGGACACGATCTGGAAGTTCCCGGAGCTGGTCGACTACTACATCCGCCGCCAGGAAGAGAACGGCGATCACGCCGAGGCTCTCAGCGCGGACCGTCGACGCGAGGTCTACGACGCACTTGTGGAGCAAGTCCGTGAGGCGATCCCCGCGATCGAGCAGGGCAGCAACCTCTACAAACTGCCTCTCGGCAGCTATGAGGAGGCCCTCGTCCGCGCGAAGGCATTCAAGGACTACATCGAGAACAACGACGGCTACCTGGTGATCAACCGACGCGACCGCCCGTTCTCGCGGGAAACGGATGTCCAGATCTTCTTCGGCCTGATCTGGTACCGGACCGAGTTCGATGTGAATCGAGAGGTGAACAACGGTCGTGGCCCCGTCGACTTCAAGGTCAGCAAGGGCGCGTTCGACAAGTCTCTGATCGAATTCAAGCTCGCGAGCAACAGCCAGCTCAAACGCAATCTCGAGAATCAGGTTGCGATTTACGAGAAGGCCAACGGGGTGCGCAAGTCCGTCAAGGTCATCGTCTGCTACACCGCCGATCAGCAGGCAAAAGTGGATCGCATCCTCGGCGAGCTGAAGCTTGCCAGCGAGGAGCCAATCGTGGTCATCGACGCCCGAAACGACAACAAGCCGTCAGCCTCGAAGGCGTGAGGTTCGAAGCCGACGGTCTCGTCACCAGTAGATTGCGATGATTTCCGTATCAAGAAGCCGCTCAGCCGATCGAATGGGCGGTGGGTTCGATCCTGACCGACTCGTAGTGTCGATCGCGAATGAAGGAAATAGCTCCAGTCCAGTGCTCGCTCGACACTCTTGCCGGACCTTTAGGTCACGCTTCGGCTTTGGCGTTACTATTGCGAAGCGGGCGACAAGTAGATCGCGAATCTCGTCGAATGCACGACGCTGCATCGACGCGTCCGTCGTACCGTTTACGAATTTCGACTTGATCCTGACGAAGGCTGCCTGATCCTCGTCCTTCCACTCCGCGTCTTCGGGCAGCAGCACAGCCCTGTAGGCCTCGAGCGCATTGCCGAACGCGGTCTGCTGCTCCAGTTGGGCGCCAGTCGCCGAATCGGATGCCGTGGGCGATCGGATCGCGTTTATCTGGTCGACGAAGCCCGGGGCGACCTCGCTGAAGAGGTCGGCCAGCTTCACCGGCGTCCAGGAATTCTGGATGTCGTCTCGCGCAACGCGACCCAGGATCGTGAATCGCGCGCCGGAGAAGAGGACGCGACGAATGTCTTTCCAATAGCCGATGTGCTCGGTAACTCCCGCGATGTGTAGTGGATGCGCGTCCACTTCGAGCCCCTCGATCGCAGTCTTGTGCACGATGTACTCGCGCCCCTCAACCGCGACAACGACGTGATTCGTCGCCGTCGCCTTGATCGGGATAAGGCCCGCAAGGAAACGGTCGAGCACCCTCATGATCGGCTCGCTGTCGCGCAGGAACCCTAGTAAGCCGCCCGAGCCGAACATGGCTGGAAACTCGTCGGCCATGGCCGACCACTCCGTCATCATCGATCCGAGCTTGAATACCGGGTCGACCGCGAGAGTCACCTCGACCTCAATCAACGAACCCCGCATGAAGGAAGTGCCGGCCTCTGCAGCACGAGGGTTGTCGATTGTGGCGATGGACGCGACGTCGTTGATGCGGGTTGGCGGGTCTGTATCTTCGGAGAGCTTGAAGTCGAGCGGCAGCTCTCTCAGCTCTTTGAACAGCGTCTGAATGACGGCCTTTCGTGAGCTCTGCGTGCTGTTGCTATTGCTCGTCTGATAGCGGGCGGATGAGTCCAGTTGTGCAACTCCGCCTACTAGTTCAGAGCCCAGTTTTGTGCCAACCGATCCACTCAGCTCTGCCTCGTCAGCTCGAGAGATCGCCTGCGACACCTCATGCGGGATCGTTGCGTTCTGCGACACCAGGAGGCTGTGAAGGCTGACCGTATCGAGATAGACGAACTCGCGCAGCGGTCGACGACTCCTTGTCTCCCTGGCGGCTTCATGCAGGCGCCTGTCAGACCGCCACGCCTTGAGCGAAGTCAGCGGATGCCGAATCCACGACCTACGCGACACGGTCACTTCCTTCCGCCCGCACGCGGGTTGGCCTTGTGCGCACACGCTCAAATGCGAGTGCGAGATCCTCATCGGCGATTGCCTTGCGCCCATCGCCTGCCGCGACCAGGGCGGCCTCAGTCCAGATAGCCGTCAACATTGCGCCAGACCAGCCATCGGTCAGCTGCGCAAGGTCCTCGAGCGGCAACGGATCAACTGTCGTCAGCTGCGCTGCGCGCACTTGGAGGATCTTGTACCGGTCTTCGACCGTGGGAAGGGGGAAGTCAATCTCCCAGTCGAATCGGCCCGGTCGCAACAACGCCTCATCGATGTCCTCGACCCGGTTCGTCGCGGCGATCACGATCACGTTGCTCTCTGCTTCGAACCCATCGAGCAGGGTTAGCAATTGAGCCACCACGCGCTTGGACTCTCCGTTGGAGTCGTTGGTGCGGCGACCGGCGATGCTATCGATCTCGTCGAAAAAGATGATGGCGCGTTCTTGCTTGGCCGCTTCTTCAAACAGCCGACGCAACGTCTCTTCGCTATCGCCGACCCACTTGCTAACAATTGAGGGACCACTCACCAAGTAGAACTTCGCGCGAGACACCTGAGCGATGATGCGGGCGAGGTGCGTCTTCCCAGTACCTGGGGCCCCAGTGAAGATCACACCCTTCACAGGCTTTGCTCCAATCGCCTTCAGTTCTTCGGCTCGGTCTAGCTGTGTCTCGATGAGCTCCTTGGCTCGTGCGACGACGTCCTCGTATCCGCCGAATGAATCGAACGTCAGCCCGCTATCCGTGGGGTCGATCACATACTCATGCAGATCGTCATCCACACCAGCGTCCCGATAGCGAAGAGGCGTCTCCGAAATCACTCTGATGATGCCGTCGATCTCGTTGTACTCGACGGTGTTCCCGACAGCGACTTCGACTGACGGCTTGCCTTTCAGCACACGTATTCCGGCGCCACCCTCGAGTGCAACGCCGTCATCAAGCAGCTTTCGGACCACACCAACCGAGCTGTCGTCCGGCCAGGCGGTATCAGGTGCCGGGTACCATCGCCCCTCTGTGATGAAGATGATGTCGCCGCGAGAGAGCCGTACTGGCTCCGGCATCGAGAACCGGGCATTGCCGCCGTTGGTGAGCCGTCCGAAGAAGACGTGTCCATCCTCGATTACGTCAATGATCTTGATGAACTGGCCATCGTCGCGGCTTTCGTACTCGGAGTCCGTCACTCGCGTCCTCCGCTTGAGCTCAATCCGAAGAACCGCTCAAAGAAGGTCCCCAGCTTCTCGATCACGCGCTGCTTCTTCTCGCCGTGGCCGCCATCGGCGGAGAACCGGGAGGCGGGCGGAAGCACCTTGGTGATCGCCGTTCCGGTTGTGCGGAGCGCACCGTCGCGGAACGCGATCTCGATGAATGCGCGAGTGGCATCGGCGCGGAGCCGCTCGTCCTCGATGATCGCCTCAAGTTCAGCCTCGCGCTTGGCAGCGATGAATGCCTGCCACTCCTCGTCGATGGCACCGTCAACCGAGACGGAGTCGACGAACGCCTCGATGAGGTCCTTCTTGTTGCGCAGGGTCGGGCTGGCGTCGACGGCGCGGGAGATCTCGGCACGGATCTCTTTGTCCTCGCCGTCGCCGTGCTGGCTGCGGTACTTCTGGACGAGCATGAGAATGTAGTCGACGTTGATCTCGACCTGCTTGATCAACTCGATCTCGAACACGACGTCGTCGTTGATGAGTTCCTTATCCGTGTCCTTGACCTTGCGGAACTCGGCGTACAGGTCGAGGTAGACGCTGCGGTAGTCCTGGCCCTGGCGCTCGGTGAGAATCTGGTTCCCGGCGAAGTCATCGAACGATGTCAGGATGTTCTCGAGCCGCAGGATCTGCCCGAACAGCTGGATGAACTCCTTCTGCGCAGCCTCTCCGATGATCTGGTGCCCGAGTGGGAAGGATGCCAGCAGCTCGTTGACCTTCTCGGAGTACTCACCGTAGTAGTCACCGTACGGCTTGAGCAGCACGACACCGCGGGCGTCCTTATTGCCGAACAACTCGAGGGCGGCGTTGGTCTCCTCTTCAAGGTCACGGAAGGCGACGATGTTGCCGTACGTCTTGACCGAGTTGAGTATGCGGTTGGTGCGCGAGTACGCCTGGATCAGGCCGTGCGCCCGCAGATTCTTGTCTACGAAGAGCGTGTTGAGAGTCGTGGCGTCGAAGCCGGTGAGGAACATGTTGACCACGATGACGAGGTCGAGCTCCCGGTTCTTCAGCCGCTGCGAGAGGTCTTTGTAGTAGTTCTGGAACTTGTCGGCGCTGGTGTCGTAGCTCGTGCCGAAGATGTCGTTGTAGTCCTGGATTGCGTCTTCGAGGAAGCTGCGCGCATCAGTGCTCAGCGCATCGGTGTCGAAGGCTTCGTCGTCGAGGATGCCGTCGTCGCTGGCGTCGTTCGCGCCGTAGGAGTAGATCAGGCCGATCTTCAGGCGCCGATCCGCAGGCAGGGCTTCCTGCTGGATCTGGAAGTGGTTGTAGTAGCGACGCGCCGCATCGATCGAGGCCGTCGCGAAGATGGCGTTGAAGCCACGCACGCGCTTCCGCTCACGCACCGCCTCGGCCTGACGGCGGGCGCGTGTCGACTCGGCGACGTTCGTCACGACTGAGTGCTCGTAGCTCGAAGATCGCTTGGTCTTCTGATCGAAGTGCTCCAGGGTGTACTTCACGACCTGGCTGATGCGCTCCGGCGCCAGCAGTGCCTTCTCAGTGTCGATGGCCGACACCTGCTTGTCGACGATGGTGCCGACCTTGACGGTGTTGACGTAGTCGATCCGGAACGGCAGGACGTTCTTGTCGGTGATGGCATCGACAATCGTGTACGTGTGCAGCTTCTCCCCGAACGCCTGCTCGGTGGTCTTGAGCTGCGGGTTTCCGCCCGTACCGGCGTTGACCGCGAAAATCGGGGTGCCGGTGAAGCCGAAGAGGTTGTAGCGCTTGAACGCGCGTGTGATGTCGGTGTGCATGTCGCCGAACTGCGAGCGGTGGCACTCGTCGAAGATAATCACGACGTGGTCGTTCGTGATCGCGTGACCCTTGTTGGCCTTGATGAACGTTGAGAGCTTCTGGATCGTTGTGATGATGATCCGCGCGTTCGAGTCCTCGAGCTGCTTCTTCAGGACCGCGGTTGACGTGTTCGAGTTGGCCGCGCCCTTCTCGAAGCGGTCGTACTCGCGCATCGTCTGGTAGTCGAGGTCCTTGCGGTCTACGACGAACAGCACCTTGTCGACGCTCGGCAGCTTCGATGCCAGCTGCGCCGTCTTGAAGCTCGTCAGGGTCTTCCCGGAACCGGTGGTGTGCCAGACGTAGCCGCCTGCGGCGACGGTGCCGAGCTGCTTGTAGTTGGTGGCGATGTCGATGCGTTGCAGGATTCGCTCGGTTGCGACGATCTGGTACGGGCGCATCACCAGCAGGAGCCGGTCTGCGGTGAGCACGCAGTAGCGGGTGAGGATGTTCAGCAGCGTGTGCTTGGCGAAGAATGTCTTCGCGAATGAGGTCAGGTCGGTGATTGGCTTGTTCTGCGCGTCCGCCCACCACGACGTGAACTCGAACGAGTTCGACGTCTTGCGCCCCTTGGTCTGCTTCTTGCCCTCGCTGATGTGCTGAGTGCGGGTCGTGTTCGAGTAGTACTTGGTCAGCGTGCCGTTGCTGATCACGAACAGCTGCACGTACTCGAACAGACCAGAGCCGGCCCAGAAGCTGTCGCGCTGGTAGCGGTTGATCTGATTGAACGCCTCGCGGATGTCGACACCGCGGCGCTTGAGTTCGATGTGCACCATCGGGAGGCCGTTGACGAGCACCGTCACGTCATAGCGGTTCGCGTAGTTTGCGCCGCCCTCGGCCTGGCCGATCTCGTATTGATTGATGACCTGAAGTCGGTTGTTGTGGACGTTCTGCTTGTCCAGCAGTGTGATGTTCTTCGTCGAACCGTCGTCCCGCTTCAGAAGCTGGACGTGGTCCTCCTGGATGCGCACGGTCTTCTCGACGATGCCGTCGTTCTTGCCCGCGATTTTGGAGTCGAAGAAGTCCGCCCACTCTGCGTCCGAGAAGGTGATGTGGTTCAGCGACTCGAGCTGGGTGCGCAGGTTCGCCACGAGCTGCGCCTCGGAGGTTACCGGCATGTATTCGTACGCCTGGGACTCCAGGAGTCGGATCAGTTCTTGCTCAAGTGCGGACTCTGACTGGTATGCGGCCGACGCGTGGGCGTCTGGGATGTACTCCGCGACGACCGTGGACTCGGCAGAGACGGCGATCGGATCGTACTTACGAGGTAGCGATTCGCTCATGCGGCGGCCTCCTCGAAGGTGAGGAGCTGGTCGCGGTAGTACTCATACTGCTGGCGACGTGCGGCGAGCTCGGCAGGCAGGCCAATGCTGAGGTCATTGACGAGAGCATCGAACCTGTCGAGCACCTCAACGATCCGCCGCTGCTCTTCGAGCGGCGGAATGAATAGCTCCCACGACGCCATGTCGGCAATCGGAATACGGTCGACAGTTGAGCCGGTCACCGTTTTTGATCGGATCACCGATTGAAACTGGGGCCCGAGATACACGAGCGTCAAGAATCGGGGGTCGATCACAGATGTGTCGGGCCGGAGGAGTCCCATTCTGCGGCCAAGCGCCGCCGGATCATCGACATCCCAATATGCGGCCTGTCCCAGGCGTGTTTCGTACGAGAACAGCGTGTCACCGCGGCGTGGCGCCACTCGACGAGTCCACTTTGGCAAGTCGTCGTTCGAGAGGTGGGCCGATTCGGTGAAGTCAAACCGTCCGCCCTTCAGAGACGAGATGCTCAGGTACCACGGACCTTCTTCAGTCTTCTTCGGGGTGGCATGTGGGCCGTCGAACACCTGCGCCACACCACCGACAGTGGTCGCCTCCCAACCCGGTTGGGGACTGAGCAGGGATTCCCAGTAGTACGCATGCTGAGTTCGACGCGCTTCCAGCTCCGCTTCCAGCTCCGCTTCCAGCTCCGTGAACTGCTCCAGTACTCGCACAATACTGCGTTGAACATCGAGGGGCGGCACCGAGATCTGCATGTCCAGCACTTTCAGCATGCTCGGGTGCTGGATGCCAGCTCCGCGGTAGTAGGACCGGAGTTCCTTCAGTCTCGACAGCAGTACGAAGTAAAGAAACTTCGCATTTAGGACGGACGGATCCCGCACTACTGCAATTCGATTGTCGGCGGTGACGAAGGCGCCGTTGTAGTACTGAACGGATGGATTTCCGCCCCAAGGGATCGCGATAATCTCCCCCGTCGCTACCCGTGAGCCAGCCACTTCGGACGTAGTCCATCCGAAATCCTCACTGCCCGTTCCGAGCAGCTTGATTGCGCCGCCGTCAGCTACTGCTAGTGCTCTTAGTTCACTTGCGAGCTGGTATGAGTACGTCCGCGTTTCGGGCTGCTTGTGCCGTTCAACGGCATTGAACTTCTTGTCCCAGATAGTCAGCTTCCATAGAGGTTCGTGGGTAGCTGAGCGAGGCGACAGCGCTTGCATCACCTCATCCACCCGACTCACTTGGAGTCCTCCAGTGTCGCGATGATCTCGTCGATCGAGATGCGCAGTTTCGCCTGCCGTGACACGATATTGGCGATCTCGGCATTGAGCGCCGAGATGTCTACTACCTGTCGGGTGTCTTCCGCCTCGACATACGAGGATACGGCGAGGTTGTAGCCGTTCCCGGCGATGGTTTCGTTCTCCACCAACCTTATGAAGTGGTCCTCGTCGGTGCGGTTTGCCAGCGCAAGAAGTATGTTCTGCTGGTTGTCCGGGGTCAGCTTGTTCTTGTTGCCGATGCGCCTGAACTCATCCGAAGCGTTGACGAAGAGCACTGAGTTGTCGGTCTTGGACTTCTTGAGCACGATGATGCAGGTCGCGATCGTGGTGCCGAAGAACAGGTCCGGCGGCAGCTGGATCACGGCATCAACGTAGTTGTTGTCGATCAGGTACTTGCGGATCTTCTGTTCCGCTCCCCCGCGGTAGAGCACGCCGGGGAACTCAACGATGGCAGCAGTACCGTTCACGGCGAGCCAACTCAGGATGTGCATCGTGAAGGCGAGGTCGGCCTTTGACTTCGGTGCGAGCACACCGGCCGGCGCGAACCGCTCGTCGTTGATCAGGAGCGGGTTCGCGTCGCCCTCCCACTTGATGGAGTAGGGCGGGTTGGACACGATCGCCTCGAACGGCTCGTCGTCCCAGTGCTGTGGGTCCAGCAGGGTGTCGCCGTGCGCGATGTCGAACTTCTCGTAGTTGACGTCGTGCAGGAACATGTTGATCCGCGCGAGGTTGTAGGTGGTCAGGTTGATCTCCTGACCGAAGAAGCCGCCGACGTTCTCGCGACCAAGTACCTTCGCGAACTTGAGCAGAAGCGAGCCGGATCCGGCAGCGGGGTCGTAGACCTTGTTGACGCGCTTCTTACCCATGACCGTGATGCGGGCGAGCACCTCGGAGACTTCCTGCGGGGTGTAGTACTCGCCACCAGACTTGCCGGCCTGCGAGGCGTACATCTGCATCAGGTACTCGTACGCGTCGCCGAACAGGTCGATCGAGTTGTCCTCAAAGTTGCCGAGCGGCAGGTCGCCGATCGCATCAAGCAGCTTCACGAGCTTCTCGTTGCGCTTGGCGACTGTGTTGCCGAGCTTCGAGCTGTTCACGTCGAGGTCGTCGAAGAGACCCTTGAGGTCGTCCTCGCTGTCTGTGCCGACCGCCGAGCCTTCGATGTTCTTGAAGACGCGCTCAAGCGTCTCGTTCAGGTTCTCGTCTTTGGCCGCGCGATGACGCACGTTCTGGAAGAGCTCCGAAGGGAGGACGTAGAAGCCTTTCTCGGACACCGTCTCCTTGCGCCCGAACTCGGCCTGCGCATCGGGAAGGTGAGCGTAGTTGAAGTCGGTCTCGCCGGCCTCGTGCTCGCCCTTGTTGATGTAGGCGGTGAGGTTCTCGGAGATGAAGCGGTAGAAGAGCATGCCGAGCACGTAGCTCTTGAAGTCCCAGCCGTCGACCGACCCACGCAGGTCGTTCGCGATCCGCCAGATGGTCTTGTGTAGCTCTGCGCGCTGGGATTCTTTGGTGGTCGGCGTCATTGACTTGTACTTCTCCTCGCGCCCAGTTCGGCGCACTTTATGTTGATGACCTCGGGTGCACCAAGGCTACTGGCGCGCGACGACATGGCCGGGCTGACAGCACCGCTTCGAGGCAAGGCCGACGCGTGGGAGCAGGCTCAAACCACGCGGCAGCGTCTGAGGATAATTGTATATCTATCAGGGATTTTCGTAAACGCCAAGCATCCACGCACCTAGAGCGCGGAGTTGGCAGGCACAGTGCGCGGGGCCTCGCGGTGATCAAAGACGAGGCGAGGCGAAGGGCGGACAACCAGGTCATGGGCCTCGTCCGCAATCTCGCGCACTGACTGGAAGTTCTTGGCCACGGTTGCCCACCTGAGGTATGCGATGTCATCGACTCGGCGCAGCGTCGAGGTGACTCCGGCCGACAGTTGAGCACTGAGGACCTTTCGTTGGCCTGCGAGATGGGCTAGGACCCAGGCCGCAACCAGTTGCGCATTGTCCACCGGCCGGTGCCGTCCGACGAGTGCCATCTCGATGCTGTTCGTGAATTGCTGGAGCCCGAACGCACGTGCTTCTCCGGACTTCTTGATGACGTGCGTTGGATGGGGCGTAACGACATCGGGCCACCACCGGTCGAGTGGGCGCGCAGGCTGGCGGGGGATCGCGCGCTTGAGATCCGAGTACGCGCCGGGCGAGTAGAGCCACTCGAGAAAGCCCTGCGCGTTCCGGAGACCTGCACGCCCGGGGGTGTCGACGCGTCCACGAATGCCGAGTGCGTATAGCACGTGCACCGAACGGTCGCTCGCCTGCCGGAGTCGCAACTCGGTGGCTTGACGAATGTCGGTGTCGACGATCGCGGCGGCGTAGCTGCCTGATGAGTGGTGTTCGCGCTCCTCGACGCTCAGCGGTTGAACCAACCCAGCAAGTCGCTCCTGCAGGTCGCCTTCGATATCGGCGATGATCTGGTTGATCTCCTCGTCAGGTAGGCGGCCGAGGACCGCAGTTCGAAGATCCCGACGAAGACGGGTAGCGGAGTATCTCTCGGTGATCTGCTTGTCACTCGCTCGACGCACGAAAGTATCCTTCAGATCCTCGTGGCGGAGCGACTCGGTCGTATGGAACTTATGCTCCGCGTTTGCCTTGCACACCCGGCGACGGGTGGTAGAGCGGCCGTCAACAGCAAGCCGTGTATCGATGATGTTTGAGTCGGAGATGACGCCGTCGGCGCCGCAGCTCGGGCAGTACAAATCCTCGTCCCCCTAGTGCCTGGTGGGCAGGATTCTAGTGATCGCAGGCGA
>Ga0116179_1003517_pt1 | contig 10783 bp, 9 predicted proteins | sample AD_UKC071_MetaG_FD_89751 | JGI IMG/M metagenome (GOLD analysis project Ga0116179, IMG submission 89751) | Active sludge microbial communities of municipal wastewater-treating anaerobic digesters from USA - AD_UKC071_MetaG | ecosystem: Engineered > Bioreactor > Anaerobic > Digestate | place: USA...
TCGCCGGCGAGCGCCATTCCACAAGATCCCGAACAACTCTCGCAGCAATGGCGTCTCCCACGACTCACGCTTGCCGAGCAGGCGTTCCAGATCGGTGCGCAACCCCTTGATCTCCTTGGGCTCTACATCGCTCGCCCGCGCGCCGTAGAACCGCTCCAACCGCGCCGCCGCCTCGGGAAAGCGGGGATGCAGGCGGGCCAAGGTCCTGACGTCGCCACCGCGCAACTGAAACGCCAAGCGCCAGCGCTCGCCGGTCGGGTCCGTTGCACCCGCCTGCGGCTCCACCGCGACGCAATCCACTTCCAGCGTGCCCACCTCGGTCAGCTGCGCCATCAGCTGCACTGGCACTTCACCGACGCGGTTGGCGCTTTCGATGATAGTGGCGATCGGCGGCAGCGGCGCAAAACCCTCACCCTCCAGCGTGATCACCGCACCGGCCGGGGCCACGGCATCGCCGGTCGAAGACATCAGATGGAACTGCACCGGCGCGCCCAGTCGCAGGGAGAAAGTTCGATTCAATCGAATCTCCCGCCCCTCCTCGGTCCCGCGCGGCAGCAGGCAAACCCCCTGACGTTGATCGCGATCGCCGTCCACCACCAGGAAATAGCCGCGCGCCGCGCCACCGCCGATCTTCAGGCCCTGACCGCGCCGGGCCAGTCCATAGGCCACCGCGCCGCGCGCCACCGCCAGATCCGGCTCGGGATTGTCCAGTAACTGCAGAGCGCCACCGCGCCAGCCAGCCAGAATCTCCAGCAAGCGCCCTACCAAAGCGGTGCTGTGAAACACCCCACCGTTCAGCAAAACAGCATCCGGCATCGGCCACCCAGCGGCCGGCGTCACCTCGCCCACAGCCTGCCGACAAGCGGCCGCGTGCTGACTCAGGAAGGCGGCCAGATGACGGCTGATGGCCGGATCGGCAGCATAGGGCAAGCCGAACTCGACCACCGCCGCCCGTCGGTTCTGCGGCTTTTCGGTCGGCTCGACCTGCGGCAGAAAGCCGTCCACCAGCAAGGCCCGCACCTCATCGCGGGTCAATTCGACCGAACGCGATCCACCGATCAGCCGCGCGCCGCTGCCCACCACCGTCACCGTCACCCGCTCCGGTGCATCCGCCGCCAACAACCGCTCCTTGGCCTGCCGGCACTGCTGCAGCAATTGCGACATCTCGCCGGCGGTCAGCCGCTCCCGACCGAGCCGCGCCTCGACCGTCCGGGCCAGGGTCAGATCCATATTGTCGCCGCCCAGCATCAGATGATCACCGACCCCGATGCGAGTCAGTTGCGGACCAGCGTCGCCGGTTTCGATCCGCACCAGAGTCAAATCGGTGGTGCCGCCGCCGACATCGCAGACCAGCAACAGGCGCACCGTTCCCAATGCCGTCGCCACATCGCTGCGGTGGCGGTGCAGCCAGTCATAGCAGGCCGCCTGCGGCTCCTCCAGCAGGCGCAGCTGGGCCAGACCGGCCATGCTCGCCGCTTCCACGGTCAGGGCGCGGGCGGCCTCGTCGAACGAAGCCGGCACCGTCAACACCACCTCCTGTCGTTCCAGGGGCTGACGGGGAAATTGCTGGTTCCAGGCTGCGCGGATATGCGCCAGATAGCTGGCGCTGGCGGCCACCGGCGAGACCTTGGCGATCTCCTCCGCACCGCCCCATGGCAGGATCGCGGCGGTGCGATCCACCCCGGCGTGCGATAGCCAGCTCTTGGCGCTGGCCACCAGCCGGCCCGGAACGCGGGAACCCCGCTCCCGCGCCAGCTCGCCGACGATCACGTTATCGACACCACCGGGATCGGCGACCGGCCAGGGCAGCTGACGCTCGGCGGCCGCCAGTTCGCTTTCGGCAGGGTGATAGCGCGCCGACGGCAGCAGCGGTCGCGCCGCCACCGCGCCGGGCGCGATCAATTGCTCGATGGGAAACAGCCGGATGTCGGCAGCAGCAGCGGCACGCAGGTCGGCATAGGCGACGACCGTATGGGTGGTGCCGAGATCGATACCGACCAGATAACGGGGAGAAGTCGACCGGGCGATGGCTTACCGCTCCCCGCGCACGTCGAACTCGATCTTCCAGCTTTCCGCACCCTCGCGCGGCACCGCTTCCAGACGCAGGGTGCCGACCTCGGTCACCGCCGCCCGCAACCGTACCGGCACCACTTCGCCCGGCTGCCGCCCTTCGGCTGGCAGGGTCGCGGCGATCTCTTCCAGCTCCTCGACTTCCTCCGGCGCCCATTGCTCCAGCACTTCGCCGACGTGATCGGCTCGCCGCACCGAAGAACCGAAGAAGCGGAACCGCACCGGCTCGCCCACCACCAGCCCCACTTCCTGCGGCGGCAGTTCGGCGTGCGTGCCCTCTTCCATGCCGAAAGGCGCGATGCACAGCGCCTCGATCGGCGGCTCCATGCCCGGCACCGCTGGCACTGCGCTTTCCACCCCGACGTAGAACGACTTGGCGGTGCCGCCGCGAATCCGCACCCCGCGCCCGCGTCGCACGTAACCGTAATAGGCCGCGCCGCGCGCCACCGCCAGATCCAGATCGGCCCCTTCCAGCAGCCGCGCCGGCGGCGCGCCCTCGGCGTTCAACCAGCCGTTGAGCACCGCCAGGGTTCGCTCCAATAGCGGCGGGGCCTTGAACACACCGCCGTTGAACAACACAGCGGTGGGATGGAGGAAGCTGGCGTGCTCCAGCGCGCTGCCCGCGAAGCCCTGCAGATCGCGGGTCGCATCGACCTGCCGCCCCAGGAATGCCGCCAGATGACGGGTCATGGCCGCATCCTGGGCATAGGGCAAGCCCAGCTTGGTCAGGGCCGCCCGCGCCCGACTCGCCGGACGGGCCGAGGCGTCCACTTCCGGGAAGAAGCCGCCCATCAGGGCCTGAGTCACCTCCTCACGGGTCAGTTCGGTGCGCAAGGTGCCGCCGATCAGACGCGAACCCCGGCTGGGCACCACGACCGGCACCGCCACGACACTAGGGTCGCTCAACAAGATTTCCTTGGCGTGCCGGCAGCCGTGGGTCAGACCCTGCACCTGCCAGGGATCGAGCTGGGCGCCCTGCTCGGCCAATTTGGCGCGGATGGTATGGGCCAGCGCCAGGTCCATGTTGTCACCGCCCAGCAGGATATGATCACCGACCGCCACCCGCACCAGCTCCAGTGCGCCATCGTGCTCGGTGACGGCGATCAGGGAGAAGTCGGCGGTGCCGCCGCCCAGGTCCACCACCAGGATGATGTCGCCGATGTGGACCTGTTTACGCCACTCGTCGCCGGCCGCCAGAATCCAGTGATACAGCGCCGCCTGCGGTTCTTCCAGCAACACCAGATGGCTCAGGCCAACCGCTGCCGCCGCCTCGGCAGTCAGTTCGCGGGCGGCTGGATCGAACGAAGCCGGCACCGTCAGCACCACTTCCTGTTCGGCCAGGGGCGCATCGGGATGGTGGTAATCCCAGGCGGCGCGCAGATGGGCCAGATAAGACATCGAGGCTTGCAGCGGCGACACCCGCTCCACTTCCTCCGGCCCTTCCACCGGCAGGATGGCCGCGCGCCGGTCCACGCCAGGATGGCACAGCCAGCTCTTGGCGCTGGCTACCAACCGGATCGGGGTGCGACTGCCCATGACCCGCGCCAACTCGCCTACCACGAATGCGGGTTGTTCACCCCAAGGCAAGGTGCGATCGTCCGGCCGCAGCTCGTCGGGATGCGGCAGATACAGGAACGAGGGCAGCATCGAGCGATCCTCGACCGCGCCCGGCCCCGTCAACTGCGGAATCGCCTCGATTCCCTCGGCCAGCTCGTCACGGTCGCTGGCATGCAGATCCACCGCCGCCATCACACAGTGGGTGGTGCCCAGATCGATGCCGACGGCGTAGCGAATCTCGCTCATAGCTCGACCTCCGCCGGGGCCAGCACCCGCACATCGTGGCCGTCCGCCAGTCTGGGCAATTTGATCTCGACCGCTCGCCAGCCGCGGTGCATCAGGGTGCCATTGAACGGCGGCTGGCCGACCACGTTGCCGGTCAGACGCACTGCGGCGGTGTCGAAGCCGGCCGCCAGGGTCAGCCGCACCCCTTCCGCTTCGGCCCGCACTGGTTCGATGCGCAGATAATGATGGATGACCTTGCGGCAACCCTCGTGCACTACCCGCGCCGCACCGCCAATATCGGCGTCGGAATAGGCCGTCACATTTTCTTCGAGAAAGTCCACGAACCGCCCTTCCTGCTGCAACAACGCCAACAGTTGCAGTGCGGAATCGGGCGAGGTTTCCCGCAACGCCGGTTTGGGCGGCTCGGCCACAGCCGGCCCGGCGGCAACTGGCATTTCGCCTTCGAGCCGCAACACGCTGGCGGCGAACGGTTCATCGGTCAGGATGCGCCAGAACGCGCGCAGCGCCAGGGTCAAACGATTGAAAAAACTGGGGTGTGAATCACTCATACCGCAAACTCCCGCAAATAAAACTCAATTTCGGTATCCTATCATTAGCTGGCGGCCTACAGCCGGGGCAAGACCATTCTTGGTGCTTCGCCCAGTTCGCTCATGATGACGTCATTGGCGAATGCCGGTACACTTGACTAAATTTCCAGATAATGGCGCAAACCATTCATCATTACTTTGTCCGATCGGCACACGTATAAGTTAATACGCAATTCAGGAGTGCCAGCATGGCCCGCATACTGATTGTCGACGACTCACCGACCCAGACGTTGAGTCTCGCCAAGATCCTCAAGAAACATGGGCACGAAATCCTGACCGCGAAAGACGGTATGGAGGGCGTCGAGGTCGCCAAGGCGGAACTGCCCGATCTCGTTCTCATGGATGTCGTCATGCCCAAGATCAACGGCTTTCAGGCCACCCGACAGATCACCAAGAATCCCTCGACCAGCCACATACCGGTCATCATCGTCACGACCAAGGACCAGGAAACCGACAAGATCTGGGGCGCACGCCAAGGCGCCAAGGGCTATGTCGTCAAGCCGGCCGAAGAGGCCACCCTCATCGAAACCATCGGCCAGTTTCTCCCCAAATAGGCCACCGTCCGCCACACCCGCCACGCTACCGCTGCCTTCGCGGCTCGCCATACCCCTCCTCCACAGCCGATCGCAAAACGGCGCGGTACCTTAGCCACCGCCGCTTGCCAATGCAACCCTGCTGTATCGCCACCGGCAGCGACCGCGCTGCCGGCCGACGACGCTCATCGCGGCGGTTGCGGCGCGTTGTCCAATGGATAATCCGGATATTGACGCCGAAACGCCTGCCATTGGGCGGCGGCTTCCGCCGTCCGGCCCAGACGGCGCAGCTCGGCAATCTCGGCCAGCCACTGCTCCGGCGGACGTGGGACGATCTGATCGCGAGGGCGCGCCACATCCGCGGCTTCCGACCGCGCTGGCTTCGCCAGGCTCCGCGTCTCCTGCTCGAGCTTGGGCGCAGCCAGCGGCGCAGCCAGCGGCGCGGGAGAGGCTGGAAGCGATACCTCGGGTTCCGACTGCGGCACCGCACCAAACGTTCCCGGCAGCGGCGGTGCAGCCGGAGCCACGACCGGAGCGATCGTGGTCGATTCGGCGGCGTTGCCCACTGCGCCGGCGGCTCGATCGGCGGATGTGGGTTCAACGGATTTGAGGGACTGGAGAGATTGGAGGGCCTTGGCCTCCGGCTGCGGCCGCTGCTCCAGCTCGGCGGATTGCTGCACCAGACGGACCAGCCCCACCGTCAACACGACCGTGGCCGCCAAGGCCAGCGGCATCGACCAGCGCCGCCAAGGCCGCCGCAACCGGGTGACGACGGGCACGGACGGCGGCTCCACCGCCGCACGGGCCGCCGCGACGATACGTTCATCCAGCCAGGCCGGCGGCTCCACCGCATCGGTCGATCGATACAGGGTAGACAGATCTTCGTCGTGGAATGGCCAGTCACGCGAGTCACTCGAATCGCTCATGGCGCTCCCCTCATACCCCGCCGTAGATGGGCCAGTGCATAACGCAGTCGGCTCTTGACCGTCTCCCGACCGGTTCCGGTGGCTTGCGCGATGGCCTCCAGCGACAAACCCGCTTCCTCCTTGAGCAGCACCGCCTCGCGCTGGGCTTCCGGCAACTCCGCCAGCAAGGCCAACAAGCGTTCGGACTGGCGGCGGCGATCGTCCTGCATCTCCGGTTGGAGCTGTTCCGGCGCCGGAACTTCGGCCCATTCCGGACAGTCGTCGGCATAGGACAAGGGCAGTCCCCGGGCGCTGGCGCGGTAGTGATCGACCAACCGGTTGTGGGCCAGCCGATAGAGATAGGTGGTAAACCGGGCTTGCACGGTATAGCCGGCGCGGGCGGCGATCAGCTTCAGCCAGATGTCCTGGAACAGCTCCTCGGCCACCGCCGGCTGACCGCATTGGCGCAGCAGATAGCGGTACAGCGGTCCCTTGTGACGGGCGTACAAGCGGGTGAAGGCATCGGCATCCCCCTCCCGGTAACGCAGCATCAGGGTCTCGTCGGCATCGGCGTCGGTCGGCATGAAATTAAGGTAGCAGGTCTCCGGCTGACAGGAAAAGCCCTGATGCCCGATCGCCGCGCCTGATCGCATCCGACCGTCCGATGCCGACGATATCAACGGATCGCCTGGCCGGATTCGCCCTCTTGACCCGGATCGAGCGAGCGGGCCAGACCGACCAGGGTCAGGAATTCGCCCCGATAGCCGTAGGGATCGGCCCCACGGGCGCTACGGGCCAGCGCCATCACCTCGTCGTAGCCAAATCGGCCGGTATAGCGTCCGCCGCGCAGCAGCTGGCCGAAGCCGGCCACCGCCGCCGCGAACCGGAACCGTTCGCTGGTCGCCTGCCAGTCCTTGGCCGCCTGATCGCGGCGGATCGGCCACTCCAACAACCGACTGCTGTCGCTGTCCGGCTGCTTGTAGCGCAAGCGCAGGAACGCGATCTCATCGCCGTGCGGTGTGTCCTCCGCCTTCGGTTGCCCGTAGCGCAAGGGGTCACTCAGCGCGCCGCTGCCCTTCAAGGCGATTTCATACAGAGCGGTGACCGTGTGCCCTGCGCCGATGTCGCCGGCATCCACCACGTCATTGTTGAAATCCTCACGCTGCAACACCCGGTTTTCGTAGCCGATCAGCCGGTATTCGGCGACGACGGCCGGATTGAATTCGACCTGGATCTTCACATCCTTGGCGATGGTCAACAGGGTTGCGCTCATCTGCTCGACCAACACCTTGTTCGCTTCCTGCAGGGTATCGATATAGGCGTAGTTGCCGTTGCCGGCGTCGGCCAATTGCTCCATCAAGCGGTCGTTGTAATTGCCAGCACCGAAACCGAGCGTGGTCAGGGCGACGCCGCTCTTGCGCTGGGTTTCCACCAGGTTTTTCAGCCCCTCGAAATCGACGGCGCCAACATTGAAATCACCGTCGGTGGCCAAGATGACCCGGTTGACGCCGCCTTTGACGAAACCGTCGCGGGCCAGGCGGTAGGCAAGCTGGATTCCAGCCCCGCCGTTGGTGGATCCGCCGGCGCTCAAGCGATCCAGCGCCGCCTCGATCTTGGCTTTCTGACTGCCCGGCGTCGGCTCCAGCACCATGCCCGCGGCACCGGCATAGACCACGATGGCCACCTTGTCCTCGGCGCGCAATTGCCGCGTCAGCAGCTTCAAGGCCGGCTTGAGCAGCTCCAGCTTGTCGGACGACTCCATCGAGCCGGATACGTCGATCAGAAACACCAGATTGGCCGGCGGCAACTGCGTTTTCGGCAATTCATAGCCTTTGATCCCGATCGCCAGCAACAGGGTCTGCGGATTCCATGGGGTCGGAGCCAGCTCGGTGCTGACCCGGAACGGCGGCTGGCGACTGTCCGGCAGCGGATAGTCGTAATCGAAATAGTTGATCAGCTCCTCGACCCGCACCGCATCGTGGGGCGGCAGCCGGCCCTGATTGAGAAAGCGACGGACATTGGCGTAGGAACCAGTATCCACATCGATGCTGAAGGTCGAGACTGGCTGTTCGGCGGCGCGCTTGACCGGGTTATCGTCCTGATGGGCATATTGCTCGCGATCGGTCGGCTCGCTGGCAGCGCGCAACGTCTGCAACGCATCCGCCTGTTGCCCCACCGGCTGGGACGCAGCGAGATTCGTCGCCATTTTCGCATCGGCGACCAACGGCGCACCCGATCCCGCCGCGGCCGGGACAGGACTGGCCGGCGGGGGTGGCGGGGGGACTGCGCCGACCGCCTGCCTCGCAGCAACCTCACGCCGCGCCTGCTCCACCGCGGCGGGGGATACGGGGCTCCTTGCCGCCTGCGCTGCTTTTTCCGGCGGCGGCGTTTCGGCGCTCGGCGAGCAGCCCAGCAACCATAAGGCGGCGATCAGAATCCAACACGATGATGTGCAACAACGGTTCATGACATTCTCCAGGCGGTCGATTGCGGGATCTCGCTGTCATAAACGTCGCAGCTGCGGTAATGGGGTTAAGAAATTGCGCTATGCTGCTTCATCATCTATTGCCATCATCGAGATACCGCATTCCCCATGGAAACGGCAACGCTCCAGATTCCCGGCTATCGGATCGAAAAAACCCTCGGCAAGGGCGCCATGTCTACCGTGTATCTGGCGGTCCAGGAATCGCTGGATCGGCGGATAGCGCTCAAGATCCTGAGCCCGCAATTGGCGAACGACCCCACCTTCAACAAGCGCTTCATCAAGGAAGGCCGCATCATCGCCAAGCTGAATCATCCATCCATCGTCACCATCTTCGCCACCGGCAACCAGGAAGACTGTTTCTACATCGCCATGGCTTATCTGGAGGCCGGCACCCTCAAGGATCGCATCAAGGCCGGCTTAACTCCGGAACAGGCGGTGAAATTCCTGTGCCAGATCGCCGCCGCGCTCGGCTACGCCCATCGGCAAAACTGCGTGCATCGCGACATCAAGCCCGCCAATATCCTGTTCCGCGACGAGGAAACCGCGGTGCTGTCCGACTTCGGCATCGCCAAGAATCTGGAGGACACGACTCAGTTGACCGCTGCCGGCTGGCGGCTCGGGACGCCGAATTACATGAGCCCGGAACAGGCTCTGGGCAAGGACGTGGATTCCCGCTCCGACCTGTATAGCCTGGGTATCTTGTTCTACGAGATGCTGACCGGCACCCGACCCTATCAGGGGGCAGACGCCTTCGAGACTGCGCTGCTGCACGTCAAGGCTCCGCCGCCGACGCTGCCGCCCGCGCTGCGCCGCTTCCAACCGATCACCGACCGGCTCCTGGCCAAGGATCCGCAGGCCCGCTTCGCCACCGCCGAAGACCTGATCCAAGCGGTTCAGCAAGCCGCCGTCGATCGACTGCCGCCCAGCGCCAGCACCAGCGTCGCCCGACCGACCCCATGGCGCTGGGTGCTGCTTGGCCTGCTCGCCGTGCTGCTGGCCGGCGTCGTCGGCTGGCTAGCCTATCGACTGTAATTCGGCTGGCTGTTCAGTAGCTCATGCAAGCGGCATTGAGAATACCGATGGCCAACGACAAAGCGCCGAGAAATACCCCGGTGGCGACCTGACCGGTTGGGATGGCGCGCTCAAGGCCGGGCAACAATAGCCGCGCTCCCAGATAAACCAGCAATTGAATCACCAGCGCGATCAATCCCCAGATCGCCATGTCGATCAGGCTGACGCTATGGGCAATGGTACTGGCCAGCGGCAACACAAAACCGAGCAGCGCACCGCCCAGACTGGCGGCGGCGGCGGTATTGCCTTCGCGGATCAGGGCAATCTCACGATAGGGCGTGATAAAGACATAGGCTGCCAGAAACAGCAGCAACAGACCGATGGCCGTGGCGAAGTAGGATAGAAAGGCAGGCAGTCCCGCCAGGGATTGGCTCAGCATTGTCAAATCTCCTATGGTCGGTCGAGCATGGACAGATAAGAATAGCCCAAGCCAGCTCCTCGCCAACGACCCGGCTCGCTTCGGGCCAACCGCCTAGGCCACATAGAACAGGATGGTCAGATAGTGGCTGGTGCTGCCAGCCAGTACGAACAGGTGCCAAATGCCGTGAAAATGGCGCACCTTCTCGTCGAACAGATAGAACACCAAGCCACCGGTATAGCAAAGCCCACCCAGCAGGAGCCAAAGAAAGCCCGTCAGCGGCAAAGCCGCCAACAAAGGCTTGAGCGCCACCAGCACCAACCAGCCCATCAACACGTAAACCGCCACCGACAGGATGCGATTCCCCTGTTGGGGCAGCGTTTCCAGCACAAGTCCGATCAGGGTCAGTCCCCAGATGACGCCAAAAATGCTCCATCCCCAAGCGCCACGCAAGGTGACCAGGGTAAACGGCGTGTAGGTGCCCGCGATCAGAAAGTAGATCGACAGATGGTCCAGCTTACGGAATATCCGCTTTGCCCTGCCGCGCAGGCTGTGATAGAGCGTGGAAATGGTGTACAGCGAAAACAGGGTGGCTCCGTAGACGCTGAAACTGACGATCTTCCAAGGATCGCCCTGCCGCGCGGCGATTACCACCACGACCACCAGACCCACCAAGGCCGCCACCGCGCCAATGAGATGGCTAATACTGTTAAAACGCTCGCCTTTATACATTCAATACCCGAAATGACAGATTGGCATGCGGATTTCCGCCAAGTCGCAGCGCGGAAGCCACTCTTGCCGATGGATCCTCATCGAGCATCGTTAGCCGTGGGCACCGGAGTTTTCAGACCGGATGCGGGCGCTTGCGCCATCGGCAGATTGAGAGCGAGGAGCAGCTTCCACGCTGGCGACGAAGGTTGGACTGTATTCGATCTTGGCGATCTGCAAATCCACCACTTCCAGCCCGAACA
>Ga0116179_1003518_pt1 | contig 10780 bp, 14 predicted proteins | sample AD_UKC071_MetaG_FD_89751 | JGI IMG/M metagenome (GOLD analysis project Ga0116179, IMG submission 89751) | Active sludge microbial communities of municipal wastewater-treating anaerobic digesters from USA - AD_UKC071_MetaG | ecosystem: Engineered > Bioreactor > Anaerobic > Digestate | place: USA...
GCTCCATTGGTTGCCTCCCTCATTTCTCTCACTATCCGCACAAACTCCATGAACAATCCAGATCGTTCGCCCTCTAGTCCAGCACGTTTACCAGCTACCGATAAATCTTGGCATGGACTCCCTGCTGTTATAATGTCTACAGGCTCAATCTCTGCGCCGTTTATCTGTGTAATGTCGCCCAAATGCACCATGTTCGGAAAGTGTTTCTTAGTAATTTCTATCGGCACTCGCTCAATCTCACTTGCCCATACTGGCTCTATACCATTTCTAACTGCTGCCAGTGGGAAACCGCCTATGCCATCAAATAAGCTACCTAATTTCACCACAACTCCCCCTTTCTGCGCCTCTCCAGGCATAGACACAACTCACCACAATGCCCCTGTAAGGCTCATATTTGCTCCTAGAAGCGTTTTCACCCTCCTTCCCTAGTAAATATACTCGCACCCATTTGAAAACGCCTTAAAAGGGCTAATTTAGAATTACAACCTTCTCTCGCCCTAAAATCCTCTCCACATCCTCAACACTTCTCACAACGCCCACAATGGCCCCAGAACGCTCCCACTTCTCTAGCATAGCTACTTGTAGGGGTGTAGCCCCCAAAGCCCTCCAGAAGGCCTTTTTGGGCTCCACAGGGGCATTCTTGGGGAGAGGCATAGGTCTCTTGACTTCTAGCGCAAAGGCTTGTCCATCTATGCAACCCAAAATATCCGGTTGTCCGTTGGAGTACCTATTTCCGTGCGTCTTGATTGCATAACACCTTGGTAAGCTGTTTAGGTATTTGAGGATTGTTGTTGTGACAGTGCGCTCAAGTGGTATGCTTTTTCGATTGCCGCTTTTATCTGCCGAGCGTATGGTCTTAGACACTCATTCGCCACCTCCATGAAATCTTCCTTCTTTCTCCAGCCATTTTCTCCGACAACTGGCACAATTTTTTTATCTTGCAATACTGCCCCAACTTTCCTGACGGCGTACAAGATGTTGTAGAGGGTTCCTTTGTCACCTGGTGGAGAGTCCTTAGGCCGGCGAGCTGTCGCTTCTGCCAATAACCATCCCCACACTTCTGACTCAGGCAGGTCAGGGCGAGGGTCTTGTACTACTGGCCCTAAATCTGCAAGGCTAATTTGCACCGGGAGGTTATCAGTAACCTCTGGTTTTTTACCTCCATTGTTTTTAGACATGGAGGTAATTTTCTTCGCCAAAACGGACATTTTTTTCATACCTCCTTTTCTCCTTGTCCCTGTTCCCACTTTTCATGTTTGTTTAGTGGGAACACCTAGAAGCCCGTAACCATCGCATTTGCGAGCACTTTTTTGGGGTGTTCCCACTAAACGAAAAATATATACCCTTATAGGGAACACCTACCCCTTTACCACCTTCTCCTTGGTAGGAATTTACTTATCAAGAACAACTGTTATAGGTTTTATACAAAGGTAGGGGGGTCTCCCTATATAAAGACTTACGTCTTTAAGTGGGAACAGTGGGAACATATATATAAAAGCCCGATTTCACCGAGGTTTTAGGCGTTCCCACTAGCGTTCCCACCTCGTTCCCACCGGGAACACTAAAAAACGTCGTCATCGTCGTTTGGTGGTTCTTCGCTCGGCAGGCGGACGGCCACGAAGTAGGCTAGTTTGCCGTCTGCGTCTCTGCGCCTGACGCACAGTCGCCGTTTGCCGTCGGAGCTGCCTTGCAACTCTAACCAGCCCCGATCTGCCCAGTCTCGCAGAATCCGTTGGGGATTGTAGCCGCCTTCTTGAATGGCTTTTTCAAATATTGGTGGGTACACCAGTACCACATCACTATCAACAGGCACTCGTCCATAAACTTGCGGCATAGATCCGTCAAAGTAGGCTTTGTTAATCTTGTACCAACTCAAGAAAAAGTCGTAAGCGCGTTTGCCGTCGTCTGTCTCAACCGCTGTCTCTAATTGTTCAAGGGCAGCAGAAGCTAGCTCTACAGCCTGCGTCGCCGCTTCTTCTTCATCTATGCCAAACACCCACATGCTGGACAGGAAATCGGCGAGTGCAAGGCAGGCTACGGCCTGCACATGGCTAGATGCATTTTTGGGGAATTGCTCTGCCAAGGCCCTTTTAAGAGCCTCAAATTCGCCTTTAACGGCTTCGGGATCTTCGTCAAGGGTTTCTATTAGGCGGCGTACAAAAACAGGCCCTGCGGAGCCATATGCGCTTCTGGTGAGGTCATGGAGCATACTTGCCGCCTGCTCGTCGCCAATAGGCGTGCCATACAACTCGAGTGTGCGGGTTTTGATACCTGTATTACTGCCGTCAGTAGAGAGAGGTTGTTCGCCGGTGGTGAGTACAACCGTGCGCCATGACTGTATTTGTTGTATACCTCCGCCCTTGGCTCCACGTACTCTGCCCCTGCCACTCCCGAGCATATAAATAAGTCCTTCTACAAAGCCCTGCCTATCTCCAACCACTTGCCGTTCGTCTACGCCTAAAGGCAGGTCGCTATAAAACGAGGCAAGCCTTTCGAGTCCTACCCGAGTGGCGTTGAAGCTAGCGATCAATTCGTCTGCTTCTCCCCACACGCTGAGAGCCGCCTTCAAAGCCGCTGTTTTCCCGCCCCGGCTGGGGCCCCAAGCATGGACAATAAACACTCGTTGCCCTACGAGACTAAGTAGCGGTGCGGCAAAGCTACCGGCGAGCATGAGTCTAGCGATGGGGTATTTAGCTCTAAGCGGTGCTATGTACTTTACCCACTGTTCTAGCGTCCCTTCCACCTTGTACGCCGCCGCTGTGGCCGCCGCTCCCGACGTTTCGTCGATGTCAAGTTCTACGTCGTCTGCCATGCCCGGCAGAAACGTTTTATAGCCTGTGCCAATCCATCCCATGCGCCCGATGCTGCGCACGACAGGAATAGCGTCTCGGTTTTCTCGCTCTAGCTCGTCCAAAAACTGGATAAGATAGCGTGCGTTTTCGCTATTAACAGGGAGTCCTCGGTTGGCGAGGCTCACTAAACCCTGCCTATTGGCGACAGTAGCCCTATCTGCTGTAATAAAACGCCATTTCCCGTCTCGTTTATATGTTAGTTCCACTCGTTCTTCGCCGGTTTCTATGTTTCTAAGCCTTTTTGTCAGCACGACCGGAGACATACAGGCACAAATTTCGAGTGGCCCGTCTTTGGTGACTTTAATCGACCACAAACCGTTCTCGTTGATTGTCCAGCCTGGAGGGCCGTACAGTCCCTTAGTCGGCACATCTTCTATAATTTTTTCTAATGGCTCTCGCGGGGCTGATTCTTCGGCTTCTATTACTCGCAGGCGTTGGCGTGTCGCTTCCTTCTTGACCGCTCTTTCGAGGTCGTTGAGGTTGACTTTCCCCCTGAAAAGCTCCTTAGACAAGGCATATTCTGCAGGGTCAACCTCTTTTAGGGTGGCGAGTGCACCAAGCACCTCTGGTGAGTAGGCATTTTTTACATCTATCTTTTCGGGGTCTAGTTGTTTTATAGTAGCTTTAGCCCTTGCTGCGCGAGAAAGCGCAAACGCACACGGGGCTTTTACCCCACACCCTCCCGGTGGGCAGGCGAAACCCAAGGTCTCCTGCATAAATATGCAAGTATGCGGCTGTCCGTTATCCAAAGCGTGGCGAATTTTGGCGTTTGTTTCGTCTGGATTATACTTTGGATATGGTCTGCTAAGCTCATGTACCAACTTTGCCCCGTCCTGTGCTCTAGCGACGTTTGTCACCATTGCGTACCACTCGGGCTCGGAGAGGGTCGCCGCATTATCTTTGCAGTACTGGATAAACTTACAGTTTTCCACGATTAGCGTCGCCGGCCCCATCTCGCCCTGCGGTATAAATGTGGTGTTGTTTGTGTTTGGTTTAGCCTCTAGTTCTGGCAAATAAGGCTCAAAATCGCTGGGGTTATAGTAACGGTCGCTTTGGTGTATTGTTCTTACCTGTTTTGGTGGGTCGCTTTTATGATTCAGCGTGCCTGGTATGCGCAAGACTCTCGCTAGGTCGTGTGTGGGGTCTAATTTCCAGCCCTGTGCGCTCCATAATTGGCGTATAGCGGCTTGAAATCGTTCTAAGATGTCGGTAGCCTCTTGGCGTTCTTCTGCGCCTTCAAACTCCCACAACTCTTTAAACAGCCAATAGGCATGTATTCCGTTACCACTGTGTACTAACAATGTAGGTTCTAAGGGAAAGCTTTGCAGGTGTTGCGTAACTGCTTCGACGTTGGGCGGCAGATCATTCGCTTTGTGTGCGGGGCCTGCGATGTCTATGTCTACCCATAGTCCCGGAATAGCGCAAACGTCATCATTGCCTCCCCGTCCTGCAACTTTTTGACTACGTAGTCCAACGCCATAATATACGTCGTGCGTGGATTTTATCTTGTCAACTAGCTTACTTGCACCGTCTAGTTGCGTCTCTATATCAAACCAATAAGTGCGCTTATCGGGTAGCGTCCAGATGGTGAGCCAGCCCTCGCCATCTTCGTACAGTAGCTTCAAAAACGACATGCTCTCACCTGCCTATAGTTGATGGGATAAGAAGGGGGCACGTTATCATGCCCCCTGTTGTAGCGTGACTGTGCTAGAATGGCATGTCTCCGTCGTCAACGTCTTGTATAGGTTGCGGTAGTGTCTCATAGTTTACGTCGTCGGCTTGTACTTTGAGAGCCCTGGTGTATGCCTTGATGCTCTCGGACATTTCCTGCGCTTGTTTAGCTTTTTCTGCGTCTAAGTGTCCTGCAACAGCAAACTGAGCTTGGCTATAGGCGATACCAGATGCGCTTGTTGCTCGGCGCAAGGTGATTTTGGTGATTACTTCGTAGCTGCGCTTACCCTTGGTTAGCACCCTCTTGGCGATGTAGTCGCCAAACGCCTTTATCGACGTGGTGGGGAGAGTCAGTAATACCGGAAGCGTTTCTCCTTCACGCAGCAGGTAAATGCGCCGTCTATTTTGGCATGCCTTGCCCCGACCACCGCTAGGGTCGCTTCCCCATTGATTCAAGGGACACGTGGCGCAGTCGCCACCAGGTGTGCCATTGCCAACCTTGCCATCTTCGCTCGAGCAGTCAGGTGGCGTGTTTCCGCCTGTGTATGGGGTGGCGTAGTAGACATTAATGGGGTGGTGGTCAACTATTATGCCGACCAGTTCTTTTACTAGGTCGGGACTCTCGGGGTCGTCACCCGGCACTTCAAAGGCTAGTCCCCCACCGCTAGGAATTTTGACTCGGTCAAACGATAGGTCGAGGCCCGTCATTTCCTCCGCAAAAGCCTCACCCATGTTGGCGAGAGACGGTACGTTGAAGTCAACAGTCACTAGAGCTTTTTCAGACATTCTAAGACTTCCTCCTTTGTAGGGATTTTCTTTTCTCCGTCAATCACGGATACTAGGTCGATGTTGTCGCCTAAATGGAATGTAATGTGGTGAAGTACTTGTCTTTTCTCGACATTGGTATATATCGAGAAGTCTAGGTTGTCAGCCTTGTGTTTTATGGTCGGATGGCGGGTCACTAGCTCCAGCATCTTGTTTGCGCTAATGTGTATCCGCAAATAGCGGCCCATGCTGGTGGTGTAGTGAACCCCTAGCACGCTATGGTCGGCAACGTTTTGTAGCTGGTCAAGGGCTTGGCGTAGGCTGATGATTGCGCTTATCATGCTCTCCCACGCCTCACATTGACCGATACTTTTTCGTGTACGTTGACGATCTCGGCTAACTCTTGGGGTAACCCTTCCTCCTCCATAAGTTCCTTCACAAAAGAGCTTAGGGTGCGAGAGTGTACGGTTTCCTTCACTAGGTCGCCGTAGCCGTGTTCTTTTAGCCACTGGTACAGCTCATCACTGCACCCATGTACCGGGGAGGCATAAATCTGTGTAGACAGGTAGAAGGTATGCCCAGCCCGGTCAAAACGAGGCATTTCTTCGTTGCTCATTTCTTGAGCCAAATCTAACTCCACTCGACGCAGTTGGAGATTTACTTCTTTCAGGTCGGCCTCCAACTCTTTTTTCCGTTCTCGCAGTTGGCGATATTGGTCGGCTAACGTAAACAGATTAGACATTTCCCCTTCCTCCTTATTCAAAAACGCTTCTCCAGTCGTCTACTACCTGGTCGGCCATGTTTTTCTTTTCCTGCAGTGCCTTGAGCACTTTTTCGTCGACAGTACCTCTGGCGAGCAGATGTATATAGGTGCAGGTGTTCTTCTGCCCCAGCCGATGGATTCGAGCCTTGCACTGTTCGTAGTTGGCGTAAGAGAAGTCTAAACTGTAAAAGATTGCGGTGTCTGCGGCTGTAAGGGTTATCCCTAGCCCAGCCGTTTGTATCTGCGCCAGAAACACCTTGCACTCTGGGTCGTTTTGAAACTTCCGTACCCTATCACCTCTTTCCTCCATTGGCGCTGCGCCCGTAATCCATTCGTAACCAACTCCCTGTTTCTCCATCACGCCTTTAATGGCTTCTATCTCTGCTAGAAATCTGGCGAATATGACCACTTTTTTACCTGCCGCAAGTGTATCCTCTAAGGTATCTGCGAGCAGGTTGATTTTGGCTTTGCTTACCTGCTCTATACGACCATCTTCGTGGTTCATAAAGCCCCCCGCTAGCTGCGACAACCGCAAGAGTTTCGATAGTACATTCGTCGCTGTTACGTACTCGCCACTTGCCAGTTCGGCGACGCTCTCCTTTGCCAACTTCTTATACACTCGTTGAGCCGCCGGTTCTAGGTTGCAGTAGAGTACTTGGTCTGTCCATTCTGGCAGGTCAAGTGCTTCCTCCTTCGTGACCCGGTACGCTATACTGTGTGCTTTGCGCATCAACTCGGGCAGATTGCGGTAGCCTACAACCTCTCTCCCTTCAAATCCGCCCATAACTGCATAGCGGTTGCGGAAAGCGGTAAAGCTATTGCCAAAGATGTGAGGTGCTAAAAATTTGTACTGCGAAAAAAACTCCAAAGGGTTATTTGATATTGGCGTACCGGTTAAAATCATTTTGTACTTCGCCCCGCGTCCCAGCTTGTGCAGACTGCGAGATTGCTTGGCTCCTGGTGTCTTAATGCGCTGGCTTTCATCGCAGATAATCAGATCAGGCTTCCACTTCATAATGGCTTGTTCCATGCGCCACGAGGCTTCATAATTAGTACAAGCCACTTGTAGCACGTTGGGGTTCGGTTCCCATTTCGCCAGGGTTTCTATCCGCTTTTTTACTGGGCCTTCAAGGGCAACCACCTCGTGCGGGAAGTCCGCATGTTTCTCATACTCCATTGGCCACACCGGCACAACGCTGGCAGGGGCAAAGACAAAAGCCCTCTTAATCATGCCATTCAAAAAACCCCTGCCTGACACGGCGATTGCCGTTAGCGTCTTGCCTGTACCCTGCTCCATGAGTAGTGCCGCACTTTTGCTTGGTATGGTATCACCTGCTTTCCCTAAAAATCCCCATCAGCTTACACGCTAGCTCGTAGCCGAGCACTTGGTGTTTGAACGGTTTCGTTTTAATTGGCAGTGGTTCCGTTGGCTCTATGTGTTCCCATCCCTCGAGCTTGTCCGCGGTAATTTCACGTTCTAGCTCTTTAGCGTTTAAAACGTAGCCTTGCAGCTGTTCGTCGATGATGGCGTGGGGAAACATGGCTCGCACCTCGTCGAACGCCCCAAGAGGGTACTCCCAGCACCGGAGGCGAGGGTTCCAGCGATAGCCAAACACCAGCTTTGCTCGTTCCCTATCTTCGTAGGAGCAATATAGCAGGAGCTTGTCCTTCTCCATAACGAGCCGAGGTCTAGATCCCGTCATACTCTCTCCGAAACTCCGCTTTAAGGTCTTTCCACACGCCACGCACAAGGTATGTCGCCAGGACACATAGCGGGAGCAACAACACCCCACCGTCAATCGTACCACAACGCGCTATGCCCGCCTGCACCTGCCACCATGTAATGGCGACAGAGATGCCTATCGCCGCTACGAGGCGTATGATTATCTGCTTATTCACTATCAACAACCTCCCATGCACCTACCTCTTTGATGTGGAGATGTTTCAATACGCACTCCATGTCTGCGTGTAACATCGTGCCGTCATCAAGCAGGTAAACTTCGTCGTTTAGGTGTATTTCGGTACGGCATCCTGGGCACATAGCCACTACGGGGTTAGGTAAGGCTTGCGGGTCTTTTAGCCCGACAGCGAAACGGTCTAACTTGGTCATCGTAGCCCTAGCTTCCCTCCTTTTTCGGTGGTGAGAACACTTCGTCCAAGGTCTTGTTCAAAATCTTCGCTATGGCGAACATTTCTTCTAGCTTAAACTGTGTAAATCCCCGTTCCTTGTTGGCGTAGGTTCGCCAGCTTATTCCTAGCTTGTCCGCCATGTCTTTCTGTGTTAGCCCGTTGTATTTACGCCACGCTATCAGCTTGTCCTGCTTCAATTTGCCTCACCCCCTCTGCTTGGTATATTTATCATATATTAGATAAATAAAAAAAGCAACCTTTTTATTCATATTTTATGGTCTTTTTTTCATATAATAATAGACTGGACAGGTTTTGTCCAGTCTATTGGTTCAATTTTTCCTTTTGATATTTTTCGTGCCTTTTAATCCCATTTCTGGAAATCATACCGGCGTTTTTAAGGCGTTTTATTTTGGCTCGAGGGGTATTACTACCTGCGTACTTTTGGTAAAAAAAGAAAGCTCCGCTTAGGGAGCTTGCGCAAGCTATTCTTGTCTGATACTGTCTTTGGCGGCGGCTATCATGCCATACAAGTCATGTACGTAGTTGCTTCCACGGCTACATAACAGACCAGCGAGGATAATTCCAGCCGCATGTACTAGGCCAGCCGTCTCCACAAACAGGGATACTTGCAATACTGTTGCTAGGGCAATGCCGACGGCCATGCTAATTAACTGTTTGGTGCGGGGGTCGGGGTCAGGTAAGAGTGCTTTGATTTGCTCAGTAATGGCCTCGGTCAAGACTGCTAATAGTAGTAGTGGAGCTATTGTAGTCAGGGCCATGGTCATTTCATAATAACCTCCTTTGTGATGGAGTTGTAGTGTACTTGATACCCTAAAGCCTCAGCGAATCGCCTAAATTCAATCTCTGTGTTTGCCCCAAGCATGTCCACCAAGACTTTGGCTTGTACTACTGTCTTGCCGTCTCGTATTTCCGCAGGATATTTTCGGTTCTGGAATGTGATGGTGGTAGGTATAGTGTTAGACTCCACCACATACTCTATCCAAGGCAGTTTTCCGTGCTTAGTCCACCTGCGCCCCGGGAGTCCTGCGATTGATCCGATGTTCAGGCAGGCAGTCTCCTGCACACCGTCTTTCCAGCTTGGCGTAGCTTCGATAACTCGCCCGTCACCAATGTAGATACCGATGTGCCCCGGTAGCCACACCGCACTGCCCGGCACTATCTTGCTAAAATCAGCACTTACATCTTTGCAACGATTGATGGTGACGTTTGCATCAATGTCCGGCACGTTGTTGCTTTGATACCTTGCGCCACCATGCGGATGCTTAGGATCTCCGTTCCAGCCCCAGAGCACTCCCTTGATTAAGCCAATGCAATCAAAGGCGTACACGTTCTTGCCAATCATTTTCCGCAGGGTGGCTTGTCTACTAGAAGTATAGAAGCTGGGGTATTGGCGGGTCTTTTCTTGTATCTTACTTTCCGTCACGGGGCCGCCAAACATGCCCCACATATAGGTGGTGGTGTAGTTATCCTTTATGTCTTTCAGTTTAGCTATTAGCTCTTTGTTAGTGATACTCACTCACCCCCTTTGTCGATTTTGCGTCCTTTAATAAAGGCTAAAGCCCAAAGCTCGCCGGTCACAAAGGCAAAGACACACCCAACCAGCACCTGTGGCTCGCTACCGGTCTTGTAGAAAACCCAGAGGATGGCGATAGTAAAAAGTACTACTGCAATGAGAATGAAGTTGATAATCTTCTTACTGTATTCGCCTGACTTCATGCCACGAACGCCTGCCATATCTGGCTGATAATCAGTATCCCAACGGCGGTAGCTAGCCATTTACCCCAACCTTCTATGTTGGCGATGCGCCGTTCGTGGTCGACAATATCCTTCTTGACAACTTCAACTGCTGTGTTGACGGTATTGACTGTTGTTACTAAGCCTCCGATAGGCTTGATCTCTTGCTCAATTCTCGCCAGCCGTTCTATGACTTCACGCTCAAAACCTTGGTTCAAGCCACCACCTCCAGCGGTATTGCCGGCCTAGGCAGCCGGCGCACCAACTAGCGTCCCTAGGGTCGCTGTTATGCCGCTTAATGGGTCTTATGCGCTGTTACTCTGTTTGGTGGGCATCCATCATGTCCTTTAATTCGTTATACTGGTCTACGTTGATGCGCTTGCCCCTTATTGTGATAACCAACCAGCGTCACCTCCTTACATTATCGGCATATCCTCGTCCATAGGCTCATCGTCAATCTCCAACTCTCTCACTTCTGCCCCCAATCCATGGGACAAGAAAGCCGCCTGTAAAGCATTTAGCCATTACCTTATATCCACCTCTTGCTTATGGCAGCCCGTCCTACAATCGGCAATCCCCCAATTGTGCCTACAAACTCAAAATATAGCGGCCCGATTATGTCTGGTAGCACATAATCATATTGATATTTGCCCACATCGCTTGGCAACACAGGTATGTCCTCACCTACTTGTTGTTTGTAGCCGTTGTAAATTCGCAAAACAACATTCTCAGGTGACACATGCTCCCCGTTAAAATCCTTAAATTCTGCTTTTAGTCTGACTGTATTCCCGATGAGGGACATCTGCTCCACCCCCAGTTTTACTTCTCGTTCTTGAGTAGACAA
>Ga0116179_1003519_pt1 | contig 10779 bp, 10 predicted proteins | sample AD_UKC071_MetaG_FD_89751 | JGI IMG/M metagenome (GOLD analysis project Ga0116179, IMG submission 89751) | Active sludge microbial communities of municipal wastewater-treating anaerobic digesters from USA - AD_UKC071_MetaG | ecosystem: Engineered > Bioreactor > Anaerobic > Digestate | place: USA...
AACGGCGACGCCGCCCTCGATCTGGTGCTCGACACCGTCGAGGAGTGCCTGGCCACGCACCCGCGCGACGACCACCGGACGGTGATCGTTCACTTCGCCAACTCCACCGAGGAACAGGTCGACCGGATCGCCCGGCTGGGCTGCATCGTGTCGGCCAACCCGTACTACCCCGTCGGTTTCGCCGACCAGTACGCCGCGCACGGACTCGGCGTCGGCCGCGCCGACACCATGGTCCGGGCGGCATCGGTGCTGGCGCGCGGAATTCCGCTGTCCCTGCACTCCGACCTTCCGATGGGTCCGGCCGCCCCACTGGCGCTGGCCTCATTCGCCGTCAACCGCCGCACTCCGGCGGGCCGGGTCGTGGCCCCCGACCAACGGATCTCGGTGCATGACGCACTGCGCGCGGTCACCATCGAGGCGGCCTATTCCTGGCGGCTGGAACACGAGATCGGCAGCATCACACCCGGCAAGTCCGCGACGTTCACCGTTCTCGGCGACGATCCATACCAGGTCGAGCCGGAAGGGCTGGCCGATCTCCCCGTGTTGGGAATCGTCTACGAGGGGCGCTGGTTTCCGGCCTGAGTTGCGTTAGACGCCGTACTTGATCGCGAGCGCGACGGCGATGATGGAGACCACCCAGATGCCGGTCACGAACAGCGTCAACCGGTCGAGGTTCTTCTCCACCACCGTCGACCCGGACAGGCTGGACTGCACGCCGCCGCCGAACAGCGTCGAGAGGCCACCGCCCTTGGCGCGGTGCAACAGAACCAACAGCACCATCAGCACGCTGGTGATGATCAGCAGGATCTGCAGGGTGAGAATCATGGCGCGTAGCCTACCGGGCGATATCCCCGATCAGGGCAGCGGCCCGCCCGCGGCGATGGCCGCCAGGGTGGCGAACTGTTCCCCCTCGAGGGACGCCCCGCCGACCAGTCCACCGTCGACGTCCTGCTGAGCGACGAGTTCCCCGACGTTCTTGGCGTTCATCGAACCGCCGTAGAGCACCCGGATACCGTCGGCGACCTTCGGGGACGCCAGTTCAGCCAATTTGGCGCGGATGGCCCCGCACACCTCCTGGGCGTCGGCGGCGCTGGCCACGCGGCCCGTGCCGATGGCCCAGACCGGCTCATAGGCGATTACCACCTGGGCCAGTTGCTCCTGGCTGAGGCCGGCTAACGAGCCCTCCAACTGGGCGAGGTTGAAAGCCACATGGTTACCGGCCTCGCGGACCTCGAGGTGCTCCCCGATGCAGACGATCGGAGTCAGGTCGTGCCGGAAAGCGGCAGCCGCCTTCGCCGCGACCAGTGCGTCGTCCTCATGGTGATACGTCCGGCGCTCGGAGTGGCCGACGACCGCGAAAGTGCACCCCAGCTTGGCCAGAAACGCGCCACTGATCTCACCAGTGTAGGCACCGGAATCGTGCTGGGACACATCCTGGGCCCCATAGGTCAACCGGAGCTTGTCACCGTCGACCAGGGTCTGCACACTGCGCAGGTCGGTGAACGGCGGGATGACGGTGACATCGACTTTGTCGAAGTACTTGTCGGGCAACGCGAAGGCGATCTTCTGCACCAGGGCGATGGCCTCGAAGTGGTTGAGGTTCATCTTCCAGTTACCGGCGATCAGCGGTTTGCGGGACACAGCACTCCTAGCTCGATGGGACGCGATGGGACTCGATGACGGTCGACGGGGTTCGATCCAGACCGATCAGGACGACGAGTCGCGGTTCAGCACGTCGATGCCCGGAAGGGTCTTGCCCTCAAGGTATTCCAACGACGCCCCACCGCCGGTCGAAATGTGCGAGAAACCGTCCTCGGGCAGACCGAGTTGGCGCACGGCCGCCGCCGAGTCCCCGCCGCCGACGACGCTGAAAGCGCCCTTGGCGGTGGCCGAGATGATGGCCTCGGCCACACCCCGGGTCCCCGACGCGAACGCCGGGAACTCGAACACCCCCATCGGGCCGTTCCAGAAGATGGTGCGGGCGTTGGAGAGCAGGGTGGCGAACCGCGCCACCGATCCGGGTCCGATGTCCAGGCCCATCTTGCCGTCCGGAATCTTCTCGGCGGGAACCTCTTCCGGTTCGGCGTCGGCGGAGAACTCGGAGGCGACCACGATGTCCACCGGCAGGTGGATGACGTCGCCGTACTCTTCAAGAAGCCGCCGGCAGGTGTCGACCATCTCCTCCTGCAGCAGTGAGGTGCCGACGGAGAACCCCTGGGCGGCCAGGAACGTGAAGCACATCCCGCCGCCGATGATGAGGCTGTCGGCCTTCCCCGCGAGGTTTTCGATCACGGCCAGCTTGTCGGAAACCTTCGATCCGCCCAGCACGACCGCGTACGGACGGTCCGCGGCCTTGCTGAGCTGTTCCAGGACCTTGACCTCGGCACCGACCAGCGTGCCCGCATAGCTGGGCAGCAGGCTCGCCACGTCGTACACCGAGGACTGCTTCCGGTGCACGACACCGAAGCCGTCGGAGACAAACGCTCCGTCGCTGCCCACGAGTTCCACCAGTTCGGCGGCCAGTGCCCGACGCTCGGAGTCGTCCTTACTGGTTTCGCGCGGGTCGAAGCGGATGTTCTCCAGCAGCAGGACGTCACCGTCGGTCAGGCCCTCGGCCCGGGCGAGGGCATCGGTGCCCACGACGTCACCGGCCAGCGCGACGTGTCGGCCCAACCGGTCACCGAGCGCGGCAGCCACCGGGGCCAACGAGAACTTGGCCTCCGGTCCGCTCTTGGGCCGGCCGAGATGGGCGGTCACGACAACCTTGGCGCCGGCGTCGCTGAGGGCTTTGAGGGTCGGGACAGAGGCGTCGATGCGGCCGGTGTCGGTGATCGATCCGGCGTCGTCGAGTGGGACGTTGAGGTCGCAGCGCACCAGCACGCCACGACCCTCGACCCCCTCTGCCAACAGGTCGGCGAGAGTCTTGACTGCCACGGTCGGCGCCCCCGTCAGAGGGACTTGCCGACCAGGCCGACCAGATCGACCAGCCGGTTGGAGTAGCCCCACTCGTTGTCGTACCAGGACACCACCTTGGCCTGGTTGTCGATGACCTTGGTCAGGCCCGCGTCGAAGATCGAGCTGTGCGGGTCGGTGACGATGTCGCTGGACACGATCGGCGCGTCGTAGTACTTCAGGATGCCCTTGAGCTTGCCCTCGGCGGCGGCCTTGAGCGCGGCGTTGATCTCCGCGGCGCTGGCTTCCTTCTTCAACTCGACGGTCAGGTCGGTGACCGAGCCGGTGGGGATCGGCACCCGCAGCGCGTAGCCGTCCAGCTTGCCCTTCAGTTCCGGGAGCACCAGGCCGATGGCCTTGGCCGCGCCGGTGGAGGTGGGCACGATGTTGATCGCGGCCGCCCGGGCCCGGCGCAGGTCCTTGTGCGGACCGTCCTGCAGGTTCTGATCCCCGGTGTAGGCGTGGATGGTGGTCATCAGGCCGCGCACGATGCCGAACTCGTCGTTGACGACCTTGGCCAGCGGCCCTAGGCAGTTCGTGGTGCAGGAGGCGTTGGAGATGACGTTCTGGCTGCCGTCGTACTTGTCGTCGTTGACGCCCATCACAATGGTGATGTCCTCGTCCTGAGCCGGCGCCGAGATGATCACCTTCTTGACACCCGACTCGAGGTGGCCCCTGGCGCGGGCGTCGTTGAAGATGCCGGTGGATTCGACCACGACGTCGACGCCGACGTCGCCCCACGGCAGGGCGGCCGGGCCGTCCTTGACCGCGAATGCCTTGATCTTGTGGTTTCCGACGTGGATGGTGTCACCCTCGGCGCTGATGTCCTCGGGAAACCGGCCCAGGATGGAGTCGAACTTCAGCAGGTGAGCCAGGGCGGCGGTGTCGGTCAGGTCGTTGACCGCCACGATCTCGATGTCGGTTGCCCGGCCTTCGGCCTGCTGCGTTGCCAGGGCCCGGTAGAAGTTGCGTCCGATACGGCCGAAACCGTTGACACCAACCCGGATCGTCACGTGTGTCTCCTCCAGTCGACTGCGATTCACAGACAAGCCTAGTGCTGCGGCATCCGCCGCCGCGGGCGGTTGGCGTTCCGGCCGAAATCCGGTGCGGGACGGCGGCGAAACCGCAGGCGTACCGTCTGGATCATGACAGTCACACTGGACCTCGGTCGGGTGCGAGAGCGCCTCGGCGCCAGTCTGTTCGCCATGGTCGCCGGTCCCGACGGGCCGCAGAACCGCGCACGTATCCACGAGACGCCCGGACCTCGTTGGTTCGCCGAGGACCGTCCCATCCGGCAGGTGCACGCCGACGCGTCGATGTTCGTCGGCGGTCTGCGCGCGCTGCTCCTGCAATCGCTTCATCCGCTGGCGATGGCCGGGGTGGCCGAGCACTCCGACTACCGCGGCGACCCGTGGGGACGTTTGCAACGCACCAGCACGTTCCTGGCCGTCACCACGTTCGGGACCGCTGCCGATGCCCAGCGTGCCGTGGACCGGGTGCGCGGCATCCACCGCCGGGTGCACGGCGTCGCGCCCGACGGGAGGCCCTACCGGGCCGATGACCCACACCTCCTGGAGTGGGTGCACATCGCCGAAGTGGACAGCTTCCTGGCGGCCTACCAGCGATACGGCACCAGCCGGCTGGATCAGCGCGGCCGCGACGCCTACGTCAGCGACACCGCCCACGTCGCCGAGGCGCTCGGGGTGATCGATCCGCCCAGGACCGAAGCCGCCCTGCGATCCCGCCTCGCCCGGTTCCGCCCGGAACTTCGCAGCACCGAGGCCGCGCGGGAGGCGGCCCGCTTTCTGCTTCTCACTCCCCCGCTGTCGCTGCCGGCGCGCGCCCCCTACGGAGTGCTGGCGTCGGCCGCGGTGGGACTGCTGCCGGTCTGGGCGCGGCTGCCGTTGCGCCTGCCCTACCTGCCGGTGCTGGAATCGACCGGGGTCCGGCTCGCCGGCGGGGTGCTGGTCGGCGGGATCCGCTGGGCGCTGGAGGCCAATCGCGCGGCGGGCCCGGCCCGGAGCTGAATCGGGGGCCTTGGGTGGGAGGGCCCAGCCCGATACGTCAGGCCTCTGCTCGTCAGGCGTCGTCGAGCAGATCCGGGGTGACCGCGGATTCGGTATCGGGAATCCCGTCCTGTTTGGCTTTGCGGTCGGCCATCGACAGCAGTCGCCGGATACGCCCCGCCACGGCGTCTTTCGTCATCGGCGGGTCCGCCAGCCGGCCTAGTTCCTCCAGCGAGGCCTGCCGGTGCTCGACCCGCAGCCGACCTGCGGCGGCCAGGTGTTCCGGCACGGTGTCGGCGAGAATTTCCAACGCGCGTTCCACCCGGGCCGAGGCGGCCACCGCGGCCCGCGCGGAACGGCGGAGATTGGCATCGTCGAAATTGGCCAGCCGGTTGGCCGTCGCCCGGACCTCACGCCGCATCCGGCGCTCCTCCCAGGTGAGCCGGGTGTCCTGGGCGCCCATCCGGGTCAGCAGGGTTCCGATCGCATCACCATCGCGCACCACCACCCGGTCGGTGCCGCGAACCTCACGGGCCTTGGCGCTCACACCCAGCCGGCGGGCGGCCCCGACCAGGGCCAGTGCCGCCTCCGGTCCGGGGCAGCTCACCTCCAGCGCCGATGATCGGCCCGGTTCGGTGAGCGAACCGTGGGCCAGGAAGGCGCCCCGCCAGGCCGCTTCGGCGTCGCCGACGCTGCCGCCCACCACCTGTGCGGGCAGTCCGCGCACCGGACGCCCGCGCATGTCGAGCAGTCCCGTCTGGCGTGCCAGGGCCTCACCGTCCTTGGCGACCCGAACCAGATATCGGGTGCTTTTGCGAATTCCGCTGGCCGGCAGCACATGGACGACCGCGTTGTAGCCGTATAGGTCGTGGATGTCCTTGCGGAGCCGACGCGCCGTGCTGCCGAGATCGACCTCGGCCTCCACGACCACCCGACCGGACACGATGTGCAACCCCCCCGCGAACCGCAGCAACGCGGCCACCTCGGCCCGCCGGGCGCTGACGGAGTTGACCGCCAGACGACTCAGCTCATCCTTCACCTCGGCTGTCATCGCCACGAGTCGTCACCTCCCGGTCCGCCGGGCCGCCGTGCCGCCCCCGTCTGCCGACCCGGTTCACCCGGCGCCGAGGCAGGCGCGGGAAGGACCGTCGTCGGGGGCTCCGGACGCCGCACGCGGACGGCACCGAGCACCTCGGCGAGCTTTGCCGGGTCATGTAAAGGTGTACCAGGTCGGGAAATGTCAGCGAACTCCACCGTCGCTTCCAGATGGGCCGCCGTCCGGCGAAGCTGATCCCGTTCCCGTTCGGAGGGCACGTGCGCGGTGTCCACGATGATGTCGTGCACGGTGAACCCCGAAGCATGTTGTGCCAGCACGTGCAGGTGGCGTTCCGCGGAGAATCCGGCGGTCTCGCCTGGTTCTGCGGCCAGGTTCAGCACCAACACCCGCCGGGCCGCGGTCGACTTCAGTGCGGCCAGCAGACCGGGCACCAGGACGTGCGGGATCACGCTGGTGAACCAGGACCCCGGACCGAGGATGACCAGATCGGCGGCCAGGATGGCGTCGACGGCCTGGCGGGTCGCCGGCGGGTCGCCGGGCAACAACCGAACCCGGCGGACCTTCCCCGGGGTGGTGGCCACCGCGACCTGACCGCGGATCACCCGGCCCATCCGCGGGTCCCGTTCGAGACCCGACACATCGGCCTCGATCTGCAGGGCGATCGGGCACATGGGTAGCACACGACCCTTCACGCCGAGAATTCGGCCCAGTTCGTCGAGTGCTGCGACCGGATCCGCCAGCACCTCGTTGAGCCCGGCCAGCAACAGATTGCCGATCGGGTGACCGGCCAGCGCACCGCTGCCGCCGAACCGATGTTGGATGATGGTCGCCCACAGCCTGCCGTGCGGACTGTCGGAAGCCAAGGCCGCCAGCGCCATTCGCAGATCACCGGGCGGGATGATGTCGAGTTCGGAGCGCAACCGCCCGGAGGAGCCGCCGTCGTCGGCGACCGTGACCACAGCGGTGACATGCGGGGTGAGCCGACGGGCGGCCGACAGCGTCGCGTACAACCCGTGGCCGCCGCCGAGCGCGACGATCCGCTGGCTCATCGCCGGCCCGCCATCCCGCGCGCCACCGTCACTCCCGCCCGAGGTCGCGGTGCAGCACGCGGACGGTGAGGTGCTCGTTATGTGCCAGCAAACCGGACAGCGCCTCGGCGATCGCGACGCTGCGGTGCTTGCCCCCGGTACATCCGATCGCCACGGTCATGTACCGCTTCCCCTCCCGGACGTATCCCTCCACCACCAACCTCAGCAACTGATGGTAGGTCTGCAGGAACTCCGTCGCGCCCGGTTGGCCGAGCACGTAATCCCGCACCGCCGGCGACCGACCGGTCTGCGGTCGCAACTCGTCGACCCAGTGCGGGTTGGGCAGGAAGCGCACGTCCATCACCATGTCGGCGTCCATCGGCAATCCGTACTTGAATCCGAAGGACTCGACGGTGACGCTGGTCAGAGCGACGGTCTCGCCCCCGAAAGCGCGCTCGATGCCGGCCCGCAGCCCGGGCACAGACAAGGCGGAGGTGTCGATCACCAGATCGGCGCCGGCCCGCACCCCGGCCAGCATCACCCGTTCGGCCGCGATGCCCTCGGCGAGGGTCTGGTTCCCCTGTAACGGGTGGCTGCGCCGGTTGTTCTCGTAGCGACGCACAAGGATGTCGTCGGAGGCTTCGAGGAACACCACCCGCGGGGTGATCCCGCGCGCCGAAAGGTCGCTCCGCACCAGGTCCAGGTCGCCGGTGAACCCACGGGACCGGACATCCATCACCACCGCGAGCTGGGTGATCCGCGAGCCCGCCGCCAGTCCCAGATCAACCATGCGGGCGATCAGCTCCGGTGGAAGGTTGTCGGCGACATACCAGCCGAGATCCTCGAGGACCTTCGCGGCGGTGCCCCGGCCGGCACCGGACAACCCGGTCACCAGTACGACGTCAATTCCGGCCGTGTTGCCCGGGATCGGTTCGGCCGGCTTCAGGTATCCGTTGTCATCCATCATGGCGCTCTGCCCGATCATCTCCCACCGGTCGCTCTGCCTGATCATCTCCCACCGGTCGCTCTGCCTGATCATCTCCCACCGGGTCGGTATCCGACGCCGAAGTGCCAGTCCCGGTCCCGGTCTCGGTCTCGGTCTCGGTCTCGGTTTCCGTCGTCTCGGTCCCGGTCGCTCCGAGAGCCTCCAGTACCGCGGTGGCCGTGGCCACCCCGATCCCGGGGACGGCGGTGATCTCCTGCACGCTGGCCTGCCGCAGCCGGGCCAGCGAGCCGAAATGCGTCACCAGCGCCTTGCGGCGGGTCTCCCCCAGCCCCCGGACGGTGTCCAGGGCCGAGGCGGTCATCCGCTTGGAGCGCAGACTGCGGTGGTACGAGACGGCGAATCGGTGTGCCTCGTCCCGAACCCGTTGCAGCAGGTAAAGCCCCTCGCTGTTACGCGGCATGATCAGCGGGTCGGGTTCGGCCGGCAACCAGACCTCCTCAAGTCGCTTGGCCAGGCCGATCACCGCGACATCGGTGATGCCCAACTCGTCGAGCACCGCCTGTGCGGCGTTGACCTGTGGCTGCCCGCCGTCGACGACGTACAGATTCGGTGGGTAGGCGAAGCGCCGCTGTTTAACCGGCGGCGGTCCGGCCCCGGCCTCACCCGCATGGGTCGTCCCGTCGCCGTCCGTCGCGGGGCCGGCATCGCTGAGGTGCCGCAGGAACCGGCGGCGGGTGACCTCGGCGATGGACGCGACGTCGTCGGAGCGTCCGTCGCCGGCGGCCTCCCGGATGGCGAAGTGCCGGTAGTCGGACTTGCGCGGCAACCCGTCCTCGAACACCACCAGCGAACCCACCACATCGGTGCCCTGAACGTGGCTGATGTCGACGCATTCGATCCGCAGTGGGGCGTCGACCAGGCCGAGGGATTCCTGAATGTTCTGCAGCGCAGCCGATCTCGCCGTGAAATCGCCCGCACGCCTGAGCTTGTGCTGCTGCAGCGCCTCGACGGCGTTGCGGTGCACGGTGTCGGCCAGAGCCCGCTTGTCGCCGCGCTGCGGGACCCTCAGCGCCACCCGCGACCCGCGCAGCCGGGACAGCCATTCGGACAGTTCATCGGCGTTGGGCGGCAGGCACGGCACCAGTACTTCTTTGGGCACCGGATTGAGCGATTCGTCGGCGGCCGCGTCTGATTCGGGCTGGGGCGAACCGCCCAATTCGGCGGGGGGCGGGCCGCCCAATTCGGCGGGGGGCGGGCCGCCCAATTCGGCGGGGGGCGGGCCGCCCAATTCGGCTTCAGCGCCGTAGAACTGGGTGAGGAACTGCTCCACAAGCGCCTGCTCCGAGGACTCCCCGGGGTCGCCGGGTTTCTCGATGACCCAACCGCGCTGGCCCCGCACCCGCCCGCCCCGGACGTGGAAAACCTGAACCGCCGCCTCCAACTCGTCATCGGCGAAGGCCACCACGTCGGCGTCGGTGCCGTCACCGAGTACCACCGCCTGCTTCTCCATTGCGCGCCGCAGCGCCCCGAGGTCGTCCCGTAACCGGGCGGCCCGCTCGAAGTCGAGGTCGGCGGCGGCGGCGTTCATCTGCTTCTCGAGATCGCGGGCGAACCGGTCGGTACGGCCGGAGAGGAAGTCGCAGAAGTCGGTGACGATTGCGCGGTGCTCCGCCGCGCTGACCCTCCCGACGCAGGGCGCCGCGCATTTGTCGATGTAACCGAGCAGGCAGGGCCTGTCGATCTGGCTGTGCCGCTTGAAGACCCCGGCCGAACAGGTGCGGGCCGGGAACACCCGGGTGAGCAGGTCGAGGGTCTCCCTGATCGCCCAGGCGTGCGAGTACGGCCCGAAGTAGCGCACTCCCCTTCGACGGGGTCCGCGGTACACCATTAGCCGCGGGTACTCCTCGTTGAGGGTCACCGCGAGCACCGGGTAGGACTTGTCGTCGCGATAGCGGACGTTGAACCGCGGGTCGAACTCCTTGATCCAGTTGTATTCCAACTGGAGCGCTTCGACCTCGGTGTTCACCACCGTCCACTCGACCTTCGCCGCGGTAGTCACCATCTGTCTGGTCCGGGGGTGCAACCCGGCGATGTCGGCGAAGTATGAGGTCAGTCGGCTGCGCAGGCTTTTGGCCTTGCCGACGTAGATCACCCGGCCGTGCGCGTCCAGAAAGCGGTACACGCCGGGTTCGACCGGGATGGACCCGGGCGGCGGTCGGTAGGTCGCGGGGTCGGCCACGGCGCGGATGTCAGTGTGAGTGGTAGCGGTCCATCAGGGACCGCACCGTGTCCATCGCCTCGACGGCGTGCTGCCGGTCCGTCACCTGAATGGCCAGCACCGGCACATACTCCCCGTAGTCGAGATCGACGCGGGCCCAGCGCTTCCCCGGCGGGAAGGAGACGTCGACGACCTCGCGCCACGGGATCATCCGGTATTCGACGACATTGCGGACAGCAAGTCCGGCCGGCCCGACCTTGAGCCGGGGCCGGGTCAGCAGCAGCACGCCTCCGGCCAGGATGCAAGCGATGCAGGCCATCGCAACCTGGTCGACCGGCCGCAGGTAGGCGCCGGAGGCCCGATCGTTGAAGATCGCGACCACGACGCCCGCGACGACGATCACCGCGGCGGTGATACGGGCCAGCATGGGGACCAGCCGTGGCCGCAAGCTGACATCCCACTCCGCGGTGTCGATCTCGCCGGTATCGCCGCTCATCGGGCCCGCAGGTGGCGCAGGGTCAGCGCGGTCGACAGCGCCGCCGCGGCGGCCTGTGCACCCTTGTCCTCGGCGG
>Ga0116179_1003527_pt1 | contig 10772 bp, 9 predicted proteins | sample AD_UKC071_MetaG_FD_89751 | JGI IMG/M metagenome (GOLD analysis project Ga0116179, IMG submission 89751) | Active sludge microbial communities of municipal wastewater-treating anaerobic digesters from USA - AD_UKC071_MetaG | ecosystem: Engineered > Bioreactor > Anaerobic > Digestate | place: USA...
CCTGGGTCACGATCGACACGTGCGCTCGGCCACCTTCAACGAAGGTGTCGATGTCACCATCGAGGTCTGCAATATCGAGCAGCTCCTCCAGGTAGTCCGCGGCGATCTCGCCCTCGTTCTCTAGAGGATCCTCACTGCCACCCTCAGCCTCAACGGCGTCGTCGCCCTCGGTATCCTCGGCGCTCCCAGCATCGGTGGCGGCCGCCTGCATATCCTCGGCGCCGCCCTCGGTCACCTCAGCAGTCACATCGTTCGCAGCCTCGTCAGCGGCCTCGGTCACGACAGTCTCGTCGACCTGGGTCATTCGGTCGCCCCTTCCTTGTTCGTCGTCGACTCCGGCGGGGTCACCCTCCGCCGGTTCGAACGGCTCTGGTTGCGCGGCTGCTGCCGCTGGATCTGCTGCCGCTGCACCTGCGGCCTGGGTGCGGTCGAGCCGCCCTCGGTCGGGGTCGGGTCCTGGGGCTCGCCGGCGGCAGCGGTCGTGGTCACCTTGCGGCCCGTACGCTTCGCCAGCCGCTGCGCCTCGATGACCCGGGGGTCCTTGCCCTTGGCCCGCATCCGGTCCTCCCACGCCAGGTAGGCGGGGGTGTTCGGGGTGGGGTTGTTGTGGATGATGTAGTACTGCTGCCCCAGCGTCCACAGGTTCGACGTCGTCCAGTACAGAAGGACGCCAATCGGGATCGACATGCCCATGAAGATGTACATGAAGGGGAACAGGTACAGCATCATCTTCTGCTGCTGGGCGAACGGACCGGTCATCGCCTCGGGCGGCATGTTCTTGCTCATCAGCTGAAGCTGCGTGACGAACAGGATCGCCGTCATGGCCGCCACGAGCAGGAGCGCCAGAATCTGGGTAGCGCCAAAGGGGACGAACGGGAACGCCGTGCCAGCGAGCTTCGCCCCGAACAGTGACGACTCCATCATCGACTTGACCAGGTCTGGGTTCTGCTCGAAGAAGTAGCCCTTGGCCTGACCATGGGACGCGGAGTTCAACACCTGGAACAGGCCAATGAAGATCGGCATCTGCAGCAGCAGCGGGAAGCAGGACGCCATCGGGTTGACGCCTTCGCTCTGGTAGAGCTTCATCGTCTCCTGGCCGAGCCGCTCGCGGTCGGCGCCGTACTTCTCCTGGAGTGCCTTCTGCTTCGGTCCGAGTAGCTGCATCGATCGGGCCGAGTTGATCTGCTTCACGAACAGCGGGATCAGCAGGGTACGGATCACCACGGTCAGCGCCATGATGCCGAGCGCCCAGGCCATACCGGAGCCCTCGCCGAAGACGGGGCTCAGCAGCCGGTAGGCCACCATCAGGATCCCGGAGATCGCCGCATAGATCGGCGTCATCAAGGTGTCGAGGAAGCCGAGAATCGAGTCGCCGATCCCGAACAGCAGCAGCGGGGTCACCCAGCTCATGCATCACGTCCTTGCTCAGGGGTCCCGGCGGGACCCGCGGTCGCGGCTGCGAGCCGCTGCTCTTGTGCCCAGGCTTCGGCCTCGGGCGTTCCTGGTACGGGGTCCATCCCGCCCGCCGACCAGGGGTTGCACCGGACGATCCTGGTCACCGTCAACCAGGAGCCCTTGATTGCCCCATGTACTTCCAAGCTTCGCAGCCCGTACGCCGAGCACGAGGGGTAGTAGCGGCACACGTCGCCGTACAGCGGAGAGATGAACTTCCGCCAGCCCTTGACGAACCAGATCAGTGGGTATTTCACCTGGTCGCCTCGACCTTGCTCATCGCCGCCCGCCAGGCTGAGCGCAGATCAGCCTCAAGCCGGTTGGGTTCGAGTGCTGCCGCCGGCAGAGCCCGTACGACCACGTCGACCGGGCCACCGACAGCTTCCAGCTCAGGGCGAACCAGATGCCGCAGGCGCCGCTTCACGCGGTTCCGTACGACGGCGCCGCCGACCTGCTTGGACACGACGAACCCCGCCCGGGAAGGCGGGGTCTCTTTCGCGAGGGCATGAACCACGAGGCTCGGCCGGCCGGCGCGCGCACCATGACGGACCGTGGCCCGGATGTCGTCCGGTCGGTTCAGCCTGTGGGCCGCCGGCAGCATCGGGCGTTGGTTCAGGCCGACAGGACTGCGCGGCCCTTACGACGGCGCTCAGCCAGGATGGCCCGGCCGGCGCGAGTGCGCATCCGGGTGCGGAAGCCGTGGGTACGGCTGCGACGCCGGTTGCTCGGCTGGAAGGTGCGCTTGGTCACGGCGTACTCCCGATCAGAGAAGTTGGTGCCACGCTCTTTGGGGAAGCGCCGACACATCGGTTTGTTCGCTGACGTCCAGCGACCCACCTACGATACGCGGGCTGCCCATCTCTGGGCAAACCGAGCACCGAAACAGACACTTCCGGTGATGTTCGTCCAGTCGACACGCCGATCCGACTGCAGAAGACACCTCACTGGCTTGCGCGTCCCGCGGGTGGGCCATTAGGTTCGGACGAGCCGTCGACGCCGGGGTAGACCATCCCGACGCGTTGATGGTCTCTCATTCACAACCTGTGGATCAAGCTGTGGATACACGGGCGGGGGGTGTCGGAGACGACGTGCGGACCGACCTGGGTAGGCAGGTTCAGGAAGGACAGACATCGTGTCGAACTCGTCCGACGCCTGGCCTGACAGGTCCACCGAGTCCACCGACGGCATTCCGCTTGACTTGGTCTGGCGTCGGGTGATGGAAGCACTCGAGCCGCCCCAGCGAGCCCTGGTCGCCAGTTGCAAGCCGTTCATGTTGCACGAGGCCACGTTCATGGTGGCTGCTCCCAACGAGTTCACCCGTGACCGTCTGGAGAACCGTCTTCGGAGCCGGATCGAGCACACACTGTCCGACCACTATGCACGGACGATCCACCTGGTGGTGTCGATCGACACCGCGTTGCACGACGCCGAGCTGTCACCAGGACCGCTGCCCGACAGCGTGCCCACACACGAGGAGCCACGCCAGGAGCAGCCGGTCACCCGTGCAGAGCGTCCGGTACGGGCTCGTGAGCACGACCGACTCAACCCGAAGTACACGTTCGAGACCTTCGTCATCGGCGAGTCGAACCGGTTCGCCCACGCTGCGGCGGCTGCAGTGGCTGAGGCACCTGGGAAGTCGTACAACCCGCTGTTGATCTACGGTCCCTCTGGACTGGGCAAGACCCACCTGTTACACGCGCTGGGGCACTACGTGCACACCTACCACCAGCACCTGCGGGTGAAGTACGTGTCGACTGAGGAGCTGACGAACGACTTCATCAACGCGATCTCGGACAACCGGACGGCCCAGTTCCGGCGTACCTACCGCGAGGTCGACGTGCTTCTGGTCGACGACATCCAGTTCCTGGAGTCGAAGATCCAGACCCAGGAGGAGTTCTTCCACACGTTCAACTTCCTGCACGTCGCGCAGAAGCAGATCGTGATGACGTCCGATCGTCCGCCGAAGCTGCTGGAGGCGCTCGAGCAACGGCTTCGGTCGCGGTTCGAGTGGGGTCTGCTGACCGACATCCAGCCGCCCGACCTGGAGACGAGGATCGCGATCCTGCGCCGCAAGGCGTCGGCCGAGAAGCTGACGGTGGGTCCAGAAGTGCTGGAGTTCATCGGCTCGAAGATCCAGTCCAACATCCGTGAGCTCGAGGGTGCGTTGATCCGAGTGACGGCGTACGCGTCGTTGAACGGCCGTGAGGTTGACTTGCCGCTGGCCGAGGTCGTGTTGAAGGACCTGATCCCCGAGGGCCAGGACAAGCCCATCACCGCGCAGATGATCATCGAGCAGACCTCGTCACATGTGCAGCTGTCAGTCGAGGAGCTGACCGGTCCGGGCCGTGCCCAGAGCGTCGCCACTGCTCGACAGATCGCGATGTACCTGTGCCGCGAGCTGACCGACATGTCGCTGCCGCAGATCGGCAAGGTGTTCGGCGGCCGAGACCACACGACGGTGATGCACGCCAACAAGAAGATCAAGGACCTGATCAGCCGAGACCGGGCCATCTTCACGACGGTCACAGAGATCACCAACCGGATCAGGAACCAGGCTTCTCGGCGGTAGGGGCTGTGTTGTCCGGGAGGGGCTGTTGTGTCTTCTGGGAGGGGACTTCGCCCCCCAATTCCACATTGCTCATCTTCGGTACTCCGCAGGTTCCTACCTACCCACAGCCATCCACAGGCTTCTGTGGACAGATCGGGGATCGGCTGGTGGGGCTGGAGCTCCGGGCAGCGATCCACCGATCTCTCCGCAGATCCTCCCCGTGTAGTTCGATGCCGTCCACAACAGTCACATCGTTGTCATTCAGATGCGGCCTGCGGTGACTCTCATTCTCCACAGATCCACAGCGGTGACCGTGACAGTTACAGATCTATATGTCTGGAGGTGGGTTGAAGTCACGTGGGCTCGAGGTTGTGAACTTCTGTGGTTCACGGCCTGGCAACAAGGTTAGGTCCGAGCCGGACGACCCGTCTCTGGGCCCTGACCTGTAACTCTGCGATACGCACAGCCCCGGGCAAGCCCGTATAGCGGCTCCCCGAGGCTGTACGTATCGCGAAAGTACACACGCGGCCACACAGGACCCAGACCCGGCCGATACTCCGGACGACAGCTCCTAGAGCGAAGACCCAACCCGACCTTCTCGTCGTGACGCCTCAGCGGCCCAGGAGCTCGCTGAAGTCCACGACGTCGAACGGGTCAGCCTGGGTGACCGGGGCAGTCCCGACCACTGCGTCTGCCAGGTCAGCGGCCGCCTGCTGGATCCGGGCATTGAGCCCGGACGCCGTGCCCCAGTCTTCGGTTGCGGCGAAGACGGGCGTCGGTACGGGCCTCGCCTTGAGCATCCAGAACATGGGCAGCATCGCCTGGTCGATGGCCAGCGAGTGCCGGGCGGTCCCACCCGTCGCGGCGAGCAGGACCGGCTTGCCGGCCAGCGCTCCTTCCTCGAGGACGTCGAAGAAGAGCTTGAACAGTCCGGAGTACGAGCCGTTCCAGACCGGGGTGACGACCACCAGTGCGTCGGCGGCGGTCACCTGGTCAAGGGCGGTCTGCAACGCAGAACCGTTCACGTGGGTGAGCGCAGCGTTGACCGCCTCATGGGCCACGTCGCGGATCTCGATCCGATCGAGGTCGACTGTGATCCCGTGAACGTCGAGGGCCGCCGCAACGGCCGCGCTGAGCCGGTCGCCCAGCTTGGCCGTCGCAGACGGGACTCCCATCCCTGCGGTGACCACGGCCACCGTACGGACGTCGCTCATGCAGACCTCCCGGTCACCGTGTCGAGTACGGTCGAAGCAGCCTCGACGGCGAGCTCACCGGAAGCGAGCTTCGCAGCGAGCAGCGAGCCGTGCGTCGGGGCCTCCGGGATGTGCGCCGGACGACCCTCCGCGAAGCCCTTCCGCAGGTCAGGCAGAATCTCGCCGAGCAGGTCGAGTTGCTCCAGGACGGTCTTCTGCGGCAGGCCAGCGTGGTCGACCAGGAACATCTGACGCTGGTAGTCACCGGCGTAGCGGCGGAATGACAGGGTGCGCTCGATCACCTCTTGGGGGCTGCCCACGGTCAGCGGAGTCGTCTCGGTGAACTCCTCCAGGCTGGGGCCGTGACCGTACACCGGAGCGTTGTCGAAGTACGGACGGAACTCCCGTACAGCGTCTTGGCTGTTGCGGCGCATGAAGAACTGGCCACCAAGTCCGACGATGGCCGTGTCGGCCGGGCCGTGGCCGTGGAACTCCCAGCGGCGGCGGTAGAGGTCGATCATCCGCTTCGTGTGGCTTGGGCCCCAGAAGATGTTGTTGTGGAAGAAGCCGTCGCCGTAGTAGGCCGCCTGCTCGGCGATCTCGGGCGAACGGATCGACCCGTGCCAGACGAAGGGAGGCACGTCATCCATGGGGCGCGGCGTGGAGGTGAAGCTGGACAGCGGGGTACGGAACTTCCCCTGCCAGTCGACATCAGTCTCCCGCCACAGCCGGTGCAGCAGCGCGTAGTTCTCGACGGCGAGTGAGATGCCGTCGCGAATGTCCTTGCCGAACCACGGATAGACCGGTCCGGTGTTGCCGCGCCCGAGCATCAGGTCGACGCGGCCGTCGGCGAGCTGCTGAAGCATCGCGTACTCCTCCGCCAGCCGCACCGGGTCGTTCGTGGTGATCAGCGTGGTCGCGGTCGAGAGGATGATCCGCTCGGTCCGGGCGGCGATGTTGGCCAGGAACGTCGTGGGCGACGACGCGAAGAAGGGTGGGTTGTGGTGCTCCCCGGTGGCGAAGACATCGAGACCGACCTCCTCGGCCTTGACTGCGATCTCGACCAGGTTCTTGATCCGCTGGCGCTCGGTCGGCGTACGGCCGGTGGTCGGGTCGGTCGTGATGTCGCTGACAGAGAAGATGCCGAACTGCATGTCCTGCTTCCTTCCTGAGTAGTTGACCTTTCAACTACACGAGTGAGGACAGTATTCCAGGACCAGTATCCGGGAAGGGGATAACAACGACCTGGGACGATGGATCCATGCAGCAGTTGGCGTCTGGGGTCGGTCCGCTGTGGGGCGTGCTCGCCGTGGTCCTGGCGGTCTCGGCGCCGGTCTCCTGGTGGGCTGCGTGGCAAGGTGACCGTCGGCTGATGGTGCTGGTGAAGCCGCTGCCGATGCTGGCGCTGATCGGGTTGGTCCTGCTCGTTCCAGGTCCCGGACCGGTCGCCATGGCGCTCCTCTTGGCTTTGGTCTGTGGGCTGGTGGGCGACGTTGCCCTGCTGGACCCGCCGTCAGGAGATCCCCCCGCTGCCTATCGGCTGCCCCTGGGATTGGGAGCTTTCCTGCTCGGACACCTCGCCTACCTCGCCGCCATCGCGTGGGCTCCACAGTCCGGGTGGCCGTTCCCCTGGCCGGGGGTGGTCGCCGTCCCCATCGCTCTCGTCCTGGCTGCGGTCTGGGGACGTCCCGTGGCCCGGGCCGCAGGAGCCCTGCGAGCTCCCGTCATCGTCTACCAGGCGGTCATCCTCACGCTCCTCATCGCCGCTGCCGCCCGGGGACCCTGGGTACTGGTCGCGGGCGCTGCCTTCTTCGTCGCGTCCGACCTGATGCTCGGCCGCTCCCTGTTCCTCGCGACCAAGCGGTGGCACGGTCCAGCGGTGATGGTGACGTACCACCTCGCCCAGGTGCTGCTGGTGGTCGGGCTGTTGGTGCCCAGCGGTTAGCCTGACCCCGTACAACGTGGCTCTGCCAGACGTGCTCGACCCCAGGAGGACCCGCCCATGCAGAAGCGCTGGACCGGACCGCTGGCCTGGCTGCTGGTGCTGCTGCTCGCGTTCTCCGCTGCGGGTTGTGCCAAGAAGCCAGACGAGGCGCCCAAGCCACCGCTGAACCTGCCCGTCGCTGACGACACGGTGGCCGCGATCGTCACTGCGCTGGCCAACCTCGACGTCTCCCGTGCAGCGCTCGACTCGTCGACGGTGCAGGCCCAGAGCGACGTCGATCAGATCATCTCCGGCATGGACGGCTTCAAGCCGAAGGTCACGGCCGGCCCGATCGTGTACGCCAAGGACACCCCCGACGCGACCGTCACCCTCACCTACAGTTGGCCCTTCCCGGCCGGCGCGTGGTCGTACGAGTCCCCGGTCAAGCTCGTCCACTCGCAGGGTTGGAAGCTGGTCTGGTCCCCTGCGGTTGTCCACCCCAAACTCGACGCCACCAACCGTCTTGTCCATACCCGTACGGTCGCCAAGCGGGCCGGCATCACCGGCAACAACGGCGTTGCCCTCGTCGAGGAACACACCGTGGTCAAGGTCGGGATCGACAAGACCTTCATCCCCGCCGACCAGTGGGCGGCCGCTGCACGTGCCCTCGCTGGCGTCGTGGGCGTGAACCCCGACGCCTACGCAGCGCAGGTGGCAGCCGCCGGACCGCGCGCGTTCGTCGTAGCGATCACGCTGCGACAAGGGCAGGTGCCGGCTGCGGTGGCGTCAATCAAGGGTGCCGCCGGGGTCGAGAGCAAGGCCATGCTGCCCCTGTCACCCGACTTCGCCGACGAGATCCTGGGCGTGGTGGGCGAGGCCACGCCTGAGCTGATCAAGGCGTCCAACGGGGAGATCGCAGCGGGTGACCAGGTCGGACTGACCGGGCTGCAGCGGCGGCACGATGCCCAGCTGCGCGGCAAGGCGGGCGCGCGAGTCACGATCGTGGGCCGCCGGGCCCCGAGCGCCACCCCGGCCCCGTCGGCCGCCGGCTCCAGCGCGGCATCAGCGTCGGCCTCCGCGCGCCCCTCAGCCACGCCCTCGCCCCAGGCCTCGGTCACTCCGACCGTCATCTTCAACGCGGACCCGGTGGCTGGCACCCCGCTGCAGATCAGCCTCGACATGGACCTCCAGCTCAAGGCCGAAAAGGTCATGGCCGGCATCCCCGGCGCGTCGGCGGCAGCGATCGTCCGACCCTCCGACGGCGCCGTCCTGGCGATCGCCAACTCACCCGGCACGGCTGGCCAGCCCGAGGCCAACTTCGGCAAGTGGGCACCCGGATCGACGTTCAAGATCGCGACCACCCTCGCGCTGCTGCGCAAGGGGTTGACGCCCGACTCGATCGTCAACTGCACCGCCACCACGATGGTCAACGGCTGGCCGTTCAAGAACTACTCCGACTTCCCTTCGTCGAAGGTCGGCCGGATCCCGCTCAAGGACGCCGTCGCCTCCTCCTGCAACACCGCCTTCATCAACGAGTACGGCCGCGTCACCGGTGACGACCTGATGGCAGCCGCGGCCTCACTCGGCGTCGGGGTGGACTACGACGCCGGCGCCCCGGTCTTCTACGGCGAGGTGCCGAAGCCGGACTCTGATGTGAAGAAGGCGCAGGAGTTCATCGGCCAGGGCGGCGTGCTGGCATCACCGCTGGCCATGGCAGGGCTCGCAGCGTCGGTTGCAGCCGGGAAGACGACCGTTCCTTGGCTCGTCGCGACGGCGAAGCCCACCCCGAAGGCCGCCCCCCTCACGGCTGAGGAGGCCGACCAGCTCCGTACGGTGATGAGCTACACCGTGCAGGCCGGGTCGGGTCGCGTCCTCGCTGGCGTGGCCACAGGCGCGAAGACCGGGACGGCCGAGTACGGCACCGGAGCCACGCTGCCTACCCACGGCTGGATGATCTGCTACACCGCCAACGACCTGGCCGTCGCGGTGTGGGTGAAGGACGGTGCGTCCGGCTCAGGGACGGCCGGGCCGATCATCGTCCAGCTACTCAGCTGAGCGGCGTGCCGAAAGGCACCATAGTCACGGGCGGACGTTGATTCTGGTGCCGAAAGGCACCATAGTCACGGGCCGACGTTGATTTTGGTGCCGAAAGGCACGATATTCAACGATTCTCCGTGATTTTGGTGCCTTTCGGCACGCTCGGAACCGGGAGGTCAGCTCGCGTAGCCGAGTCGCTTCACGTGCTCGTACGAGCGGGTGATGCACTCCCAGACGTCGGCTCCGTACAGGTCGTCCTGCTCGACGAACATGTACGAGGTGCCCGACTCGACCGCCTGGGCCAGGATCGCCGGCCAGTCCATGTTGCCGTCGCCGACGGGAGCGAAGCGGACGACGCCGTTCCACAACCTCTGCCAAGCGTCCATGTCGCCGGACGCCCGGGCCTTCAGCGCGGCTGGGTCGAGGGTGGCGATCGCGTAGTCCTTGAGGTGGATCAGGTCGACAAACCCGGCGTAGTCCTTGAGCACCTGGACCGGGTTGGCGCCGCCACGCTGCACCCAGTGCAGGTCGATCTCGAACCGGGCGTTCGGGGCGAGCCGGCGGACGATGTCGAAGATCCGCTCGCCGTCGTACTTGGCCAGGTCGACGTGGTGGTTGTGGTAGCAGAGCGTGATGCCCTCAGCGGCCAAGCGGGCAGCGCCCTCGTCCAGTTCAGCGCAGTACTCCTCCAGGGCGGGCAACGACGACATGGCCTCCAACGGCATCATGCCGACCCGGGCGTAGCGGGTGCCCAGCCGCGACGCGTCGGAGATGATCTTGTCCCAGTCGGTGTCGAGGGCGTCGATGGCGGGGTAGGGCGCCTTCTTGAGGGCTACCGAGATGGCGCCGACCTCGAGGCCGAGCTCGTTCTTCGCCTTCTCGAGACCGCCCACGTTGGCCTCATCCATGGGAACCTGGGAGACCTCGACGGCCTTGAAGCCGATGTCGGAGACCCGCTGCAGGATGGGGAACATCCCTTGCTCGGCGATCTCGCCCTTCAACATCATCAACATCGTGCCGAGGGTGGCCATGGGAGTCCTCTCGCTAGGGTGGTGGGCGTCGGTCGCCCAGTGATCTCTCACTCAGCCTGCCACCCTCCGCACCGCCGCTGGGCAGCGTTGTCATAGGTTGCCAAGCCGCTGGCTGCAGGACGCCACCCGGAAGCGATTCTGAGGCCTCAGCAGCCCCATTCGTAGGGGGAACCCTGTCGGCGCCCCCGCGATGACGCCCAAACGGCCGTTGAAGCCCCCGCAGAGCGGTTTGCGCCCCAGAACACGGCCTCAGGATTCGGCTCCGATGCGGCCCTTCGGGTAGAATCGTGATGTTCACGAGACGCTCGTTTCCGCGGCCTGCCACAGACCGTACGGACTGGGCGTCAGACCGGTGTCGCCCCTAGCGGGGCCGAACGAGGAGCCTCATGGCAGAGTTTGACGTCACACCCGATGCGATCGATCTGGCAGGGATCCCTGCTGGAGAACTCACCGACGAGGGCCCGTCATACGTCACCCAGGCCACCCGGATGTCGTCCAACGTCGAGGCGGGCAGTTACGACTCGGACGCGATCACGGTGCTGGAGGGCCTGGAGCCCATACGGTAGCGCCCCGGCATGTACATCGGC
>Ga0116179_1003550_pt1 | contig 10732 bp, 9 predicted proteins | sample AD_UKC071_MetaG_FD_89751 | JGI IMG/M metagenome (GOLD analysis project Ga0116179, IMG submission 89751) | Active sludge microbial communities of municipal wastewater-treating anaerobic digesters from USA - AD_UKC071_MetaG | ecosystem: Engineered > Bioreactor > Anaerobic > Digestate | place: USA...
CTGAATTTAAGTCCCGTGAGCTGTAATTTGCCTCGGCTTTCAATGTAAATCTTGTCGGGACCGTTAATCATGATTTCCGAGATTCTCTGGTCCTCCAAAAGCTCCTCAATGGGACCGTAGCCCATAACATCGTTGTAGATTTCAACAACAATCTTGGGTCTGTCGATTCTCGGAATGCCGTTGACTTCATCGTTTACATGCTCCTCAATGAGGCGCATCATTGTATCTTTGTCAACGGTGCCGAGGTTCTGTTTATTCATTGAGTTTATTAAATCTCGGTGAATTTTCTGCTTAACCGCAGCATAGGGGTCGGGGGGCAAAGCGGATACGGTTTCTTTGCTGTTATTAGTTTCTCTGGCTTGATTGCCGCTTCTGTCCAGTTTTTCAAGTAAGCTCATAGTGAATCCTTCCTTACATTGCCATGCAATTTAATTTCGAGATAACTCAAAGTTAAATTACATTAGCATTCCCTTTTCAGGCTTTCTTAAAAAGGGAAAAACGCTTTTTGGGCTGAATCATATCAATTGGCAAAATGCCGGTGTGCTTTTGAATTATTTTGTTAGCAAGGTTACCGATTTCTTTTGAAATAAGAGACTTGCTGTGAGCAACGAAAATCGGCAGACCCTTGTTTATGCTTGCCGTCGCTGCTTTTACATCGTGGGGTACGGAAGCAATAACGGACATATTGAACATCTTTTCAAAGTCCCTGACGCTTATAAGACCCTGCAGATTCTTGTTTATAACTATCTCTACCTTATCCTTGAGATGCAGCTTTTCAAGAATAGTAATGCATGCCTTCGCGTTTCTGAGTGAGAGAATGTCGTTGTTGTAAACCAGCAGAATGTCGTTGCTGTTTTCAAGCGCGGCGATGGAATAGTCGTTGAATGAGGGGGGCAGGTCGACAATGATATACTCAAAGTACGGCCTTGCTATATCTATAATCCTCTCAATATCCTCACCTGTGATGTATTCCGCGAACTCGGGGCTGTCTGGTCCGCAAAGCACGGTTACGCCGGTATTGTGCACAATCGAAAAACTGTTGATATTCTCAATTGTGACACCGTTGCGGTCCTGAACCAGCTCAACGATAGTGTCTTTGGGCTCAATATCCATGGCGAGGGCTACATCGCCAAACTGCAGGTCTGCGTCAATCAGGAATACCCTCTTGCCAGCCTTGGAAAGAGCCGCCGCAAGGTTTATGGCAACCGTGGTTTTGCCCGTTCCGCCCTTGCCGCTGAAAACACTTATAACCTTAGAGCGGACCCTTTTGCTGGCGTTCTTATCCATATTGCGCTCAAGCTCAAGGGAGTAAATCTTGCTGATTATATCCTCAAGCTCTGCGGGCTGAGTATCAAGGGTCAGAACCATTCTAAAGCCGTACTGAGCCGCTTTGTTGACCAAATCGACATCAATCCGGTCGTTCATCAAAAGGGCAAAGCAGTTCTGTACGGTTGAAAGAACATGCTGAACAAAGTTGAAAACATGGTCCTCAACCGGGCCCTTTACAGCAACGATGATAACATCGGGGTAAAGACCGGAGAGCTTAATAAGTCCGGCGTCGTTAAAATCCGCAAAGCCGGCAATGACCATGCGCTCGGAGTTTATGCTGTTTTTGACCTGAATTCTTAAATCCAAATCAGTTGAAAGTACAACTATATTTAGCTTCTCCATATCGGTTCCTTTCGATTAGCAGGTTTTTTATATTAAACCTAAAACTTGCTTTAAGCGGCCTCGGAGGTCTCTTCAGTTGCGGGAGGAGCTGTGGTTGGCGGAGCGGTCGTTGTTTCACCCTCATTTTCGCCGAAGGCGGTAAGAGCAAGCTTGATTGTGCCCTGATTCATGGCAGATGCGAGCTTAAGCACCTGCTCTTTATTGAGTCTTAATGTGACCTCAGTATAAGAGGTTATCTTAGTGCCGTTTGCGGCAGATAAGTCTTCCTGCTGATAGTTTGAAACTCTCAGTATGCGGACGCCTTCAAGAAGCAGTGAGGTTTTCATATCATCCGCCTCATAAACGCTGCCGTTTACATCCGTCTGACCTATATCGTTGGGATGCACCTTTTCTACAAGATAGACATCCACATAGTCATATTCTCTGGGATAATAGCTTACCGCATCAATTAAGGTAACCGGAACGGATAATGCATATTCACCCGGAGACAATTCGAGCGAAAGTTTACCTTTATTCTGGTCGGGTCCTCCTATGGGGCTTGGTTTAAGTATTGAGGCTCTGACAACCTGTTCACCCTTAGGAATTGTGTACATTGCATAGCTGCCTTCCACATCCTCTATTCTTGACAGAAAGCCGGGTTTAGCCTCTGCCAAGGGTTTTTTAACAACTTCCAGCATATCTGCGGTTATGGGTGTGTTTTCTTTGATTTCCACAGCGGCTACAACAACATCTACCATTTCATCGGTAGTCTTCTTGCCGCTGACTGACCTGAAGATGAAAAATGTCGCAAGGCCTGTAATAAGCGCTATAACGGTTGCTATAAGATAAACTTTTTTCATAGATTACTTTACATCCCTTCAAGAGCTTTTGAATTTATATGTTAAAGCATTTGCTTAGCTTTCCGCTTTCATAACGACCGTAGAAACAAGCTGTCTTGTGGGTCCGCCCGATATTATAAAAAGAACGGGCGTTAAGGCATTCATTTCCGCGGTCAGGGTCACAACCACATCACCTTCAAGAGGGTTAGTGGGGTTTGTAAAGGTAACCTGTGTATTAATACCTTTTTTGAAAAGCCCTCGTGATTCCTGCTCCGCTTTTTCGTCCACAGCGGATACCAAATCGGACTTTGTGGCATTGACTACAGCGTACCTTGCTGCGTCGCGGCAGGCATTGTTTAAGGTAAGCTGATTATAAAAAAGCCAGCCGAAATCTATGATTCCGCACACAATAAGCAAAATAAGCGGCAGCACAAGAGCGAATTCAACAATCGACTGCCCTTTTTCTCGTTTAAGAAAACTCTTTCTCATATTCACCACCGCTTTACAAACAATATTAAGTTTTGCGTAAGGATAATGAAACAAAGACGCAGGAAAATCCTGCGTCTTTAATTTCATCCCGCAGGGAATAACATTCCACCGCTAACAGGACGGGTCTAAGACCCATAATGTGCTGATTTAATTTGCCTTTGAGCAATAATTATTAGCGCATTAATCGGCGCCGGCGGGATAGGATGTGGCACTTGCAACTTCGCTAGCAGCATCATCGAAGAGCTTAGCAATTTTCGGTCCAAGGATAGCGAGAGCGCCAATAACAGCGATAGCGATGAGGGCGATGATAAGGCCGTACTCTACCATTGCCTGGCCTTCTTCGTCGCGAAGCCAATTCATTAACATAATCTTTCCTCCTTTTTATTTTTATTATGTTTATAATTTAACCCGCTTTATGCGGAATTAAATCCAAAGTAATTGATGTATTATCTGGTAAGCAGTGAAGTAAAGGATGTAAGCATGTGCACCACCGCGCCGAGTGCCAGATAAGGACCTAAAGCAATCTTTGATTTGATTGAGCCTTTTTTTGTGGCTTTGAGATAAATCAAAACAATTAACATCGCTACGCCCATCGCGAAAGAGGCCTCGATAAAGCCCAAAAATCCGAAGCAGTAGCCGATTACCGCACAGAACTTAACATCGCCGGCTCCAATATAAACATGGAAAACAGAAGGGATATCAAAAATAATAAGAGCCAATGCAAAACCGACTATAGAGCTGACAATAAGGTTTTTGATGCTGCCGCCGTTTATTATTGCATAAATTATGGAAGCAGTGCGGACAATAAGTAGGGATAAAAGCAGCTCATTGGGTATCCTTTTAACAAGCTGGTCAACAACAGCAATGTTGATGATTAATAATAGGTAAAGGGAATACTCTATTTTGACTTCGATAGGGTTATTTGTTAGGAAGATTAACGCCCCGGGAATCGCAAGCACAAGCATTATAAGAATCAATGCCTTGGGGGTTTTGATTTTCTCCATGGCGGAGGCGAATTCAGCTTCCCTTTGAAGTCTTACCTCTTCGCTGTAGCCGAAGGTGGCTATCTTTTTTGAGCGAACGGTTATTTGCCTGTCAGCCATGGCTCTTACCACGGGGGAAAGAATTAAGAAGGCAATTAAAGCTATAACAGATTCAATCAAATTAAGTGCCTCCGGCTGTAAAATATACTCAACTGCGTAAATTCCTTGTGAAATATACAAATTTTCATAAATTTCCTTGGGCTGTTATTAAATTATCACACGATTGGACAAGTGTCAATAGAAAATTTATGATTTTTCTTAAAAATTGACCAAAAAGTGCATAAAATTTTAGGGATAAATCTCCTTTATTTACAAAAGACCGCCAAAGAGCACTAAATTGCGGTAATCGGGTCACAAAAAAGCGGATTTTGACGCAATTTTTTTAGACAAGCTCTTTCAAGCACCTGGTTATAATGATATTTATAAAGCGGGAATTTTATTATTGTTCTGCCGTATAAATATAAAGCCGAATTGATAAAAAAGTTTGGTTCAACTGCTTGTACTGTCAATATATTCCGATTAAGCTTATTTAATTCCTCATCGCAAGAATTTTGCCCTATATGCTCTTATTGACTTTATTCGTCAGTTAATTGTATAATATCTTAAATAAATTTTAAGGAAATTTTTTCTTTTGACGCCTGACATCTTATTATTTTAATGTAATAGGAGTTTTAATATGTCTAAGTTTTCTCCACGCAGATTTAAAGGCGCAGCCATATTCCTCGCAAAAGCGCTGCTGATGATTGGATCTGTGTTCCTTTTTTTGATGACGCTAATTTATTTCTATCGTGAAGCGATGTTCCCCGCAAGAGGCAACTATGTGCTGGCTTTTCTGTATGCCTGCATTCTGATGACCCTTTCCACAACCTATGAATGCTTTAAGATAGGCATAAGCAGAATAAAGGAGCTTGTTCTCTCATTCGCTATCGCAGCGGGACTTACCAATTTCTTCACATACCTTATACTTTCACTGATTGAGTCAAAGCTCCTCTCCCCCGTTGCATTGATCGGTCTTACTCTCGCGCAGATTATCTACGGAATTGTGATTTACACCTGCGCAAACAAGATTTATTTTGTAATCTTCCCCATAAGCAGCTGCGTTTTTGTAAGCTCAGGCTCGGAATACGAGCAGGAAATTTTGAATAAGCTCCAGACCAACAGAAGCCGTGTTCATATTCACAAGGTCATTAATCAGGACGCGGGTATTGAGGCTATTCAAAATGAAATGAACAAATACAACACAATAATGATAGGCGACATTGATGCGGAACTCAAGAATTTCATGATTAAATACTGCTTTGAAAAGAACAAGTCAATGTATATTCTGCCTTCGGTGCAGGATATTGTGGTAAACGCATCGACAGAGTATCAGTTCGGCGACACGGTTATGTTCTACTCAAAGAGCCGCTCAATGTCCATAGAACAGCTCGCAATAAAGAGGCTTATGGACCTAGCGATTTCTATTGTTGGTCTGATACTCGCCTCCCCCATTATGCTTATTATTGCGCTTCTTATCAAGCTCTACGACGGCGGTCCCGTATTCTTTAAGCAGGAAAGATATACAAGAAACGAAAAGGTATTCACCCTTATTAAGTTCAGAAGCATGATAGTCGACGCCGAAAAGGACGGCGCGGCATTTACCGTAAACAACGACTCGAGAATTACGCCCATAGGCAGATTTATCAGAGCCACAAGACTGGACGAGCTGCCGCAGCTTATAAATATACTCAAGGGCGATATGTCCTTTGTAGGTCCCAGACCCGAAAGAATAGAGAATGTTGAAAACTACTCCCAGAAGATGCCCGACTTTAAATACCGCATGAAGGTCAAGGCAGGTCTTACGGGCTATGCCCAGATATTCGGCAAATACAACACCAGCTGCGAAGACAAGGCCCGAATGGACATGCTCTATATTCAGAATTACTCGCTGTTCCTTGACCTCAAGATAATCTTCTATACTTTTAAGGTTATCTTTATGAAGGAAAGCACCGAGGGCTTTGCGACCAGTGGTCTTGAGAATAAAAAGACCGAGGCTGAGAAGCTCCCCGCGGCGGAAGATAAGGCTGCCGAAAAGGACAAAAGAATTCAGCTTGATGTAAATGATTATATTCCCGAAAATCTTGACAGAAAGAATTTTGCGGGAAACAACTAAAATACAGAGGTGATTCACTCACCTCTTTTTTTGTAAAATCGGAGGCTCAAGATGTACTTTAAACCCACTAAAGAAATGATAGAAAAGGCGGCATTGATAAAATCCGTCACAGCAAATATAAACGCCAAAAAAACTCATAAATTTAAAATAGATGTTCCGCTTGACTTTAACAAGGGCATTGCCGACGGATATGAAATGTCCTCCCCCGACGGTCAAATCAAGGCAAGGCTGTATTTCAAAAACGGTCTACGGTATGAGGTCATTTTTGGCGGCAGGACTGTTATTGAGCCATCCGAAATGGGTATTGAGATAAAGAATCATAAGCTGGGTCAGAATGTCTTTGTAGGTCAGCCCGAAATCCATGAGCACGACGCCGAATACACGGTCAGGGGCAAGCATAATAAGACAAGGGATTTACATAGAGCATACAGATTCCCCGTTCATCATTTCCCCACAGGGCTTAAATACATAGTTGAGTTTAGGCTATGGAACGACGGCGCTGGATTCAGATTCGAGTTTCCTAAGGGCTCAAGGATGCTGATTTTCTGGGAAAACACCGAAATAAATGTGGTAAGGGATTCTGTTTGCTTATATCAGACCGATGTTAAAAAGCTGCAAAGCAAGACACTCAGGGCTGAAATTAAGGATTTACCAGAGGATTTAAGGATTGCGTATCTTACCACATTTGAGCTAAGCGGCGTCGGGTATATGATTCTGACAGAATCAAACCTTATAAACTACCCCGGCGCGGCTTTAATGCATGAAAGTTCAGGCAAATTCAAAATTGATTTTTGGGACTCTGGCAAGTTCTTTGTAAAAGACTGCGCAACTCCCTGGAGAATCGCTATTCTCGCCCACGACCTTAACACACTTGTTAACAACGAGGTTGTAAAGCATGCGGCAGACCCACCGTCGCCCGAACTGGAAAATGCCGACTGGATTAAACCGGGCAAAGCCGCATGGTCATACTTCCACGACAAGGCGACAAGCAGGAGCTACGAAACAATACTCGAGTTTAATAAGCAACTTGATGATTTGGGATATGATTTTTCGCTTATAGATTCCGGCTGGAGGAAATGGTCTCTAACCGAAAGCACAGCTATAAGAAAAGTTAAAAATGTTATAAAGCAAAAGCCCGAAAGCGTTGATATTTGGGTTTGGAAATCCATTGAAATGGGTCCTTTTATTCCTCTTTACAGGCAGTGGCTTTTAAAGAAACTTCAGTCAATCGGCGTTGTGGGCGTAAAGTTGGACCACATTGAAACCGAAACTCAGTGGACGATAAATGTTTACCGCCGATTTTTGGAGGACGCGGCAAAACATAAACTGATGGTAATATACCACAACCCCAATAAGCCTACGGGTCTTACAAGGACTTATCCCAACATGCTGTCAAGGGAGGCTGTCAGGGGTCTGCAGTGCGCGGCGGATGCGGATGACAACACAATCATACCCTTTACAAGATTTGCGATTGACGGAGCGGATTATACGCCCTTCTGTCCGTCTCTGCCCGACAGGTGCACAAACACAACGGTCAGCCACGCATTGGCAAATCTCATTGTTTTTACATCGCCCTTTATGACGATTGCCGAGCACCCAAAGAATTTAAAGGGCACCGTTTATCAGGATTTCTTTAAGACAATCCCCGTCTGCTGGGACGAAACCATTGTTCTGCCTCAAAGCGAACTCGGCCGCCTTGCCGCTTTTGCGAGAAGGCATGAGGATTTATGGTACATTGGAGTGCAGGCGGGTAACATTGAGGACTTTGAGTTTTCTTTCACTCCGCACTTTTTGGATGATGGCAAGGAGTATAAACTTGAGATGTTTACTGACAGTGAGGAAAAAGACTCAAAGGATACAGTCAGATGCGAACGGATTGTCACAAAAGATGATACAATAAAGGTCAATATTAAAACCGCGGGCGGCTTTGCCGGCAGATTTATACCGATTAATCAATAACTTTGGAAAGAGGGAATTCTATGCTGAAAACAAAACATGAAAAGGGCATAATAATCAGCTTTTATGCAATCGCCGCTGTTTTTATGCTGGTGGCGTCATTCTTTGATTTACAGATAAATCAGCTGCTTTATTATCCCAACAATCCTTTTGGCGTTTTTCTTGACAGAATCGGCGAGCTGCCGCCGTATGTAGCTGTCGCTTTGGCACTTACGGCTCTCTTTAGATTCCCGCCGAAACTAAAGAAGTGGGCAACCGCACTATTGAAGGCTATATTCGGCATTGCCTCAGTCGCCGTTTGGATTTACATATTTATTGACTTCGGCGACAAGTGGATCATTGAGGATGAAAACAGGCTGATTTTTGAGATTATCTTCGGACTTATCACAGGATTCTTAAGCCTTTACCTTTCAAAATATCTGCCCGAAAAGCACATGAGCGCGTTCAGAAACCTGGCAGTGTTCTTTATTCTCATCGCTCTCCTCACCTCCTGGCCCACAAGCGTCTTAAAGGACATCTGGGGCAGAATCAGATTCAGAGACCTTGTCGCGGCAGGCAGCTACGACGGCTTTACCCCCTGGTACATAATCGCAGGCAAGGACGGCCGCTCCTTCCCGTCGGGTCATACCACTGGAGCCGCAGCAACATTTATGCTTATGGGTATTTCATACTTCTTCCCGTCACAGAAGGAAAATGAGCTTAAATACTATATAGCCGCCATGGTATTTACATTTGCAGTAGGCTTCTCAAGAATCACCCGTGGTGCGCATTATCTTTCGGACATTACATTTGCCGCAATCATTGTCTTTACTTTATTCCTGATTATCCGCTATTTATATGTCAAAAGACCTTTCGGAAGCTCTAAAAAGGCAGATACCAAAAATTAAGTAACTTAGAGGCATTTAAAGCATAAAAACTGCTCAGCCATCCCATACTTTTAAGTAGGCGCTAACAGAACTTAAAAGGGGGTGTGCTGAGCTTGTTTTCTAAATATAAGCTTAGGGCTAAGGGGCTAATAACGGGCAGGGTTTTCAGTTACTTTGTACTTATTATGACAGCCTTTCTATTATCACTATTATGCCTTGGCGCCGTTTGTCTGCTGGCGCTTTCCGCATTTCATCCTTTTGTCAGCAGCTTATTTAATATGGCGGACTCCGCTCCCCTCTATCCTGTTTTGTATTACTCAATAGGCTTTGGAGCCGTTATTTGCCTTGCGTTTTTGCAGACATACACAAGATATGTAACCGACAAAATCTTCTTTTTAAAGGCGTCTGACTCAAGCACCAAAGGCGCATACAGAATAAAGGGAAAAACACTTCTGCCCAAATCTTTTCTGCTTGGAGTTTTGATTGTAACGCTTAAAACGCTTTGGTTTCTGGTTTTGCAGATACCCTTTTTAGCCCTCGCTTCTTATTTTGCGTATCTGCTTTTTAAGGGACTGCCGCGCAATATTATTTATGTTTTTGTTACGGGCTGCTTAGTGCTCTTTGTAATCGGGCTATTCTTTTGGTTTTGCATTGTTCAGCGTTACGCGGCAGCGAGGTATTTTTTTGTGGCCCGCAAAAATCCCAGCGCCTTTGGCTCAATAAAGCAAAGCACAGATACAATGCGTGGCAGGAGCCTTAAAACGGCAGTTTTTAAACTCAGCATGCTGCCGTGGATTGCGACATGTCTTGCTGTTATCCCGATACCCTATGTGCTGACCTACTGCAAAATGTCGTCTGCGGTGCTTATCAATGAGTTTATGTGCAGACTAAAAGCAAAACCGGGTCCCGCAATTGTACTGGGAGTTAAATAAGGTTATACAAATTCTTATTTACCCATAAATCCGTGGATTTACGGGTTTTCTTATGCATCAGCATGCCTTGCATATTTGTCTTTATTATGATAATATTTTTGGGATAAATTAGTTAACAGGATTTAACATAAATTTTCGGAGGCGGCATGTTAAGCAAAATTAAGTCCTCGCTGACACTTGAAAATATAATCGTACGAGCCCTGACAAGCTACTGCGTAATGAATATTGTGATCATCATTATTTACGGAGATGATTTTCTCAGCAAGAGCTATATTGGCAGGGTTAATTTTATTTTTGCTTGCTTAATTCTCGTATTGTCTTTTCTTTTTCTTTCAGCTTTTGACCTTCTTTTTACCGACAGAGAAATCAGCAAGATTTTCAGAAAAAGCCACCTGACTATAGCCGCAATGGCGTTTTTTGTGCGTGTTGCCGCAGAAACTGGCAGTTTTTATTTATTTTTGATTTTCCTGCCTTTCCTTGCCGCTCTAACAAGATATGTTCTGCCCGAAAGTGAAAAAGAGCTTAAAATTCTGTCTTCTGTAAAATTGAAACATGTTAAAGCAACCTTCGGTATTTTAGGTCTTGCATTTTTCCTTTTCACCGGACTTTATACGGCGTTCAGATACTGGAGCTACAATTCACCCTGTTTTGATTTCGGTATCTGGGCACAGATGTTCCATAACATGAAAACAACGGGTCTGCCGATAACCACATGTGAAAGATATATGGAGCTTTCGCATTTTGCGGTGCATTTCTCGCCCATATACTATCTGATGCTGCCCATATACTTTATCTTCCCCGACCC
>Ga0116179_1003556_pt1 | contig 10725 bp, 8 predicted proteins | sample AD_UKC071_MetaG_FD_89751 | JGI IMG/M metagenome (GOLD analysis project Ga0116179, IMG submission 89751) | Active sludge microbial communities of municipal wastewater-treating anaerobic digesters from USA - AD_UKC071_MetaG | ecosystem: Engineered > Bioreactor > Anaerobic > Digestate | place: USA...
GCCGCTATAAGAGCAGCGGGCGCTCCCGCTCTCCTTCATGTTGACGGAGTTCAGGCTTTCGGAAAGCTGAAAATAAATCCTTCTCGTTTCGGAATCGACCTTATGAGCATGAGCGCGCACAAGCTGCACGGACCCAAGGGCGTCGGCGCTTTGTATATAAAGAAAGGCACGGGTATTCTGCCCATAAGTTTTGGCGGCGGTCAGGAAAGGGCCATGTTCCCCGGAACAGAGGCAATGCCCGCCATCGCGGGTTTCGGAGCCGCCGTAAAGGCATGCGGCGATATTGAGCACAATTTCTACAAAGTCGCAAACCTTAACGGCATTCTAAGGTCGGGTCTCGGCAGCATAAGGGATGTTTACATCAATTCCCCCGCAAGCGCTCTGCCTTATATTCTCAATATCTCGGTCAAGGGCATACCGTCCCAGGTGCTAGTAAACTTCCTTTCCGAGAGAGGCATTTATATTTCCGCAGGCTCAGCCTGCAAAAAGGGCAAAAGGAGCGAAGTCCTCACCGCGATGGGTCTGCCGCCCGCGCTGATTGACAGCGCTGTGAGAATAAGTCTTTCACGCTTTAATACAGAAAATGAAATGTACGCAACTTTGAACGCCATAGAGGACGCTGTAAAGCGACTCAGACTCTGAATTCAGCAGCCTGCTTTAAAGCAGGCTTTTTTATTGCTTGAAACTTTCTTCAATTAATTGTATATTATTCTTGCTGTTTTTGTCTGCCCCTTAATACTTATTAGCAGAAGGCGCAAAATAAAACGGGCAGAAAAATAAAGGACGGGAGTTTTATCCCGCCAAACGAATCGGAGTGCTGAAATGCGTGAAACAATTCTTATAAAAAACGGTGAAATCGCTTTAAAGGGACTTAACCGCAAGAATTTTGAGGACGCCCTTGTTAAGAATATAAGGGACAGAATCTATGATTTGGGAGAGTTTAAGTATATTAAGTCCCAGTCAACTGTTATGGTTGAGCCTTTAAGCCCGGGAATTGATTTGGACGAGGCTTTCGAAAGGCTTAAAAAGGTATTCGGCATTGCCGCTCTTTCAAGGGCTGTTGCCTGCGAAAAGGACATGAACGAGATACTGCACTACACCTGCGTGTTTTTAAAGGACAGCCTTATGGCGGCAAAGACCTTTAAGGTTGAGGCAAAGAGGTCCGATAAGAAATTCCCCCTTAAATCCCCCGAAATCTCCGCGGAAACAGGCGCAAAGATACTTGAGGAGTTCCCCCATCTGACCGTGGATGTCCACAACCCCGACATTATTGTCATGGTGGAGATAAGGGACAGGGAGGCGTTTATTCACGGCGAGCAGGTCAAGGGCGCGGGCGGCATACCCGTCGGCACCGGCGGAAAGGCTATGCTTTTGATTTCCGGCGGAATCGACAGCCCCGTGGCGGGCTATATGATTGCCAAGAGGGGCATAAGCATAACCGCCGTTCATTTTGCCTCGCCTCCTTACACCTCTGAGCTGGCGGAGCAGAAGGTCCACAGACTTTTAAAGAAGGTCAGCGAATACAGCGGCAGAATTAAGCTCTACACTGTACCCTTTACGGAGCTGCAGGAAGCAATAAGAGCCCACTGCCCCGAGGAGCTTTTTACCCTTGTAATGAGGCGGCTTATGATGAAAATCTCCTGCGTACTTGCCGAAAAAGAGGACTGCAAGGCTCTTGTTACGGGCGAAAGTCTGGGTCAGGTAGCAAGTCAGACTCTCGGAGCTTTGCAGTGCACCGATGACGCCTCCGTCTTGCCCGTTCTAAGACCCCTTATAGGCATGGACAAGGACGAGATTGTGACCATCTCAAGGAAAATCGAAACCTTTGACATTTCAATAGAGCCCTTTGAAGACTGCTGCACAGTTTTCACTCCAAGACATCCGAGATTAAAGCCCGACCTTAAAAGGGTTATTCAGGCTGAGGAGAAGGTTCTCAGCGCTTTCCCAGAGGATATACTCATAAAAACCGCGGAAGCCTCAAAGGTTTTGGAAATAGGCTGATACAAAAAACCCGCCGCTTAAACGGCGGGCTTTTAATTTAAGAATGGAAGGATTTTAGATTGACAATTATAAAGTTTTTTGATACAATCCTTTTTGCAGAAATGCCCTCATAGTTAAATGGATATAACGGTCCCCTCCTAAGGGACAGTTATAGGTTCGATTCCTATTGAGGGTGCCACAGCCGATGGACCTTGGTTCATCGGCTTTTGTTTTTCCTCAGAAAATATTAACGAAGCTTTGCAAAACTTTAAAATTTTAGCTTTCAGGAACAATTTGCCAATGTATCGCATCATATTTATAACACGCGTTTATGGCACGCGGCAAATAAGAAAGGAAGTGTTAGGAATGAAGAAGTGGGTATCGTTTTGTTTGGCTCTCGTTTTGCTTTTTTCCGCAGTCTATGTAGGCGCGCAGGCGGGAATGCCCGACAGTCCCGAGAGCATGAGCATTCTGCTGACTGAAGGCTGTATTCTGTTAAAAAACAGCGCAAAGCTCTCTGATTTGATGTTCCTGGACCTTGACGAAAATTATGTCTGGTCGGGAATAACGATTTCGCCCTATGAGTGGTTTGACTTAAAAGCCGCCGCAAAAAGCTTAAAAATCAAGGCCGAGTTTAACGGGAGAACGCTGACTTTTGACGATTATCTGCCTACGGGCGCGGTCATTGCAATCGAAACGCCCGAGGGAGAAGAAAAAAAGTACACCGCAGTTCTCTACGGCGATGTGAACTGTGACGGAAAGATTACCGCGGCGGACGCAAGGTTTTTACTGCGAGTCGCCGCAAAGCTTGATACCATCGATGATGTTTATATTTATGAGGCCGCGAAATTAACCAACGGTCTCGTCGTGGACGCTGAAGACGCAAGGCGTGTTTTGAGAACAGCCGCCCTTCTTGACGATAATCTGAGAGTAATGTACAACAAAACAGCCTATTACAACTGGAAACTCCCGGATATTGAGGTTATTTTCCATCCCGGAAAAGACGGCGGCGCTGATGAGCTTGAAAAGTTTGAGTTTGTCGAAAGTGTAAGCGCCGCGGACAGTATTTTAATTGAGGGCACGGAATACCCCTGTTACAAGTTGGCAATTAAAGAGCCGTATATTGATAATTTCATGCGTCTTAGATTCGAATGCAGGGGCGACATTAATATTTACGATACGCGAAATGTATGGGCGTTCGGTATGCCTGCTTAGCGAGGCTGATAGAAATAAAAACCTCCTTTTCCTGCAAAAAGACCGTCAATCTGCCCGATTGACGGTCTTTAAATTATACCAGCTTTCCTGTGCAGCAGTCGTTTTCCACGCCCGTTATCAGGACATTTTTAAGCTGTCCCTGAAGGTTTTCCTCGGAAATTATCTCAACGGGGATATAGGTTCTTGTGTAGCCGCCCGCTTTTCCCTTTTCGGCGGACTCAAAAAGCACCTCAAAAGTCTTGCCGATTTGCGCTTTCAGAATACCTGTTCTAATCTCAGCGCAGATTTCGTTTAAGAAGGCGCAGCGGCTGTGCTTTATATTCTTTGGAATCTGCCCTTCCATGTCATACGCCCTTGTGCCCTTTCTGGGGGAGAAGGGGAAGATATGCACCTTTTGAAAGCGTGCCTTTTTTAAAAATTCTGCGGTTTCGGCGAATTCCTCGTCGGTCTCGCCGGGGAAGCCCGCGATTACATCGGTTGTAAAGGCGGCGTCGGGGAAATGTCGGCGCACCATGTCCATGATTTCAAGGTATTTCTCCGCCGTGTAGTGGCGGTTCATGCGCTTTAGAACGGAATTGCTGCCGCTTTGAAGGGATAAGTGAAAATGGGGGCAAAGTTTCCTTATTCTGCTGAGCCTTTCCAGAAGCTCGTCGGTGATATGGTCGGGCTCAAGGGAGCCGAGTCTTATCCTCTCTATGCCCTCCTCTTTTTCCGCCGTTTCAACCGCGTCGGCAAGGGAAAGCCCCATTTCTCTGCCGTAAGCTGAGAGATTTATGCCCACAAAGACAATTTCCTTATAGCCGTTCTGGGCAAGGCGGCGGAGCTCGTTCTCAATCTCCTCCAGCGGCTTTGAGCGGGAGCGTCCCCTTGCGGTGGGAATAATGCAGTAGGAACAGAACCTGTTGCAGCCGTCCTGGATTTTCAAATACGCCCTTGTGTGCTCATCAAGGCTTGAAATGCCGACGCCCTTATACTCATCGCCCTTTTTTATCTCATGGAGCTGCACATTGTTTACCCTCGCGCCTGTTTGGAGATAATAATTCACCGCCGTTAAAAGGTCATGATTGTTTTTGTTGCCGAGGAGTACATCAATTTCTTCAAGAGCCTCAGCCTCATCGGGAAAAGCCTGAGGCAGGCAGCCCGTCAGAACGAGGACAGCGTTGGGATTTTGCTTTTTAAACCTTCTTACCGCCTGCTTGGTTTTGCGGGTGCTCTCCTGAGTGACAGTGCAGGAATTTACGACAATAATGTCCGCGTCCTCAGGGGAACTTGCCCTGAAGATGCCGTTTGCAGAAAGGGTTTCGGATATTTCCTGCGTTTCGTATTGATTGACTTTGCAGCCGAGAGTGTAAAAATATGCCTTCATAGATTACCTTCTAAGCGGATTTTTGAGCCGTACAGTAATATCCTGTACGGCTCTTTTCAAATCATTCAGCGTTTTTAATATCCTTTAAGAGCTTTTCGAACATCTCGGCAATTTTGTATGCCGTATTGGGTCCGAGGGAGTTGGTCTCCTCATAGTGTCTGCGTCCCAGTCTGTCTTGAGTCTTATCGAGATACGGAATTTCGGGATGCAGATAGAAGTCGTTGGGGGTTACGATATAGCCGATTTCATCGTTAGCGAGTCCGAATACAAGCAGATTCTCGTCGCCCGCAATTTCGCAAAGGGGCTTCGGGTTAATTTCGGGACCCTTGCCTTCCGCGCTTTCCTCTGCGCTGAGGTATCCGCCGTAGACAAGCTCGGGGAATATCTCGCCGGGGATAAGCAGCATTTTAAGCGAGCCGATTTCCATATAGGTCATTTCGGACTTAAGACCCATGCCGTACTTGCCAGCGCCTATGTAATAAACCTTTGAGGGGATAATTTTAAGGATTTTGGATGCGGCTATGAGGACGGAGTTTTCGGCCTCCACATAGAACTCACGCTTTGCCAGGCTGATTTTGGGCTCGAGCTTAACTTCGTCCTTTATATCGCAGACAATTTCGCCAAGCCTCTTGCCTGTTTTCTTTGTGGAGATGACATTGTCATCATCCATGGGCCACATACGAACAAGACCGCCGATTGCGCCGACGAAATAGACCGTTTCCGCTCCCTTTTGAGCCATGATTTCCTCAGCTATGTATGCGGGGAAGTCGGCGCTGACAAGGGAGTTCTTGCCCTCAAGGGACTCGGAGTGGGACGCGAAGTTTACAAAGTAAATCTCCCTTGAGCCGTCGTTGGGGACAAAGCGGATTCTTGTCAGCTTATCGGAGAAAACTCTGGGGAGCCTGTCGTCCCTCTGCATTCCCTCGTCAGCTCTGCCGTAGCCGAGATAAAGGGAGCCTTCTCTCCTGTCGGCGTATGCCAGTTCGATTGCCTTCTTGATGCCGTTTCTGACAATCTGCATGAACTCTTTGTCTCTGCCGCTTCTGGGCAGGGGACCCCAAAGACCCATGGTGTCGATGCCGGCGTGGTTGTGAGTGGAGCAGATATTTATGCTTCTGCAGCCTGTTTCCTTTACAAAGTCCTTTAAGGATTCTTTTACAAGGTCAACATCGTATTTGAACAGTCCCACGCAGTCAACGGAGCAGAATACGACTCCGCCTGCGCCCGACTGGTCGTCAATCCATATAGCCTTTGCCATCATGGGGTCAAGTACGCCGGTTGCGGGGTTGTTAACGCGGTAGCCGGCAACATAATACTTCTTTTTGCCCGTAACTCCTTCGGGGGGCATAATCTCCTGCTTGCCGAATCCTACTGAAAAGTATTCGCTCTTTGCTTCCTTAACAATGCTGACATAGCTGTCATTTAAAGGCGGGGCGGGATTCTTTGCGTTGCCCTTTTTGCCCGACTTCATAAGGCTTCTGGTCAGCACTTTTTCAACCGTACTTAATAAACTCATCTTTATTCCACCTTCTTAGGCACAATTATCCATAGAAACTCATTTAATAATATCAAAAAAGAAATGTCTTTGCAAGGATTGAGGGAAATTTGAGGATTCATATTTTGCATTAAAAACATAATATGAATTTGATTCTTGCTTTTTAGCTTTTAAAGTTATATAATATGCTGTGCAGCGGCCCCGGAGATAAAATACTTTAACATGAAAATATGTTAAATTTTTTTAGCATAAAAGGTATTGACAAACACTATGGGGCTTTGATATAATCGAACTCGTCCGAGCGAGAGTGGCGGAATTGGCAGACGCGCACGTTTGAGGGGCGTGTGGTAAATCCCGTACGGGTTCAAGTCCCGTCTCTCGCACCAAACCCCGAAGCACAAAAGTGCTTCGGGGTTTTTCATTTTTTCGGCTTTTCATTGGTTTTGAAGATGACATTTTACACAGGTTAAGGGAATTCATATCTTTTTGGCAGGAAAATCAAGGCGAAAGCAACTGCAAAATAATTTTTATGGGCACTCACAGGGCGCTTTTGTGCCGAGCTGCGGTTTTATGTGTATATCCGTTAGTCCGTTCCGTTAGGTTTAACTATATATGTGCTTTGCGGAATATTTCGTTGAAAAGCATGTCCTGCCGTGATTTTTGTCAGTTTATTAAACGGGATAGTATGTTAAATAATTTCTAAAAAGGGGGCCGCCCGCTAAGCGTAAAAAGCTGAAAAACAGGCCGATTTGCTTTTATTTTTTTTCTGTGGTACACTATATATAAATCGAATAGCAAAAGAACCGTCTGTCAGAAGGGCTTTTAGTATTGCACTGGAAAGGTGTTATATGAAGAAGTCCTTCTTTTTTAAAATCCATGGCGTGGTCAACAGTCCTATACTTTAATGTGTAGGCTGTATAAAAACATTTAAGGAGGAAGCGCAAATGGATGTTATTAAAGTAAGCAAGAGGGATTTTGCAGTCAAAGCAAAGCAATTAAGACGCGACGGCAAGATACCCGGCAGTGTTTTCGGAGGTCCGCTTTCGGATTCCATTTCTCTTCAGATTGACGAGGACATTGCTCGCAGACTGATTCGTCATAAACGGGAAGGAAGCAAATTAAAACTTGATCTTGACGGACAACTTATTCCTGTTCAAATTAAGGAAATAGAATTAAACACAATTAAAAATGAAATCCTTCACATTAGTTTCCAGGCGCTGAAGGCGGATCAAAAAGTCAAGAGCGTAATCCATATTATTCTGAAAAACACAGAAAAAATTACAGGCTTATTGGAAACTATGCTGTTAGAAATTCCTTATGCAGCGTTGCCTGAAAACATGATTGACACAATTACAATAGACCTTGACGGCATTAAGGTTGGGACTGTCATAACTGTTGCGGATATTCCGGAACTTATGAGTGATAAAATTGATTTGCAGGTTGACCCGAATGAGATTGTTCTGCGTGTCAGCGATAAAAGACGCTCTGTTGAGCAGCCGGCTGAGCAAGCGGATGAAGAAGAATAAATCTTTGCAAACAGTTCATCAGTACAAAGCAAGAGCTTGCATCGCCTCTCTGTTACAGGAGGTATTTCGGAATGCGTTATACAATCTCAAAGCCGCCTGACATTCACACGGCTTAAACTAAAAAGCAGGAGGTAATGCATGACTCAATTAGCCATAATTAAAGATAAAATAAAGAAGTTGTATGAAACCAACCCAAATATTCATATTAATGTTTTTAAGAAACGACCCAACATCCGTTTAATCAACGAACCCGCTGTTATTAAAGGCATCTATCCGCATATCTTTCTGATTGAAGAACGAAGCAGCGGCTTTTCCAGGCGACGCTCCATCCAATATGCCGATGTCTTAACAAAATGCGTTGAAATAATTGAAATGGCAGCAGAATAACCGTATAAAGAAGAAGTTATGCCTAAAGAGTATGTAACGGGTCATCAAGCGAATTAGGTTCCATCATAGAGCGCCTGGCATGAGCAACGGAATACATGAGCATTATCTATAAATATGACTTTAAGATGTAAGTACAAAGCAAAGCCTCGGTTATAAACCGAGGTTTTATCTTTTAGCTTTCAAAAGGGGTCGGCGGCCTTGTTTTCAGTCAGGCGGTTTTATGGACAAAAAACTGAACTCCCCTTTTCCGCAATGCAATTCCCTATTTATCATATCCCGCTTCAGGACACGAGAGCTTTCATAGCGCTTATTACAATAATTGACAAACGCCTGAAGAACTGCTATTCTTATAAATAGTTGCGCTCGCAACAATAGGTATTCAGGAGGCACGAAAATGGCATCGATTATGAGGTGCATAAGCGTAATCTCTCGATGCGCGGCACAGTACCGCACAAATAAGCTTGAGGGTACAGGACTGACCGGAAATCAGTATGCCTACATACTGAATGTATGCAGACACCCGGGGATATCGCAGGATGGTCTGGCTCGGATGATTTATATAAACAAGAGCAATGTCGCTCGCCAGCTCGCAAAGCTTGAGGAAAACGGCTATGTGGAGAGGCGGATATCCGCGAATGACAAGCGCATAATCGAAGTCTACCCGACAGACAAAGCATTCGAAATACTGCCGCGAGTGCAGGAGGTACTTCGCGACTGGAATAATTATTTAACGGCGGAATTCACTCCAGAAGAGTGTGAGCTATTAACGCGGCTTTTAGAAATAGCAATGCGACGGGCGACGGATTATGTAAACTCCCGAGACGAAAAATCGGAAATCTGAAAGAAAGTTCGGTAATAACACTTATGAAAAAAATAATTCATTATCTGCGCCCGTATATACCTTTAATGTGTCTCGGGTTGACAATTAAATTCATTGGCACGATTATGGACCTTGCGCTCCCCTGGATACTTTCATACATAATCGACGATGTGGTTCCGAGGGGCAGCAAAACCGGAATATTTCTTTGGGGCGGTGCCATGATACTTTGCGCCGCCGTCTCGATAGTTGGCAATATATCGGCGAACCGTATAGCGGCAAAGGTTTCCCGCAACACCACCGAGCGCATACGGCACGACCTTTTCGCCCGCACCATGCGGCTGAGCTGTTCTCAGAGCGACCGATTTACGCTGCCGTCGCTTATCTCCCGACTGACTTCCGATACATATAATGTTCACCATATGTTCAGTATGATGCAGCGCCGTGGGGTACGCGCTCCAATTCTGCTGGTTGGCGGAATATGCGTGACCATCACGCTGGAACCGGTGTTAACTCTTGTACTGGTGGCAGTTCTGCCGCTGCTCGCGCTTGTCGTATGGCTTGTATCCCGCCATGTAATACCTCTTTACACATTGGTGCAGAATGCCATCGACAAAATAGTTCGCAAGGTACAGGAGAATATAACCGGAGTGCGGGTAATAAAGGCGCTGTCCAAGTCCGACTACGAGCGCGCACGCTTCGATGAGATTAATAAAGACGCGGTAAAGCGCGAACAAAGAGCAGGTATGGTAACGAATATCACGAGTCCCGTGATGAATCTTCTGCTCAACGGCGGGCTTACTGCGGTGATTGTGGTCGGCGCGTTCAGAGTCAATGCAGGTCTTACCCAGCCCGGCAAAATCATCGCCTTCCTGAGCTATTTCACGATAATACTCAACGCGATGATGATGGTCACACGAATTTTCGTCAATCTCTCGAAAGGCACGGCTTCCGCCCGTCGCATAGCCGAGGTGCTGGAGGCTGAGCCTGATCTCGCAGTGACCGAACGAAACCATGTAAACAACGGTTATCATATAGAATTTGATAATGTAACCTTTTCATACAACAAAACCGAGCCTAATATATCGGGACTCAGCTTCGGACTAAAGCGCGGTCAGACCCTCGGCATCATCGGGGCAACAGGAAGCGGAAAGACAACGATTGTCAGTCTGCTGATGCGCTTCTATGACCCTGATTCCGGCGTCGTGAGGATAGACGGCGACGATATTCGAGGCATTCCCGATGATGAGCTTCGCTCCCGTTTCGGCGTGGTGCTGCAGAACGATTTTCTGATGGCCGACACGATTTTGGAAAACATACGCTTCGGTCGTGATATTTCCGATGAGGATATTATAAGAGCGGCCGAGGTGGCGCAAGCGGATGCCTTTATTCGCGAAAAAGAGGACGGCTACAATTATGTGCTGACCGGCATGGGTACCAACCTCAGCGGCGGGCAGAAACAGCGCTTGCTAATCGCGCGCGCTCTCGCGGGGAATCCTGAGATACTGATTCTTGACGACTCATCGAGCGCACTCGATTACAAAACCGACGCCGCGCTGCGTTCCGCTCTAAGAAGAAGCTGTGAGGGCGTGACAAAGGTCATTATCGCCCAGCGGGTAAGTTCGATACGCTCAGCAGACCTAATCATAATGCTGGACGATGGTCAGGTTATCGGAATGGGGACTCATTCTGAGCTGATGAAGAATTGTGAGAGCTACCGCGAGATTGCCGAGGCTCAGATGGGAGATGGTATGGAATGAACAAAAACTCTAAATTTGATACCGCTTCTATAAGACGCGCAGTAGACGCTCAGAAAGGTGTCAAAGCACCGAAAAAGTATTTAATCGGCAGGCTGTGGAAATATCTTTATCACTATAAATGGCTCCTGCTGCTGGCGGCTGTGCTTACCATCTCAAGCAATTTATTTTCCCTTGTCGGA
>Ga0116179_1003559_pt1 | contig 10720 bp, 8 predicted proteins | sample AD_UKC071_MetaG_FD_89751 | JGI IMG/M metagenome (GOLD analysis project Ga0116179, IMG submission 89751) | Active sludge microbial communities of municipal wastewater-treating anaerobic digesters from USA - AD_UKC071_MetaG | ecosystem: Engineered > Bioreactor > Anaerobic > Digestate | place: USA...
CGAAATCGGGCCGGCTCAGTTGATCCTCGCGCGACAGTTTGAGCCGGGCGATGTCCTTGGGATCGTAAATCTTGTCCGCCGCCGCCTCGACCACCACGCGATCGCCGAACTTCTCGACGTACTTGGCAACTCTGGCGATGTTCTCCTCGTGATCGAACTTGCTGGCGTCGTACATGATGATGGCCATGCGATCAACGACGCTGGGATCGCAGAGCATGGCGTCTTCTTCGGCGTCGGGCACCCAGCCGTGATCGATGAACGGCAGGACGCGGACGGCAGGAAACGCATCGCCCAGATTCTCGTAGCATCCCAGCATCCGCAGCCAAATCTCGCAGCCCTGCCGAACGTTGCCGCCCGTGATGCTCGAAACGTCCTCGGCGATCCGGCAGTCGAACGAGAGCTTGCGGAACTGCGGGTTGTCGGCATAGATCCCGGTCATGCCGATCGCCACCGGGATTTCGGTCAGGCCGTGCCGGTCGGCGAACGCCTGGGCCCCCATGCAGATGCCCTCGAGTTCCGCCGGCAACTCGCCGTTGGGCGCGAACAACGCCGCCCCTGCCCGGCGAAAACGATCCAGAACGGCGAGCGTCTCCCGGCGCTGCGTGATGATCTTCATAACCTGGTCCTACCCTATAAAAACGATTTAATGATATCGTCAGATTCGGATATGATACACGCGGCGCCGGCATTGTCCATCGGCAGCGGCGTTCCGCGGCTTGGGGTGGTCCCGACCGCCCCGCCGCCCGGAACGGACGCAGCTTCCCCTGGCCGATGGTAAGATCTGGCGCCATCCAGGTACCGTGCGATTTTGTCCTTGCGTTGGAGACCGAACATGCTTCCTCGCGTCGAGCGACTGCCCAAGCCCGATCCCGATGTTAACAACCTGCTGGCCGCGCTGAAGCGCGGTAAGCCGGCTCGCGTGCCCATGCTCGAAATCAAGCTCGACGATGAGGTGCAGGCGGCCCTGTTGGGCGAGCCGCTCATCCCGTGGACGACGGACGCGACGGCAACCGAACAACGGACGGCTTCGATCCGCCAGCATATCGGCCTGATGCACCGGTTGGGCTACGACGCATTCCGCATCCGAACACCCATCCCCTTCGTCAGCAACAAGGCCGTGACCGAAGACACCGCCGACCTGAGTCGCGGGCAGCGGGCCTGGCAGGACGAGCACACCGGCCCCATCCAGAACATGGCCGACTTCGAAGCCTATGCGTGGCCGCGGCAGGCCGACGTCGATTACTCGCAGGCGGAGGCTTTCGCCCGCGAACTGCCCGACGGCATGGGTTGCGTGGGCTACGTCAGCGGCGTGTTCGAGTGGTCCAGTTGGATGATGGGCCTCGAACCGTTCATGCTCGCCCTGTACGAGCAGCCCGAACTCGTCCGGGCGCTCAGCGATCGCATCGGCCAGATCATCTACGACGCGCTCGTGCCTTACACGCAGATGGACCACGTCGTGGCCATCTGGGTCGGTGACGATCTCGGCTTCAAGACCAGCACGCTCATCAGCCCGGCTCACCTGCAGGATTACGTGCTGCCCTGGCACCGCAAGTATGCCGAACTCGCCCATCGCGCGGGCAAGCCCTACCTGCTGCACTCCTGCGGGAACATCAGCCAGATCATGGAAGACCTGGCCAACGACGTTCAGATCGACGCCAAGCACAGCTTCGAGGAAGTGATCGAGCCCGTCGAGGACTTCCACATGAAGTGGCGGCACAAGGTGGCGGCCATCGGCGGCGTGGATATCGACTTGCTCGCTCGCGGCACGGAAGCGGAGGTCAAGAACCGCGCGTTGCAGATCCTCAACACCTGCGCCCCCGACGGTGCCTATGTGGCCGGCAGCGGCAACTCCATCACCAACTACATCCCCGTGAACAATTATTTGGCCATGGTTGAGGCACTGCACGAGTACAACGGCCGGATGTGATGTGGTGCAGGCATCCTTGCCTGCACTGTGCACGCTGGAGCGTGCACCACAATAGACACGCGCCCCACAAGAACGCGGGCATCACAGATGCCGAGTGCCTTGCGCCGGTTGAGGCGGGCGGGACGCCCGCCCCCCAATGCACTAGGGTTTCGCACTGGCGGCTTTCGCCCATTCGTGGGCGCGCTGGAGCGCAGCGTTGTTCTTGGCCGGACCGGCGCCGGGCAGGTAACCGGAATCCTCATCTGCCCAGGTTGCGCTGCGAGGATCTCGGTCAGACACGATGTGTAAGGCGCTTCCTCCTGCGGCACGATCGTCGAGATCAGTTCAACTGCCCAGCGTTTCTTCGCTGCCTCGTCAAGCTTCGCTGACCGGGCGGCTTGGATCAGGACGGATGCGGCGGCACTGCGGCTTGCCGTATTCTTCATCCGATTGATGAGCGCTCGCACCGCCGGTTTCCCAGCGAAGTAACTCTCGTGCAACTCTCGAATCACCTCGGCCGTGATGAAGGTCTCACCGGTAATCCACGTCGGCATCTCGATTCGCAGCGGGTTCAGCTGTTCGCGGCCCTGCACGGACGAGATGAAGTAGGACGCCAAGTTGCAAGCGCAACGCATAGGAAAAAAGGCTTGAGACCTGAGTCCTGAGACCTGAGGCAAAGCTATAAGCTGTAAGCTATATGATGTGGGGGGCGAGGCAAACAACCGGCTGACAGCTAAGCTGCCAGCCGGTTCCACTGGTGTCATTAATGGTTCACGCGCGAGCGACGTCTTGTTTACGCGATGGTGACCGTCTTGCCCGTGGTCGCGCTCTGCTTCTCGGCCAGGGCGATCATCACCGCGTCGCGGCTCTGCTGCGGCGTGCTCACCGTGGGCGTGCGATCCTTCTCGATGCAATCGAGGAAGTACTCGATCTCGTTGAAGTACCCCGTGTTCGCACCGACCTCAGGCACCTCGCCCGTCTTTTCGCCCTGGCGGAACACCGTCATGGGCTTGCCGGTGCACAGATCCCAGACGATGGCCGCCTTCTCGAACAGGATGGTCAGGCCCATGTTGAACCCGAACCCGTCGGGCATGTCCCAGAAGCCTTCGATCTGCACGACCGGACCGTCCGGGTAATGCCACAGGGAGTGGACGCGGTCGTACGAGTTCGTGCCCGCCCGCGTGGCGGCCTGGGCGGTCACGGCCTGGGGCTTGCCCAACAGCCACAGCGTGTAGTCCACGTCGTGCACGTGCAGATCCAGGATGGCCCCGCCGGAAAGCGATGGATCGAGCAGCCAATTCTCGAACGAATATCCCGGCGTGCTGGCCTGCCGGCGCAGGTTGACCGCCTTGAGCGCTCCGTACCGGCCGTCTTCGATGCACTGCTTGACGAACGCACACTCGGGCCAGAACCGAATGCACTGAGCGATCATGAACTTGCCCTTGGCTTTGGCGGCGGCCTTCAGCATCTCGTCGCACTCCTCGACGGTCAGCGCCATGGGCTTCTCGCAGAGGACGTGCTTGCCGGCCTCGAGAGCGGCGATGGCCATTTCGGCGTGCAGGTACGTCGGCGTGCAGATGTCCACCATCTGCACGGCCGGATCGGCGATCAGCTCGCGCCAATCGGCGTAGGGCTTGGCCCCCTTCAGGTCACGCCGGGTGCCCTGCATGTCGCCCACGTTGCCACCCACTTCTGACCAATCGCCCAGCCGCCGTGCCTCGACCCGATCGCTGATGGCCACCACCCGAGCCCGCTCGGCCAGTGCCTCGTACTGGTTGAAGTGGTTTCGTCCGATGAACCCCGCACCTATGATGCCGACGTTGATCATCACGTTCTCCCATGCCGTTTGGTCTCGATGCGATTCGGCCGGATGTGTGTTAACCGCGCCACGAGAACGTGTCAAGCCGTGCGGTCTACCCTGCCGCAGCCGCTGCGGGTGCCTCGTAGACGATGCGATCGAGCCTTTCCCCGCGTGCCAGACGGTCCAGATTCTCGGCAATGCGAGCCAGCCGCCGTTGCAGGAGCGGCTCGGTCCAGGCCGACGAGTGCGGCGTGAGCAACACGTGGTCCAGCTCGTGGAATGGCAGCTTCGAGCCATGCTGCCGAACCGCCGGCGCCGGGGGATAGTCGTACCAGACATCGAGAGCCGCCCCCGCGAACCAGCGCTCGCGTAGAGCGCGGTACAATGGCTCCTGCTGGACGATTTCCGCCCGGGCCACGTTGACCAGGAACGCCGTCGGCTTGAGCCGCCGGAGCCGGGCTTCGTCGATCAGGCCGCGCGTCTCGTCGGTGAGTGGACAGACGATGGCGACAAAGTCGCTCATCTCGATGAGCTGATCGAGGTCACGGGTTGTGCCGTACCAGTCGAGTTCCGGCTCGGTGCGTGGCCGACGCCCCACCGCCGCCACTCGCATGCCGAACGCCCGGGCCCGCCGTGCGGTCTCACGGCCGATGTGGCCGTACCCCACCAGGCCGAGCGTCTTGCCGTAGATCTCCCCGTGCACCTGGCCGTCGAACCGTCCGCTATCCGTCCAATCGCCCTGGCGAAACCGCCGTTCGATCTCCCGCAGCCGTGTGGCCAGCACCAGGATGGCCATCATGATGTGCTCGGCCATGGGGATCTCGTGCTCGTACACGTTGCACAACGTGCAGCCCGGAGGCATGCTCGCCGGGGGGATCCCATCGACGCCCGCGCCGACGCAATGGATCAGCTTGAGATTGGCCGCCGCCTCGCGCCACTCCGCCGAGAACACGTTCCCGATGAACGCATCGGCGTCAGCAAGTTGAGCTCGAAGCGCGTCGGTCCCGGCGTCGCCCGGCACAGCGGTCAGCGTCCACTTCGTGGTCAGCTTCTCGGCGAGCAGCGCTTTGCGACGGATGATGGTGCGGTCGTAGAGAACGGCTTTCATGTGTTTCCCGGCATACCGGCCGGCCCTCCGCGGCAATTGTAGGCCAGCGTCCGCGGGTCGGCCGCCGCGACGTGCCGACGGCCATTCGAGTTGCGGTCCGGACCGGGCCGTGGCATAGTGGTCGCCATCCTGCACCATTGGCCGCGCCGAACGCCGCACGTCTGGCGCGGACCGGGAGGAGTGTCGTGAAGTTGTTGACACCGTTCATCGTCGCCGTGGCTCTGCCGGCGGTCACCATCTGTTTCGCTGCTCAGGCCGCTCCCGCTCGCAGCGACGGGCCGGCCGAACCGCCCAACGTGCTGCTCATTGTCTCTGACGATCACCAGCACGACGCCTTGGGCTGTGCGGGCCACCCTGTGGTCAAGACGCCCAACCTCGATCGGCTTGCTCGCACCGGCGTCCGCTTCACGCACGCATTCTGCGAGACGCCGATCTGCACGCCCTCGCGTGCGGCCTACCTCACGGGTCGCTCCGGGGCGGCCAACGGCGTGACGTTTTTCGGCATGCCCATTCGCGAGAACACGCCCACCTGGCCGGCGTTGCTGGCCGACCACGGCTATCAGACCGCGTTCATCGGCAAATGGCACAACATGCGCCGCTTCGATGAGTACGGCTTCGACTGGACGGCCAACGTGTTCGACGCCGGCATGGGCAACTATCGGAATCCTCGGCTCATCCAGAAGGCCGGCGACAAGCCGCAGGTAGTGCAGGGCGAGATCACACAACTGATCACCGACGCCGCCGTGCGCTTCCTGAACGAACCGCACGACAAGCCGTTCTTTCTGTATGTGGCTTATACCGCACCGCACGATCCGCGTGAGCCGCCGCCCGAATACGAACGGATGTACGATCCCGAGAAGATCCCGTTGCCGCGGAATTTCCGGCCCGTGCCCGAACCGGATCCCGGCACGCTCGACATCCGTGACGAAAAGCTCCTGCCCCTGCCTCGTGATCCGGCCGCCGTCCGCCGCGAGATCGCCAAGTACTACGGCCTGATCACGTACATGGACGCCCAGATCGGGCGCATCCTCGAAACGCTCGATCGCCGGGGGCTGGCCGGCAACACGCTCGTCCTGTTCGCGGGTGACAATGGCTTGGCGCTGGGTGCACACGGCCTGCTCGGCAAGCAGACGCTCCACGAGGAAGGCGTGCGCGTGCCCATGATCATCCGCCATCCGCGTCTCGGCATCAGCGGACAAACCCGCGACGCCCTCGTGTACCTCATGGACATGATGCCGACGGTCCTGGAGTGGACGAACACGCCCATCCCCGAGGGCCTGCAAGGCCGCAGCCTCGCCGACGTGTATGTGGGCCGATCCCCCGCCGTCCGCGACTGCGTGTTCGGCCGATACGACGAACGCCAGGAGCAGTTGTTCCGCAGCATTCGCACCGATCGTTACAAGCTCATCCAGTATCTCCAGCTCGACCGCGAGCAGTTGTTCGATCTCGAGCAGGACCCATACGAGATGCACGACCTGGCCGGTGACGCCGGCCTGCAGGACGTCCAACGGCAACTGCGTGAACGCCTGCTGCAGTGGCGGCAGGAGCAAGACAAGCTTGAGGGTAAATGACGAATGACGAAGCCAGAATGTCGAATGCGAACTCTGGCTCACAGCTCATCGCTCATGGCTCATAGCTTTTCGTCATTCGGATTTCGGATTTCGTCATTCGGTCTTTCGGTCTTCATTCACGAAAGGACTCAACTCATGTTCACATCCCGACGCCCGCGTCTCTTCCTCGCCGTCCTCGTCCTGCTTGCCGCGCCGGCGGCCGTGTGGGCCATGGCCCCCGCCCTGCCGCGTGTGTTCAGCGACAACATGGTGCTGCAACGTGAACGGCCCATCCCCATCTGGGGCCGGGCCGGTGCTGGCGAGGAGATCACCATCACGCTGGGTGACGTGACGGTCACAACCAAGGCCGATGCTGCCGGCCACTGGATGGCGCAGCTGCCCGCCATGCCGGCCGGCGGTCCGCATACACTGGTCGTCAAAGGACAGAATCCGGTCACGTTCAAGAACGTCATGATCGGCGAAGTCTGGGTCTGCTCGGGCCAGTCGAACATGGCCTGGACGCTGAGCCGAGCTCAGGATGCCGAGAAAGAAATCGCCGCCGCCAATCACCCGAACCTGCGGCTGTTCACCGTCCGATTGAAGACCTCGCCCCTGCCGCTGAAAGACGTGGAAGGCGGACCCTGGCAGGTGTGCACGCCACAAACGGCCCGCGACTTCTCCGCCGTGGCGTACTTCTACGGCCGCGAGTTGCAGGAAAAGCTCAACGTGCCTATCGGCCTGATCAACACGTCCTGGGGTGGCACGGCCATCGAGCCCTGGACGCCGCCGGTCGGCTTCGCCGCCATGCCGGCGGTCGCCCAGTATTATGACCAGATCGAGCAGGCGGACCGCGAGTACATCGAGGCTCTTACGCAGTATGTCCAAAAGCGAGCCGAGTGGGTGAAGTCCGCCAAGGACGTCAAGCTCGATGCCGACGACAAGGTTGATCCGGCACCGACCGTGCCCGAGCACGCCCTGGCCAACAACAATGGTCTGCCCTCCGTGATCTATAACGCCATGGTCGATCCTCTCGTGCCCTATGCTATCGCCGGTGCGATCTGGTATCAGGGCGAGACCAACTGCGGCCGCAACGACGGTCCCCTCTACCATGAGAAGATGAAAGCCCTTATCCAGGGCTGGCGCACGGTATGGGACCAGGGCGAGTTCCCGTTCTACTACGTGCAACTGGCCCCGTGGGAGTACGGCGCGAAGAACCCGGGCAGTCCGGACCGCCTGCCGCTGATCTGGGAGGCCCAGACCGCCACGCTGTCCTTCCCGAACACCGGCATGGCTGTCATCACCGACGTCGGCAACACGAAGGACATCCATCCGAGGAACAAGCAGGCCGTCGGCCGCCGGCTGGCGCTGTGGGCGCTCGCCAAGACGTACGGCATCAAAGACCTCGTCTACTCCGGCCCGCTGTACAAGTCGATGAAGATTGAAGGCGACAAGATCCGCCTGAGCTTTGACCACGTTGGCAGCGGTCTGGCCTCGCGCGATGGCAAGCCGCTGACGTGGTTCCAGATCGCCGGGGCGGACAAGCGGTTCGTGGACGCCCAGGCCATCATCGACGGCGACACCGTCGTGGTCTCCAGCGATCAAGTGAAAGAACCCGTAGCCGTTCGTTTCGGCTGGAACGAACTGGCCGAGCCCAATCTCATGAACCGCGAAGGCCTGCCCGCTTCGCCCTTCCGGACGGATAGATGGTGAGAGGAGCTATCAGCTAACAGCGGTCAGCCGTCAGCTATGAGCTGTAAGCTATAGGCCACAAGCCGAATAGCGTGTGGCTTTACAACAGCGTACGGCTTGGCTCAAGGCTTGAGGTCCAGGCTTGAGTACTCTGCACTCAAGCCTGGGGTATCAAGCCTTCTTCTTCGCCGGAGTCTCTGGTGTATCCCGAGCTTGACTATCTGCTGAGCCTCATCGAGCCGAACGTCGAGCGCATCGAACGTGGCCGTCGCCGCCAGGCGGCACTCTGGCGGCAAGAGAGGCCCGACTGCCCGCCGATCGTGCTCGGTCGATCCGAATGCCGCCAGATCCTCGACCGAGTCGGTCCGCAATACCTGCGGCTGTGTGAGCATCAGCTCCGCGGCGGCCGGGCCATCCACGAGTATTACCAGTTCGATCACTACACGCTGCGCCAGCAGTTCGACAACCCTCACGCCATGCTCATCGAGTCGTTGTGGGACATGGTCGGCTGGTCTCGCACGCCCGGCGATCAACAGCTCTCGTTTCGGCCCAACTTCGGCGTCGGCACGCTGGCCAGCGTGTTCGGCTGCCGCATCGACATGGGCTAGCAGGACATGCCCTGGGTGGCCGAGCGACCCGGCCGCCAGCAATTGCTCGAAGTCGATCTCGACGGGCTCGACCGCGCCGGCCTCATCCCCCGTGTCATCGAGTTCATCCAACTCGCCCGCGACGCCCTGCGAAACCTGCCCCAGATCCACCTGTTCATGCCCGACCTGCAAGGGCCCATGAACACCGCCTTCCTCCTTCGCCAGCAGGACATCTTCTTCGACATGGTCGATGACCCGGAATACTACCACCGGCTCATGGACGTCATCTGCGAGGTCTATATCCGGCTCACGCGGCGGCTCAAACAGGAACTGGGCGAACCGCTCGACGAAGCGTATCACGGTGCCATGTATATGACCAACGGCGGGGCCCGCGTGGTGGACGACGTGAGCGTCATGCTCTCGCCCGGCCAGTATGAGACGTTCTCGTTGCCCTACGCCCGCAAGTGCCTGGCGGCGTTCGGCGGCGGCTGGATCCACAGTTGCGGCGACATCTCGCATCAGCTTCGGTTCTACCTCGATGCCCCCGAGATCCGCTGCATCAACTTTGGCGAGCCCGAAAAGTACGACTTCGCCGAGGTCCTGCCTCGCTTCGCGGCGGCGGGCAAGTTCTGTTATGGCGGGCCCGTCCGCCGGCCAGGTGAGTCCGTCGCCGATTACTTCGCCCGCGTAGCCGGCTATCTCCGTGGCGGGGCCGAAAAAACGCTCATCTTCATGCCGCGCTATGGCGGCCAGGATCAATCCGAGGGCGATTGGCCGGATCCGGCCGAGATGGTCGAGATGTGGCGAGAACTGAATGCCGGCACGTGATCGTGGTCGTACCGAATGAACTTGACGCCCCCGCGCGGGACGGATATACGGGGCGAATTTCACGCGGAGATCGCAACCATGAGCGAGCCTGTCGTCATCATGCCGTGCCTCGACATGCAGAACGGTCGAGTGGTCAAGGGCGTTCACTTCGTGGACATCAAGGACGCCGGCGACCCCGTCCAGTGCGCGTTGGCGTACTGTCAGGCCGGCGCGGACGAACTGGCCCTGCTGGACATCACCGCGACCGTCGAAGGACGTCAGACGCTGCTCGACGTGGTCAAGCGCGTGGCTGACGCCACGACCGTGCCCTTCACCGTCGGCGGCGGCATTCGCGACGTGGCCTCGGCCGCCGCGGTCATCAACGCCGGCGCCGACAAGGTCTCGGTCAGTAGTGCCGCCTTCCGCCGCCCGGAAGTCATCGCCGAGATGGTCAAGGAGTTCGGTTCCGACAAGGTCACCGTCGCCATCGACGTCGATCAAAACAAAGCCCTGCCGTCGGGCTACGAGGTGTACGTGGACGGCGGGCGAACCGCCACCGGTGCCGATGCCATCGAGTGGGCTCGGAAGGTGGACGGCTTCGGCGTCGGCGTCATCCTGCCCACCAGCAAAGCCGGCGACGGGGCCAAAACCGGTTACGACCTGCCCGTCATCCGGGCCATGGCGCAAGCCGTCTCCGCCAAAGTCGTGGCGTCCGGCGGCGCGGGCAAACTCGAACACTTTTACGAGGCCGTGCAAGCCGGCGCGACCATCCTGCTGGCCGCTTCCGTCTTCCATTTCCGCATGATCGAGATCCCCGCCCTGAAGGAGTATCTGCGCGGGCGCGGCGTGACTGTCCGGTAATCGCCACGGAGCCAGCTGCGGGGGAAGCGTCTCCCGCGGGGGATTGTTGACCCATTTTGTTTAAATATGTAAACTGCCAACCTGTACCCTAAGGTCACGCGAACCTGAAATCGTCGAGGATCATCATGTCCAAGTGCCTGGTGAAACGGTGGTTACCAGCGGTCACATGCGCGGCATGGATGGCTTCGGCGGGGATCGCTCACGCCCAGTTGCAGCTCATCGGCACGTACTATCGGGCCGACCGAGACTTCCCCGAGTACTACCGCTTCTGGCACGAGGACGCCAACGACGAGCAGGAGCAGGCAGACCCCGCCAATGCCGCCCGCAAGGATGTGCTGGGCGCATCCGTCCACGTTTTCGTGAAGAACACGGGCACACAGCCGGCAACCGTCACCGACGCCCTGCTGGCCG
>Ga0116179_1003560_pt1 | contig 10718 bp, 8 predicted proteins | sample AD_UKC071_MetaG_FD_89751 | JGI IMG/M metagenome (GOLD analysis project Ga0116179, IMG submission 89751) | Active sludge microbial communities of municipal wastewater-treating anaerobic digesters from USA - AD_UKC071_MetaG | ecosystem: Engineered > Bioreactor > Anaerobic > Digestate | place: USA...
AAGTCCACACCGCTCGCCCTCGTCCGGCGGCTGCTCAAACGCCCCTGATCACCGGCCGGACAGATCGAGCCGCAGCAGGTCGCTCGCCTCGCGGAAGCCGAGCGCGGCATACATCGGGCGGGACTCGTCGCTGGGATTGAGGACGAGGCGCACGAGACCTTCGCGTCGTGCCCAAGCGATGACCGCACCCATGAGGGTGCTCGCCACCCCACGTCGCCGGTATGCCGCGTCGACCCACACCTGGGACACGTAACCCCACCGTGCGGTCGGCGCCCCCGGTGCGGGCATCCGCTCGAAGATGACGGTCGCGGACATCCCGATGGGCTGCTCCCCCGCCCAGGCCAGCCAGGTGGCCCTCCGATCGGCCTCACGGACCCACCAGTCGGCCATCCGGTCCTCGAAGCCGGGATCCGAGGCGTCGGTGCGTTCGGCCACCCAGCGCCGACGGCAGTCAGTGACTGCGGCGAGGTCGTCCGGCCCGGCTGGGCGGACGGCATACCCCTGCGTGTCGCCGGCCCAGCTCACGGTGAGGTTTCGAGCAACCGCGCGCGGTCTGGGCTGAGCACCGCCAACGGCAGCAGCGTGCGACCGGTCGGACCCATCTCGATCTGGGTGCCCATCTCGGGGCAGACCCCACAGTCGAAGCACCCACTCCACCGGCAGTCGGCGACCTCGTGCTCCCCCAACGCGTCCTGCCAGTCGTCCCACAACCAGTCGCGGTCGAGGCCCGAGTCGATGTGGTCCCAGGGCAGGACTTCGATCCGGTCGCGCTCACGGGTAGTGAACCAGTCGACCGACACCGGCGAGTCGGCGAAGGCGGTCTCCGCGGCCCGCATCCAGCGCTCGTACGAGAAGTGTTCGCTCCACCCGTCGAACCGACCGCCGTCGCGCCAGACGGCCTCGATGACGGCACCGACGCGCCGGTCGCCCCGGGAGAGCAGGCCCTCGACGATGCCCGGCTGCCCGTCGTGGTAGCGGAAGCCGATCGCTGCGGCATACCGGCGGTCGGCGCGGATGGTGTCGCGCAGCAGTTGCAGGCGGGCGTCGGTCGCTTCGGCACCGAGTTGCGCCGCCCATTGGAAGGGGGTGTGCGGCTTGGGCACGAACCCGCCGATCGACACCGTGCATCGGACGTCGCGGCGCCCGCTCACCTGGCGACCGGTCTCGATGACCTGCTTGGCAAGCGAGGCGATCTGCAGTACGTCCTCGTCGGTCTCGGTCGGAAGCCCACACATGAAGTAGAGCTTCACCTGCCGCCAGCCCGACGCGAAGGCCGCCGCGACCGTGTTGACGAGGTCCTGCTCGGAGACCTGCTTGTTGATGACCTTGCGCAGCCGCTCCGAGCCGCCCTCGGGCGCGAAGGTGAGTCCCGACCGGCGCCCCCCGCGACTGAGCTCGTTGGCCAGGTCGATGTTGAAGGCGTCAACCCGGGTCGAGGGCAACGACAGGCCGGTCTGGGTGCCCTCGTAACGGTCGGCGAGCCCCTTGGTCACCTCAGCGATCTCGGAGTGGTCCGCCGACGAGAGGGACAGCAGCCCGACCTCTTCGAAGCCGGTCGCTGCGAGCCCCCGCTCCACCATCTCGCCGATGCCGGTGATCGACCGCTCGCGCACCGGGCGGGTGATCATTCCCGCCTGGCAGAACCGGCAGCCTCGGGTGCACCCCCGGAAGATCTCGACGGACATTCGCTCGTGGACGGTCTCGGCGAGCGGGACGAGCGGGGCCTTCGGGTAGGGCCACGCGTCCAGGTCAGTGACCGTGTGCTTGGAGACCCGCCACGGTATGCCGGTCAGCCCGGTCCGCGGCGCGACCCGGCGGATCCGCCCGTCGGGGAAGTAATCCACCTCGTAGCAGGACGGGACGTAGGCGACACCCGAGCGCGCGATCCGCATGAGGAGTTCGTCGCGGCCTCCGGGGCTGCCCTGGGCCTTCCAGGCGGCCACGAGGTCGGTGATCTCCAGCACCGCCTGCTCCCCGTCACCGACGACGACCGCATCGACGAAGTCGGCGATCGGCTCGGGGTTGAACGACGCGTGGCCCCCGGCGATGACGATTGGAGTGCCGTCGCCGCGATCCTTGGAGTGCAGCGGTATGCCGGCTAGGTCGATGGCGGTGAGGAAGTTGGTGTAGCCCAACTCGGTGGAGAACGACACCCCGAACAGGTCGAAGTCGACCACCGCTCGATGCCCGTCGACGGTCAACTGGGGCACGCCGCTCTCCCGCAGCAGCGCCTCGAGGTCCGGCCACACGGCATACGTGCGCTCGGCCAGCACGTGGGGACGCTCGTTGAGGACTTCGTAGAGGATCATGACGCCCTGGTTGGGCAGCCCGACCTCGTAGGCGTCGGGGTACATCAGCGCCCACCGGACCGTGAGTTCCTCGCCGCCGGGGCCGTGGCCACCGCACTGCCAGTCCTTGACCTGCGAGTTCAACTCGCCGCCGACATATTGGATCGGCTTCTGGACGCGGTCGAGCAGCGGCTCCAGGTCGGCGAAGCGGGACTGTCCAGGCATCCGTCGATCCTACCGGCGTCATGCGCAGAGGGGCACGAACAGCGGCTGGGCCGGAATCTGTTCGTACCCCTCGTCACGGGTGATGCGCCCGTCGGGCGGACCTGTCAGTCGTAGAGAGCTTCCAGGTTGGCCTTGAACTTCTCGGCGACGTGCTTGCGCTTGAGCTTGAGGCTGGGGGTCAGCTCGCCCTCGTCGATCGTCAGGTCGCGGTCCAGGACCGTGAACCGCTTGATCGTCTCCCAGCGGTTGAGGCCCTGGTTGAGGGTGTCGATGTAGCCCTGGAGCAACTCGCGCACCTCGGGGGTCTGACTGATCTCGGCATAGGACTTGCCGGCCATCCGGTTGGCTGCGCCCCACGCGGTGATGGCGTCGGGGTCGAGGGTGATCAGCGCCGTGGCGTAGTTGCGACCATCGCCGAAGACCAGGATCTGCGAGGCGTAGGGGCACTGCGCCTTGAAGGCCGCCTCGATCAACGAGGGAGCGATGTACTTGCCACCCGAGGTCTTGAACAGGTCCTTCTTGCGGTCGGTGATCTTGACGAAGCCGTTGGCGTCGATCTCGCCGATGTCACCGGTGCGGAAGTAGCCGTCCTCGTCGAAGACCTCTGCCGTGGCATCGGGACGGTTGCGGTAGCCCCGCATGACGCCCGGACCCTTGACGAGGATCTCGCCGTCGGCGGCCAGTTTCACGTCGGTCGTCGGGATCGCCCAGCCGACCGTGCCGTAGTTGTACCCACCGAGGGACGGGCGGTTGACACAAGTGGCTGCCGAGGTCTCGGTCAGGCCGTAACCCTCGAGGATGATCAGGCCCACCGACCCGAACCAGCGGGCGATCTCCGGGTTGAGCGCTGCCGAACCCGAGATGAAGAAGCGGACCCGCCCACCGAAGCGCTCACGGATCTTGGAGAGGACGAGCTTGTCGGCCACGGCATGTTGGATACCGAGCAGCGCTCCGGGCGCCTGGCCTTGCGCACGCAACTCCATCACCTGCTTGCCGACGTCGAGAGCCCAATCCATGAGCTGACGCTTGACGCCGGTCTCGGCCGCCACCGTGGCGGCAATCCGGGCGTAGGCCTTCTCGAAGATGCGAGGGGCGGCACCCATGAAGGTGGGCTTGATGACGGCCAGGTTGTCGACGATCTTGTCGATCTTGCCGTCGATCGCGGTCGGGAAGCCCATCTGCAACGGCAGGGCGAGCAGGATCATGCCGAACACGTGGGACAGCGGCAGCCAGAGGAACTGCAAGTCGTTCTGGTCGAGGATCCCGATGGCGTGGACGGCCGCCGCTTCATAGACAATCGCGTCGTGGGTCAGCTCGGCGCCCTTGGGGCGCCCGGTCGTTCCCGAGGTGTAGATGATGACGGCCAGGTGGTCGGGCGCGATGAGATCGATCCGCTCGTCGACCATCGTCGGGCGGGCCTCACGGGCATCGCGGCCCAGCGCCTCGAGGTCGGCCAACGAGATCACCCAGTCGTCGCCCTCTTCGTCGCCACTGTGCGCCTCACCGTTGAAGACGATGACCTTGACGACGTTGGGCATGTCGTGACGGTGCGTCCGCAGCTTCTCGACCTGGCCGTCGTCCTCGGCGAACACGAACCGCGACCCGGAGTCACCCAGGATGTAGGCGACATCCTCGGCCATCGTTGTGGGGTAGACCGTCGTCGTCGCACCGCCAGAACACATGACGCCGAGGTCGGCCAGGGCCCACTCGTAGCGCGTGGTCGAGGCGATCGCCACCCGGTCCTCGATGGTTAGGCCGAGCGACATCAGGCCAGCAGCCATGTCGTAAACGCGGTCGCGGGCGGCGCTCCACGTGACGCTCTGGAGATGGCCGTTGTGGAAGTACTGGAATGCTTCGCGGTTCCCCGAGCGGGACACCCGGTCACGGAAGAGAGCGGCGATGCTGCGGGCTCGTCCTTCCAGGATGTCGTGGTTGACGCGCTCGTCCACGGCTGACTTCATCGCCACGGGCTTTGACTCCTTTGTCGTTACTCTCGTCGTCGGCGGACGGAGCCTACTAGTCAGTAGATCGCCGTTGCTCGACCGCTCGTGCTACCCCCAACCGTATGCTGTCCCGGCTCCAGGCGGGAGCCCCAGGGTCTAACTCACACCGTGTCGCGCTTGCGCCGGACATACAGTTGGCGGCGCACCCTGGCCACGAGGACCCCCGACATGTCGACAATGTCGTTCTCGAACCATTCGAGCACCTTTTGGCCGCCGGCCGCGGCCTGTCGGATCCGTTCCACCACAGCGGGATCCACCACGAACTCGGTGCGGACCTCGCCCGTGCCCGGGCGGACGAACTCGATCTCGGCCCGCTGGTCCCAGACGATGTAGTCACGGCCCAACTGGTTCATCACCAGCAGCATCCAGAACGGATCGGCCATCGAGGACAACGACCCGCCGAACTGGGTCCCCACGTAGTTGCGGTTCCAGGGCGTCAACTTCAGGCTGACGAGGGCCCGCGAGTAGTCGGGCTCGATGTGCAGGACCCGGATGCCGGCGAACCGATAGGGCGGCCAGACGTTCATCATGCGCCGCAGGCTCTCGGGGCGGCCGAGCAACTCCTGCCAGGTGGGCAGCCGAAGGACGGGTAAGGAAGGACCAGCCATCCCCCCAGCCTGCCATGGGCCGGCTGCCGGCACCTCAGCGGGCGGAACCCCAGCGGGCGGCACCTCAGGGGGCTGGAACGCCCAACGTCTCGCGACACTCCTGGACATCGGCGTGCATCTGCACGACCAGCGGCTCGATGCCGTCGAACCGCAGCGTGGGGCGCAGCATCCGGACGAACTCGTAGGCGACCCGCTCGCCGTAAAGGTCGAGGTCAGTCCGGTCCAGGACGTACGCCTCGACCCGGCGGGAGGTCCCGTCGAAGGTCGGGTTCGTGCCGATCGAGATTGCCGCGGGCAGCACCCGGTCGGAGGCACCGAGGGGGCGGCCCAGGCGGGTGAGCCACCCGGCATACACCCCGTCTGCTGGGACGAGGCCCTCGATGGGGTCGCCGAGATTGGCTGTCGGGAAGCCGAGTTGGCGCCCGCGGTGGTCCCCGTGGACGACAACCCCGTCGACCCGCGGGGAGCGGCCAAGCAGCTCGCCTGCTGCGACGACGTCGCCGTCGGCGACCAGAGCCCGGACGCGGGTCGAGGACCAGCGGCCCTCGTCACCGACATCGGCGATCGGAGCGACCTCGAAACCTCGGTCGGCACCCAACTCGATGAGGGTCTGGACGGTTCCGCTGTTGCGCACCCCGAAGCGGGTGTCGGCTCCGACGACGACGAGTTGCGCGTTCAAGGCGTCGACGAACACCGAGTCGACGAACTCTGCCGGCGTCTGGCCAGCGAATTCGCGGGTGAACTCCAGCACGAGCACCGCGTCCAGCCCCGTGGCGGAGAGCAGGTCCAGCCGTTGGGCGAGCGAGGTGAGCTCGGCGGGTGCGCGATCGGGGAAGAGCACCGCGATCGGATGCGGGTGGAAGGTGACCGCCACCGAGGTCAGGCCTCGGGAGGCCGCAGCGTCGACGACAACGCCAAGGACCGCGCGATGGCCCCGGTGCACGCCGTCGAAATTGCCGAGGGTGACAACGCACGGGCCGATGCCCGAAGGCACCTCGTCGAGACCGTTCCAGACCTGCACGGAGGACACTCTAGGAGTCCTCGATGGGGAACACGACGCGCGTCCGCGCCCGAGGCTTGGTCTGATCAAGGACGGCAAGCAGGTGACCGTCGGGAGTGAACGCCGCAACAGCCTCCTCCGCGGGCCCGCTCGAGGCCACCGGTTGGCCGAAACCGAGGGCTCGCGCCTCCGCCTCGGACAGGTCCCGAACCGGCAGGGCGCGGCGGCCAGCGGCGGCCAAGGACAGCAGAGGTATGCCGTGCGCCCCAGTCCCGCCCTCCCCTGACCTGGTCGACAACGCCTCCAGGTCGTGAGCCTCACCAATGGTGAAGCACCCCACCCGGGTGCGACGCAGGGCCACGAGGTGCCCGCCGACTCCGAGCGCCGTTCCCAGGTCTCTGGCGAGGGCTCGGACAAAGGTGCCGGATGACACGTCCACCTCGATGTCCACGTCGACCGTCGTCCCGGTGCGAACGTCGAGCACGTCGAACCGGCTGACGGTCACCGAGCGGGCCGCCAACTGGACGTCCTCGCCTGCACGCACGCGGGCGTAGGCCCGCCGTCCGTCGACCTTGATGGCGCTCACCGCGGACGGCACCTGGCTGATCGCTCCCCTGAACGGGGCGACGGCCGCCTCGATCTCTTCCCTGGTGAGGTGTGCGGCTGACGTCGTCGACACCACCTCGCCCTCGGCATCGTCGGTGACCGTCGCGGCACCCAGCCGGATCGTCGCGGCATACCCCTTGTCGCAGCCGACGAGGAAGGTGAGCAGTTTGGTCCCGCGGCCGATGCCGAGCACCAGGACTCCGGTGGCCATCGGGTCGAGCGTGCCCGCGTGCCCGACGCGGCGGGTTCCCGCCAGTCGACGGACCCGAGCCACGACGTCGTGGCTGGTCCAGCCGGTGGGTTTGTCGACGATGAGCACCCCTTCGGGGGCGCTCACTCCCGTTCGCTCGCGGGCTCGTCCGCGTCGTCGCCGGAGCCCTCAGGGTCGTCCTCGGAATCGTCTGCGTCGTCCTCGGAATCGTCGTCGTCCGACTCACCCGGCTTGCGGTAGGGGTCGGCCTCCCCGGCGTAGACCGCGCCAGCTGCCGCCTTGGCGATCTCCTCGTCGCGCGCCTTGGTGGCGACCAGGAGGTCTTCCAGGTGAGCCGCCCCCTCGGGGAGGGCGTCGGCGACGAAGTCGATGCTCGGGGTGAGCCGGATCCCCAATTGGCCCAAGGCCGAGCGGATCTTGCCCTTAGCCGACTCCAGCGCCTTGGCCGTGTTGGCTCGTTCCTCGTCGGACCCGAACACCGTGTAAAAGACCGTGGCGTGTTGCAGGTCGCCCGTGACGCGGACGTCGGTCACGGTGACGAAGCCGAGGCGCTCGTCCTTGACCCGGTATTCCAGCTGCTCGGCGACGATCGCTTTGATCCGCTCAGCGATCTTGCGCGCCCGCGCGGCGTCGGCCATTGAAGGTCCTTCTCTGTCAACGGACTTCGGTTGCTGCGGTATGCCGCGTCGCCCGTGTGGGGGCGGACGCGGCATACCGCAGCGGTGGGGTTTGCGAAGTCCACACCGATGCTTGAAACCCGACCAAGCGTGGGGCGTACGAGACTACGCGCGCGGCTTCACACGCATTTCGTAGGTCTCGATGATGTCCTCGATCTGCAGGTCGTTGAACGACCCGAGGTTGATACCGCACTCGTACCCATCGCGGACCTCGGTGACGTCGTCCTTGAACCGACGCAGCCCGGCGATCTCGATGTTCTCGCCCACGACGACGCCGCGACGAGTGATCCGAGCCTTGGCACCACGACGGATCTCGCCCGAGCGAACGAGCGAACCGGCGATGTTGCCGAACTTGCTCGACCGGAAGATCTCCCGAATCTCGGCGGTGCCCAGGGACACTTCTTCGTACTCGGGCTTGAGCATGCCCTTGAGGGCCGCCTGGACCTCTTCGATGGCCTGGTAGATGACCGTGTAGTAACGGATCTCCACGCCCTCGCGGTCGGCCACCTCGGCGTTCTGCCCTTCGGCACGCACGTTGAAGCCGATGATGACCGCGTTGGAGGCCATCGCGAGGTTGATGTTATTCAGCGTGATCGCGCCGACACCACGGTCGATGATCCGCAACTCGACCTCGTCGCCGACGTCGATCTGCAGCAGCGCATCTTCCAGGGCCTCGACCGAGCCGGACACGTCACCCTTGAGGATGAGGTTGAGGGTCTCGACCCGACCAGCCGCCAGGGCCTCGTTGAGGTCTTCGAGGCTGATCCGCTTGCGGGCCTTGGCCAGCGAGGCCTGCCGGTCGGCAGCCTCCCGACGCTCGGCGATCTGGCGTGCCGTGCGGTCGTCAGGAGCCACGACGAACGTGTCACCTGCACGCGGCACAGACGACAGACCCAAGACCTGGACCGGGCGCGACGGAGTGGCGACATCGAGGTTGTTGCCGTGCTCGTCGAGCAGGGCCCGGACGCGGCCGTGGGCCGAGCCGGTGACGATCGCGTCGCCGACCCGCAAGGTGCCCTGCTGGACCAGGACCGTGGCGGTGGCGCCCCGGCCACGGTCGAGGTTGGCCTCGATGGCCACACCACGAGCATCGGTGTCGGGGTTGGCCCGAAGATCCAGGGCGGCATCGGCCGTCAGGAGCACCGCTTCCAACAGCCCCTCGATGTTGAGCTTCTCGCGAGCCGAGACGTCGACGAACATCGTGTCGCCGCCGTACTCCTCAGCCACCAGGTTGTACTCGGTGAGTTGCTGGCGAATCTTGTCGGGGTTGGCACCCTCTTTGTCGATCTTGTTGACCGCCACGACGATCGGCACGTCGGCCGCCTGCGCGTGGTTGAGCGCCTCGATCGTCTGGGGCATGACCCCGTCGTCGGCAGCGACGACGAGGATGGCGATGTCGGTCACCTTCGCACCACGAGCACGCATGGCCGTGAAGGCCTCGTGACCCGGGGTGTCGATGAAGGTGATCGCCCGATCGATGCCCTCGTGCTGGGTGACGATCTGGTAGGCGCCGATGTGCTGGGTGATGCCGCCGGCCTCAGTCGCGATGACGTTGGCGTGCCGGATGGCGTCGAGCAGCTTGGTCTTGCCATGGTCGACGTGACCCATGACCGTGACCACCGGGGGCCGAGCGACGAGAAGCTCCTCGTCGTCCTCGACGGCGTCGAGGTCGATGTTGAAGGCTGCGAAGAGCTCCTTCTCCTCGTCCTCGGGCGAGACGACCTCGACGACGAAGCCGAGCTCGGCGCCGAGGAGCTTGAAGGTGTCCTCGTCGAGCGACTGGGTCGCGGTCGCCATCTCACCGAGGTGGAAGAGCACGGTGACCAGCGATGCCGGGTTGGCGTTCACCTTGTCGGCGAAGTCGGTCAACGACGACCCGCGCCGGACCCGCACGACGGTCGTGCCGTCCCCACGGGGAACGCTCACGCCACCGATCGTCGGGGCCTGCATCTGCTCGAATTCCTGGCGCTTGGCCCGCTTGGACTTGCGCCCACGCACCGGACGGCCACCGCCGCGACCGAAGGCACCCTGGGTGCCACCACGACCGGGCGCACCGGGACGACCGCCGAAGCCACCGCCACCACCTGCGCCAGCACCACCGGGCGCACCGCCGCCGCCGGGACGACCGCCGAAGCCGCCGCCACCGCCACCGGGACGACCGGGGCCGCCGGGGCGAGCACCGGGAGCCGGACGGGTGCCGGGACGGGCGACCGAGGCACGGTCGGGCATCATCCCGGGGTTGGGGCGCGGACCACCGGGACGCGGCCCACCGGGGCCGGCCGCTGCCGGACGAGGCCCGCCGGGGCCAGCAGCACCCGGACGGGCCTGCGGACGCGGCATCCCCTGGTTGGGGGCGAAGGGGTTGTTGCCCGGTCGCGCCGGGCCGCCTTCACGCGGGGGTCGACCCATGCCCTGGCTGGGGGCGAACGGGTTGTTGCCCGGTCGCGGCGAACCTGGACGCGGAGCCGGACGCGGGCCGGGGACGGGGCCTCCGGGCGCACCGGACGGTGCGCTGGTCGGCGCAGCCGGAGCCGCGGGAGCCGACGGACCTGCCGCGGCCGGACGCGGCGCCACCGGCGCTGCCGGAGCGGCGACCGGAGCCTGGGCCGCAGGAGCCTGGACCGCCGGAGCGGCCGGAGCAGGTGCTGCGGGAGCCGACGGTGCCGGCGCGGCGGGAGCCGGCGCCGAGGGGGCCGGCACGCCCGAGCGGGCCGGGGCCGGAGCGGGTGCAGCCGCCGCGGGAGCAACGGGCGCCGCAGCGGCCGGAGCGGGAGCCGACGGGGTGACCGGGGCGGGTGCCGCCGGGGTGGCCGCACGAGCAACGGGGGCAGCTGCAGCAGGCGCGGGAGCCGACGCAGCGGCGGGCTTGGGGAAGGTCTCACGGACCTTGCGTTCGACCGGTGACTCGATGGTCGACGACGGGGACTTGACGTACTCCCCCAGCGCACTGAGGTGCGCCATCAGGGACTTACTGTCGGTGCCGAGCTCTTTGGCGAGCGCGCTCACACGGACCTTTGCCACGTTTCTCCTGTCTTGGGTCTGTGCCTCGACAGGGGCGCAGACCGCGTTAGTGCTGGGGCTTGCTCATTGCTGAGTGCTC